>Ga0310342_100001960_pt1 | contig 13067 bp, 8 predicted proteins | sample S15DNA20500_MG_FD_206155 | JGI IMG/M metagenome (GOLD analysis project Ga0310342, IMG submission 206155) | Marine microbial communities from station ALOHA, North Pacific Subtropical Gyre - S1503-DNA-20-500_MG | ecosystem: Environmental > Aquatic > Marine > Oceanic | place: Pacific Ocean: North... | reverse complement strand
AGTCGGGAACTGGGGCCGAAGTCGGCTCTGGTGCCGGGCAACGTGGCCGGTTGGTTCGAAGCGGTGGCCACCGAGGGGACCCGCTCGCCGGCGGATATCTTCGCCGCCGCGATTCGGCACGGTCGCGAGGGCTTCCCGCTGCATCCGGCCAACGCCCTGTTCATCGACGTCGCCCGGCCGCGGCTCAACGATGTCGGACAGAAGGTTTTCGGAGACCTGGTGCCGCGGATCGGTGAGATCCATGTCTCGACCGACCTGGCCGACACCTACCAGCGGCTGGTCGAGGAGGGCCCCGAGTTGTTCTACACCGGAGAGATCGGCCAGCGTCTGGCTGACTTCACCCAGGAACAGGGTGGCCTGATCACCCGCGAGGACCTGGCCAACTACCAACCCGAGTGGGTGGATCCGATCGAGGTCAATTACCGGGGCCTGACGGTCCGGACGCCGCCGCCCAACAACGAGGGCATGCAGATTCTCGAGACGCTGAAGATTCTCGAGGGCTTCGACCTGTCGTCGCTGGGTCACAACTCGACCGAGTACATCCACCTGCTGAGCGAGGCGATCAAGCTGGCCGTGGCGGACCGCATTCGCTGGTGCGGCGACCCGAAATTCTCACCCGTTCCACTCGATCAACTGCTCTCGGATGCCTACGCCGCCTCGCAACGCGAGCGGATCGATCGCGGGAGTGCGACGCTGGTCGAGGGCGAGCGGTGGGGCGGGTTCCGCGAGGGCGATTTTCTGGCCCCGGGCAAGATCGACGGCCTGACGACCCACCTGGCCGCCGTCGACGCCGATGGCAACGTCGCCAGCATCACCCAGTCGCTGGGCAACGGCTTCGGATCGGGCGTGATGATCCCCGAGACCGGTGTGCTGTTGAACAACTTCGTCTACTGGAGCGAAACCGACCCCGCCTGCCCGACGCCGAACCGGATCGAACCGGGCAAGCGGTGGAGTTGCTGCATGGCCCCGGTGCACGTGGTCGACGGCGACGACTTCTGGTTCTCGATCGCCACGCCGGGCAGCTACGGCATCTTGCAGACGAGCTTGCAGATGTTGCTGAACATCGTCGAGTTCGAAGCCGATGTGCAGGCGGCGATCGAGGCGCCGCGGTTCCGTGTCTGGGAGGACACGCGGATGCAGATCGAGGACCGGGTGCCCGCCGACGTCCGTGCGGCGCTCGAGGCTCGGGGTCACGCGTTGGAGGACATCGGTGACTTCTCGGCCCAGGTCGGTGGCGGCCAGGGCGTGATGGTCGATCGGCAGAGCGGAGCGCGGCTGGCCGGAGCCGATCCGCGGCGGGACGGATACGCACTGGCCTACTAGGCTTTGACGATTCGCCCCAGGTCAGCCTCATCGGTTTCCTACAGGAGTGTCCCGGCGGATGTCCAGCGTCCGGCTCGAATCCGTATCGAAGCACTTCGGCGACGTCGTCGCCGTCGACGCGATCGACCTGGACGTCGAGGATCGGGAACTGCTGGTGCTGGTCGGGCCCAGTGGTTGCGGCAAGTCGACGACGCTGAGGATGATTGCCGGGCTCGAGCAGCCCACCACCGGAACGATCTCGATCGGCGGCCGCGACGTCACCGACGTCGATGCGATGGACCGCAACATCGCGATGGTCTTCCAGAACTACGCGCTGTATCCCCACATGAACGTCTTCCGCAACATGGCCTTCGGGTTGCAGATGCGGAAGGTGGCTCGCGAGGAGATCGGGACGCGGGTGAACGAGGCAGCCAGGTCGCTGGGAATCGACGGCCTGCTGGAGCGTCGTCCCGCGCAACTCAGTGGCGGCGAACGACAGCGGGTGGCGCTCGGTCGGGCGATCGTACGTGATCCGGAGGTCTTTCTGCTGGACGAACCGCTCAGCAACCTCGACGCCAAGCTCCGTGTCTCGATGCGGTCCGAATTGGTCAACCTGCGTCGTGGGCTGGGGGCCACGATGGTCTACGTGACGCACGACCAGGTCGAGGCGATGACGATGGGGGATCGGATCGTGGTGATGCATCAGGGCCGGATTCACCAGGTCGGACCGCCGCAGGAGGTCTACTTCAGGCCGGCCAACCGGTTCGTGGCCGAGTTCATCGGCAACCCGCCGATGAACATCATCCGCGGGCGGATCGAGAACGACTCGGACAAATCGGTGCTGGTGGTCGGTGGATCGAGAATTCCGCTGTCGGAGGAACTCGGCCGGGCGGCGGCCGGGGCAGCCGAGGTGGATTTCGGGATCCGGCCCGAGGATCTGCGGCTGGACGAGGCGGATGGAGGGGTCGCGGCGACGGTGCAGGGAATTCAGTTCCTGGGCTCCGAACACCTGGTCGACCTGGACCTGGGCGGACCGCATCTGCTGGCCCGTATCGACGGCCACGGGGAGTACGAAATCGATCAACCCTGCCGGGTCGCTGTCGACCTGTCCCGGGGGCACCTGTTCCACCCCGAAACGGGGGATCGACTGTGACCGGTTTTCGACACACGCGACGCCAGTGGCTGGCCAGCCTGCCGGTTCTCGGTCTCTCGGCCTGGTCGGGTTGCAGCCGCCAGCGTCCGGTTCGCGACAGCCGGGGGCGTGTGATTGTCGAGTACTGGCATCAGCCGATGGTGCAGCAGGTGCCGGAACTCGGGGACGAGGTGAAGGAGGTGGGCGACTTCGAGAGGTTCCTGGCGAAGCGGTTCATGGCTGAGAATCCTGACATCGTCATCCGCACCCAGTGTCTCAACTGGGAGGACCTGCCGCGGAAGGTGCCGATCAGCGTGTTGGGTGGCCGGCCGCCGGACGTGTTGATGGACTTCGTCGGCCGCACCAGCGGGTTCTGGTACCAGGGCGTGCTCGAACCGCTTGACGAGCTTGTCGAGGGGATCGAGCACGATTTTCAGCCGAGGATGTTCGAGGCGTCGCGGTTGGTCGGTCCCGACGGTGTGCGGCGGTTGCACGCGGTGCCGTTGTGCGGCTGGGTGCAGGTGCTGGTGCTCAACCGTGCGGCCTGGGACTCGCAGGGCCTGGGCGATCTGCTGCCCACCGGCGAGGATCCCCGATGGAGTTGGGATCAGTTCGAGACGGCTCTCGATGCGATTGCCGGCCCGGAGGTGACGCCGCTGGGGATGCAGTGTGCCAGTGAGCAGGGTGACTACCGGGTGCTGCAGTATTTCTGGGCTTTCGGGGCCGAGGTGTATCACGACGGCGACTATTCGAGGGTCGCGCTGAATTCTCCGCAGGGAGTGGCCGCCCTGGAGTGGCTGGTGGGGGCGAGGCGCAAGGGCTGGATTCAGCCGAACGTGGCCACGGCCGGATATGGCTTCTACGACATGTTCTGGCGTGGCCAGACGGTGGCGATTCCCAGCGGGGTCTCGGTGCGGCGAACCCTCGACAACGCACTTCGGGACGGCAAGGTCACCGCCGATTTCAACGGCGACGGGCGGGTCGACATGGAGATCTTCTACACGATGCCCCCGACCCGGCCGGGGGTTCCGATGACACTGCCGGTTTCGACCAACGGCCTGGTCGTCTTTCGCCAGGAGGACCCCGAGCGTCGCGAGGCGGCGATGCGATTCGTCAAGTTCCTGACCAGCACCGAGACCGTTGGCCACTACGCGCGGGCGTCCCAGATGCTGCCCGGCCGCAAGAGCGTGGGACAGATATTCGCCGACCAACCCGACGTGACCCGGATCCTGGGCCTGGCCGCCGAATGCCCGGTGGCCGACATGGGGGCGACGTCACCGAGCTACTACGACATCCGCAAACGGATGCCACCGTACCTGCAGTCCGCGTTTCTGGGCCTGAAGACGCCGGCCGAGGCGTTGGCCGGATTCGAACGGGAGGCCGAGGGTGTTTTGCGCGGCCAGTTGGCCAGTGTCCAACCCGGTGACAGACCGGGCGCGGAGTCGTCACCGTGAGCAGCGTGGCGAAAGAGACGGTGCCGCGGTTTCGGCGAGGCGGATGGATGTTCCTGGTGCCGGCCGGGATTCCCTTTGTCGCCTTCGTGCTCTGGCCGCTGATCCACGGCGTGGCGCTGGGGTTCTTCGACGTGCAGTTGCGTGAGACGCGGTTCATCGGGCTGGAAAACTACCGTCGCCTGATCGGCGACGAGACGTTCTGGGCGGCGGTGTGGAATACGTGCGGGTTCGTGGTGCTGGTGGTGCCGACGGTCTGGGTGCTGAGCCTGGGTGTCTCGGCTCTGGTCTTCCCGATGGGCCGCTGGGCCCGGTCGTTTTTCCGGTTCGCCTTCTACGTGCCGGTGGTTGCCGGTGGAGTGTGCCTGGCGATGGTCTGGCTGTGGATTTTCGACCAGCGGTACGGGCTGCTCAACCATGTCACCGGTTCGCTGCTGGGGCTGGAGATCGACTGGCTGGGGCGGACCGACACGGCGTTGCCTTCGCTGGCGGTGGTGGTGATCAGTTGGAGCCTGGGCCAGCCGATCATCATCTTCCTGGCGGCGCTGGGCGGGATTCCGCCTGAACTCTACGAGGCGGCGCGGATCGACGGGGCGGGGCCGCTGCGACGTTTCTGGCACGTCACGCTGCCAATGTTGCGGCCGGCGTCGCTGTTCGTGCTGGTGACCCAGACGATCGGCGTCTTCCAGGTGTTCGTGGTGGTGCTGCTGCTGACGGTCAACGGCGGACCGGCCCACGGCACGCGGACCATCGTCTACGGGATGTACGAGACCGCTTTCACGCCGATGTACGACTTCGATTACGCCGCTGCACAGGGCAGCGTGCTGCTGGTCGCCCTGGGCACGATCGCCATTCTCCAGTTCCGCCTGCTCGGGCGGGAGACCCGGTTGGATTGAAGTGATGCCCGGCGAATCGCACTCACCGAAATCGTCGACCCGGCTCGCGGGCCTGGGCCGATGCGTGGCGTGGGTGGTGCTGCTGGTCGCGGCCACCGCGGCGATCCTGCCGTTGTACTGGATGACGACCGGTTCGTTGAAGCTGCAGAGTGACGCGATGAAGACCCCGCCGGAGTGGTTTCCCGAGAATCCGACGTTGGCCAATTACGAGAAGCTGTTCGGGGGCGAGGACGGGGGGGCTTGGGAAGGCCGCCGCCCGGCTGCCCGCTGGTTGCTCAACAGCCTGCTGGTGGCCGCTTCGATCTCGTTCTCGGCGGTTCTCACCAGCGCCCTGGCCGGCTACGCGCTGGGCAAGCTGTCGTTTCCGGGACGTGCGATCGCCTTCTGGCTGGTCGTCGCCACGATGATGCTCCCTCGCCAGGTCTCGCTGATCCCGCTCTACCTGCTTGTCGTCGGGTTCGACTGGATGGATTCCTACCCCGGGCTGATTGCCCCGTTTCTGTGCTACCCCTTCGGCATCTTCCTGGTCCGGCAGTTCATGATGCAGGTGCCCGACGAGTTGCTGGCTGCGGCACGGATCGACGGAGCCGGTCCGTGGCGGGTTTTCTGGCACATCGTGCTGCCGATGTCGCGACCGGCGCTGGGAGCCGTGGCGATCTTCAGTTTCATGGGAGCCTGGAACGAGTACCTGTGGCAGTTGATCGTCACCAACAGGCCCGAGATGTACACGCTGCCGGTGGGGGTCTCGAAACTGGTCAGCACGCTGAGCGAATTTGACCTGGGGCTGGCGATGGCCGGCGCCACGGTGGCGTTTCTGCCGATGCTGGCCGTGTTCGTGATGTTCCAGAAGTACTTCGTGCAGGGTGTCAGCGTGGGGGCGTTGAAGGGCTAGTGGCGGATGGCCCGTCGAAGTGGCACGCGGGCTGGGCCGCGGATAGGATGTCCGGCATCGAAACCAGTTGATCCCAAGCCGAGCTTCACAGAGATCCGGAGAGCGAGATCATGTTGCGAACGATGTCCGCGGTGCTGGCAGCGAGTGTCCTGGCGATTTCCCCGGTCCAGGCAGATGACTGGCCCCAGTTCCGAGGCCCCAACTGCAGTGGGATTGCCACGTCCAAGGCGGCGATGCCGGCCGAGTTCTCTCCGACGAAGAACGTGCTCTGGTCGGCGGCGATCGGCGACGGAGTCGGCTGCCCGATCATTGCCGGCGGCCGCGTGTTCGTATCGGCACTGGGTGATCCCGGTCACGTGGCGCTGTATGCCTTCGATGCGGCCAGCGGCCGATTCGAGTGGGGCAAGCAGTGGGACATGGGCGATGCGACCAAGGTGCACAAGACCAACAGCCTGGCCGCGACGACACCGGCCAGCGACGGCAAGCGAGTCTACTTCTACCACGCCTACGTCGGCATGGTGGCGCTGGATGCCGAGGACGGGGACGTCGAGTGGCATCGCGAGATGCCGGTGCCCTACTACATCTTTGACTGGGGTCCGGCCATGTCGCCGGTCCTGCACAAGGGCAAGGTGCTGTTGGTCCAGGACGACGATCTGAACCCCGCCTTTTTTGCTCTCGATGCCAAGTCCGGCAAGACTCTGTGGAAGGACGACCGCAGTGACCAGGCGGTGAACTACTCGCATCCGATCGTCACCCAGGGCAGCCAGGGCGATGAGATCGTCGTGGGTGGCACCGGGATGCTGATCGGCTACGACCCGGATAGCGGGAAGCGGTTGTGGCACGCCCGCACGCTGCTGCGGAACATCAAGACCACGCCGGTCACCTTCGGTGGCACCATCTATGTTTCGCTGCAAAGTGGCGGGATCGCCAACCAGTGGCTCGCCTCGGCCGATGCCAAGGGGGAAGAGGTGGGTCGTGGCGGAAATGGCGACGGCAAGTTGTCCAAGGCCGAGATGCAGGCGATGGTCGGCAAGCGGAAGATCCCCGAGGCGTTCTTCAAGCGGACATTCGACAAGGGCGACTTGAACAAGGATGGAGTGCTCGAGGGCATCGAACTCGACAAGGCCTTCCTCAGCGAGAGCAACTTCGCCGGGGCCAGGTTCGACACGCCGTCGGAGAAGGCCGGCGACCAGTCGATTCACGCCGTCCGTGCCGGGGGCCGTGGTGATGTGACCAAGACCCATGTGCTCTGGATGCACAATCCCTCGCAGATCGACCACATCGTCTCGCCGCTGGTCGTCGACGGCCGCATGCTGCTGGTCAAGGGGGGCGGGATTGCCACCGGTTTCGAAATCGCCGGCGGCAAGAAGCTGTGGGGACCCAAGCGGATCAACAACACCTGCGAGTACTTCGCCTCGCCGATCTATGCCGATGGCAAGATCTACATCGCCGGCGAGAACGGCTACATGGTGGTGTTGAAGAGTTCGGACAAGCTCGAGATCCTGGCCAAGAACGACATGGGCGAGCCGATCGTCGGTACGCCGGCAATCGCCGACGGCCGGATGGTCATCCGCACCCGCGGGCACCTGTACTGCGTGGGGCTGAAGAAGTAGCAGCCCCGGGTCTGACCGGCTACACGAGGTCCGGCACGCCGATCCGTTCGAGGATCTCCCGCAGTTCGGCCTTCTCCTCGGAGGTCAACTCGCGGGTCGGCAGCCGGCTGGGGCCGCCGGGCCGTCCGCAGAGTTCCAGGGCCGCTTTCACCACGGGGCTCTCGGCTCCGGACCGCTTGAACATCTTTCCGCGGAAACTCTGCCACGGCCAGTTGGCAGCCGAGATGCGGGCCTGGGCGGCCACGTAGTCGCCCGCCTCGAGCAGGTCCCACGTCCCCAGGTCGTACTCGGGCCAGATGGTGGCCAGATGGGTGATGAAGCCGGTACCGCCGAGCATGTGGGTCATCACCTGCAGGCCCTGGTTGTCGACCATCGCGGCGCGGTCGCGGAAGCGATCGACACCACGCAGGTACGTGCCGCTGTGCGGCGTCGACCACTTGATCGATACGCAGCGGGGCAATTCGAGCAGGCGATCCAGCTGGTCCAGCGACATGTTGTAGCCTTCCCAGTGCGTGTTGTAGATCATGATCGCGATCCGCTCGGTCGCCTCGTGCACCGCCGTGAACAGTCGCAGGCAGTCCTCGTCACTGGACTCGTAGTAGTACCCGGGTCCGAACTGAACACCGTAGGCCCCCAGTTCCTCGGCACAACGGGCCATCGCGATGATCTCATCGGGATGGGTTCCCTGGGCCCCGACCAGCACGGGGGCACGTCCGTCGGCGGCTTCGACGATCGTCCGGCTGATGTCCCGGCGTTCGTCGAGCGAGAGCATCGGAAAATCGCCCCCGGCCCCGACGGCCAGCAGCACGCCGCGGCCGTGAACGATGCCTCGTTCGACGGTCGTCTGGACATTGGCCCGGGTGGCACCGTGGTCGACGGCCAGGTTGCTGTCCAGACAACTCAATTCCGGAATCATCGGGCCGCGGAGAACTTGTTTGACGTCGTTGATGTCCATTGTGGACTCCGTAGGAAGGGGGTTGCAGCCTGAGAGTCACGGCTTCGTTGGTTCGGTCGTGTCGACGTCTCCCCGGACCACCGCTCGCCAGGTCAGTTTTCGGGTGACCACAAGATCGGCCGGTGCCAGGATCGATCCCAGCACGGCGGCGATCAGGAAGGTGCCGACGGTTGCGACGGGCAGGATCAGGAAGGTGCTGGGACGTGACGGGGAGACAATGCCGTCGAGCCCGACTCCCTGGATCAGTTCGGTCCACCACGAGATCGCCAGGGCGATCAGCGTGCCACAGCCGGTGGCGATGATCACCGCCGTTTCCCCGACCCGGGGCAGGAACATGCCGACCAGGAACATGGCCGCCAGGGGGCCCAGGGCGCAATTGAAGGTGCGGGCGCTGGCGTCGATGATGTTGAGATCGTCGGGGAGGTACATCAGCCCGACGGCCAGGGCGGTGCAGCCGGCTCCGATGGCGACCGAGAGCCGACGGGCCAGAACCAGTTCACGTTCGTCGGTGATATCCGGGTACCGCTTGCGGACGAAATTGACGGTCAGCACGGTGGCGACCGAGTTGATGCCCGAGTCGAGGCTGGACATGGCCGCGGCGAACAGCGCGGCAACGACCAGCCCGGCGGCTCCGACCGGAAGGGAGTGTCCGATGAAGTGAGGGAACACGCGGTCGGCGATCTGGGCGTGCCGGGGGTCGCTGATCCCGTCGGCGATCACGACGGGGTTCTGCAGATAGTAGGTCAGCAACGCCATCCCGCAGGCGGCCAGCAGGAACATGATCACCAGGTCGCAGGTGAAGTTGACCACGTTGCTGCGGATCGCCGCACGCAGCGACCCCATCGTGAAGTAACGTTGCGTGGCCACCTGGTCGCCCAGGAACGTGCAGAGGTACCAGAAGGTGCTGTGGAGCAGGGCGAATCCGATCACGTTTCGGTCGCTCGGGTCCCAGCTCCAGAACGGCGGAAACTCGTGGCCACCTCCGGCCTGGTCGGTCATCGTGTTCCACCAGTCGACGGGTCCCGTGCCGGTTTCCCAGACGATGATCACCAGCGTCAGGATGGCTCCGGCGATCAGGATCACCGTCTGCACCACGTCGGTCCAGATCACCGCCTTGATGCCGCCCAGCACGGTGTAGAGCGTGGCCAGCACGCCGACCGACATCAGCACCACCAGCGTCCAGGTCTGGAGGCCGAAGTCCGATCCAACCAGCCGGGCGATACTGACGTAGGTAATGTCGGCGACGGCGACCGAGGCGGTCAGCACGACCATGCCCATCCAGAACAGCCGCAGCACGAACACGAACAGGATGCTGGCCAGTTGGCCGGCGCGTCGGCCGAAGCGGCGGTCGAGATACTCGTAGACGCTGGTCAACTTCAGTTTCATCAGGAATGGCAGCCAGACGAAACTGACCACCAGGAACACAAAGGGCACCACGAGCCAGGCCAGGGCCATCGTCGGGCCGTTCTTGATCATTTCTCCGGGTGAGGCGAGGTAGGAGATCGTCGAGAGCAGCGAGGCCATGATCGAGAGGCCGACGGCCAGCCAGGGCATCTGTCGGCCGCCGACGAAGTAGTCCTCGCTGCGGGACTGGTGCCTGGAGAAGTAGACACCGACGGCCAGCACGCCCAGCAGGTAGATCCCCACCACGACGTAGTCGAGGCCCTGGAGTCCGCCGACGGCATCGGCGGAAAGCGGGTCGGCTGATGTGTCGGCGAGCAGGTGAAGCATGATGGCTGGTGACAGGAACGTGTCGGAGGCACTCACCATACGGAAATGCGTGCGGCGATTCCAAGCGGAGAGGCGTCGCCCGCGTTTACACGTCCGATCGGCATTCGTATGATCCCCGCGCTCCGCTTGAAGAGAACGAGTCGTTGAATCGACAGCAGGCAGTTCCATCGTCCGATCGATCGCCGGTGCTGGCCCTGGTTTGGCTGGTGGGCTTCTTCGTGTTGTTCTTCCTGCTGACGCCCGAACTGCCCAACAACCGGGAGTTCACCCGGGTGGGACTGGTCGCGGGTTCACCGATGGCGTTGCTGGACGCCGTGGATCCCCCCCGGGAACGAACCGGCTGGCACTACCTGCCCCAGAGGCTGGGAGTGTGGTTGACCGCCGCGGGCCTGTTGCTCGGAGCCTGGGGGCTGGGCCGGTTGGTCTGTCGAATGGTGGGCTGGTGTGACCGGCCGGCAACGTCCCTGTCGAAAAACGACCCGATCACCTCTTTTGTCCTGGCCACCGGTGTCGGGATTTCGGCACTGTCGCTGCTGACACTGGCCTGCGGCCTGGCCGGCGTGCTCGAACGGAGATTCCTGGTCGGCCTGCCGTTGGTGGCGTTGGTGGCGGAACTGGTGCTCTGGTGGCGGACGGGGGCGGGCAACGGGTCGGAGACGGGCGAGGCCGAGGCGTCTGCACCGGCGGTGTCCATGGGGTTCTTCCTGACGTTCCCGACGGCGGTGAAGTGGCTGGCGGGCCTGGTCACGGTGCTGTTTCTGTTCTTCCAGTTCACCGGCGCGGCCCTGCCGTCTATCGACTTCGACGTCAAGGAGTACCACCTGCAGGGACCTCGCGAGTTTTTCGAGCAGGGACGAATCACGTGGCTGCCTCACAACGTCTACACCAGTTTCCCGTTCCTGACCGAGATGCTGAGCCTGGCGGGGATGGTCGTGGCCGACGATTGGTGGTGGGGGGCGTTGGTTGGCAAATCGGTGCTGGCTGCATTCGCCCCCCTGACCGCCCTGGTGCTGTTCTCGGCCGGTCGTCGCTGGTGGAGTTCGTCGGCCGGGCTGGCCGCCGCGATGATCTACCTGACGATTCCCTGGGCGACCCGCGTTTCGATCATCGCCTACGCCGAGGGAGGGCTGTGCTTCTTCCTGGCGGCGACGCTGCTGGCGGTGACGTTGGCGATCGAGAGTTCACGGCGGGGTGAGCCGGCGGCCGGTGCCTGGTTGCTGGCGGGGCTGTTGGCCGGCAGCGGCATGGCCTGCAAGTACACCGGGCTGGTCCAGGTGGTGATTCCCGCCGCGGCGGCACTGGGAATTTCGGTTGTCGTGGCCGCCAGGGCCCGCAGGCTGAACGGCACGGACGGGGCACCGACGCGGGCCGGTCGACTGGTCGTTGCCTTCTGCTGTGGTGTCGCGTTGACGATCGGTCCGTGGTTGCTGAAGAACCTGGCCGAGACGGGCAACCCGGTCTACCCGCTGGGTTACACGGTGTTCGGCGGAGAAGACTGGTCGGAGTCGGACAATCTCAAGTGGCGGGCAGCTCATTCCTCCAGTGACTTCTCGTTCTCGGACCTGGCCGGCCGTGTGCTGGATGTCGTCAGCCGCAACGACTGGCAGAGTCCGCTGGTGTTCGGACTGGCTCCGCTGGCGTTGCTGGTCGGCAGACGTCGACGCCTGGTGATTGGTCTCTGGTTGTTGGTGATGTGGTTGTTCTTCAGCTGGTGGGGCCTGACGCACCGGCTCGATCGGTTCTGGGTTCCGTTGTTGCCGGTCGTCTCGTTGCTGGCCGGGATCGGGATGACCTGGTCGGGCAGGTCGGCGTGGTGGAGACCGTGCGCGGTGTTGGTCGTGCTGGGTCTGGCTCACAACATCGGCGTGGTGACGGTTGCCGATCCCCGTCCGGTGATCGGGTACAACGCCTTCCTGGGCGATCTCGACACGGCTCGCCAGGCCGTCCAGGGAACCGCTCCGGCGATCCGGGCGGTCAACCAGCGGTTGGGGGAAGAGGCCGAGGGAGTGTTGTGCGTGGGCGAGGCCCAGGTCTTCGACGCGATGTTTCCGGTTCGATACAACACCGTGTTCGATCGGTCGCTGATCGAGGAGTGGAGTGGAGACGGGCAGGGGGGGCTGGCCGATGCCGGGACGATCCGCGAGCGGTTGAAGGCCGAGGGGATCGGCTGGGTGCTGGTCAACTGGCAGGAGATCCTCAGGTATCGCACGACGTACGGGTACACCGGTTTCGTGACGCCGCAGTTGTTCGCACGGCTGCGCGAGGCGGGTGTGCTGGGAGAAGACGAGTTCGAGCGACAGCATCTGGTGCCGCTCGAATCGCTTTCGGAACGGGATCGTGACGAGATCGCCGGATGGGGGACCGGCCTGCGAGCGACGATGCAGCGGGGCGACCGTCGGCTCGAGGGATACGTGGCGTTCCAGTTGTTCCCGGTCCGCTAGCCGAGGTCATCGGCCCGATGGAATCGCAGGCCTACACCGTGGCCAGTTGTCCCGCGCCGACGAATGCCAGCCGGGTGGCGATGTGGTCGTCGTCGAGTCCGAACACCCGGCCGACGGCATTGCGGTAGGCTTCCAACTGCCCGCGGTAATACTCGACCTTCTTGTCGATGTCGTCCTGGTTCTCGACGTGGTCGGTCTTGTAGTCGATCGTATCCGCGGCGACGATCGAGTCTCCGTGTCGCAGCAGCACCAGCCGGTCGATGGTCCCGTTGAGGATTTCTCCGTCCCGATCGATCGTGAACGGGTACTCGCACCGGACTTCGAGTTGTGGTCCGTCGCCCTCGAGGATCTGTTGGCAGACCTCGTCGTTGAACGGCAGCCATGGCCGCTGATGGTAGGAGTCTTCGGTGAGCATGGCCTGGATCTCGGGCTGCTGGAGATCGGCCCTCAGGTTGGCAATTCGGACATCGAGGTCGTCGACGTGGATGTGATTTCTGTGAGCGATCTGTTCGAGTGCCTGGTCGTCGGGGACCTGGTCGGCCCACTCGGTGTGCTCGAGCCAGGCATGGACCAGTGTGCCGTGTTGCATGTTCGCGCCGGAGCCGGCTTCGAAGATCGCGGCGACATCGACTTCCGAGGAGCCCTCGAGTCCTG
>Ga0310342_100001959_pt1 | contig 13071 bp, 9 predicted proteins | sample S15DNA20500_MG_FD_206155 | JGI IMG/M metagenome (GOLD analysis project Ga0310342, IMG submission 206155) | Marine microbial communities from station ALOHA, North Pacific Subtropical Gyre - S1503-DNA-20-500_MG | ecosystem: Environmental > Aquatic > Marine > Oceanic | place: Pacific Ocean: North... | reverse complement strand
GGCTTGCCGTCCTTATCGGCCGGCGGTTTGAACTGATTCAAAAGCTTTCCGGTGGCAGCATCAAAACGCAGACACTTGTCCTCATCGCGAACGTAGACCGAGCCATCGTGCACGCAGAAATTACTGTGTGTCCCCGAAACGCCCATCAGTTCATCCCCGTCGTAAGCTTTCAGTAAACCAGGGATTCCCACCCGCCACAGTTCCCGGCCCGTGTAAGCATCAATAGCAATAAGTGCATCAATACCCTGATGAAACAAGCGGCCCTGATCGAACAGCGGTGAAGGCGCTCGACCATGACGTTGCGGCACATCAAGATCCACGTCACGGAACCAGAGCATACTCAAGCGGCCTTTCAGCAAGGTATCGTCGCTATTGAGCGTATTGGCGGCATTCGCGTACTGATGCGTCCATGTTCCTGCCCCTGTGAGTGCTCCCCGTTGCTGCAGTTGCAACGTACCGGACGAACCGATACAGATCTTTCCCCCGTAAGGACGCTGCAACCGTTCCGCTTCCGCGCGCGGAAAACTGGCAATGCCCTCATCTGCACTTCGACGGGAGACGATCAAATCAGCCATGTATTTCGGGTATTGCGTCTTGTTTAACTTCCTCTGCTGCACCGTAACTCGCGAACCATACAATCCAGCCGCAGCCAGTTTCTTACGTGCCAGTTGCACCAACTGCGGATCTTCTTCAACTCCGTAAATATGCAATTGCGTGCGCTTCGCCAACTCATAGGCTAAGGCACCATCACCACAACCCAGATCAAGGCAGTATCCTTCCTTGACCCCAGATCGTTGAACAATTTCCTCCGCTAATTTCGCGTAGCGGGCATTGCTACCGTAGGGAGAGGGATCAAGCTGTTGAACAAGTTTCGCCGTGACCGGCACCTTCGCCGGACCAAAACAATAAATTTTGCCCGCATCGGTACTGACAAGCAATTGCCCCTTGGCGACTGCCAGTCCATAGGCTTGCCCCTCAATGGTGGCCGACCAGGTAAGCTTCTGCTGAGAACCAGTGACTATATCGACCTGACCCGGGCCACCTGAAATCACCTGGTCACCAACGGCAATCAGTTCCCCGCCTCCGGTTACGTCTTTCACGGTCCAGGCGGGTTCCAAGGCCCTGGTCGTAATCAACTTGCCCTTGCGATCTGGTTTCTTGACCTCTACCCATCGGTAAGCGCCCAGCATCTTTCCATCGCTGTAAACCAGACCGTTCTTAAAAGCCGCCAGTTGTCCCGAGGAGAGGGCGGTTACTTTCTCACCACTACTGCTACTAAAACCGGTACCACTGTTAAAAAAGAGGTCGCCGATCGCCATGGTGGGAGCTCCTCCCTGGTGACCATATTTTTGCAGGTGAAAATAAGCGAAGGTTCCTTTATCGGCGTGAAACACCGCTGGCACGGCGCGACCCGTCGGCACGAACAAGGAGTTTCCGGAAACCACCAGGTATCCTTGCGCAGAAACACCACTTTTGGCTTCAGCGCCCCCATGAGGTTGTGCCATGTAGCGGGCACCGGAATCGTCGTTAAGCCAAATTTCTTTGCCCGTTTGCGCGTTCACGGCACGCAGGTAGATGCCATCGGTTGGCCAGATACCGGCGGCAAAATAGACCGTGTTGCCGACAACCGCTGGGCCACCACGCGCTGGCCACTTGCTGATCAGCCGCCGATTACCGAGGATGCCCGACAGGTCCGGGCCCCCTTGGATTTTTCCTAGCAAACGCCCGTCAGCAATCGTTACTGCATACAAGAATCCGTCATCACTGGCAACAAAGACCCGGTCTTGCCAGACGGCTGGTGCGAATCGGATCGGTCCATCGGTTACGAATCGCCAGATTTCACGACCGGTGCCTGCATCCAATGCATAAATCGTGTTGTCCACCGAGCTGCCAAATATCACCTTGCCTTCTGCAATCACGGTTTGAAATGCGCGATCAAATGGCATCCGCGGACTGCGCGGCCAAGCGGGACTCGGTCGGTGCGGTGCCTGATAGACCCATTGCAGATGAAGCTGGCTGTTGAGTTTTCCAGCCACGTAACCGGTACGGGCCGCATTGGCTCGATACATGGGCCATTGGTCAGGCAGTTGCCTGCCGGCCGTCACCTTTTCCTGGCTAACTGTTTCAGACAATATTAGCAGCGGACAGCCGAATAGAACGGCAAGCATTACAAACCCGCGGACTCGATTACAAAGTCCCAGCCGTCGGTTCACCACGGGTCCAAGTTTTTTTATTCGGAATATCATTGATCTTTATCCATCGTCTCGTGGAATCTGGAAATCAAGAACCCGCCCTTGGAGTTCTACATCTACGTGACTATGTTAACAGGGAGGTTTCCACGACACAAACTTGAGCCAACTGACCTTCTTCGAAAAGAGACGAACTGATGGCCCGCTGGCCCCGTAACAGATGGACGACCGTCTTCACTTATGGAGCTATTTTTATCCTGTTTCCACTCCTCTGCCTGCTGGCTTACGCCTGGGTAACGAAGCAGTGGATTTTTTAGATTCAGACGCACCCATCAAGGGTTGGTTAGACGGATGACCAAACCAGTAAGCCAGGAATTATGGGAGTTGGTATCGCAGTGCGGACAGGAACATCTGGTCGCATTCTGGGACCATCTCGATCCGACTCAACAACAGCAGCTGGAATCGCAACTTCGCGCGATTGATCTGGCTGAAATCAGCCGCTTGTACCAGCAGGCCACGACAGTCGAGCAGGCAGCGATCGACTGGTCCCAAGTACGCCCGCCACCTGTCCGTCAAGTGGCAAGCAACGACGAGACCCGTCAGGCAGCACTACAGCTCGGTGTCGAAGCACTGCGTGCTAACCAAACAGCAGTGGTGCTGGTCGCCGGCGGACAGGGAAGCCGGCTCGGTTTCGAGAAACCCAAGGGCCTGTTCCCCATTGGATCCATCTCCAAGCGTTCCTTGTTGCAGGTCTTAATGGATCGAATTACGGCAATCGCCAGCCGGTATGACAGTCGCATCCCTCTCTACATCATGACGAGCCCCCAAACCGACCAGCCCATTCGAGAATTTCTTGATCAACATCATTATTTCGGAATGGATCCGGCACAGGTCGAGTTGTTCTGCCAGGACGTAATGCCTGCCGTTGACCAGCAAACGGGACGCATCCTGATGCAAGCTCCTGGTTCCCTGGCCCTGAGCCCCAACGGTCATGGTGGGATGCTAATGGCCTTCGCAAGGCACGGTTGTTTGGATGATGCCCTGCAACGCGATGTGAAGTACCTGTTTTATGGACAGATCGACAATCCCCTCTTACCGATCTGCCATCCCAGGCTCATCGGCAACCACGTACTGGCCGATTCCGAAATGTCAACGCATATGATCAGGAAGTCCTCCGCGGAGGAAAAGGCAGGAATCGCAGTGCTCACGGGCGACCAGTTACGCATTGTCGAATATAACCATGTGCCGACAGCCATCGCCACGCAGACCGATGCAGAAGGAGAACTGACCTTCTGGGCCGGGAGTATGGGTAGCCATGTCTTTAGTACCAACTTACTAAGCCGTGCCGCCTCCCTGACTGATATCTTGCCCTATCATGCCAGCAGCAAAAATGTATCGTGTCTTGATAGCACCGGTACCCTGGTCACTGCGGAAACCACTAATGCCTACAAGTTTGAACGTTTTATTTTTGAGCTGGCAACGGTAGCTGAAAACCCAATCCTGGTGGAAGTAGATCGTCAAGAATCCTTTGCACCCGTCAAGAATGCCAGCACCGATGGCATGGATACACCCGAGACGGCAAGACAAATCATGAGTAACCTCTATCGAAGTTGGCTAGCCGCAGCTGGAATCACGGTAGCGCCGGACGTGGAAATTGAAATCGACTCGAGATGGGCCTTGGATCAAGCCGAAGTAGCTGCCAAACTGACAGAAATAACCACGATTGATAGCGCGACGTATTTTCATCCTTAATTTTTGCTGGACCCGAGTACGCAATGTTACATGCCATGATCATGGCTGGTGGAAGTGGCACCCGCTTCTGGCCCGCCAGTCGAGCTGACCTGCCGAAACAGCTGCTGACACTCAGCGGTACTCGGAGCATGATCCAGGAGACGGCTCACCGAATCGCACCACTGGTGCCGGTCGAACGAATCCGCGTGCTAACAAACCAGCGACTGGTGAGGACAATCCAGGAACAACTGCCCGATTTATCGGCCAGCTCAATCCTCGGCGAACCGTGTAAGCGAGACACGGCACCCTGCATCGGCCTGGCCGCCCTGCTGATCCAGCAGGAAGATCCCGAGGCAACCATGGTCGTGATGCCGGCTGATCACGTGATCAGTCCAGCAGATGTTTTTTGCCAGGCTATCGAGCATGCGGCTGGGCTGGTCGATTCCACGCCCCAACGGATCATCACCTTTGGGATTCGCCCTAGCTATGCTGCTGAATCGTTTGGTTACATCGAAAGCGGCTCCTTGCTGGAGTCGGCTCAGCCAGGCAGTCCGGCCACTTACCAGGTTCAACAGTTCCGCGAAAAGCCGGCACTGAGCGTTGCGGAAGAATATTTGCAAGCTGGCAACTTCTACTGGAACTCGGGTATTTTCGTCTGGAAAGTTGCCACGATCCTGCAGGCGCTGAGGGACTTCGAGCCGACCATGTATCAGCAACTGGAGGAAATCGTTGCGGATGCTAAAGAGAGTGATCTGGAGACGGTTCTCAATGAGAAGTTTCCGAATATTGAAGGGAAGTCGATAGACTATGCCGTGATGGAAAAACATCCCGAGGTGCTGGTCGTGGAGGCACCTTTTCAATGGAGCGACATGGGAAACTGGCAATCACTGGCTGCCATGCATGAAGCGGATGAAGCCGGGAATGTCGTACTGGGAAAACACCTGGGCGTGGCTTCGGGGAACTCCATTGTTCATTCCACAGGTGACCACCTGGTCGTGACGGTCGGCCTGGATGATATCATTGTCGTTCACACAGAGGATGCCACGCTCATTGCCAGCAAGCAACAGGAAGAATCAGTCCGGCAAATCGTTGAACGCCTTGAAGAGAAAGGATGGGATCAGTATCTCTAGCGAAACCCGCCACGGGTCCCAGTACGGCTGGAAATTTCAGATAATCTCCACGGGTTTCTTCTCCAGGACCTGGTATGCCTAATAAACTCCTGCTAACCGTCACTCAACCATCGCGATATTGGTTCGTGGCTCTGGCAGTACTGGTCGGTATCAGCGGTCTCTGGACGGCTCCGGTAGAAGCCGCTCCGCCAGCAAACCAAAAAAAACCTTCGCCTGCGATCAAATTCCCGACCCTCGGAGGCACTCAGTTTTGGACCGATCAAGTGGTCTTTCACGACTGGCGGATTCAACGCAATCATCTGACCAGGCATTATCGTTTGCTTGACAGCAAGAACTACCGCCATACCTGGGGCAGCTTCGAGCACTGCCAGAAAACCCTCAAGAAGTTAAAAACAGAATTGAAATTACCAGCCATCGAGGGGAAGGTTGTCATTGTCCTGCACGGGTTGGGCCGCACTCGCAACTCGATGAATACGATGAAAGAATACTTGCAGAAGCACAGTGACTACACGGTGCTAAGTATGTCGTATGCCAGTACGCGAGCCGACGTTCAGGATCACGCCCAATCGCTGGCCCAGGTCATCAAGGGCTTGCCACAAGCCAAGGAGATCAGTTTCGTGGCCCATAGTTTGGGAAACCTGGTCATTCGGCGCTACTTGCACGACGCAAAAACACGCAAGGTGACAGGACCAACCCTGGGTTCTATCGTGATGCTGGCTCCACCAAACCAGGGATCTGCCATGGCACGGCGATTTAAGGACAGCAAACTGATCCGTACCGTCTGGGGCCCCAGTGGTGATGAGATTGCATCCCACTGGCCCACCTTATCACGTCAATTAGCAGTGCCGGGCTGTCCGTTTGGGATCCTCGCGGGAAAATCGGAGAAGACCGTGCTCGACAACCCGCTGATTACTGGTGGCGACGATCTGGTTGTCACCGTTGCAGAAACGCGGCTGGCCGGAGCACGTGACTTCCTGGTCGTCCCGGCTGTCCACACCTACTTGATGGACCATCCACAGGTTCACCGTGTTACATTACGCTTTCTAGAGCATGGCTACTTTCAGTCAGAATCGAAACGACAACCAATCAAGCCAGTTTCCCCCAAGAAACCATGACAGCATCCCTCCCTGAAAAAGGTCGCCTGGTTGGCATCGATTTTGGCACGGTCCGCATTGGAATCGCCATCAGCGACGCCGAGCATCGTTTGGCCAGTCCTTACGAAAACTACACCTGCCACGATCGAGAAGCGGACGGTCAGTATTTCGTCAAGTTGATAGCGGCAGAAAACGTGGTGGGATTTGTTATTGGTTTACCGGTACACAGTAGTGGTGAGGAAAGCGCCAAGTCGCTAGAGGCTCGCCAGTTTGGTCGCTGGCTGACGGAAATCACAGCACTGCCGGTTACTTTTTACGACGAGCGTTACACGACGGCACAGGCAGAACAAATGCTAACCACCGCAGAACTGACAAGTAAGCGGCGCAAGAAGCGGCTGGACATGGTGGCAGCGCAGATTATTCTGGCCAGTTACCTGGAATCCTCCGGCCAGGACAATGGGCCACCGCCTCCCCTGGATCATTAAGGTGAATCGAAAGAAGGCCATCAATACCGGATCACTAATTGCCAGTACTGTTCTCTTCGTTATTCTTAGATGCTTGCTTCATCGTTTCGATGAGCGGTACAACCAGCGAGCTTGGTAACGCATAAGTCGAGATCCTGCCGGCACGGGCAATGTTAATACCAACTGCTTTACCATTGAGATCAACCAGTGCTCCCCCACATTCTTTCGGCTCCAGAACCGTATCGTGCTGCAGAACCGTTGGAAATCCACTACGCCGTTTACTCAAGGGACCACCTAGTTTATCCTGCGGAACAGCCTGCCTGGTTGGACTTAAATCGCCAATTCGCCCTAAGATCGCCTTGATCGACAACATCTCTTCGCCGCGACGAATTTCCAGTTTAACTTGTTCACCTGGTAAATGCTCACGAACTGTCTTCTGCATCATTTCCAAGTTCTTCATTTCTTGACCGTTGACCTTAATAACAACATCACCAGCGAGCAGGCCAGCGCGTTTACCGCCGCTGTCCGGCATAACCCGTGCAATGCCGACACCTTCGTCCCTTTCTTCGAGGAACACACCCAGGACACCTCCCTTAATCTCCAGCGGTGCCTCCAGGCTTAGTACGCCAATGGCCAATGGTTCCGCCAGGTGACTGGGCACCGCCAGCCAACTGCCTACGGGAACCTTGCCATCACTGTTCCATTCAATGGCCGTTAATCCTCGCAGGTCAACTTTCAACAGGGCCAAATCATGACGCGTCTGGATATTCACCACTTTCGCAACTACCCGTTCTCCATCGGAAAACTGGCATTCCACGCGACCTTTAATCTCACTGGCTTTTGTCAAAATGTAACCATCGCGATCAACAACAACACCTAAAGCAACCTGTTGATCCCCCGCAAAGACCTTCACCGTGCTCTTAACCGCGTCGGCCACGACGCCCCGAAAGCTCTTTCGAATCGAAGCGTGGTTGCGCTGATTGACACTCACCGGACGTAACAACGAAATCTGCTGCCACATACCCAGATAAGCTGCGCCGGTAGCCGTTTGTTGAACCACTGGCCGTTGATCCGGCGCTTCTTCCGAGGGAGCAGACTGGAGTAATGTCCAGAAACTCGGAACAACCGCTGCCGACGATTTGTTCTCGACGCTGCCCACTGTCAGCGTCACGACCACTTTCTTCTTTCGTCGCATTACTGTGACGGCGACCTTTTCACCCGGCCTTCGCAACCCGACCAGGGCAATCAACGAATTAAAATCAGTTACCTGATCATCGCCAAACTTGATGATGATATCGCCAACCTGGATGCCAGCCTCGTCCGCTGGTCCACCCGGCTTCACTTCGTTAACCTGGGTCTTGTTTTTCTTATCGGGTCCACTCACTCCAATGAACGGAGAGGCTGGCATCGTTCCCCAGACCTCGGCATCGATCAGCCGCTGCCAGTTGTCCTGGTACAGATGCACCGGGACATGAACGTTGTGTCGCAATTCAAATCCGATGCGACTGTGAACCCCAATTACCTTCCCTTCCAGGTCAAACAAGGGTCCCCCTGAATCGCCACTGATGAGTGTGCAATCGGTCGTCAAGACATCCTTGTATTTGTGGATCAGCCTGCCAACACGGACCACTGGTTTTCGTTCCGCCTGAAAACCTCCCGGATGTCCTGTCGCCAGGCACCATTGGCCTAGCTTGGCCTTACGGGAATCTCCCATTTCGGCGAAAGGCCATTTAACCTTGGAGTCTTCTTTATCATTGGGGCTGTCAATTTTAATCAGGCCCGCATCAACCGACTTAAAAAGACCAAGCGTGTGTCCTTGCACGATCCGGCCATCGGGAAGAGAAATATCAACAAGACGATTCGGTCGTCCCGCGACGTGGGCAGCCGTCAGCACATAGCCATCCTCGCTGACAATCACTCCGCTCCCCTGGGTGCGGCCAATTGCGAGTGCCACGGTAACATTAAGTGATTTCTTGGCCAGGCTCTGGATGTGCTCCTGCATGACCTTCAAATCATCAACGTCACGTGGCACTTCATTATTGAGAATTCGTTGCAGGCGGGTCGATTTGTCGAGCGACGACTTCGTTGCCTGTTGATCGTCGGCCAGCAGTATCGTGGACGACAGTAAGAAAACCAGAACCGCGGTCAGTGCATGTCGATACCAGCTTGACGGCTCCATGAACCGGCGAACTGTCGATGTAACCGTGGCCGGTGGGCGCTGAGTCGGGAAGCGATTGATCAAGGTCTGCTCGTTTCTGCTCTACCAACATCGTGTGACACGTGTGGTATCTACGTAGTGCCGTCTACCACCAGTTTACCATGATATGGCAAATGCCGTAGCAGTTCTCGACTTTCTCCACGATTCGGTTAAGATTTCACGGTCGTTCGGGTTAGAGTGATCGTAGTGTCACTTGAATACTTGAAGAAGCGCCTCGACCCATTTCGTACCTGCCAAGCCAGTCATCAGTGGGTGCGAGCATCATTGTTAATAGAAGGTTAAGCGAAGGTGCAAAAACTGATCATTGGTTGTGGATACCTGGGTCAACGAGTGGCCCAACAATGGTTACAAGCCGGTGACCAGGTCACGGTTTTAACCCGTTCCACAGAGCGTGCCAGCGAACTATCCAAGGCGGGCCTGCAGACGCTGGTCGGTGACCTGACTCGCCCTGACTCACTCCCTTCATTTCCCGCTTGCGAAACGGTTTTATACGCGGTTGGCTATGACCGGTCGTCATCCCAATCGATCGAGGAAGTGTATGTCCAAGGCTTAGAGAACTTCCTGGCCAGGATCGACCCTGGTGGAAAGGTTATTTATATCAGCTCCACGGGAGTCTACGGACAAAATGACGGCAGTTGGGTAGACGAAGATTCTCCCTGTCAGCCAACTCGACCAGGAGGTGTCGCTTGCCTGGCTGCCGAGTCGCTGCTGGCCAGTCACCCGCGAGGAGCAGGCAGCATCGTGCTGCGACTGGCCGGCATCTATGGGCCCAACCGCATTCCACGGCGGGCGGCTATCGAAGCGGGAAAACCGGTGGCTGCAGCAGAAAATGGTTACCTGAACCTGATCCACGTTGTTGACGCGGTGGAGGCAATTCTGGCCACGGAGGCGTGTCTTGATCTGCCGCCAGTGCTGCTGGTTTCTGACGGTCAACCTGTGTTGCGAGGTACTTATTTCCAGGAAATAGCCCGCTTACTGGGAGCACCAAAGCCGCAATTTTCACCACCTGATGAAGCCAGCCACCAGGCCGGACGGGCCACCAGCGACAAGCGCATCTCAAATCGGCGATTGCAAGAAACGCTACCCATGTCGTTTCAATATCCGTCGTATCGAGAAGGCCTGGCAGCACTACTGCAATGCCCGGAAGATCCCCAGACGGACGAGTTCAGCTAACGAGATCACTTCGACAGCTTGAAACCAAGCTCAAACATTTCTACAATCCAGCTATCTCTTCTACGTCTATGAATTAACGTGAACAAGCTTATGCTCGATCGCAAACCCATTTTTCCTAACGTCATCGAGATTAATTTTCAGGCTGGCCACTTAATCGGTTGCAACGTGTACCTGATTTATTCCGGTAACAGCTGGGTGCTAATTGATATTGGCTATGATGAGCATGTCGAGGAAATCATCGAGCTGATTCGGCAAATGGACTTTCCCCTTTCCCAGTGCCAAACCCTAATTGCCACTCATGCCGACGTGGATCATATCCAGGGAATTGCTCAAGCCAAGCAACTGTTACAGACATCGGTTTCCGCGCATCGAGGCGCTGCGGAACTGCTGGAGCGGGGAGATAAACTTCAGACATTTGCAGAAATTGATGCCCAAGATATCCACTTGGATTTACCTCCTGTCACAGTGGAAAACCTGATTGACGACGGTGACGTCATTGAAGTGGGTGATTTAAAACTGGACGTCTGGAGGACACCTGGACATACGGACAGCCAGTTGTCATTTCGGCTGGGAAACCTGTTGTTTAGTGGTGACAATGTCTACCGGGATGGTTGCGTGGGGGCGATCGATGCCCATCATGGCAGTGACCTGGTCGATTTTATCCGCTCACTTCGCCGCATCCGCTCCAGTGATGTGGAATGGCTATTACCGAGCCACGGTCCAATTTTCCGCAAGGATAACGATCTGCTGGACCGGACTATTCAGCGACTGGAGGGCTATCTCCACATGGCCGACTTCGGCACCTGTGCTGTCGATTGGCCCTTAATGGATGAATGGGAGCGCGAGATTGTTGAAGGCCGTCTTCCCACTGCTTAGCCGAACATCCTCTCCAAATACCCCATTTTCCGAAAACCGCTCTGCAGGTGGGTACCTCTTATGCAGGTTTTACGGAATATTCTTTCAATCGGGGCGCTAGATCTCGCCGATGGGTATCACTAGGTGCCAGGGATAATCGGACCGGTTTGCCTGGTCAGTCTTGGAATCGTTGTGCGAAACATGTTTGAGAGGGGGACACCGATGATCCGTCGTTTGCTCGGGTTATTGTTAGCGATTTGCTTTCTAAGCCAATGTATCTCCACGGCCGAAGCCCAAACGCCCTATCGAGCGTATGGACGCGTCTGGGGTGGTGCTCACAGTACCCAAAACTGGGAACGATTCTACCACTATCCGTATGTCTATTACCCACAGAATTTCTGGGGGAACGAATACTATCGATCCGGACCCAGCCTGTACCACCGTTACCCACCGGAAATGCGTATCCCGGTCTACAACAAGCAGTGGCACAATGCCTATCCAGAAGGTCGTCGTTACCACTACGGGCACCATTTCCTGCTGGACGTCTTTTAAGCAAAGCCACCCTGACAGTGGTCGTGTGACGTCAGTCGGTTAATCCGAGTTTGCCAAACTGGTAGTAGATCTCGGTAGCAGCTTCTAGTTGCTCAATGGCCACCCACTCATCGACGGTGTGAGCCTGGTCGATACATCCGGGCCCAAAGACAACGGACGGAATTCCATGGCCTGCGAAGGCTGGGGCATCGGTCCCATAAGGCACCCCGATCAAGTTTCCGGCATGGCCTGCCTGCTGGATGGTCTGTTGTAATGCTGCGGCTAAGGGACCATTGTCCTGGTCAGAAAGTCCCGGTTTCGCCAAAAACGGTTCCTCGTGCTCAAGCCAGCCTGCGGTCAGCGGGTTCTCACCACCGTTTTGTGCCACGGTTTGCGTTACCGCCTCGACCAGGTGTTGCCAGGCCGTGGCAGGGTCCTCTTCCGGCAACACCCGCCGGTCGATTTCAATCATGCAATGGTCAGGGACCGTATTGATACTGATCCCACCACTAATGCGTCCCACGCTTACCGTCGGCCGACCAACCAGGGGATGATCACCGAGCGTGGCCACCGTTTGGCTTGCATACTGGCTGATGCCGGAAAGGATTTGAGCCATCCGATAGATGGCATTCTCTCCTTTTTCAGGTTGAGCACTGTGTCCTGCCAGGCCGCGGGTATGACAGCGCCAGCGGGCCACACCCTTATGGGCCACCACGACATCCAGTAGCGTGGGCTCAGCGACAACGACGGCGTCTGGCGGTTTGGGTAACCACCGTTCATCTCCGTCTGTCCACAGTCGATTCATATCCTCCGCACCAGTAAAACCAAACTCTTCGTTTACGGAACAGGCCATCACGACCGTTGGCATGGCCGGTGGGCGTTCTGCTGCCAGCCGGGCAAAGGCGATCAGCATACAGGCCATACCACCTTTAATATCGCAAGCGCCGCGGCCCAAAACGCGTCCGTCACGAATCACGGGATCCCAAGGATCGATAATCATGCCATCAACAGGGACCGTATCCTGGTGGGCTTCGAACATGATAATCGAACCACCCTCTTCAGGTGCCAGCTGCCCATCGAGGCGGGCCACAATGTTCGCCCGCTTGGGTTCCAGTTGTTGCCGGTAATAAGGCACACCCAATGCCTGAAACCACTGCTCCAAGTAGTCCGTCATCTGATGTTCCAGATATTCTTCCCCTTGTACGTCACGTCCCATCGGATTTACGCTGGGAATGCGAACAAGGTCTTGCAACGTCTGGACAACATCTAGGTTCATCGTCGGCTCAATCCTCTGTCAAGGCAGAACGGATTTGACACAGTAACTTGCCCTCCTAAAGAGAGTTTTATCGAGCCTTTGAGAGCCTGGGAACCACCCCCAGCCAGTTGGCCAGGGGAAACCGATTCTGCAGCGCTTGACCCATCAGGCGGGCCAGATTAGGATACGGCCTCAGAAGGTGGTTCCCTGCCAGTGATTGGCTGGGTTTTTTTTGAGCCTTAGTTTGTGATTTGTTTCACAAAGTCCTGTTCGACGGGCTATGAGTTCCTATCGGGCGCAGCATAACTGCTGTCCGGAAGTGACAAACGTGGTTACTGCTCCATGACCTTTGCCATTGCACCAGCGGCCTTTTATTACATGGCTGGCGTCAGCGTCGCGAGTGCCCTGTTGGCCGTGACGCGTAAGAATCC
>Ga0310342_100001957_pt1 | contig 13081 bp, 10 predicted proteins | sample S15DNA20500_MG_FD_206155 | JGI IMG/M metagenome (GOLD analysis project Ga0310342, IMG submission 206155) | Marine microbial communities from station ALOHA, North Pacific Subtropical Gyre - S1503-DNA-20-500_MG | ecosystem: Environmental > Aquatic > Marine > Oceanic | place: Pacific Ocean: North... | reverse complement strand
TCTCCGTCGCCCACAACACGACGAGTACCGCGACCATCATTGGAAACCACCAAGTGTGTTGCCCCGGTAGCCACCAGGGAATTGCAGCCATAACGATCCACAGCAATCGGCTGGGGATGCCGAAGGCCAGGAAAAGGCGCTTGCGTCCGACATGACGATCCAGTAGGTAACTGGACAGCAGTTGAAATAGCGTGCCCAAGAAAGGGAGGGCCGCCAGTAGACCGAAGCCCCAGTCAGGGACATGCATTTGCCGGGCAAACCGCGTCATCACCGCCCCGCTGATCATCCACATCCACAGCGATCCGAACACCCCAGTCAAGGTGATCAGGCGAAGTTGGTTGCGTAGGTGCGGGTGATGCATGGTCTTAGGCCGGACGTGTATGGTTGCGCAAAAGAGTGTAGATGTTATCCGGCCCTTGGCTGCCGCCAAGTGACTCTGTGATGCCTTGACGCCACACTCTATGTTGCCGTCAGGCCACACCCGATCCCAGAATAACGATAGTGATCTGATTTGAAAACGTCTAACATATTGATCAGTAGGTGGTTGGGAAAATACTCTTTCTACTAGGGCCTGTGGCATCAATCTTGCGATGTACCTCATGTCGCTCGGAGATGTCGTTGGGAAGAACTCAACGTGGAAAATACAGCCGGCGGGTGGAGTCGGAGGAAGGTGTTCGTGGACCGGAGGGAATTATGGGCAGCTGTGGGTACTGCGCAACAACACGATTCTTTTAAGCCCGGTCACTTGGACCAGGCATGCCGTGTACGCGTAACCCGATTCAGGTGTGTAAATCAGTTGCCGTCAGGGTTTATCCCATTGGATGCACACGGTTTCCTGAAAGTGCAGTGCTTGCGCCGCTGTCTGGATAAGCGTGGGGCACACGTTGTCGCCGGTCGGCAGGAGGAGAACTAGCAGCATCGCCCAATATTCACAGTACCGGCTCTGGTAGACAAAGGAGATCGAAAAAAGGCATACGCACGCTGATCGAAGCGTGATTTAAGTTTGACCCCTGATCGAGTGCGACCCGGACCATCCTCTGGCCGGGTCGTGCTTTTTTTGTGCCGTTAGTGCGTGCATAGCTGATATGCACGCCTTTGCAGCTGGCTACCTGCTGACCTTCGGCGGTGGACCGTGATAAGATTAGGCTGATGGCCAAGTGTCCACCCCCACGGCCGCTGTTGGATTCGATTGTAGACACGATCGGTCTTACCCCGATGGTCGAATTGCATCGACTGGCCAAGGCCAAAGGCCGCATCGGCCGGTTGCTGATCAAACTGGAAAACTTTAACCCCGGCAGTTCGAAAAAAGATCGTATTGCGCTGGAGATGATTCGTTTGGCCAAGAAAAGTGGTGACCTGCGCGATGGGCAAACGGTAGTCGAGTTAACCAGCGGCAACGCCGGTACGGGCTTTGCTATCGTTTGCCAGGCTTTGGGACATCCCTTTGTGGCGGTCATGTCGCGGGGCAACACGGCTGAACGAGCGAAGATGATGCGCGCCTTGGGCGCTGAGGTGGTGCTTATCGACCAGGCGCCGGGCTCGCCGGCCAACCAGGTTTCCGGCCAGGACCTGGCATTGGTTGAGCAGCACGTACAGGAACTGGTGCGGCATCGCCAGGCCTTTCGATGCGATCAGTTCAAGCTGGAATCAAACGTGCTGGCCCATCAACGCCATACGGGACCTGAAATCTGGCAGCAGAGCCACGGGCAGGTGGATGTGTTTCTCGACTTTGTCGGCACCGGCGGCACGTTCAGCGGTGTGATGCGTCATTTGAAGCAGAAAAATCCCCATGTACGCGGCTATGTCGTCGAACCCGCCGCCGTCGCGGTGCTGGCCGGGCGGCCGGTCAGTTCAGCCAGTCACAAGATCCAAGGCGGTGGATACAACATGGCCGATTTGCCGCATCTGGATCGCGGTTTGGTCACGGATTATGTGGCCGTCAGCGACGACGAGGCGATTGAAGCGGCGCGTCAACTGGCCTCGCTGGAAGGAATCTTTGCCGGCTACTCCACCGGCGCCCATGTGGCGGCCGCTTTACAGCTGTTGTCAGGACGCGAGCAAGGCGCTGTCATCGCCTTTCTCGCCTGTGACAGCGGCATGAAATATTTCAGCACGGATCTGTATATATAGAAAACAGTGGCTTGCCTATTGCGCTGTGGCGAGCTGTTCTGCCAGGAACCGGCCCACCTTGTCGATCCCGATACGCTGTTGCTCCAGTGTGTCGCGATCACGCATCGTGACCGTCTGGTCGTTGAGCGTATCACCGTCGATGGTGAAGCAGTAGGGCGTTCCCGCCTCGTCCATCCGCGCGTAACGCTTGCCAATTGATTGTTTGACGTCGAACTCCACGGCCAACCGGCGACGCAGTTCCAGGTAAAGCTTCTCGGCGAGCTCCGGCATCCCATCCTTGTTCACCAGCGGGAACACGGCCGCCTTGATCGGCGCCATGCGTGGGTGAAACTTCATGTACAGCTTGCTCGGTCGCGAGTCGTCCGGCGTGTACGCCTCACAAAGCAGCACCAGCACCCCACGTGTCAAGCCGCTGGCCGGTTCGATAACGTGCGGTATGTAACGTTCGTTGCGTTCCTGGTCGAAATACTCCAGTTTCTGCTTCGAGTGTTCCTGGTGTTGCGTCAGGTCGAAACACCCGCGATGGGCGATTCCTTCCAGTTCGCCGAATCCGGAAGCGCTAAATGGATACTTGTATTCGATATCCACAGTCATGGTCGAGTAATGGCTCAGTTCGTCCTGATCATGATCACGCAACTGCAGGTTGGACTTATCAACACCGAGCGAAATCCACCATTTCAACCGCTCGCTCTTCCAAAACTCATACCATTTTGGAGATTCTTCCGGCCGGCAGAACCATTCCATCTCCATCTGCTCGAACTCGCGTGACCGAAAGATGAAATTGCGAGGCGTTACCTCGTTACGAAACGCTTTGCCGATCTGGGCGATGCCGAACGGTATCTTGACGCGCATGGTATCCAGCACGTTCTTATAGTTTAGAAAAATACCTTGCGCCGTTTCGGGTCGCAGGTAGACCTTAGAGGAGTCGTCCTTGACCGCTCCCGCGTAACTTTCGAACATCAGGTTAAACTGTCGTGGTTCTGTCAGATCACACTTGTCATGTTGTCCTATCTTTTTACTGGGCTTGAGTGGGCATTCATATTCATCCATCTGGTCGGCGCGGAATCGGGCTTTGCAAGCTTTGCAGTCCACCATCGGGTCGTTGAAACCCGCCACGTGCCCCGAAGCCTCCCACGTCCGTGGATTCTGAATAATTGCCGAGTCCACGCCCATGATCTGTAGGGGGTAGCCGTCCGGTCCGGTGGGTGGGCAATCAACTAGGTTTCGCCACCAGTCGTCACGGACGTTGTTTTTCAATTGCACGCCCAGCGGTCCATAGTCCCAGAAGCCGTTGATGCCTCCGTAAATCTCACTGGATGGGTACACGAACCCGCGCCGTTTACACAGCGCGACGATATCGTCCATTGATTTACCCGTGGTGTCAGCCATGGCCCTGCAATTCCCTTGATTGGTCGCTAAACCGTGTCATGTTAACAGCTTCGCAAACCAGGGCGACAGGCGGGAATAACGTCTGGCCTGACACCGGTTAGAATCACGATATGGCGACGCTTCCCATTCTCGATCAGCATGATTTGTTCGCCCAGCGGCTTGTCGCCGATCATCAGAAGCTTCGTCGCGCATCGTTGCACACCGTGCAGCTGAACCTGGGCAAAATGTGCAATCTCGCCTGCCACCACTGTCATGTCGAGGCCGGGCCCAGCCGCCGCGAAATTATGACTTGGGCGACGATTGAACGGATTCTCGACTGGGTTGACCGCCACCGCGACAAAATTCATATTGACACCATCGACTTGACCGGTGGCGCGCCTGAATTGAATCCCCACTTCCGCAAGGTGGTGGAAAACTTCCGGAGCCGCGGTTTGCACGTGCTGGACCGGTGCAACCTCACTATTTTGCTCGAGCCCGGCTATCAGGACCTGGCCGATTTCCTGGCAGGCCACGGGGTAGAGATCGTCGCGTCACTGCCCTGTTACCTCGAAGAAAATGTCGATGCCCAGCGTGGGGACGGCGTGTTCGAAGGTTCGATCGCGGCATTGCAGAAACTCAACCACATCGGCTATGGTCAGCCTGACAGTCATCTGCGGCTCGATCTGGTGTTCAACCCCGTCGGCTATGGCTTGCCCCCGGCCCAACAGCCGCTCGAAGCCGATTACCAGCGAGAGCTTGCAGAGAGGTTTGGCATCACCTTCAATCGGCTGTGGACCATTACCAACATGCCCATCAAGCGATTTGAGCATGCCCTGCGCCGTGACGGCCAGTATGACCATTACATGAGTACGCTGGTCGAAGCTCATAATCCGGACAATGTCGATTCGGTCATGTGCCGCAACCTGGTCAGCATCGGTTGGGAGGGAAGCGTATACGATTGCGACTTCAATCAGATGTTACAGATGCCGATTTCTTCTGGAAATTCCATCTCCGGAAATTCAGAATCCAGAAATTTCGGTCCCGGCGATGATGAGCATGTCGTGGAACGCAACAGCTGCAAACTGTGGCAATACACACCTGAGGGCCTGGTCGGGCGCAATGTCCGCACGGGCACGCACTGCTTCGGCTGCACTGCCGGCGCGGGGTCCAGTTGTATGGGGGCGCTGTCCTGACGGACTGGCGCCGTTACGGGCGTTTTACCGCTACGAACGCATGCCACGGCGTTGCGTCATTCCATGCATCGCTACGATCGACGTCAAATCCCGTGGTATCGAGCAGTTCCAGCCAGGTTTTATTGGAAAACAATCCGCAAATGTGCCGGTCTTCCACGATGCGCAGTTGCCCGTTCTGACGAATCAGCAGCAACATCGCCAGTTCAAACATGTCAGTCTGCTGGCCGGGGCGGTGAACGCATGACACGTAGGTAAGTTGCATATCTTCATCTGCATAATGGTCGTACTCGGTCTGGTAGTTGATAAATGTTTCATGCAGGTAGGTGGGCGCGACGACCAGCACGCCGTTGTCGTGCAGATGCGCGGCTGCGGTGGCCAGCGCCGCCTGTAAGTCGGCTGGACATCCCATGTAGTCAATCGCATCATGGGCCAGCACCGCGTCAAATGTATGGCCGAGTCTTATCTGGCGCATATCGCCGATTTCATGTGTAATACTCGGATTGAGTTTGCGTGATTGGTTCAGCATGGCAGGTGACAGATCGACGTTGGTCGCGTCGTAGCGATCGGCCAGATGGCAAAGCGTGTGCCCACCACCGCCGCCCAATTCGAGGATACGAGGCTTGCGCCCGGCCGGAGACCGGCTGAGTTTGGCGGCAAGGATGTCACTGATTGCCTTGGCTTCGCGGGCATAATCCTGAGGGGGGCTCAGCCGCGGCCAAAGGTAGGCCAATTCGTGATAAAGGCAAGGGATTTGCATCTGTCGCATCGTAGCAGACGGTACGCGGTTTCAGCGCAGCTTGCGCGAGATCGAGTGATACTGCTCGGCCTAGGCCATTCGCTTCGGTTGTGGCTGCCCAGCAGGATGGCCTCGCTGATCGCCGCCCTTTCGGGGGACTTCTACCCACAGGATTGGTCGAGCATAATCGTCACTGTCCCCCCCCACGGCAGACTTTGTGATGTGAATCCCGCTCAATCCGGGCGTGATTCTGCTCAAGCCCGGCCTAGATATTCACCTGTTTCCGTAGAAATACGTACGACCTCACCGGCGTCAATAAACGGTGGAACACGTGTTTTTAATCCTGTTTCGCACGTCGCTTCCTTGAGTTGGTTGGTGGCGGTAGCCCCCTTGATGCCCGGAGGCGTATCTGTGATCTTCAGTTCCACGGATGCAGGCACCTCGATACTCACCACCTTGGCTTCGTATACCAGCACAGTGATCTTGGCATTGGCGGTGAGGTAATCCATGGCATTGTCCAGCATGTTCGCATCGATGGTGATTTGGTCGAAGCTTTCGCTGTCCATGAACACGGCACCGGCACTCTCGGAATACAGGTACTCCATCTCTCGTCGGTCAAGTACGGCTTGATCCACGTCTTCGCCACTACGCAAACGCTTCTCCACGTTGGACCCGGTCTTGATGTTCTTGATTTTCAGTTGGGTGTACGCAGGGCCCTTGCCTGGCTTGACGTGCTCCGTGGCCGTGATCAACCACACCTGCCCGTCCATGTCCAGGGCCATACCGGTACGAAGGTCTTGCGATTTCAATGCAAGTTACTCCTGAGGTAGATCACGTTTCAGTTGGCGGTTTAATGATACTGTCCGTGCTTCATTTTCGCCATAGGATGAAGATACGCCGCTGAGTCAAGTAGGCCCGCAACCCACCCAGCGCGCACCGCGTGCAAATGTACTTCCATATGCTGATTGCCGTTGTAATTTGTGCAGGTCCAAAGCCATTGATGGTACAATGCTTGCCTGCAGGTGCGGACAGGTGAATCTTTTCATGGCTAGTGCCCAGACAGCAATTGTGACCGGTGGCGCCGGCGGGGGCATCGGTCACGGTGTCAGCACCGTTCTGGCCCAGGCCGGTTGGAACGTGTTGATCGCCGACATGGACCATGACGCGGCCGTCAATTTACAGCAGGCGCTGATCGGCCAGGGTTTAAGCGCCAAGGCCTTAAAGGTGGACCTGACCGAGGCTGATGCGCCCGATCGCGTGGTTGAGGCGGCCGTGTCATGGACGGGCAGCCTCAATGGGCTGGTCAACAACGCCGGTGTGCCGCTGAATAAAACGGCCACCGATATCACAGACGATGAGTTCGACGCACTGATGGGCTTAAATCTTCGCGCTATTTTTCGCCTCAGCCGCCAGGCTTTGCCGCAGTTGCAGAAGGCCGGCGGCAATATCGTCAACATCGCCTCGGTGCATGCTCGTGCCACACTGGCGACCTTTGCCGCCTATGCCGCCTCGAAGGCGGCTGTAGAGGGGCTGACACGTGGCATGGCGGCCGATTTTGGGCCTCACAGCGTGCGTGTCAACTGCGTGTTGCCCGGGCTCGTCGACGGTCCCCAGTCACGCCGCCTCCTGGCTGAACTTGTGGATGACGTTGAGGCGTTCATGGACAATTGGACAAAGACCAACCAGCTGCTGCCCTACGCAACTACCCCTGAGGACGTGGGCAAGCTGGTCGCCTTTCTGCTCAGCGAAGATGCAAGGTCGATTACCGGCCAGTCGGTGGTTATCGATGCCGGCACGTTAGCCCAACTGGGTGGCCGACATTGGTAAGAGAATACGTCCATGACAAGCAAAACCCTTAACGATTCAACCCGTCTGGCATCCGACCACGCCTGTGTCGAAATTAGAAACGGCGACGGCGCCCTGTGTTTTCTGGCATCTGGCCGAGCTGGGCCCAATCTTCTTTCGGCGCCCGTGGCCATCACTCTCACCGACGTGGCCACGGGCAACACCTTTCCGCTCGTCGGGCCGGCCGACATGCTGCGCAAGGATGACACTTCACTTTGCTTCGCACAACGCGTGCCTGGATCAGCCATACGCGTAAAGACCACCATCTCACTGGATGACGATCTGTCTTGGACTCTGGAATTGGCCAATACCAGTTTCAACCGCCGGGAGATTACCGCCACCTTTGATTTTCCAGGCCTGAGCCGAAACTGCGATGCGTTCGTGGCTTCGCCCACGCCGCACCCGCATTGGCGCAAGTGGCCCCATCAGTACGGCTACCGCTGTGATGAGAACACCTTCCGCCACGCGGTGCTCGACCCGGATATTGCCATGGCCATTCCCGCGCTGACGCTTTACCGCAAGGCGGATGACGACGCGATGGGCCTGACGGTCATGAGTTCGCTGGACAGTCCGGTTCAGCCGTTCGGTGTGCGGCTTGATGTTAATCTTGCCGGTCCGCGCATTTACCGGCCGCACTTGCGCATCGAGCCGCGGGCTTCGACTGTCACCGCCCTGCGCATCGGGTGGCACGAAGCTGATTGGCGGCCGGGCCTGAATTACATCGTGGACAAATACCCGGACTACTTTGAACCGACCGACCCCGAGATCGCGCCGCTCAACGGCGGGTTCGTACTCAGCTCCCCGGCTCCCGACGGCGTGATACAGAAATGGAAAACGTGGGGCGCGCGTTGGGTCGAGGTGCACTTCATTCATCCGTTTCACGGCAAATACAACCATGACGAGTCGAGCTGGATTACCGTCAAGGATGACCGGTGGCATTACGACAAGCACCGGCCTGATGCGCCGCCTGACGGCTGTGGTCGCGACGAGGCGTTCGCCTACCTCGATACGTTGTATCCGCACAACATGAGCCATGACAAGGTGCGCGATTTCATTGATCGTCTTCATAAGCACGGTCTCAAGGCGTTTTTGTACTTCATGCCCACTGAGGTGCTCGGCTTGGAAGTGTTCGATAATTTCCCGCGTGACGCCGTTCTGGACGAACAGGGACGCACCATACGAAACTGGCACGAACTGATTATCACCAACCCTTCCCCCGACGGAGACTGGGGCCGCCATGCCCTGGGCATGCTTGAAGATCTGCTTGATCGCTACCCTGAGGCGGATGGTATTTTTTTCGACGAGGCCTACATCGATCTGCTCGACTATGCCCGTGACGACGGGTTTTCCATCCGCAACGGCCGGACCGCCTCACGCATGGGGCATGCGATTATCCGTTTTATTGAAGAGGCTCTGCCCATCTTGCGCTGCCGCGGCAAGAAATGGATCTGGAACGGGCCGTATAATATTGAACTGGCTCGCTATGCCGATGGCTTGTTGTGTGAAAACGGCGAGCCCGTCATTCAATTCTTTGCGCTGCGCAACAAAATGCTTGCTGGCGGGGGCATGCCCGGTGGCACAGGGCAACAATTACTCAGTGGGGGACAGTACGGACTGTTCGTTATGACCAACTACATGGATGAGAATCCCGATTTCGGAGATGAACAGCCACCCGACGACGCGGCCATGCCCGATTTGCACAAACCACTCTTTGATGAGGTGCGGCAACGCACCTGGGTGCTTAGCGCCGATCCGCTTACCGTGCCCGGTGGCGTCGATGCCAATATCTTCCGGACGGTGGACGGCAACTTTGCCGTTGTGCTCTTTAGCATGTGGTCTGAATCGGAAACTGATTTCATGGCCGACCTGCCGGTGTCCGTCGCTGAAAGTGCGATGGATGATCCGGGCCAATTGAAAGCCGTGTACCTGATCTCGGGCGATTACCCCGGTTGGTTTCGCCTCGACTGGACCCGCCGCGATGGCTATATCGACGTTATGGTTCCTAGGCACCGCCGCACATCGATGATCCTGCTGGTCACCACGGGAGTGTTCGCCAGTCTCGTCGGTGGCATGTTCACTCGGCCTGGCGAAAAGCCTCAGCGATATATGCGGTTGGAAAATTGGGCCCCGTCACGCCAGCAAGTGCAACTACGCTTGGCCGATGCCAAGCGGGACATTGAATTGAAGCCAGGCGAGTCGGTAACCCAGCCGTTTGCCTCGCCCAGCGTGGGCCCCATGCTTGTGGAACTGACCGGCGACGGCTTCTGCCGCAGGTTCGCCCAAAGTGTCAGTGCCCTGCCCGCCGTCGAACTGTCCCGTTTTGGTTCGCTGGACGGTGTCGTTGGCCAGTCCAGGCAATTGCAACTGACCGTTGCCAACAATACCGGCCAGCAGCTATCCATTTCACTGTCGTCACAAGGACCGGAGTTAGGTATTGATGGATTGCCTGCATCGGTCAGTGTCGCGGCAAACCATCGTGAATCGATAGACATGACCGTTCAATTGGACACTCCTGGAGTACACGAACTGCGTTTGGTAGCCGAAACCGGCCTTGGCTTGGCCCAATCGCTCGTACCTGCCACGGTGGCGGCGACTGATTTTTTTGCCGGCCAAGCACCGACCGCCGGTTGCATCGAGTTGGATTGTTTTTCGCCGCAAGGACAGGGCGACCCCCGCGGCGCGACTGGCCACTCTGGCAAGACGGTTCGCCGGTTTGTTTATCTCAACGGTACGCAAATCGGCGTCATCGGTTCCAAGGACCAGCCTCGCTGGTTCGATTTTTACCGTGTTTCCATTCCCAAGCCCATACTGATGACGCTAGGTCGCACGGCGACGCTGGAATTTCATGCCGCTGACGCGCAGGATTTTTTTATGATCCGAAACGTGCGCATCCTGCTCGATGCCTCGGATCCGCGAGAATTTATCAGCTTTGGAACGCGTACCGGCGGACCGCGTGTCGCCTCCGGACGCATTGAACAGACGTTCAGCACCTGCGACCACGAGCTTGCCGAAGGCCGCGTAGGCGTTCCCATCAGCATGACGGTGCAGTTTGACGCTTTGGGTTAATTGCGCGTCATTGCTCGGTCATGGGTCGGTTTTCACTGATGGCTCGCATAAACGTATACGCTAACTCATCATCGTATCGGGCCTGTCTTTTGGGGGCGGACTACGAAGTTGCCAGGTGCGTCGTTACGCGTCTGCGTTCAGTTCGCGGCGAAGAATTTTTCCGGTGGGGTTGCGCGGCAGCTGGTCGATTGGTCTTATCTCGCGGGGAACCTTGTAGCCGGCCAGGCTTTGGCGGCACCAGGTGCGCAGGCCTGCATCGTCGAAGGCGGCGCCTTCGTTCAATTCCACGAACGCGATGGGTACCTCGCCGCGTACTCCATCGGTCTTGCCAATTACAGCGGAGGCGGCAACGGATTCATGCTTGTTGAGCACTTCCTCGATTTCGCGCGGAAATATGTTTTCCCCGCCGACGATGAGCATTTCCTTCTTGCGGCCGGTGATGTACAGAAATCCGTCTTCGTCCAGCTTGCCGATATCTCCACTGCGGAAAAAACATTTGGTTTGTGAGCCGCCGTTCTCTTTCAGTGAGGTAAGGTTCACGAATACCTCGGCGGTCTGCCTAGGCAGGCGGTAGTATCCTTTCATGATGTTGGGCCCGGCAATGAGTATCTCTCCCTCGGTATTGGCCGGTAACTGGCGATCCTGCTCATCAACGATACGGATTTCCACACCGGGGATGGCCGGGCCCACGGAATGAAGCCGATGCCGGTTCGCTGTGCACCAGTTGGTAATCGGCGCGGTTTCCGTGAGTCCATAACCTTCGAGGATGCGCAGTTGAAAGCGTTTCATGTAAGTGTCATAGATGGTGTTGGGCAGCGGTTCGCCGCCGGAGATGGCCAGGCGAATGGAGGTAAAATCGTCCGGTTGGGCGTCCTTGACACTCAGCATCGCCGCGTACATGGACGGGATGGCCATGAAAATACCGGGCTGGTGCTCGCGGATGAGACTGATGATTTTTCTGGGCATGAACCGCGCGTGATAGACGACCTTTGACCCCAAGCACAGCGGCAGCAATGTAAGTGCGGTGAACCCGAAACTGTGAAACTGGGGCAGGACGCCGAGAAAGGTATCTGCTGCATCTAACCCGGCATGCTCGATGGCGGCTTCGACGTTACTGCGCAGGTTGCCGTGCGTCAGCATGACTCCCTTGGGCCGGCCCGACGTGCCCGAGGTGTAAAGAATAACGGCCAAGTCGTCGCCAGCCGATACCGCCGGCCAGCGTAGCGGTGGCCAGCCGGTAAAGTCCAAGCCCTCTAGGGGCAACACTTGTACATTGGGCGGGATCGGATCAGTGTCGGCGTTGCGGATAAAATCGAGCATCACGCCGGTAGTCAAGATCGTATCGATGCCGCTGTCCTGGATCACGTATGCCAACTCTTGCGGCTTGAGCAGGTAGTTGAGCGGCACTGCCACCCTGTTGGCGAGCCAACAGCCGAGAAGCGCCACGGGAAAGGCGCCGCTGGTGGGCAGGAGAATACCCACCAGCCGATTGGATGTGACGGCCTCTATCTGCTCAGCGACGAACATCGATCCGCCCAGCAGTTGGCCGTACGTGTATTGCCGCTGATCGTCGACTACCGCGATGCGATGGCGATTGCGCATCGCCTGCATCATAATCGGCCAAAGAAGACCCATTTGCGCAACACCATGATCCGTAGGTTAAACTGTCGATGATGATACCCCAAGCACCCCGCGCCTACGAAGCTGCGCTACGCCACCGCAGCGCGGCGGTGGTTCTGCTGACTGCCGTATTGATTGTCACCGGTGGTTGCGCAACCCATTCCAACGCGCTCGATGAAGTGTACAGGCAGTATGGCACGGGTCGTTTCCACTTGGCATACCGGTATGCCAAGCAGGTTATTTACAACACGAACAACGCCAGCGAACGTGAAGAAGCGACGCTTATGGCGGGGATGGCTGCTTACAAACTCAAAAACATGGTCGCGGCGAGGCGTTATCTGGAAAAGGCTGGCCACAGCGAGCAACCGGACATCAGCGGCGATGCACATGCCACGATCGGGCTGATGCACATTGAAGCGGGGCGTTACAATTCGGCACACCAATCGCTGGTCAAGGCCGGTAGGTTGTTGAACGGCAACGACCGCGCACGAGCATTTTTTTTTGCCGGTGTTACGCTCCAGAAACTCGGGCGCTGGTCAGAGGCCCGGCGTGACCTGACCAGCGCAGAGGCGGCGGCCACCGAGCGCACATTGCGACGGCGCATTGCCCGCGAGAAAGAAAATACGGCATGGGCCTTGCAGACCGGGGCGTTTGCCAGTCGGCAACGCGCGAAGCATGAGCAGGCGAAGATTACCCAGCGTGTCATTGGCTTGGAGTTGAGTCCGGCGGTTGTGATCCTCGCAGTTAACGACAAGGGCCAGACAATCTACCTTGTGCAGATCGGCCGGTTTAACACCTATGCTCTTGCAGTTGCAGCGCGTGGTCAGTTGGGATTACCAAAATCCGATCCTGTTGCCGTACCGAAATAGTGAGATATGCAATTGTGGTGCTTACGCCGGTTCGGTTGCTGCTTGCTCGTCAACCGCATCCTGCCCGGGGTCGATCCAGGCGATTTGGTCGCCCACCGGCATTACGTCCGGGAAAAGTGTTTTGCGCGGCATCTTGTCTCGGTGCACGTAGGCCCACAGCACCACACCCACCGCCGAGAGGAAAATGATCAGGCCCAGGGTCATCAGCACGAATTGAGTCGCCAACTGCAACCCGGGCGTGGGGTTTAGTAGAT
>Ga0310342_100001956_pt1 | contig 13093 bp, 19 predicted proteins | sample S15DNA20500_MG_FD_206155 | JGI IMG/M metagenome (GOLD analysis project Ga0310342, IMG submission 206155) | Marine microbial communities from station ALOHA, North Pacific Subtropical Gyre - S1503-DNA-20-500_MG | ecosystem: Environmental > Aquatic > Marine > Oceanic | place: Pacific Ocean: North... | reverse complement strand
GAAGTGTCCGTCGCATCAGATAATCCAGATACCACGGGAGGCGGTACATCTTTATCATACTTGGGAGACTGTTTAAGAATGCTTGGCACTTGCTGCCTCATTCTCCATGCCGCTTCACCGGGAGGACCGGGGGGCGTATGAAGATCTCTCGCTCTTACATCAGGCATAACGGCCTCTACATCAGGCGGGTTGCGAACATCTACATTAAACCCACCCAGTTCAGATTCTGTGTCCGTCCATTGGGCTTGTGTAGGATCGTAATCAACAGCCCAGAAACCGGGTTTGTAAGGCTGGGCATCAGGATCTATTTCAAACGTAGTGGTCTTTGCCAGTTTTTCTGCTTGCTTAGACATTCCGCCAACCTTCACCTCGTTTATTAGGTTTTCTATCACGCACAGGCCACTTACCCGATTCATCCGGCGAACCTAAAACACCACCAGATTCCTTATGCTCCTTCAGCCCTTGCATCTGTGCTTCATAAAACGTTGGAATCATTTGTATGGCTTTAAGATCATCCTTGGCTCGATTCATATCCTCTCGCGCCCAGTAAATCTTCTCCTTTACTTCAAACAAATCATCTATATCTTGGTCATTACCAGCCAATTCCCAAGGCCGTCCAAATTCATCTTTAGTTCCCTTCAATCTGCCAGAAGGGGTATCCATTATCGAAAATATATCGAGCATTCCACCCGGCTTCATCAAGTTTTCGTGATATTCATTTAATATATTAAGTTGCTCTTGAGTAAAACGCTCCTCCAATCCACCTAAACGATATTCTGTTAAAAACTTTATCTCTGACGCGCCAGATTTGTGATACATCTTCGCCCGTTCAGTAAACTTATTGTTAAACCAAGTAGCAGCAGCCTTATCTGCTGGAGAACCTACTAGAAAGTCTTCATATCTATTAAGCATTTCTTCATTGTTACTCATCCTGTACCACAGGCGCATATTTTCCCTTCCAATTCTATTTACAAATTTATCGCCAATAGAATCAGCGTGAGGATTAGTTCCAATAGTGCTTTCAACGAGATACATGAACTCTCGACTTGCATCATGCCCAACCTCGTGACGTATTACATCCCTAGGCTCATTTCTTAACTTGTTACCATAGTCGTCCGTCCATTTCTCCATCCAGTTATGGGGTGATGCAATTGACGGCCATATGTAAGCATGACCACTTTTACCATATTGGTTTTCCCCCAGAGCCGCACGTGCGCTGCCTATATGCGGGGTACGAGGAACACCCCATTCACCCTCCGCACCCTCTACACGTTCTTGATCAGTATCCAACCCCGGCATCCGTTCCAAAGGAACCAGTTCTTCGGGGTTTTGTCGATCAAAGTAAACACCGAGTAAATCATGCCTATCCCTTAAAGCGGCTAGGTCATCAGGGTGTGCGTCTGGATCTGGCATAACACGATGAACTCTTCCTAGATCAGAGGCTAATGTTGAATACTCCGCTCTTGTCCCCGCGTAAAAGGGAGCCATTTCAACATTAAATTCAATATCAGCCACTGACTCCACTGCTTCTTTTTCTTCACGCTTTTTTCTGCTTTCTATGTATATATTTCTTAAACGCTCAGACTCTGCTCTTGAAGCAGCGAATTTGGGATCATTGGAATGGTAAAGGGAGCCACCACCTCGGTCATAACCCATACCTGTCTGCTGTGGAGCGTATATAGGAAAGGAGCCGGATCTCCATCTAGCGGCCTTAAAGAAACTATCTGGTTCCGGTCTAAAAGTAGTTAATTTGGCAAGTGTTCTAGCAGACCTTGATCCTGCGATTACCTGCGTTGGCTTATCTACAGTAACGCCCATCAGTAACCCCTTTTGGATTTCCTTACTGGCTTCCCAGTTTTGGCTGCGTATTTCTTGGCTTCTTTCTTTCCTTTAGCGGAATAGGCAAATTTCTTACCACCGACTTTCGGCATGGTATCTCCTCACACTTTGTAAAGACTGTATCTCAGGGTTAACTCTTCATCGGACTTTATGTTCTTGATAGCCTTCAGCCAGATAACTCCAGCGTCTTCATGCACTATTTTGGTGCAATTTGGCCTAGAACTATGATTTATGAAGCCTCCAAGGGGGGTTCTGACGTAACCATTGGGGAATTGCTCATGTTTTACCCAGCCAATTCCTAAAATTCCCTTTGTTATGTCTTCGGTAGCAAATAATCCTAAACCGTTAATCTCGGACTTCTTTATGGTAAAACCAGAGGGTAACGGTTTGTAATTCATGTCAGGATATTAGATACCGCAGTCAGGACAATCCATATGCCTAACACCGTTAAAAATATCCATCGCATACCCCATAACATCTTCCACGTGAGATATATGATCGCTTTCCAAACTCTACTTACCATCTCTGTTCATTATGCGTTCTTCCATCTTATCGATACGCAATAGAATTCTATCGATAGCCTTCTCTACTTCTTCCCGGCTCACTGCTGAGATTGATAATTCTGTAATACGTTTATGCAGGGTCATATCTTCAGTTCTTAGTTGATCGACCAATTGCCAAAACCTCCTGAGTACTACACCTATACCCATCAATAATAGACCTAGGATAAGGTCATACAGTGAACCACCTTCCATTTTATTGCCCGCCAAAGTTTAGTGTGGAAGGGCTAGTGCTTCCCATTCCAAGGTTAACATTCCTCAGTCTTAACCCGTATGGAACTTCATGCACTTCACCATCAAGCGTAGAATTCTTCAAGTTAAAACGAAATACGGTTATCTCCTGTCCTACATGAGTTACAAGAACAGTTTTCTTAGCAATTACCGTTGTGAACTTCTTATTCTTAATACGAACTGAACAATGCACCTCAAGAGGGAGTGCTTTGGCCGTATCGGAGAATCCATGCACGTTAACTATGTACTCACCATCAGGGATGCCCCTCATGTAAGAATTCTCATAATTCTCTGGGAGAGGATCTAACCTATTCCCCAGATCATCCCGCAAAAGATTAAATCCTCGTCCATCCTGATTGGAATATCCAACAGGTCTTACATCATTGGGAGACAACACCCATAAATCTATATCAGTCCACGTATTCGGCTTCCACGATATCTCGACTATGATGTGTCCGGGTGGATCGTCAACCTTCCTTTGATCTAGATCTACCGCTATATGCGGAAGCAGGAGGATTATTATGATTACGAAACAGGATAACGTAAGGAATAATACGTCCCTGAACGCTATGCTTGTCGATTTATCCGAATCGTCAGGGATAGCCATAAGTATCCTGTCAGTCCTGTTATTGTCGTGAAGAGGGCTGTCCTCATTCCCGATAGGAGATGGGTGACCATCTGTACAACCTGCTCTGGATCATTGACAGCGGCTATGCTGACACCGCTTAACGCGATAATGAATCCTAATACCGTTCCTAATAGACCTAGATCTACCAGTTTTACCGATATCCAAGAGGCTATATCAGGCTTCTTTGGGACAAACGCCAACCCGATAAGGAACGCTATGAAAATAAATACAACTAGATGAGTTCTATCTGCGTGGTAAACGTACTCTGCGTACCCCTCACGATACCCATATATAAGGATAGCCAATAAAAATGACTGCAGGACGATAAATTTTCCCATTACTCATCATCTTCTTCTGGTTCGTTTTGGGTTTCTTTCTGTTCTTTCCTCTCGTCATAATATGCCATGTAATCAAATTCCATTACTTTCAATGAATAGGGGATAACCATAAACACGCTGTCCCTGATTACCATTAACTTAACGACATCGCCTACTTCATTGTCGAATAATTCACTCGCTACACTAGAAGATCCATTAGTTGGTATTCCATCCACCGCGATTATTACATCGAAGTTTCTAAGACCCTGCTTATGGGGATGGCTGTCTTCTTTTATATCAACCACCATCGCCCCAAATACATTAGGAACCAAGATATCCTTGGCTAGTTCTGATAACTTCTTGATTGAGTATTCACTCAACTGCCTTAATTGAACACCTAGACCGGCGCGGATAATCTCTTCCCCGTTTATTAACTTCAGTACGGTTTCATTGAGGATATCCCCTCTAACTGCATAAGCCACGCCTACGGTGTTGTTTCCTGCCATGCGAACAGTGGTATTGATTCCAATTATCTTCCCCTCTGCATTAATTACTGGCCCACCAGAATTACCCTTGTTTATGGGGGCTGAGTGTTGAATCATTTTCACATATGGGGTTACATAGTTTCGACGGTCAACGTGGCTTATATTTCCCGTTGTTACCGTCCAATCCAATCCTAGAAGATGCCCTATAGCCATTATAGGTTCGCCCACTTTCATATCTTCCAGATCACCCTCGATCTGGAGATGCGTTAAAGGCTCCATACCTTCTTTTAATTTCAACTTCAAAACAGCCAGATCCGCTGCGGGATCTATTCCTATGATCTCGGCTTCATAACTCTTAGGATCATCCTCATCATAGAAAAAGCACTCAATTTTTACCCCTCTATGAATGACATGGTAATTCGTAACAAATAAACCATCTCCCGATATGAGAACTCCAGATCCAAGACCACCTTTACCCTCTGCATCAACTGAAATCACCACAAGTACGGCATCCCTAGCAAGTTCTACGAGAAATTCGTGATCTATTTTTTGATCATGGAATGCAAATGCTGGCGTAAACCATAACGCCAACAGTAATATGGCTGTTTTAAATCTCATAACTACTCCTTGGGTATAAGGTCTTCTTGTGGTCTTCCGTGCAAGATCCACTCGCCTTCCTTATATTCATACCGAAAAGGTAACCCTTTTACGAGTTTCTTCGCGTCTTCCATATCCCAAGGTAGTCGATAAGATATGGGTGGATTAGTGGATGACCAGATATATATGTAATTCGGCTCATCCAGTAGGTATGCGTATACGTCTACCTTATTGGTTACCGGAACGACCTTGGGAAGACCCATGAGGCTCGACCACGAGAACCAAAAAGAAAGACAAATTATTAAAAAGGCTGCGCTGGATATTACGGGTTTATATTTAATTCCTACCCATGCCAGAATAGCCAGACTTATTAACGGGGCTATATACGTCAGAATCATTCGTATGGATTGCTACTACGACCTGAACTGGAAGCCATCCATTCAAATATACGTTCGTGTTGCTCCATGATTGTTTCGTCCATAGCACGCAGAATTTCAATTTCGTCAGCAAAACGATCCCGAATGTCATCGACTTTGAATTCAAGAAGATTGATTCCAGATGTATCCTCCATCGATGCGGCTTGTACGTTTCCGATCCGCTCGACTTCGCTGGATAATTTTGAAAGGTAGATCACCCCACCTATGGCTTGAGCCATCAAGAAAAGCACGATGGTAATTACCCTAGAATCTATATTCATTTAATAGCACGATTTCTTCTGCGTAGCATGACCCGTTTGTTTCCGGGGCGATTATCTTGGGGATTCCCATTCACGTGGTGGATATCCCTCTTATCCCCCTTCTTAACAATACCCTTCTTTATTCCTTCTCTTCTGGCCTTATTCCTGCCAGCACGATCCTTTTTGGATTTCGTAGAGGAATGGAACTTTCTATATTCAGATCGGTAGTTCCTCGGCTTTTTGTGCCTGTACCCAGAAGGACTCTGGGACGTTAATAGACCGGGCATTACCTATTTCCTTCAAGCGGAACCTTCCCTTCCGGGCGAAACTCAAAAGTTACCTTGGTTGCTTCCTCGATGCCATATTCGTGGCCTCTTCTGGTGGGGTATCTTTTCTTGGATACCTTTACCCAGCCCTTTTGTTTCAATGGTTTTGTTCCCATCCCTAGTCTTTTTGTCATTCTTCTAATACTCCATGCAACTTCTTTATGTTTTCTGACATCGTATCAGTAAAAATTATGGGAATTACCCCGTGTATAAGCCCGACTACGGCCAAATAGGCCAAACCGAAGGCTAATCTCCATGCAAATACCATATGGAAAAAGTAGGATTCCACTATATTCGAGTCCGAATGAGGTTTAACCTTTGCTAGGTGATGTATATCTAGAAATGCCATGAGAAGCCCTGTATTGCCCTATATGGGCCTTTTCAAAAGTATCCTCAGTGGGATACTAACTTTATATTTATTCGACCTGTAAGCCCCCACCCGCGAGAAAGCGGGCTGGAACGCTCATCGCCTTCGTTGCCATTTATTGAAACCCAAAGAGACTCCTTTTTTTTGCGAGGTCAGGCGGGCTTCGCACCCTCGACTTGGAGGTTGGCGTGTCCGATTCTGGCTTCAGACTGGCTGTTGTCCAGTCAGACCTAATGTCCATACCTACCCACTCAGCCCCCGGAAACTAGGGAAAATCTCTCTCAATCCCCACTCTCCCCCTACCCTTGAACATGTCCACCACTCTCGCCCTACTCTCCTTGCTCCCCCTGTGGATCAGGGCAATAACCTGTTGATATCGTAGTGTTTCATTGCTTTTTATGCGATAATTGTGTCTGTTGTTGATGTTGTGGTGCGGTTGTCGGCGGTTCACCGGCCTAGGGTTAACGGGTGAAAGGGGAGGCGGTCCATCCGATATCTTGGTAACGAATCCTTCTCCCCCTCGAAGTCGCTGAGCATGAATGCTGAGAGTGCTTGGAGAGTGTTGGCAGGAACGCTGTTCGCGTGACCGTGACAGGGTCAGTCAGACGCAGTGCCACTCGCGACTAAGAGGGATGCAAACCCTTCTGTTGAGATTCAACGTCGCATGACATTGGTAGTCATGCCTGATGAGTTACCTTACGAAACGTTTAATGGAGAACATGTTTATGACTCGTAAGATCAAGCATCCGAACGAACGTCATCTAACGAAGATGTACGGGAACAACGATGCGAAGAAGAAAGCCTACCGTCGCGGTTGGCACATGGTAGGTCAGCGTCTTGCTGAACAACGTGCTAACAAACCTGCAACAACAAGGAGCAAGTAACTATGGATGAACAATCCAAAGCAATGCCGATCATGCACAAAGACCTCGACGAGGTCGTACTTGGTCATCTCGAATCGAAGCAACCACTCTTCATACTTGGTTCACCGGGTAGCGGTAAGACTACGCACCTGCGCACTGCGTGCATCAATGCGCGAGTGTCATGGGCAGAGAAGTGGTACGCTGACCGTGACCTTGAGTACGGTGGATTCGATTGGGTCGTACTCAAGATGGGTGAGAAGGATGAGGCCGACGTGCGCGGTGTACCCAAGACTGTCGAAGAGATGCTCGACGGTGAATCACTTGGTTGGATCACCAAGTGGTGCAGACCTGCTGAGTATCCCAAGCAAGACTGTCGCCCGACTGTGATTGCATTCGATGAGTTGTTACAAGCACGTCAGTCAGTGTCACTGCTTGCATCACCTGCGTTCGATCAGGACTCACGCAAGATTGGTGACTACGTGTTACCCGACAACGTTGTGGTCATGGGTGCGTCAAACTTTCATACGGATCGTGCGGGTGCGCATCGTATGGCAACGCAGACTGCGAACAGAGTGTTCAACTATGAGATGGTCATCGATCCCGCGCAGTGGTGTGATGACTACGCGATCAACGCAGACATTGATCGGCGTATCGTGAGTTTCATACGCACTCGACCCGAACTTGTTTATCAGTTCGACCCGAAGTCAGCATCGCCCTCGTTTCCTTCATTGCGTATGTGGGAGAACCTGTCGAAGATTCTCGCAACGATTAGCAATGACAATCATCACATGCTCAAGGTGTATGCATGTGGTGCAGTGGGCATGGGTGCAGGTACTGAGTTCGTTGGATTTGTACGTGCCTATGATCGACTGCCGTCTGTTGCTGATGTCATCGCCAACCCCGACAAGTATGATGACCCCGTCGAGGCTGACCTGCGTTACGCAATGTGTGGTGCGCTTGGTAAGTACGCTGATGATGACAACATCGAGGCATGTTGGACGTACATGGTCAAGATGCCCGAAGAGTATCAGGTACTGTGGTTCCAAGATGTCAAGGCGAACATGAAGAACAGCGGATTCGATATCACTCAGCACTCGGTGCATGGTGAGATCGTGACGCTACTTCAAGATGCGTTGAACAAGTAAGTGTCCATCTACTGCCCACTTTGGAGAGTGGGCAGACTGATGCACATTTTGTGTGTCACCTGCAACCCTTAAACAGGAGATGTTATGAACATCAAACAAACTACGCGAGGCGTTATCCTTTCGGAGAATGCCTACTACGCGAACTGCCGTGTCACTAGTACTGCTACGTTCAAGAAGAACAAGAGCAAGAGCAAAGAAGTTGCTCGTGAAAATGGTGTTAAGGAAAGCGATGTCAAGATTGATGTGCGTGTATTTGATGAGGCACTGACCAAGAAGGTCAACACTCTTGGTTCACGCATTCGCAATCACCACTACCACATGACCTTCGAGGTTCCATCTGAAGGTGGTACGCAGTCAAGAGGTGCGCGACTTATCTCTGCTCGACTGGTCGAAGACTACCTGCTCGAAATCAATTCGATGTGTGATGAGTACCACATCGAGGCTGACTCTCTCGTTCAAGACTACGAGCAGAAACTAGAAGATCGCAAGGCACGCCTTGGTGACCTGTTCGATGCTGATGCATACCCAACCCCCGAAGAGGTACGCAGTGCGTACTACGCAGTCGCATGGGTTGACAAGATTCCTGTTATCGAGGGTCTTGATATCGGTCAGTTCACTGAATCCAACCGCAAGATTGCGGAGCAACGTGAACAAGAGGCAGTGCGCCGTGTTACTGATGAACTTGTTGGTCGTATCCTTGAGAAGACAATCAACATCCGCGACAAGATGGAAAAGAAATTGCGCGGTGATCAGACACGTATAGGTGAGGCGGTGTTCGATAGTCTGCGTGAACTATGCGAAGACATCATCCCTGCTAGTAACTTCGAGGGCAACGAAGAGTTGGTAGCACTCGCTGATGAGGCGAAGAAATTGTACCGCTACAACCCCGAAGCACTGAAGACTACGACTGGTGCGCAGAAGTCCATTGCCAAGCAAGCCAAGGCATTGGAAAAGAAACTCAACGATTTCATGTGAGGCAATATGAAACAAGACAAACAAGCGATGGACTTAGTAAAGAAGTGTGTCACTAGACTGATACTCAAGTATCCTTTCTACGGATCACTTGCACTGCGACTAAAGTTGTTAGTCGATTGGACATGTGACACTGCATACACCGACGCAGTATCTCTTGGGTTCAACCCCAAGTTCGTACTCTCGTTGACCAACCCGCAGGTAATGTTCCTCGTTGCACATGAGGTGTTACATGTAGTGCTGAAGCACATGCTACGCCTAGGTGGACGTGATCCACACATTGCCAACATGGCGATGGATCACACGATCAACCTGCTGTTGAAAGAGGCAGGGTTCGATGTCATACCTAGCGCACTGTGTGATCCCAAGTACAAGGGCATGGCATGGGAACGTGTCTACGGTCTGATGTATAAAGAGATCGAAGAGAAATGCACATGCGATGAGCAAGGCGATGAGTCAGACGATGAGTCAGGCGATGAGCAAGGCGGTACGTCAGGCAATGATCAAGGCGATGAGCAGGGTGGTTGCCCTGTTCACGGCACTGGTGTGCCTTCCCTTGAAGATGCTTTACAGAACGGTACGTTCGGAGAGATACGCCCACTACCTGCCGATAAAGATCCTGACATGACTAACATCGAATGGGAGTCAGCGATAACGATTGCGATGAACAAAGAGAAATCTCGTGGCACTATGCCGGGTTCAATGATGAGTGCAATCGATGGTCGCAACCAACCTGTTGTTGATTGGAAGGATACGTTATCCGCATTCGTATCTGATGTAGGTCACAACGTCGAGGGTACATGGTCGCGTTGCAACAAACGATTGATGGATGCAGGTTACTACTTGTCGGGCCTCAAGCGTGAGGGCATTAGCAACCTCGTCATCGCATGTGATACGAGCGCGTCGGTATCCAATGATGAGTTGAAACAATTCGCATCAGAGGCATTAGACATATGCGATCTGTTTGGATGCGACATCACGTTCATCCCTTGCGATTCACGTGTGCATGATGTTCAGTGCTTCGAGTCGGGTGAATACCCCGAAGAAGTTTCTGACTTCGACATGAAGGGTAGAGGTGGTACGTCTTTCGATCCGGTGTTCACATGGGTTGATGAGAACATGGACTCTTCCCCTACTGCGTTAATTTATTTCACTGACGGTGAATGTGATTATCCAGATGAACCTGACTACCCCGTACTATGGGGTATCTCCAATGGCTCTTGGTTCGAGGAAGCCCCTTGGGGAGAGACAGTCAGAGTTGAACTGAACTGATACCGTTGCAGGTACGAGTGCGCTCCCCCGCTCGTTAAACTAGGGGAGCATTTATCTGGATGATGATAGTGCTTTATCGTTATCCAGATGGATTACCCATCAACCTGCAAACAGGAGAATTATTGTGAATAAAGTTTATAAAGAGTACGACGGTGACTCTGGCCCTGAGTGGACACTCGATCTAGATGGCCCGGACGGTAACGTGTATTACCTGTGGGCTTTACTAGAAAGATGTTTGGGAGAATATGCAATCGAGGAGTCAAAGACCAACGGTCACATTGAACCCCCTCACGGCACTGGTTGTTACACTGGATACAAAGGTGTACTCGATTATTGCCTGTGGCAATTGACTGGATGCCCCCACGCAATTGAGTTTAGGATGTTTGGTCAAGAGGTGACACAAGTATCCGATTACGAATGGGCGTTGGAACAGGAGCAATCAATATGAAACATACTGTAAACGAAATAACAGCACGCTTTGAATTTACGGGTCAAAAAGCGGATATTGACCGTACACGTTGCATCGCAAAGTTCGACAGTTTTTGGGATGCCAAGTGGTTTTTCGACCTCAAAGTTGAACACCTCATACGCTCTAAAGCGGAGCATGGGGAGTTGCCTCTAAACAGTGACGGCATCCGCGTGAAGTCCTACAAGTTGGGAGAAACAGGAGATATGCGATGAGTAGGCGACAATCCAAGCGCGATCTAACAATCGCTAGAGCATCGCTACTGGTGTACCCAGTGGTACATGCTTACGATGAGTTTCTTTCCAAGTGTCAGGCGCGAGCAGTCGGAGAAGGCTTCTCACAAGTGAAACGCATCACGATCCACATTCCATGTGGCGATGGAAAGTACCGCATTGAGTACCATCAGACCAACCCCACTGCGGGAGTGTTCAAAGGTACATGGGATGCAGATGATTGGGAAGTTGGTTTCCCTTGCAGAAATCATTCTTGCGAACATCGAGTCAATTGGAAGAACGAACTTATTCCCGCTCTCCAATGGCAGAATAATTTCGCAAGGTGCGCACTGGAAATACACGAGGTGCGCAGTGCGTTCTATATTTTCACCGCTGTGAGAAACATGTTGCTCAGTAAAAACCTTTTGCTCAATGTTGCATGGGCAAAGGCTGTGGCTGAAGTCATCTCAAAGCGTAAGCCACCAAGATCACCGCGTGAATGTCGTGCGGTGGATAATCTTGGACTTCTTTACAGCACGCAGTGGTGGAGTCTGACCCACATAGGTGATGGCAGGGGGGCGGTAGAAGAGATTCGCCAACTGGCGAAGAACTTCCCTGCTACGCAACCATCCGACATCTACCCCGCATCAGTTGATGTGACAGAGCGGGTCGAGAATCAACAGTTCGCGCTGTCTGCTTGCGATGTCGAATGAGTTATTGGGGGAGAGCATTTTGCTCTCCCCCTCTTTTTTTTATGATAGTGATTGAGAAAGTAGGTAACCAAAATGATCCCAAGAACATATGAGATTGCCAGATCATCGCTCAATACATACCACGTTCCAACAGCGTGGGATGAGCGGTGTGAAGGCAAAGTCCAATGGAAGATACCAGTGCCGTATGGCATCATCACGATGACTTACATACCTAGCACTGCGAAGTTAACCAATGCGAATAAGAATTCCATAGTCGGAACGTACTATTCAGCACCGTGTCCATTTACGGATGATCAGCAATATCAGTTTGCTACTCACCAACAAATCTTTCACATGGATGAGGATATAGATCAGTATGAAAAGACTTGGCAGTTATTCTTTGCGAGAGTTCTGCACAAGATGGATGATGGCATCCGGCATCATATGACTTTGCTCTCTCTGTATGAAGTTCTTTATGATAAGAAACTTCTGGACTATCCGTCGTGGACTACCCACATAACCAATGAATTAGATGACCACAGGGGTCGAAAACGTGGGTCTGAATCGGAACAAAGCGGTCATTTCTATGACAGCGAGTTTGTTTCGATTACTAGACCAAAGTTATACGCAACGATGTCTGCGTTAAGATTTCAGTCAGCAGGTGGTCAGAACATCAATGAACCGAAATTCGTTTTGGATCATGCCAAGGCATTTACCCCAACCGACAAACGAGTGGTGTGGGAACCTATAGCACTGACCAAGGAAGTTAGGTATTCACTGGATGGTGCTTGTTCTATACGAAAGATGTTCACCACAGAGGTGCATAAGTGAAGACGCAGCGGCGTGCTGCCAGGAAAAATCCAGTGGCTAAATTCTTACGGAAATTCAACAAGCCGAAGGTTCACCCGGATAAAACTAAGTACCAACGTAAGCCCAAGAAACAGGAGCAAGATAATGGATACTAGAGAATGTAAAACATGTGGCATCACTAAGCCATTAGATGAGTTTCCAAGAAATTGGAACTACAAAAATCAAAGGTTACAAACAGGTGTCAAGGTATATCACTTTGTAAAAGTTTGCAAAGATTGCAAATTGAAACAAAGGCGCAATCCCGAAGCACAGTTACACAAAAAACAGATTGACGCGCAAAGGTATCAACTAAAGAAGCGTGAAATCATTGCTCAAACAGGAGCATACCAACAGCAACCACGCAGAAAAGAGATAGATAAAAAACGTCACGCAAAAAGGTGGCAAGATAATAAAATAGATATTCAAGCGGAGCGTCAAAAACGTTTTGAACAAAATCCAGAATTGCGCGAGAGGGTTAAAGAGTATTCTCGCAATCATTACTCCGAAAACAAATGGATGTATCTGGCAAGGTCTAACAACAGGAGAGCATATAAAATGGACGCTACCCCAGAGTGGTCTGACTTAGGAACGATTAA
>Ga0310342_100001955_pt1 | contig 13102 bp, 10 predicted proteins | sample S15DNA20500_MG_FD_206155 | JGI IMG/M metagenome (GOLD analysis project Ga0310342, IMG submission 206155) | Marine microbial communities from station ALOHA, North Pacific Subtropical Gyre - S1503-DNA-20-500_MG | ecosystem: Environmental > Aquatic > Marine > Oceanic | place: Pacific Ocean: North... | reverse complement strand
AACAGTGTTTGGCCAAGCTCCCAGGTGCTGCCGACCGCCTTTATCGGCGCAGCCCCCACTTGGGCGGTGTCTGCTGACACCTCGTGACGCTGCGCGTCATCCCCATACGTTGTCTCTAGCGAGCTTTTGTAAACGAGGAACAACGCGCCGACGGCCATGATGCCCATCGCGAGGCTGACAAGGTTCAGCTTGCGTCGCGCGGCCTCCCGGAGGTTTAACAGCATGATCACGAACAGGAACAGCACCATCACCGCCCCCGCGTAAACGAGGATTTGCACCGCCGCGAGAAAGTACGCCCTGAGCAGTACGAACAGCCCCGAGATCGAGATCATCGTCGTCACGAGGAACAACGCGCTCGTCACAGGGTTTCGACTGAATGGATTCGCCACCACCAGCAGCGCACTCATCACAGCCAGCCCGGCGAAAATGTTGAACAGCGTTCCTTCCATGCCTAAATCAACTCGTCAGTGAAAACCGGGCTGCTCCCCGGCCTCCCGGGTTTTCGTTTCCCATTTCTTGATGCCCTCCTCCACGCCGTCCTGCACGTGGTGATCGTAGGCGCGCTTGTCCGCGCCGCCCAACTCGAGCAACTTTTCCTTGTCATAAATCAACTCCTCGCGGCTCTCGCCGGTGATGGCGTAGTCCTTCAGTAGATAAATCGCCTCCTCCGGGCAGACCTCCTGGCAGTAGCCGCAGTAGATGCAGCGCAGCATGTCGATCTCGAATTCCTTCGGCATCTTCTCGGAGCCCTCTCGGTCGACCACGCCCCTGTCGCCCGGCGGGGTGATGTGGATGGCCCTGGGCGGGCAGACGAACTCGCACAACTGGCACGACACACACTTGGTGTTGCCGTCAACATCCTTCACCAGGTACGGCGCGCCCCGGTAGCCGGTCGGGACATCCCATTTCTCCTCGGGGTACTGCATCGTGGTCTTGGCGCTGTAACTCTTCTGCTTGTCGCCGTACACCCTCGAGCGTTTCCACGAGAAGAAGTGCCGCAGCGTGACCTTGAAGCCGTTGAGCAGCGTCGGCAGATACAGCCGCTCCCACCAGGTCAGTTCTGTGCGATTCACCTTCATCGTCCCGTCCTCAACTGTGCAGCACCCACAGCACGATGGCCGTCAGGATGATGTTGGCCAAGCTCAATGGCAGGAACCGTTTCCAACCTATGTTCATCAGTTGATCGTAGCGGAAACGCGGCAGCATCCAGCGAATCCAAATCATCAGACCAAGGAACATTGCGATCTTCGCGATGAACACGCCGATGTGCACCAGCCCTTTGCCAAGCGACTGGTGGGCCGGTGTGTTGAAAAAGTCGCCGAGCGGCAGCGTCCAGCCACCGCAAAACAGCACCACCATCAGCGCCGAGCCGGCAATCATCGCCGCGTATTCCCCCATGAAAAACAGCGCGAACCGCATCGAGCTGTACTCGGTGTTGTAACCGGCCACTAGCTCCGTTTCCGACTCCGGCAAGTCGAATGGTAGCCGGTTGGTCTCCGCAAAAATCGCGATCAGAAAAATTGCAAACGCAATCGGCTGCTTAAACATCAGCCAATCTAAAATACTCTCGTGCTGATAGGCGACCACGCTGGAGAGGTTCAGCAACCCCGTGTCATTTAGGTAGTTCGACCACGCCGTGGATTTATCAATCAGTTCAGCCTGCCAAGCAGGATCGGCCGCCAGCATGAACACGGGTACGACCGCCAAGCCCATCGCGATCTCGTAGGAAATCATTTGCGCCGTCGAGCGGATGCCGCCGAGGAACGGATACTTCGAGTTCGAGGCATAGCCAGCTAGCACAACGCCGTACACTCCCAGCGACACGATGCCGAAGGTAAACAGGATGCCGACATCAAGATCAGCGATGACCATCTTCTGTGCCCCGAGCATCGAGCCAAACGGCAACACAGCAAGCACCACGAACGACGGCACCATCGCCACCGCTGGGGCCATCCAATAAAATACTTTCCGCACATGAGCTGGCGTGAAGTCCTCCTTTACCAGCGCCTTCAGCCCATCGGCCAGCGGTTGGCCAAGACCAAGCAACTTGATGTTTGTGAACGGGATGCCAACGCGGTTTGGCCCAATACGATCCTGAATCCAAGCCGAGATGCGGCGCTCGGCAACGACCGAGTAGGCGACCATCGGCATCACGACGGCAAACACACACACTACCTTGAGCAGCGTCAGCAGCACCCGCGGCTCGGCGAACAGTTCTGTGATCGAAGCGAGCATTATAATTTCACATCAGCGCCCTGGTCTCCGAGGCCGGCCCACGTTAGGCCGGCGACCTTGAACGCCTTCACCTCGTCGGCCATTTGGTTGAATAACCCCTCAATACTGTTGAAGCCATCCAGGCCAGTGACGTTGTGCACCAACTCGTGCAACACTTCCCACTCCGGCATCGCGTCGCCGGACGGCTCGAGGGCTTTTGTAAATTTCTGCACGCGCCCCTTCACGTTCGTGAACGTGCCGCGCTTCTCGGCGTGTGAGCAACCCGGCAACAAATAGTCGGCCTTCCTCGTCGTGGCGTTCGGCAGAATGTCGCTGACGATCAGCATTTTCAACTTGCCGAGCAGCTTGGCGTCGATGCCGTGCTGCGTGACGTCCTCGCCGAACACGATCAGCGTCTTGATTTTGCCGGACACGATGCCCTTGGCGATGGCGGCAAGCCTCGAGCCGACGCGCTTGGTCGTGATACCGGTCAACTGCGCGCCGGTGGTGTTCGGGTTGCGATCCTCGGCGACGAGCAGGTGATCGGCCTCACCTTTGCGTGGCACGGAGTCGGTCAACGCCTTGAAGCGCTTGGCCAATTTGTTTAGCAGGAAAAGTTCCTCGTTGGTTTGGCGCGACGACGCAACAATCGCCACCGAGCCTTCGGCTGCCTTGGTCAAGTGCCCGGAAATCTCCTTGAGCGCACTTGGCCAAGTTGTGTTTCCCCGCGGCCCGCGCAGCTTGGCCAAGCGATCGTCGCGACCGATCCACTTGTAATCGAGCCGGCCCACGTCGCACATCCAGCAACTGTTGACCGCGTCGTTTTGGCGCGGCTCGTAGCGGTACATCCTATTTTCGCGCGAGCCGATGACCGTGTTGCAGCCGGTGCCGCAGCCGGTGCAGAGGCTCTTGGTTTCCTTGAGAAACCAGACGCGCATCTGGAAGCGGAAATCATCCGACGTCAACGCGCCAACCGGGCAAATGTCCACGGTGTTGAGCGTGTAGTTGTTGTCGAACGGCTGGCCGGGATAGCTTGAAATCGCGTTGTAGCTGCCGCGGTTCACGATGCCCAAGGCGTCATCGCCGGCCACGTCGGCGCTGAAGCGGATGCAGCGGGTGCACAACACGCAGCGCTCGGCATCGAGCGTGATGCGCGGGCCAAGGTCCACCGCCTTGGGCTTGTGCACCTTCACCTCGGCGAACCGGCTCTCCGGCTGGCCATGATCTACCGAGTATTCCTGTAGTTTGCACTCGCCGGCCTGGTCGCAAATCGGGCAGTCGAGCGGATGGTTGATCAGCAGCGACTCGAGCACCGCCTCACGCATTTCACGGGTTTCCGGGCTGCTGGCGTTAATATCCATTCCGGGGATGATGCCAGTCGCGCAACCGATGACGCCGCGCGGTGTCCCCGGCTCGTACGGGAGCTGCATCGGGAAAACTTTCGGCGTGCCGTCCTCGTTCATTGGCGGCTTGCCGTCCGGGCCGGGCCTCCCCGGCATGGCAACGTGCACGAGGCACATCCGGCAGTTGCCGACTACCGGCAGCTTGGGATGATAACAGTAATGCGGAATCTCGACGCCGGCGTACTTGCAGGCCTGTAGAACCGTGGTCGGCTCCGGTTTGCCCTCCCAGTTCGGCGTGGTGCGCGGCACCTCCACGGCGCGGCCGTCCACTTTCACCGTGACGGTTTCGACTGCCGGTTTTGTTTGCCTGTCTGCCATGCTAGCTTGCCGCTGCCTCCCTGTTGCGCTTAGCCAGACGGGCTTCGTCCTCGGCGCCGCGTTGCTCGAAGTCGTCGCGGAACTTGTCCACGAAACTCAACACCGGCCAGGCGCACGCCTCGCCGAATGCGCAGATGGTGCGGCCCTGGATGTTGTGCGCGATATGCCGCAAATAATCGGCGTCGCCTTTTCGCGCCTCCCCGCTGCGCATGCGCTTGAGCGCCTTGGCCATCCACAGCGACCCTTCGCGGCACGGGGTGCATTGGCCGCAGCTCTCATGCGCGTAAAAATCGGACAGGTTGCCAAGCGCCTCGACGATGTCCACCGAATCGTCCATCACAATGATGGCGCTCGAGCCGGACATCGAGCCGCACTTCATCAGCGTGTCGAAGTCGTATGGGATGTCGAGCAGGCCGAGTTTCTGCCCGATGACCTTGCCCCACTTGTCCTTGCTCTTGATGTTAAACTTCTCGCCGGCACGGAACACTTTCGACGACGAACCGCCGGGAATGATCGCGCGCAGTTTGCGGCCGTCGAGCAGCCCCTGGCCGAAGTTCCTATGAAAGATCAGTTCGCCGAGGGTGGCCTTGCCGACCTCGATCTCGTAGTAGCCGGGCCGCTTGACCTGGCCGCTCAAGCTCACGATGCGTGTGCCGGTGTTGACCGCCGTGCCAAGCGAGGCGTACTCGTCACCGCCCATCTCCATCACGTGCCGGACGTTGCAGAGCGTTTCGACATTGTTGACGATGGTCGGGCACATGTAGAGGCCAAGCGCCGCCGGGAAGTACGGCGGTTTGATGCGCGGGTACGGTCGCTTGCCCTCGAGCGACTCGATCAAGCCGGTTTCCTCGCCGCAAATGTACGCGCCCGCGCCGCGGTGCACGTGGATCTCAAGATTGTATTTCGTGCCGCAAATGCCCTTGCCAAGGAAGCCGCTAGCCCTGGCATCGTCGATGGCGCGGTTGAGGATCCTCGCGCCCTCGGGAAATTCGCCGCGAATGTAAATGTACGCCAGCTTCACGTCGTTGGCGTAGCAGGCCAGAATCATTCCCTCGATGAGTTGGTGCGGATCCTTGTGGATGATCTGCCGGTCCTTGAACGTACCCGGCTCGGACTCGTCGGCGTTGCAGATGAGATAAACCGGCTTGCCGGACTTGCGGTTGACAACGTTCCACTACACGCCGCACGGGAACCCCGCTCCGCCGCGCCCGCGCAGGCCGGAGGCCAACACCTCCCTGCGGACGGTTTCCTGCGGTGTCACCACGCCATCCCCGGCCTTCCTCGGCTTGAGCCGGAAAACCTTTTTCAACGTCCTGTAGCCGCCGTGCTTCAAGTAACACCGGATGTCATTCGTGTAACCCGCCTCATCGACATGCTTCAAAACCAGCCTGTATTCTTTTGGCATCCTGTGATTCGGGCCTTGACCCTCCGGCCCGGTTTCAATATCTATTCCCGCACGGCGTTGCCGAATAGTGTAACGGTAGCACGAGTGACTCTGACTCACTTTGTCTAGGTTCGAATCCTAGTTCGGCAACCATCTTCATTCGTCGTATTTCTGCAGGATTTCATCCACCCCGTCGTCCGAGACGTTTTCATAAAAGTCATCGTTGCACATCATCACCGGCCCGGTGCCGCAGCTGGCCAGGCATTCGGCGTACTCGACGCCATATTTGCCGTCCGTCGTCCGCTGCAAGCCATGCCCGTTTGCATTGAGACCAAGGGTGTCGCAGATGTGGCGGTGCAACTTGTGGCTCCCGGCCAGGGCGCAGCTCAACGTCCGGCAAACCCGCACCACCGTCCTGCCCGGGTCGTGCTCGCGCAGCATCGGGTAAAACGTCACCAGCTCGTGGATGTTGATCGGCTGCAGTCCGAGCCTGGCCGCGGCCCACTCCTCGGCCTCCGGTGATATGTAACCGAACTCCTCCTGCAACGCGTGCAGCACCATCAGGGACGCGCTCCGCTTCTCCGGATAGTTCCTCGCAAGCCGGTTGATTTCACGCTTCAGTTTTTTCGGAACCTCAAGGCTCATCGGTCGCATTCCCCCATCACGAAATCGAGCGACCCCAAAATCGCCACGACGTCACTGATCATGTGCCCCGGCAGCGTGTGCGACAGGATACTCAGGTTGGCGAACGAGGGCGCGCGGATCTTCAGCCGGTACGGCACGCCGCCGCCCTTGCTCATGATGTAAAAGCCAAGTTCCCCCTTTGGGTTCTCGGCGCCGAAGTAAACCTCGCCGGCCGGCGCGTCCTGCCCCTGCGTCACCAGCATGAACTGGTGAATCAACTCCTCCATGCTGGAGAGTACCTTTTGTTTGTCCGGCAAAACGATCTTGCCGTCGTCGACATTGACCGGGCCGCCGGGTAGCTTGGCCAGGCACTGGTCGAGCAGGCTCACGCTCTGGCGCATCTCCTCCATGCGCACGAGGTAGCGGTCGTAGCAGTCGCCCACCTCGCCGTATGGCACGTCGAAGTCGAGCTGATCGTAAACGAGATACGGGTGCGCCTTGCGCAGGTCGTACTCGACGTTGCTGCCGCGCAGGTTCGGGCCGGTCAGGCCAAAGTCGATCGCCTCCTCCCGGCTGATCACGCCCACATCCCGAGTGCGATCAACAAAAATCTTGTTGCGGGTCAGCAACTTGTCCGCCTCGCCGATGGCCACGCTCACCTCCCGGTTAAACTGGCGCAGTTCGTCCGTCCAACCCTCCGGCAAATCACGGGACAACCCGCCGATGCGCGTGTACGTCGTCGTGAAGCGCGCGCCGGTCAGCGCCTCGATCAGGTTGTAGATTTTCTCGCGCTCGGTGAACGTGTGCAGGAACACCGTCATCGCGCCGACGTCCATCGCAAACGCCCCGAGGCCGAGAAGGTGCGCCGAGATGCGGGCCAGTTCGCAGCAGATCACGCGGATATATTGGCAGCGCTCCGGCAGCTTGTCGTGAATGCCGAGCAGCTTTTCCACCGCCAGCGCATAGGCGACGTTGTTGGCCAACGGCGCGAGGTAATCCAGGCGGTCCGTGTACGGGATGAACTGGGTGTACGTCATGTTCTCGGCGATCTTCTCGTCGCCGCGATGCAGGTAGCCGATTTCCGGGTCGGCCTTCGAGATGATCTCGCCGTCGAGCTCCAGCACCAACCGAAGCACGCCGTGCGTCGCGGGGTGCGACGGCCCCATGTTCAGAGTCATCTTATCGCCCCGCACATCCTGCAACTCGTTCATCGCCTGCGCCGAGCGTGCCGCCGAATCCCCAACCTCGAGTTCCCGGGTTGCCGCCATCGCTCAGCCTTCCGGGTTGCGCACACGCGGTTCGCGCGCGGTCGAGTCTCCTCCACCGGCCACGGTGACGAACGGCCCACCCTCGAGCGGCGCCGGATCGGAGAACGCCACGTCCGGCACCTCACTTGGCTTGCCGGCCAAGGGGAAATCCTTTCGCAACGGATAATACGGGTAACCCTCCCACATCAGGATGCGACGCAGGTCCGGATGTCCGGCGAACCGGATGCCCATCATGTCGTAAGCCTCGCGCTCATGCCAGTTGGCCGTGCGCCAAACCGCCGATACCGTCGGGAACTCCGACGCCTCCTCACTCACGCTGGTTTTCAGGCGCAAGTGGCAACCGTGTCCGTAACCGTACATGTGATAAACCGCCGTCCAGCGCGGGGCATTGTCGTCGTTGTCGATAGTGGTGAGATCGACCAGGAAATCGAAGCCCATTGCCTCCTTGGCAAACCGGCAGACCTCGGCGATTTGCGAAGCGTCCGACACCTCCAACGTCAACTCGCCGCGAAACTCCGCGGCCTCGGAGACGACCTCCTCGAATTGTTGCTTGAGCTTTTTGGCCAGTTGCTTCGCGCTCATCCGGGTCTCAGGCGACTGCTGCCTCCCTGGCGCGGGCTGGCTTGGCATCCTTGACGTGAGGCTCGTTTGAAATCTTGTTTTGCAGGCGCATCAACCCCTCGAGCAATGCCTCCGGACGCGGCGGGCATCCGCTGATGTAAACATCCACCGGCAGTATCCGGTCCACCCCCTGCAACACCGCGTAGCTGCGGTACATGCCGCCGGTCGAGGCACAGGCCCCCATCGCGATCACCCATTTCGGCTCCGGCATCTGCTCGTAAATCCGGCGCACCGCGAGCGCCATTTTGTAAGTGACCGTGCCCGCCACAATCATCAGGTCGGATTGACGGGGCGAGAACCGCATCACCTCCGCGCCAAACCGCGAGATATCGAACCGGCTCGCCCCCGCTGCCATCAACTCGATCGCGCAACAGGCCAGGCCCATCGGCATTGGCCAGAGTGAATGCTTGCGAAACCAGCTCACAGCCGCGTCCAAGGAGGTGTGCACGACATCACCTTCGATCTTGGAATTGTAGCCTATTTCAGTGCTGCTCATGCCGACTTTACAACGCCTACCGGCTAACTTACAACCGTCCGTTGCAAAGATCAAAATGAATTTGTGAAAAATTTCACAAAGTCGATCCGATGCCCGCCGATTGGTTGCAATTGCGCTTGGCCAAGCAGTCACCGATTTAGTCGAACACGAAAGAATCGGGCTTTTTCGTCAGGTAGTAGTGTTGGCTTGTACTCGACGGTATCCCCTGTGCCATTAATGATTTGGGTTCGTTCCCATCGAGTTAAGTCGGCAGAAGACTCGATTATGTAGATTTTTCGTATTTTTGAGGCAAAAGTGATCGTGAATGGAATTTCTTTAACGTTCAAGTTTATAAATTCATCGCTATTTTGCTGTGTATCTGTTTTTAACGTTACCCAAGCGCCGGGGTACTGATGTGCTTTCCCGAACAGCGCGAAGCTCAGGTCTGAGCTGATGCGACTGGCCTGGTGCACTTCCGCTGCGATGATGTTTTCTCGCTTGCCCAAGCGGCTGCCGTCCACCTCGAATGTAGCGTAGGCGTTCTCGTCCACGATCGTGCTGCTGGCGAAGGTGGTATGCCGGGCGGCACGCGAAAGATTGCTGTCGCGGTACACTTCCCTGCCGTTCAAGTAAACGGCCGCCGCGTCGTCGCGGAGCAGCTTGAAAGTCAGCCGGTCGATCAGCTCGACGGCGTCCACGTTAATGGTTTGCCGGAAATAGACCGTGGCGCGCTTGCTGTCTGGGTTGGTGCCGTAGCTCACTTCCGTGGCCTCGTTGCCGTTGCCGTAGCCCAGCAAGCCCGGCCCGACCTGCCAGTCGCTGTCGTCAAAGCCCGGCTTGGCCCAGTCGCGGCTGGGCGCAGTTGCCCCATCGTAGTAGTGCCACTCGCCGCCGACCGACACGAGCGTCCTTTCCAGCGTCGCCCCGGCATCGGCCAGCCGGTAAAGGAAACGGTCGGTGCCGGAGAACGCCTCGTCCGGCGTGTAGTCGAACGTGCCGTCGGATCGAAAGGTCAACCGGCCGTGTTGCGGGTTGGACAGGAGCTGGGCGTTGGTTGACAGCGACACACCGGCGTCGTTGGCCAGCACTCCCTCCTCGCGCTTGGCCAAGAGCAGGGTTCCGCCCTGCTCAACGACAAACTCATCCGCCCGCGCCACCAACAGGCCCTCGGCCAGGGTCGATGTCTTTTGTGTGTCCGCCGACCAGGCGGTGCCGAGTTTGTTTTTCGCGTACAGCCGATAGTACAGGGCCGACCCGGCGGCCAAGCCGTCAACCCGGTGTAGGAGCTGGCCGTCGGCATCAGGCGTCACCTCCCGGGAGTGATCCCACTTGGCGGCGTCCGGGCCGCCATCGCTTTTGCCCCAGACGAAAAACGCCCTCGTGGTTGTCGCCACCCCGGCCAGGCGGCCCGCGAACGTGACCGACTCCGGCGTCCGCTCGGCCGGTGGTTTGCAGACGATCTCCGGCAACCGGGATTTGCCGCGATCAGTAGCAACGATCTCGGCGACGATCAGCATGTCGGAGCTGGTCAGGCCGCTGTTGAGCCCGTGTATGGCGAGGACGTTTTTGCCGGCGTGCAACCGGTCCCTGTGCGCGGTGATGTCGAACGGCTCGAACTGCACCGCCAGCGAGTCGTCGTGCGTTGTTGTTGCGCCGGAGTTCCACTGCGGGTTTGGCGGTGCGTTGGCTGTCGCCACCCGTTTTCCGTTCAGGTAGGCGACGAAACCGTCGTCGTATTTCATACGCAGCCTGAGTTGCCCGATCGCCGCGGGATCGTCGATGTCGAAGGCGTAGCGCAAATACAACGACTCGGTTTTGTTGTCCAATTGGGTGCGGAAATTGAGGGCGAAACTGATTAGGGACTGGTAGCCGCTGCTGCGTTCGTAACCGGCTCCCTGCCGGCCTCGTTTCCAGGTGGCGTCGTTGAAAGCCACCGCCGTCCACGAGGCGTCGTGGCGGTCGCTGGTCGGCACCCAGCCGCGCGCGAAATCACTCGAGCTCAGGAGCGTGTCGCTGGCTCCGTCCACGATGACCTGCACCGTGCCGTTGGCCCTTTGGCCAAGCGCGTCCTCGATCGTGTACTCGATCACCCCGGTGCCGCTGGCTGAGTTTTTCGCCTTGAACGTCAGCAGGCCGTTCGGGTCGTTGCGGCGCCGGCCGTCGCGCATCACCGGCGAGCGATGCACGGTCAGGCTGCCCAGCTGGCTGGCCTTCGAGCGCGCGCTAAAAAGACGGAAGCCGCCGGGGAAATAGTCCTGGCCGTCCCGCCCCTGGCCGATGGTGCCGACGGCAATGACCGGCTCGGCCTTGAATGCACCCCGCAGCCCGGCCGCGTGGTCGTTGGCCAGCGGATTGAAATTCACCGACTCCCCTGGGCTCAGGTACAACACATCCGGCTCGGCGACCGGCAGCTCGTTGATGTAGTTGAGCTTGAGGGTTTGCTGCTTTCCGCCGGCCCGGTAACGGATGGTTTCGCTGCCCTTGGCCCCGGCGTTTACGCGCATGATGTACACCGCCGGGTCGCTGATCATCTCGTGCATCGCCGCCTGCTTGGGCGGGCGCACCTGGGTGATGTTGCCGTCGCCGGGGAGCTTGAGTGTGCGCGCCTGGCCCACGGCCAGGTCCAGCTCGTAGGCGTTGCCCTCGGGGTCGCCGACCACCACGGCGACGTCGCCCTTGTGCAGCCAGCCTCGGCCGACGTCGCCGCGCACCGAGTAGCTGAACCAGGCGGTGCCCGCGAAACCGGTCGATGGCGTGAACACCGCCCGCCCGTCCCCGACAGCCACCGACCCCGCGTAACGCGGCGTGACGCGGCCGACCTCTGCCAGCGTCAGGCTGTTTTCCTGCCCGCGATAAACCTGTTTCAGGTCGTTGGCCAACACATCGTAACGGATTTGCTCGCCCGGCGCGGCCCAAGCGACGTCGTCCACGGCGAACGGCATTTCGTCCGGGTTGCGCATCGACGCCGGCCCGGCGAGCCGCCCGCTGGCCCGGTTGTAAATCTGCGACGCCGCCGTGAACTCCTGCCCCTCGATGTCCCTGAAAAACGAACGCTCCTCGGTGCTGTACTGCCCGTTCATGATGCCTCCGAGCGAGTGTGACGATCCGAACACATGCCCCATCTCGTGACAGGTCAGCGCCCAGCCAAAACCGGCCTGCAACACGCCGACCCCGTTGCGCGTGTGCAGCGCGTTTTGGTAGGCGATGCCAATCGTGCCGCCGCTCAGGCCGTCCCCGAAACGAATCGCCACCGTCTGACCGTAGGTGGACTCGGGACGCCACCGCTGCGTCCAGTCTGCGAACTCGTCCAGCGTGCCGCCGTTGTCATCAAACGGGATGTCGTCGTAGTCCTCTGAGTCCGGCGTGAGGATCAGTTCCTGCACCAGCAGCCGGATACCCAGCTGGTTCTCGTAGATTGCCGCGACATTGGCCATCAGCGCGAGGTACTGGCTGGTGACTTCCGTCAGGTGGTTCATTGAGTTCAAGCCGGTGGCCGACTTGTCGAGCGCGACGATCACCGTGGCCACCTTGAGCGACGCCTCGTAACGCGGCGGGTTGGCCGGGCCACCGAGCACCAGTGTTGGCGCGCCGGTCACCGGGTCGAGCCCCGAGCTGGCCATCACCGGGAACTCCGGCGTCGGCTCGAGACTGGCCGGCCCGGCCTGGTTCCAGTCCGGCTTGGCCAGGCCGCCGCCGAGCGACATCGTCCGGTACGCACCGGTGCGTGGATCGCGCACGCACACCGGCTCCGCCTGGCCAGGCAGATTCGCGAGCGACTCGAACTGTTCGCCGTCGGCGCTGCGCAACTGCACTTGGCCGGCGTCGGCCAGGCGCACCACACCGGCGATGCAACGGTTGGCCAGGGCCAGCGTCGCCGTGTGCGCCCGGCCGTCGCTGCCGATGGCGCGGCCCTCGTAAATTCGCGGATTGGCGTCGAGACGGCCCGCTTGGCCAAGCGTCGTCCGGTAGCCGTCGGAAAGCAGCGGGAAATCGCAGAACGAGAAGTCGAGCGGCTCGCGCCCCGGCAGTTGCAGCCGCAGTGGCTGACCGCGGTCGAGGGCCGCAGCCAGCGGCAAAGGCTGCGCCTGGCCAGGCGCAGCCGAGCGCGGTTCCCGCTTGGCCAAGTGCTCGACGGCTTTCACGATCGGTTGGCCGGACGCCTGGTTCGGCGGTGTCACGACAAGGGTTGCCTCCCACTCGTCGCGGCTCACAAGACCGCCCACGGCCAAACCGGCCACGAGCAGCGCAACCCCATGCTTCAATCTGTGTTTCATTTTCGTCTGCGCCTGGCTTTGGGTTGCCTTTGTTTGCCTTTGCGCTTGGGAGATTTTTCCGGCCTGGTTTTTCGGGCCGGCTTCGACTTTTTTTTGTCCCTGGCTGGCCTGGTTTTGACGACGCAAAAGTCGGCCTGTTTTTTGTGCAGATCGATGCCCTCGACCTGAACCTTGAGTTGATCGCCCGGCGCGATCTCATTGCCGCGTTGGCGGCCAACGAGGCGGCCCCGCTCCGGCACGAACCGATAATGGTCGCCGCTCAGGCTCAGGCGCTTGACCAGTCCCTTGAGCCCCAGTTCGGTGATGTCCACCATCGCGCCGATGTTGCGCACGTCGGTGACCATCGCTGTGTAGGTCTCCGGCTTGCGGCGGTCGATCTGCCGCTGCAAATGGCTCAGCAGCTTGATGTGTTTGCTGTCCATCTCGGCGTCGGCGGAGTTGCGCTCGGTGAGCGAAATGTGGTCGGCCGCCGTGGCGAGCGCGGTGTCATCGAGCTTGGCGTGCTGGTACACGATTCGGTG
>Ga0310342_100001954_pt1 | contig 13106 bp, 10 predicted proteins | sample S15DNA20500_MG_FD_206155 | JGI IMG/M metagenome (GOLD analysis project Ga0310342, IMG submission 206155) | Marine microbial communities from station ALOHA, North Pacific Subtropical Gyre - S1503-DNA-20-500_MG | ecosystem: Environmental > Aquatic > Marine > Oceanic | place: Pacific Ocean: North... | reverse complement strand
GATGCGCGATGCCCTGCGGGAGGTTGTTGGCTTTCGACGCGTCGAGCAATACACGCCTCTGATCAAGGTGGCTGCCTTGGAGCAGGGCCTCGAACCTGCCCTCCTCGCCGGGCTCGTCTATGTCGAGAGCACTGGGCGAATCGCGGCGGTGAGCAGCGCAGGTGCGAGGGGGCTCACACAGCTCATGCCTCCTGCGGCCAGTGACGCTGCCACAGCGTTGGGGCTTCCGGAGCCCACTCCGGAGGCGCTCACCACGGACGCTGCGCTCAATTTGCGCCTGGGCGCGAGACATCTGGCTTGGACTCTCAAGGCGGAGGGAGACGACCTTGAGCGTGCTCTCGTGGCGTACAACGCAGGTCGTACGAAGCTTGCTGGGTGGATAGACGAGCAGGGGAGCTATGCTCTGTGGCGCGAACGCGCCCTGGCGAGGGGAGATAGCCCCACCCTGGAGTACGCGTGGCGCGTGCTCGCCTACAGAAATACCTTCCGGTCCCGTGGCTCCTTCGAATTGGAGCCTGACACACCGATTGAGTTGAAAGATGCCTGATCTCCTCCGCCGCTTGTGGCTCGCACCCCTACTGTTCGCGCTCTGTGTCCCTGCCCACGCCCTACAGGAAGATGCGGGAGGGGAACACTCATCCGCAGCCGTCGCTACCCAGAGTGACCCGCGGGGGGTGATCAAAGACTTCCTCGACGGGATGAGGGCGTACACACTCAGTGAGTTCCTCGACGCTTCAGCGCACGAGAGCGCGCTCTCCTCCTTCGGATCCGCTGCACAGCGAGAGGACGCAGAGGAGCTCGCTCAAACCCTCTACGCCGTCCTCAACCGCACGGCCATGATCGACACGGGGGAGTTCCCAGCCTCCGGAGACCCCGAGATCGCAGGGGGTCGCTGGGTCTGGTCCAAGAGCCCGCCTTCTGATCCCGACATGGAGATCGAGCTCGTCTTCACCAAGGGGGGAGGTGGTTGGTCTTTTGCCGGAGAGACCCTCGAAGAGGTCGCTGTCTGGCACGAGGCGCTGAAGGACCAGCCTCCGGTGGGGGAATACCTCAAGGACCTCCCCTTCCTGGAGCGGAAACGCTGGGAGTTCAGGAACTCCCTGCCCCAGGGCATGCGTGATAAGGCCTTCCTCTTGGAGAACTGGCAGTGGTTGGGGATCTTGATCCTCGTCTTCCTCGGAGTCCTTGCGGAGAGGATCATCTCGATGCTCGTCTCGCGCCTGGCGCTCCGCGCTGCCGGGAGGGTGTCCATCGACGAAGAGATCTTCGGGAACTTCAAGCGCCCGTTCGGGCTGCTCATGATCGCGGCCATCTTCCGTTGGACGCTGCCGCTCCTCGGCCTTGAGCCAGAACACCACCGCATCCTGCTCTTTGCCGCTGGCTTCGTGCTGGCGGTCGCTGGGGTCTGGACCGCTTATCGGATCGTCGACGTCATCTGCGCTTACTTCAGCAACAAGGCAGAGCTCACCGACAACACCTTTGACGACATGCTCGTGCCGCTCCTCGAGCGGACACTGAAGATCCTGATCACGATCATCGGCCTTGTCTATGTGGCGAGCCTCTTGTCGGGAGACCTGTACGGGATCATCGCTGGACTTTCGATCGGCTCGCTCGCTGTCGGTTTTGCGGCGAAGGACTCGATCGAGAACCTCTTCGGAACCTTCACGGTCCTCCTCGACAAGCCCTTCGCCCTCGGCGACTACGTGGCAATAGGTTCTGTCGAGGGCTCCATCGAGCAGGTCGGCTTCCGGTCGACACGGGTGAGGACCGCTTACAACTCGCTCGTCACGATCCCGAACAGCCGCTTCATCAACTCCGACGTCGACAACTACGGCGCTCGACAGTACCGACGCATCAAGACGATGCTCGGCATGACCTACGACACTCCGCCCTCGAAGCTCGAGGCCTTCTGCGAAGGCGTTCGGGAGCTGATCCGGCGCCACCCGCACACGCGCAAGGACTCCTTCCATGTCTACGTGCACGAGTTCGGTCCCAACTCGATCGACGTGATGCTCTATTGCTTCATCGAGACGCAGGATCGTTCGACGGAGCTTCAAGAGCGCGAGCGCCTCTACCTCGACATCCTGCGTCTCGCAGAGACCCTCAAGGTCGAGTTCGCCTTCCCGACCCAGACGGTCCACATGATGAGGCCTGAAGACGCCCCCGATCACTCTGACGCTCCCCAGTCGAGCGAAGCAGCCGCCGAGCGAGGCCGCGAGCTAGCCCAGGGGCTCACCCCTGAGGCGTAATCTTGCCCCTCTACCACGCCCGGACGTGGTCTGAAGATGGGTGCTCGCTAACATTGAGGCCCCTCGGGGCGTAGCTCATGCGTCCCTTCAGGCCTCTCAGCCCCGAATCCAGATGACCACAGACCCCATCCCGACCTCCTCCCCGGCCGCACAGAGCGATGAGCTCAGCGAGCGCTGTGCCTGGCTGCAGGACCTGCGCGTCTCCCTAGGAGAGGTGATCGTCGGTCAGGAAGACCTCGTAGATTCGCTGCTCGTCGCCCTCCTCACCGGCGGTCACGTCCTCCTCGAGGGGGTCCCAGGTCTCGCAAAGTCTCTCGCTGTGTCCAGCCTCGCGAACGCAGTCAGCGGCAGCTTCACCCGCTTGCAGTTCACTCCAGACCTCCTGCCCTCGGACCTCGTCGGGACAGAGATCTACCACGCGAAGGACGGGACCTTCAGCGTGAGGAAGGGGCCTGTCTTCGTGAACTTTATCCTCGCTGACGAGATCAACCGCGCCCCTGCCAAGGTGCAGTCGGCGCTCCTCGAGGCCATGCAGGAGCGGCAGGTCTCCATCGGAGGAGAGACGCACGCCCTGCCCTCGCCGTTCCTCGTCCTCGCGACCCAGAACCCGCTCGAGCAGGAGGGGACCTACCCGCTCCCCGAAGCCCAGCTCGATCGCTTCGCGCTGAAGGTCATCGTCGACTATCCGAACAGGGAGGAGGAGGCTTTGATCCTTGAGCGGATGGCAAACACCAGGCAGGCGCCGGTCGCGCGTGAGGTCGTGAGCCTCGCCCAGGTGGAAGAGGCTCGCGGTCTCGTCGATCACGTCGCTCTCGATCCGCGGCTCGCTCAATACCTCATCGACCTCGTCTTCGCGACCCGCGATCCGAACGCAGCGAACCTTCCGGAGCTCGCGACGCGGATTCAATACGGTGGTAGCCCGCGTGCCACGATCTGGCTCACGCTCTGCGCGCGCGCACATGCGCTCCTCAGCGGTAGGAGCTTCGTGACCCCGACAGACATCAAGAGGGTCGCAGTCGAGGTCCTGCGTCATAGAGTCGTACCGACCTACGAGGCTGAGGCTGAGGGGCTCAATTCTGATGCCCTCGTCTCGCGAGTCCTCGAGACAGTCCCTGTCCCTTAGCCTTCGACCCTCTCCGTCGACGTGGAAGAGCGAGAACTCAACGCAGCGGTCCTCTCACCCGAGCTCCTGGCTCGGGTCCACCAGATCCACATCCGCACTCACCGTCTGGTCTCCACCGCTCTCGCAGGTGGCTACCGCTCGACCTTCCGCGGCTCTGGCCTCGAGTTCGAGGAGGTGCGGCCCTACATGCCAGGCGATGACGTCCGGTCGATCGACTGGAACGTCACAGCCCGCGCCGGCGAGGCTTACGTGAAGACCTTCCGTGAGGAGCGGGAGCTCACCCTGAATCTCATCGTCGACACGGGGGCCACGATGGACTTTGGGAGCCAGGGCTGGTCGAAGCGCGAGGCGGCGGCGCAGCTCGCCTGCCTCATTTCCTTCGTCGCTATGCGTAACTCTGATCGCATCGGTCTCTCGCTCTTCGGTGACTCACCGGGAGCTCACCTGCGCCCGGAGAAGGGGCGCGGGCACGCGCTGCGGCTCGTGCGAGAGATCCTCACAGCGCCGGTCTCGGGAGTCCCGACGGACCTCTGCGCGATGCTCCAACAAGCAAACCGAGCCATCAGCAGGAGGAGCGTTCTCTTCCTCGTCAGCGACTTCCTCTGCCTCCTGCACGGGGATCGAAAGGGATGCGTCGATGAGCTCTCGCGCCTCTCGAAGATGCACGATGTGATCGCCGTACGTGTTGTGGACCCACTCGAGGAGGAGCTCCCCCCGGCAGGCCTCGTTCGCCTCGCTGCCATCACAGGAGGAGCTCAGCGAGAGCTCGACGCCTCTGCGGAGTCTGTGCGCTCGCAGTGGCGCGATGAGGCTACCGAGCGCCGAGAGGCCATCGAGGACCTCCTCAGCCTCGCTCGGGTCGATCTCTTCTCAATCCCGACGGTCGGAGACCTCGGTGAGTCGGTTCAGGAGTTCTTCCGGAGGCGGCAGAGTCGCTGGGGAGGTAGGACGTGTTGATCGCTTGCCTGCTTCTAATCGTGGCAGCAGACCTCACGGTCGAGGTCTCCAGCACCGAGGTGCTGATCGGTGAGCCGATCTTGTGCACTGTCGCGATCGAGGGCTCGCACGCAGCCCTCTCCGAAGAGGCGCTGGAGCCAGGCCGCTCATGGATGATCCTCGAGCCCCCCACGATCAGGCGCAACTCTGAAGGTGATGAGGTGCTCACTTGGTCGGTCATCGCGCTCGAGCCTGATACAGGCCCGCTGCCGGTGCCGGTTCTTCTGCAGGATGGCGTGCTGTTGTCTCTGACCAGGCCAGGGGTAGAGGTGGTCGGCGCCCTCGATGAGGGAGAGGACGAGCCACGGCCCTTCCGCGGCTTCCTCGTTCCAGAGAGCGTGGCGCTGACGGCGTCCAGTGAGCTTTGGATGTTCGCGCTCGTCGGGTGCGCTCTCATTGCCTTCGCGCTGTGGTTCATGAGCCGGTGGAGGAAACCCCAAGCGCTCTCAGAGCCGAGCCTCACCGCGCGCCTCGCCTCGCTCGGTGGACCCATCGACGGTGATGATCCTGGGGTCGTCCACTTTCACGCAGAGCTGACTCGCATCTTGCGTGCCGCATACAGCGACGACCAGGCCGGGTGGAGTGACGAGGAGTGGATAGAGCATGCGGACCTCTCCGTGGCGCAACGTGAAGAGCTCAAAGGACTCTTTGCAGCTTGCGCAGCGGTGAAATATGGCGGCGCGCGCCCCACGCGATTCGCCATCGAAGAGACGCTCGCGCTGGCGCGTGAGCTCGTCTCCAAAGTCGAGGAGGTGGCTGCATGAGCCAGCAGCAGACCGAAGTGGCTGTCCAGTCAGCGGCCGAAGAGAGCCTTCGGCTCTGGGGGAACATCTCCCTCGGAGATCCTTGGTTTCTCGCGCTCGTGCCGGTCTTCGCGGTCATCTTCCTGGTTAGGTCGCGCAGAAGTGAACGCGTCGCGGGGCGCGTCCCGGCCCTGCCGGCGGGACAGATGCTCAGCATCCGGCAGCGCGTCAGCTGGGTGCCGAACCTGCTCAATGCCTCGGCGCTCTTCCTCGTCGTCTTTGCCCTCGCGCGTCCCCTCCAGGGCGACGTGGAGACAAGCACGGAGACCGAGGGTGTCGACATCGCGCTCGTCCTGGACCGCTCGAGCTCTATGGATACGGATGATCTTGAGAAAGGCCGTACGCGCCTGGACGTCGTGAAGGAGGTCGTTGTGGACTTCGCCGTGCGCCGGATGACCGATCGTGAGGGGGCCAATGACAACGTCGCGCTGTTCTCTTTCGCGCGCTATCCGCAGCAACTCTGTCCCTTCACCCTCGACGTCGAGGCAGTCCGGGGGTTCCTCGGCGAAGTGAATCTAGTCACTCATCGTGAAGAGGACGGCACAGGTATCGGGATCGCACTTGCGAAGGCAGTGGCTGTACTGCGTGAGTCAAACGCCAAGTCACGTGTGGTGGTTCTTTTGACGGATGGAGAGAACAACCTGCCCCAGATACCTCCCGGTGAGGCAGGCGAGATGGCGGCGGAGGAGGGGATCCGAGTCTACACCGTGTTCGCGGGACGATATGTGTACGACCCCTTTGGGCGCCGCATGAGCTCGGAGCAACTGATCGATACGTCAGAGTTGAAGCGAATCGCACAGTTGACCGGGGGGCGGTTCTTCCGCGCGAGGGACAAAGAGGGCCTGGAGGCCGCCTACGCTGAGATCGAAGCCTTGGAGAAGACACCGCTGGAGGAGAAACGCTTCGTCGAGCACTACGACCTCTACTTCAACTTCCTCTTCTTCGCCTTCATCGCTTGGGTCCTGGGTTGGGCATCTGACTTCACCTGGGCGAGGAGGTTGCCGTGAGAGCAGGCTTCGAGTTCCTCCGCCCTGGGGTGACCCCGCTCCTTGTCGTCGCCGTCCTCCTTGGAGTGCTGGGGATATTCTCTTTGGTCTGGAGGGTGCGATCACGCGGCCGCCTCGTCAGCGAACGCCACTTCAGGCGCTTCCTCCCCGACTTCTCCGAGGGCCGCGCGCGCTTGCGGGTCGCGCTGGTCATGTGCGGCGCCATAGGGATGGCGGTGGCACTCCTGGGTCCGGTTCGCGGGTACACCTTGCGCGAGGTCCAACGCCGGGGCGTGGACCTCGTCCTCTGCCTCGACACCTCCCGCTCGATGTGGGTGCAAGACCTTAAACCTGACCGGCTCTCCCGCGCGAAGCGTGAGATGCGCGGGCTCCTAGAGCTCCTTGAGAGTGACCGGGTAGGGGTCATTGCGTTCAGCGGAGACGCGCGCTTGGTCGCGCCCTTGACACATGATCGGAAGACCCTGACTCACTTCATCGAGACGCTCTCTCCTGCGGACAACATGCGCGGTGGGACCCACGTCGGGGGGGCGCTCGAGCGTGCGCTTGAGCTCTTCGACGGGAGGACTGGCTCTCACGAGGCGATCTGTCTCTTGACGGACGGCGAGGACCTCGAGGGCGAGGGGCTCGCGGTCGCCGAGGTGGCCGCCCAGCGCGGCATCCGGGTGTACGTCGTCGGCATGGGGACGAGCGGTGGAGGCAAGATCCCCTTGGGTGGCGGCTTTGTCCGGGACGAGACAGGACAGGAGGTCGTCTCTGTGTTGCAGGGGGACACCCTGCGCGCGATCGCAGAAACTACAGGCGGTGAATACCTCTCCGCAGAGGCCTCGCCCTTCCCCCTGGAAGAGCTCTATGGGAAGCGGATCTCCAAGCTTGACGCGCGAGACCTCTGGGCGGGCAAGGTGCGGGTCCCGCATGACAGGTATCAGTGGCCGCTCGTCCTCGCCCTCGCTTGCATGGTCACCGGCTTCGGTATGAGGGAGCGCCGAAGGAGAGGGGAGGAGATCTGAGATGGGCGCGCTCCTCTTCTGTATGGGCCTCTTGGCCTCCGATCTCCCGCGACCCGACACGACCGAGGCGCTCCATGGGGTAGTCCTTGAGGTGTCACAGCTGTGTGAATCGAGAGACTTTGACACAGCTAGGATCCGCTTGGACGAACACGAGGCAGACCTCCAAGCATTCAAGCCTCAAAGTTGGTATGGAGGCATCGAGGAGGGGCAGGCAGCGACCCCTGAGCAGCTCGCGCTCCTCCCGTATACACGCGGTGTGCTTGAGTTGCAGGCGGCAGAGTTCGAGCCTGCTGCCTCCGCGCTGAGGGAGGCGCGCGCTCAAGCAGGCCCAGGCGAGCTTCGCTGGGACTCGACCTACAACCTGGGCGTTCTTCACCTCGTGCAGGGAGAGCGCTTCCGGGCGCAGATCCCTGAACTCTCGGGTGCAGCGCCTGGACCGTCCCCGCTCCCCGAGGACGCCGAGGAGGCTCCGGACCCGCTCGAATCTGCCCGGGAGCACTACCTGAAGGCGCGCGATTGGTTCGTGGAGCGGCTCATCCTCGACTGGCGTGATCCTGACACGCGGGCCAACACTGAGCTCGTGCAGCGGCGCCTGCGTGAGCTCGACGAGCTGGAGATGCAGCGGCAGGAGCAACAAGGCGAGGAGCAGCAAGAGCCCAGGGATGGCCAAGAGCCGCAAGAGGGAGACGAGGAAGGTGATCAGTCCTCTGATGATGAGCAGGAGCCTGGCGAGGAGAGCCCAGAGAGCGCCGAAGGAGAGCGCGAGCCAGATGAGCCGGAGGGAGAGGACTCCGAGGAAGAGCCGGAGGATGAGGAGGGCGAAGAGGCTGATGCAGAGGAGGTGCATCTCACCCAGGAGGAGATGCAGCGGCTCCTTGAACTGCTACGTGAAATCGAAGAAGAAGGCGAGGAGGTCCAGGATGCTCTCCGTCGCATCGGACGTCAGAATGTAGACCGAGACTGGTGATGAGGACCCTCTGCATAGCACTCGCCGCGCTCGTCGCGTCAGCCAGCGCCCCGCTGGCCGCCCAACAGGGCGATCCCGTCGTGAGCGCGCAGCTGCAGACAGGGCTCGTGAAGCTCGGGTCTCAAGCTGTCGCGCAAGTCACGGTGGAGGGCACAACCCAGGCGCTGCTGAAAGGGGTGGACCCGGTGGACGGGCTCGAGTTCGTGGGGTCCTCCGGCCCTAAGCGCTCGGTGTTCGAGTCAATCACGCGGGGACGCAGGGTGCGCTCAGAGTCCCTCTCCTGGAGCCTGCATTGGCGGCCCGAGCGGGTCGGCTCCTTCGAGATCCCCCCCGTGCGCCTCGAGGTCGACGGGCGTGAGGTGACGACTCAGGGGATGAGCCTGCGCGTGGTCGAGGATTTTCAAGGCCAGAACCTCGGTTATCTTGAATGGGTCGATGCTCCTACCGAGGTCTATGAAGGTGAGCCCTTTGAGGTGACTTTGCGCTTTGGCTGGGACTCGGGGATGTCCCGCTTCAACCACGCAAACCTGATCCTCCCCTGGTGGGGCCGCCTCCCTGGCACGCTTGAGGTTGAGAGCGCTCCGACTGCTGGCCAGCGGAACATCGACGTGTCGCTGAACGACACCGGCGTCGTGCGTGTGAGAGAGCTCGGTCTCCGCAATCTGGGAGGTCGAGACCTGCGGTTGTTCGAGCTTCAACGGACCTTCGTATCCACCCGGACCGGGACCCTCTCCTTCCCCGTTAGCCACTTCGAGTTCGGCCGCGTTGATCGAGGCTTCTTTGAGAGCCGAAGGGAGATCTATTACGTCGCCTGGCCGGCCCTGGAGGTCGAGATCCGCCCGCTGCCGGAGGAGGGTAGGCCGTTCGAGTTCTCTGGAGGTGTCGGCCGCTTTGGGGCGCGAGCCTCCGTGGATCGTCGCAGCCTCGATCTCGGCGAATCGGTCAAGTTCACGGTCGAGTGGACAGGCACAGGAAACCTCGAGTTCTTCGAGCCGCCTGACCTTGGGCGTGAAGACGCCTTCAAGGGCTTCCGGGCCTACGGGGCCACGGACCGCTTTCATGGCGACCGCCGCGTGGTCATCTACGACCTCGCGCCAAAGACCGCAAAGGTGAGCGAGCTCCCACCCGTGAGCCTCTCGATCTTCGACCCCGTAACGGGGGAGTACACAGACGTCGAGACCGCCGCTATACCGATCCGAGTCCGGGTCCCCGAGGGCTTGGTTGGGCTCGAAGTGGAGGGCGCGGGCGAGTCCATTGGATTGGACCTACGTGACATCAAGGCGACACCGGAGGGCGTCCAGGCAGGTGAAGGACCGAGCGACCTCCTGCTCGCCGGGCTCCCAATCGCCAGCCTCTTGGGCTGGATCGCGCTCCGCAGGAACGTACGTAGGCGGGGAGACCCAGCCAGTCTCAAGGCACGCCGCAGGCGGCGCGCCAGAAAACAGTTGGCTCGTCGTCTCTCGCGGGCGAATGACGCGCGGGGGCAAGCGGAGGCGCTCCGAGCCTTCCTGGGGGACCGAACGGATGAGGCGGAGACTGCTTGGGAGGGGCGTGATTTGACGCTGTATGCGGAGACAGCAGCGGGCGTGGACTCGTCCACGGTGGTCGTGCTCGCCGCCCTCTTGGAAGAGCTGGACGCCACTATCTGGTCAGGAGACAGCGTGGCGATAGAGACAGCGCGAATCTTGCGCGTCGCAGACGAAGCCTTGCGAGGTGGACTGTGATCCTCGCCGACGGCCTCTTCTTCTTCGTCGTCGCAGCGATGCCCGCCGTCGAACTGCAAGGCGAGCGAGCGGTCGACGTCGACGCTGTCGAGGCGTACCGCGCCGGCGATCACGCTGCCGCTCGGGCGCGCTGGGACGAACTCTTGCGGACGACGACAACAGGAGGGCGAGAGCGCGGTCGCCTCCTCTACAACGCTGGGAACGCTGCTGCTCGGGGAGGGGGCTGGCTCGATGCTGTCGGTTACTACACCGAGGCACTCCATGAGACCCCGCGCGATAGCGACCTGTGGGCCAATCTGGAGTTCGCCCGCCGCGAGGCTGGTTTGGAGCCCGCAGACCGCGGAGACCTCGCGGCGACCCTCGGGCGCTTGCTCTCTGCGTGGACCGTGGAGGAGGCCCGCTGGATCGCTCTGGGAGGGGCCCTCTTCTTGGCAGCCGCGCTCGCCTTCGAGGCTGTCCGCGGAGGGAGAGGTGGGCGCGTGTCGGCGTGGGTAGGGGTGTCGCTGGCGCTCCTTGCCAGCGCCCCGCTCGCTCGGCATCAACTCGCGGATGATGCCCCGAGGGTGTTCGTGACAGCTGAGAAGGGGCTCGCACTAAGGAGCGAGCCGAGAGTTGACGCGCAAGTTCTTGAGCGCGCAAAGCCAGGGACCTTCCGTCGAGAGTTGGATCGGCTGAGCGGCTGGGTCGGTGTGGAGACCACGAGCGGCGCCAAAGGCTGGGTCCCAGAGCACGGAGTGCTCGTACTCATCGACCTCGCTCCTTGAGAGCGACGCTGGGTGAGGCCATGCTGGGCCCCGTATGAGGAGCCAAGTGACCTACATGAAGATCTCAGCCTGCGCACTCCTCGTGCTCTCGCTCACCGCCTGCATCCGTGAGCAAGACCGCGGGCAGGGGGGGCGCGGTGTGCTGCTCATCGTTGTTGATGAGCTCCGCGCTGATCACGTCGGTGTTTATGGGCACTCGCGGGCGACGACCCCTCACCTCGACGGGCTCGTCTCCGAAGGAGTTTGGTTCTCGAACGCTTTCAGTCCGGCGCCGGACACGATCCCCTCCCACGCAGCGATCCTCACAGGCGCGGACCCGTCCCTCGCGAGGCGACCGCCCTTGCCTGGCGGCGAGCCGCTCTCACTGATGACGGACTGGTACATCCCGGAGAAGGTGCCGCGGATCGCTCGCCAGTTCTTGGTCGAGGGGTACCGCACCGCAGCCTTCATGGACCACGCTTGGCTCTCGCCTGTCTACGGGTTTCAGTCCGGATTCGAGGTCTTTAGGGGCTTCCGGGAGGGAGGACAGGTCTCAGTGGGATTCAATCCAGACGGGTCTCCGATCACCAGGGACTTCGGGATGGCTGCCGTCCGGAGTCGCCTCGAAAATTGGCTCGAGAAGCTCCCTCAAGACCAGGACTGGTTCGCATACGTGACGGCGAGCGACCTCGCGCGGACCTGGTCCTTTCCGGACAACGCCTACGACAACTTCTTCACCCCGGACCCAGAGTTGGATCGGATCCCGCCGCCCTCTTCGGCTGACAAGGTCTTCTTCGCAGTGCCGCGCAGCCGGTGGCCTGGAGCCCTCCTCTCGTACGGCGAGTACGAGGCACGCTACGACGGCGCCTTGCTCAAGCTGGACACTGAGCTGCACAAGCTCTTCGCCCGGCTCGAGGCGATCGGCAGGTGGGAAGAGACGACGGTCTGCATCGTGGGGAGCTATGGGGTCGGGATGGGAGAGGCGGGTCTTATCATCGATCATGGGACCTTGGCCGACGTGGACCTCCATGTCCCCGTGCTCTTGCGTCCGGCGAACAGCGTGGACATGGTGCGCGGTCGTGAGATTGATGGCCTGACTAGCCTCCTCGATGTAGCTCCGACCCTCCTCGACCTCGCGGGAGTGTCGCCGGAGAGTACGGGGATGCTCGGTGAGAGTATGGTCCCCGTTCTGAAGGGGGCGGCGGGGGCAGCACGAAAGTACGCCTTCTCTAGCGGTGGGATCCATGGCGGATTCAGCGTGCACGATGACAGGTATTCGTTTCAGATCTTCGATCCTGCGAGCCGGGGTCCGGCTACGCTCGTGCGCTCGTGGTTCGGTCACGGGAACCCGCCGCGTTCGTCTAAAGCGCGGCACCTCCGCGACAGGAGGATGCAACCAGACCCCGGTAATCTCAGCACGAGCGCGGTCCAACCGGAGGTGGAAGAGCGACTCAAGGCTGCGGGGGAAGAGTGGTATCTCCGGATTGAGCGGGCCCGGGATCTCGTCCAAGAGGCGCCATGGGCCGAGAAGCCGCTCGCCAGTGAGGAGCGCGCAGAGGGAACAGCTTCGAGCTTGGATGAATATGATGAGATCTTGGAGGAGTTGAGGAAAGTGATGCGGGGAGAGACGTGACCAGCCCAGCGTCGGCGCGGGTCTTGTTGGTGTCGAACGGGTTCCCACCCAAGGGCCAGTGGGGGACCGAGTTCTACACCCACCAGCTCGCGTGCGGTCTTCAGGCCAGGGGGCGAGATGTCGCGGTCTTCCTCCCGATCCGAGACCACCACGCATCGCGCTACTCGTTGAGACGTACTGCACGGCACGGCCTCGACCTCTTTGAGCTCGTGAATTGCGGTGACCCGAAAAAGAGTTTCGAGGACAGCTACCAGAACGAGGGTGTAGAGCGGGCCTTCACGCGCGTGCTTGAGGAGTTCCGCCCCGAGGTAGTGCACTTCAACCATCTCCTATGGGGCCTCTCGATCGGACTTCCTCGCTTAGCGGCAGAGTCCGGTGCCCGCGTCGTCACGACGGTCACGGATCTCGGGCTCTTGTGTCACAAGGGACAGTTCTTCGACTCCAGCCTTAAGCCCTGCGGGGGTCCGCGATCGAGCTCAGACTGCGCGCGCTGCGTTCGTGAGCCGTCCCGCTTCGATGCTGAACCCATGGAGCTCCTCGTCCGTCGCGCAGCTATTCGCGGGGCCGCAAAGGTTGGCGGTCTAGGACGGATCGTTGTTGCGAGAGATCTCGATCGGCGGGCTGAGAGGGTCCGAGAGGCGGTCACATACATCGACCACTGGATCTTCCCTACGCGCGCGCTGCAGGAAGAGTTTCGAGCGAGCGGGCTAGCCCTTGAGGACTCTAGTGTCCTCCCCTATGGGATCGACGAGGAGGCGTTCACGATCCCGCGGGTGCCGGATGAGGGGCGTGGTGTCCGATTCTCTTTCTTTGGCCAGTTCATGCCTCATAAAGGTCTCGAGACCCTCTTGGGA
>Ga0310342_100001953_pt1 | contig 13108 bp, 8 predicted proteins | sample S15DNA20500_MG_FD_206155 | JGI IMG/M metagenome (GOLD analysis project Ga0310342, IMG submission 206155) | Marine microbial communities from station ALOHA, North Pacific Subtropical Gyre - S1503-DNA-20-500_MG | ecosystem: Environmental > Aquatic > Marine > Oceanic | place: Pacific Ocean: North... | reverse complement strand
TGGCCACCACGGCCATTCTCCTTAACGCAGAGGCCAGTTCGTTCTTGTTAACCACAGCGACTTTGTCGTTATCCTTAGGAAGCACTTGCTCGTAGTTTGGATACGTTCCGTCTATCAGCCTTGTGTAAACCTCGGTGTCTTTTGTTCGGAAACCTAGATGGTTGCCACTGTTAGACACCTCTATCTCCTCCGATCCATCAAACAGTCTCTGAACTTGTTGTAGGGCTAGCGGTGGAACTATAAAGTCTTCGTTAGGTGCATCCTCTACCTTGGCAGGCACCCCCATTCTGGCCAATCTGTGTCCGTTTGTTGCCACCATACGCATTTGTCCATCCCTGAGTTCCCACAAAACCCCATTCAAAATAGGCCTACTTTCCTCCGTAGATACAGCAAAAGACGTGTTCCTTATTAACCCGTGAAGGTCTTCACCCTTCACTTTCCAGGCACAACTAAAATCCACTTCAGGTAGGGTTGGGAATTCATGAGAAGGCATACCGTTCAACTTGAAGTTACTTTTACCACAGGAAAGTTCCAGTTGGTCACCCCTTGATGTCATACCTATCATTTGATCTGGAAGTTCTTTGACTATCTCCTGTAACTTCTTTCCCGGAGCTGTCAAATCACCGGGTGCCTTTACTTCTGCTGGAACCCATTTCTTAATAACCACATCTAAGTCGGTGCCAACCATCCATACACCATCACTCACCGCGTCAAAAAAGATGTTCGACAGTACTGGTAAGGTTGTTTTAGTAGGAATTCCCGCGGACACTGCTGTTAATCCAGCATGGAAATTTTGCCGAGTGATTATACAGTCCATCCATCCTCCAGAAAGTTGCTTGAGAGTAGTTATCTACATTACATGCTTATTCTAAGTAACACTATAGAATAAATATAGTAGTAGTAGTAGTAGCGTTTTTGTTGAAAAGGCTACTTTGTCCCTAAAAATATAGGGTTAGGTGGGGGTCGTGGTGTGTGGATAAAAAGTGGAGAAGTCCACCAGGGGGGCTCTAGTGGAAACTCCGTGTAAAAAGAAGAGGGTTTTCCACAGGTTCTTAACAGGCCTATTTCTCTCTAAGCTCACCCTCAAGGGCCTCAACGATTCTGCGAAAGGTGGGATCCTTTTCAAGTGTTTGCTCTACTTTTTTTATAGAGTGAATAACCGTCGAGTGGTCTCTGTCGCCAAAAACCCGACCTATGGAGACAAGGGGGTAGTCCAGCAGTCTCTTTATAAGATACATAGCTACCTGCCGGGGAACAGTCAGGTCTTTGCTTCGCCTCTTAGATGCAAGTGCCTCTTCGCCGACTCTCCAGCGCAGGGCCACGGTCTCTCGAATCCTTTCGGGGGTCAGAAGTCCACCGGCAGACCCGGGACCATATCCAAACGTACCCCTCAGGGCTGTTCTGGCCAGGTCAACGGTAATGGCCCTGTTGGCAATAGAAGAGAAGGCCATAAGTTTTATCAGGGCCCCTTCAAGCTCTCTGATAGATGAGGTGCAGGAGCGAGCGACAAAGTCACTAACGTCGCCGTCCAACTCCAGCCCTTCGTCTTCAGACTTTTTCCTCAGTATCGCCAGTCGGGTTTCATAGTCTGGGGGCTTAATATCTGTCACAAGGCCCCAAGCAAATCGGGAAATGAGCCTCTCCTCCAGTCCGGGAATTTCTTTGGGAGGCCGGTCGCTGGTCAGCACAATCTGTTTGTGGGCATCGTAGAGGGTATTAAAAGTATGAAAAAATTCTTCCTGGGTGCGCTCTTTACCTTTAAGAAACTGAACGTCATCAACTAAAAGAATGTCTTTTTCTCTATAGCGGCCCCTGAAGTTGGCCGTAGAGCCATTCTGGATAGCCATTATTAGTTCATTGGTGAACTTCTCGGTGGTCACATATGCAACCTTGGCCATCCGGGTGTGGCCTAGCACTTCATTTCCGATAGCATGCATCAAGTGGGTCTTTCCCAGCCCAACGCCACCATACAAAAACAACGGATTGTACATGCGGGAAGGATTAGACGCTACAGCCTTGCAGGCTGCGGTGGCTAGCTGGTTGTCATTGCCGACCACAAACCGGGAGAACAAATATTTCTCGTTGAGAGCTGGTCTGTCTGAGTGAGGCTGACTTAAATTTTGAGTTGAGAACAATGAAGGCTCCTCCACTTCCTCCAGCTCGGTGCTAGTCAGGGGCGTAGAAGCTGATCGAGGATGAAATTGGAGGCTTAATGTTCTACCTACAACGTTTTCTGTGGCCTCAGCGAGAACCTTTCCGTGTTTTTCTCCTATCCATTCAGCATGAAATTGACTGGCGACTTCAATAATAAGGCCTGAGTCGGTCAGGCTTATTGCCGAAGTGTCAGCAAGCCAGGTGCGATAAGTCTGCTCCTGAAGTTGAGTGCGGGCATTTTGTAGAACCTTTGACCACAGTTCTTCTGCCGTAAATTCCATGGGCTCCCTTAGAAGATTTAAAGATTGGTTGGACACTAGCACCTTGCTGGCCAAGGACGCTAGAATCGAAATGAAGAAAAGTCAATTTCCTTCATGTTTAACGGCCACAGCCTTGACCCGTACCGACGCTCTTAAATATCTTCTCTAGCTAAACTTGTAAGAGCATAAAAAGAAAAAAGGCCCCAAGCCCATGAAACCCACATACAGACCCCGCAACCGGAAGCGGGTCAACAAACACGGCTTTCGCAAGAGAATGAAAACCCGTGGAGGCAGACAAGCCTTGGCTAGGCGGCGTTCACGAGGACGCTCCCGCCTAGTTGTGAAGATCGGTACAAAATAGACAGGGTTGGATGATCATGAATCCCGCTGGCCGGCAAGCAACAAAAGACGGGATGTCTTCCTTGTGCATTACTTCTGCTGACAGGGTTAGCAAAACCAAAGATATCAGACGCTTGTTCGGCTTTGGGGCCCTAAGACGGGGGACGGAGGCACTGGAGCTATTGGTTACACCTTCAAGGGAGTTGCGGCCCCGAGTGGGTGTTGTGGTTCCTAAGTATGGCCATAAAAATGTTCAAAGAAATCTGGTCAAAAGAAGGCTAAAGGAGATAGCGAGGACTAGCTTGCTGCCCAGCCTGAAAAAAACCAACAGAAGGCTGGACGTGTTGATTAGAGCTAAAAAGAAGGCATATCGGAGTGATTTTTCCTGGTTGGAACGTGAGGCCAAAGGTGCACTGAAGGCTATATGTTCAAGCACCTGATCATTAGGACTATAAGGTTCTATCAGAAAGGCATATCGCCATTTTTTGTTCCCTGTTGTCGGTTTCAACCCAGTTGTTCTGAGTACACCAAAGTGGCCGTTGAAAGACATGGTTCATGGCAAGGACTGTCTCTAGGCTTAAAGAGGCTGTCACGGTGCCAACCAGTAAGTGGCAAACACGGCTATGATCCAGTCCCGCCAGTAGGCTGAGGAAGAGAGCACTATGAACCAGCAATCAAGATTCCTACTGGCAATCAGCCTTATGATTTTAGTCCTTGTGACAACGAACATACTTTTTCCTCCAGTCCCGCCAGACGAGTCCGTGTCTCAGGAGCTGGAAGAAGGTGCTTCCCTAGAAGCCACGGGACCGGAAAGCCTTCTTCAGGAGGCTCCTCAGCAGGGCCTTAACCTCTTTGGCGAAGAGCCTGCTCTAGATCCCTTCCGCTCCACGCCAACAGCGGGACAAGAACAAACCGTAAAGGTGTCAGGTCCTTTATATGAAATGACATTCAGTGCAGTTGGGGCCCGATTGGTTTCTGCGAAGCTGTTGAGGTTCACCAACTTTTATCAAGAAGGCACAGTGGAGTTGTTGGATAAAGATGGCCCAGGGGCCCTTAGCTCCAGGATAGAAGTGTCCGGAGGAGAGCTTGACCTGGCAGAGGCAACCTACCAAGTGGTGCCAGAGGGCGGGATAACACTGGAGGAAGGAGGCCCGGCACAGTCTTTGGCCTTTGGCTACGTACATCCTTCAGGTGCCTTTTCCATGACAACCTCCTATGTCTTTGACCCAAGCTCTTATGAGGTGGCAGTAACAACCTCAATGTCTGGGCCTGGGGTAGAGCGAGCTTTGTTGGTCACAGAAATGGGGCTCGGTCTGGCCTACAATGAGCGAAGAGTAGCAGAAGAGTCTAGGGTTCTTGGCTATGCCGCCAAGCACAGCTCAGAAGGGATACAGGCAGATTATTTTAGAAAGATTGACGAAGAAGAGACTCTCGAAGGGCCTTTCGAGTGGCTAGCCCTAAAGAGCAAGTATTTCATGTTTGCCATTTTGCCCGGGTCGGAAGAGGCAGGGGCTGAGCAGTATTTGGGGGCAGTGTCAATTGCTCCTTCTCCGGGAGAAGATCAAGCAGAAATAACGGTCGCACAAGCAGTTTCTGGCAATGGGACGGTTGAGTATAGGCTGTTTTTGGGCCCACAGGAAAGGCCGTTGCTAACTGGTTATGGAAATGAATTGGAGGAGGCCAACCCGTATGGCTACCGCTGGATGCGAGTAGTAGTGCGTCCTGTCGTAGCGGTGGTGCTGAGCCTGCTTAATTTCCTCCATGACAAGTTGAATGTGGGCTATGGATGGGTTTTGATCTTTTTCGGGTGTCTGATGCGACTCCTTCTTTTCCCTGTCAACCAGAGGGCAATGAGGTCTCAGATGAAAAACATGGCAGTACAGCCTCTCCTGCAGGACATACAAACAAAATATAAAGATCAGCCGGAAAAGCTCCAAAAAGAGATGGTGAAGCTTTACAAAGACCATGGCTTCAATCCCATGGCGGGCTGCATTCCCATGCTTCTGCCTTGGCCAGTCCTGATAACCCTGTTCTTTGTGTTTCAGAACACGATTCAGCTACGAGGGGAAAGCTTTCTCTGGTTGCCCAACCTGTCTGCAGCTGACCCTTTATATATATTGCCTGTAGTAATGGGCCTGTCGATGTTTTTTCTGCAGTGGATATCAGTACGATCAATGCCAACTCCCAACCCACAAATGAAAATAATGATGTGGCTTATGCCGATAATGATGACTGGGATATTCTTCAACTTCGCGTCGGGCCTGAATCTTTATTACGCTACGGCGAACATTGCTACAATTCCACAACAATATCTTATAGCCAAGGAACGCAAGGCTCTGAAAGAGGGCCCTGCCTCAGGCCAGCTGAAACATAAAGACCCTTAAAAGAAGGTGGAAACTTCAAGCCCACCCGAAAGTCAGGCCGACGAGCTAACTGTAGATACAATTGCTGCCAGGGCCACGGCAGCGGGCCCAGGTGCCCTTGGGGTTGTTCGTCTTTCGGGGAGCAAGTCTGTTGAAATAGTTCAGTGCCTCACTTCTACGAGAGTGCACGCCATTCCTAGTCGCACAGCCAGTTTAATGTTGCTTAAGAGCCCAACTGACCAAAGGTTGCTGGACCAAGCCATAGTTACTTTGTATCGGGAGCCAAACAGCTATACGGGTGAAGACGTCATAGAAATTTCTTGCCACGGCGGGTCCTTAGTCCCAGAACTAGTCTTAGAGTCCTGCCTAGGGCTGGGTGCTAGAAGAGCTGAGCCGGGCGAGTTTACACGGCGAGCGGTTCTGAACGGAAAGATGGACTTAATTCAGGCCGAAGCCGTTCAGGGTCTAGTTGAAGCGACGAGCAAAGCAAGCCATGAGGCATCACTGTATCAACTTGAACGAGGTTTGAGCAAACTCATAGAAGAGATTAGAAGCGAACTGATAGAACTGCAAGCTTCCCTTGCCAGTCACATAGATTTTCCAGAGGAAGACGAAAGTCCTGTCACTTTGGCAGACATCGTAGAAAGTGCCACTCGGATGGAACAGAGCCTGGAGGCCCTTTTGGCAAGCTCCCCAGAGGGCGAGCTTTTGAAAGAGGGTGCATTGGTAGTTTTAGCTGGCCCCCCAAATTCTGGTAAGTCTAGTCTATATAACAAGTTGCTGGGTCGGGAGCGAGCCATAGTATCCGAGGTTCCCGGGACCACGAGGGATGCGCTAGAGGCCTCTATTACCCTAGAGGGCTTCCCTTTTCGGCTGGTTGATACCGCGGGGATTAGGACCTCTAGTGATACTGTAGAGCAGCTAGGGGTGGAAGTGGCTAAGGGTCAACTGGACAAGGCAGACCTCATAGTTTTTTGTTTAGAAACAGGTGTGCCGACGAGCGAAGAAGTCAGAGGGTTTCTAAGTGAACTGAAGAGTGCTCCCTTAGTCCTTTTAAGAACTAAGCGGGATTTGCGGGCAAGCAAGGAGGAAGTCTTACCTGCAGGACCACCCTTTGCTCCTGTAGCAGTTTTAGAAGTTTCTAGCGTTGACAACTCTGGAATTCCAGAGTTGCGCAAGCTTCTTCCCGGCCTTGTATATAGCGGGCTTGTCAAAACGGGAGTTTCGGTCCCTCTGCTCTTGCAGGAGAGACAAAGAAAAGCGGTTGAGTCAGCGAAAAGCCACGTCAAGGGCTTCATAGAAGACGCGACCTCGGCGGTTCCGATTGAATTGGCTTGTGTGAGACTTCAATCCGCCGAAAGTTACCTAGAGGAACTCACGGGAGCAGTAGTCCTGGAAGAAATTTTGGATAGATTGTTCGCTTCTTTTTGTATAGGAAAATAGATGAAATCCGAGTATGACGTCATTGTGGTCGGAGGAGGGCATGCGGGCACAGAAGCGGCCGCCGCCGCCGCCCGGCTAGGGGTGGCCACCCTACTGGTGACGCCCGACCTAGAGAGGCTAGGCCAAATGAGCTGCAATCCTGCCATTGGCGGTATTGCTAAAGGAATGGTGGTAAGAGAGGTGGACGCCCTAGGGGGAGTAATGGGTCGTGCAACAGATGCCTCCAGGATCCAGTTTCGCATGCTTAACAGATCCAAGGGCCCTGCTGTTTGGAGCCCACGAGCTCAGTGTGACAGAGGCCTATATCCCCGAAAGGTCAGGAGCGTGTTGGACGAACTAGCAAGCTTGTCTCTTTTTCAGGATATGGTGACGGGGTTACTGCAGGAAGACGGTAAGATATCTGGAATCGAAACTCGGACGGGCATCCAGTTTGCTGCAAAGGCGGTGGTAATAACGACTGGAACGTTCCTCAGGGGAAAAATCCACATGGGGAAGGAGGGAACAGACGGCGGGCGAGCCGGAGAAGGCCCCTCCATAGAGCTGGCAGACGCACTAGAGCAACAAGGGCTAGAGACAGCAAGATTCAAGACGGGGACCCCTCCTAGAATTGACGGGCGAAGCGTAGACTTTAGTCGAACGGAGAGGCAGGATGGAGACTCAGAAGACTTTAGGTTCTCGGGGTATATTGAGGAGGCAGTGCCCGAACAAAGGCCCTGTTGGATTACTTGGGCGGGCCCAGAACTTAAGGCGGTAGTCCAAGAAAACTTGAGGGAAAGTGCGCTGTACGGAGGCATCATTTCTGGGCAAGGCCCCAGGTACTGTCCTTCCATTGAAGACAAGGTGTCCAGGTTTCCAAACGCGGAACGGCATCAGGTCTTCTTGGAGCCCGAAGGCCTTGAGACTGAAGAGCTGTATGTCAACGGCCTGTCCACCTCTTTGCCACCTGAGGTTCAAAAGAAATTCATTAAAACCATTCCTGGCCTGGAAAAAGCTACTATTACTAAGATGGGATATGCGGTAGAGTACGACTACTTCCCTCCCCATCAATTGCAACACACCTTAGAGGTTAAGAGATTTCCCGGCCTTTATTTTGCAGGCCAGATTAACGGCACAACAGGCTATGAGGAGGCAGCGGGACAAGGTATAATGGCGGGCGCCAACGCGGCAAGAAAAGCCTTGGGCAGAGAGCCCTTGATATTAGAACGCCACCAGGCCTACATTGGGGTCCTCATCGACGACTTGGTGACAAAAGGCGTAGACGAACCCTATAGGCTCTTTACTTCCAGGGCAGAGTTTAGGCTGAGGCTAAGACAGGACAACGCCTATAGGCGCCTCGGGCCAACAGCAATGGAAGCAGGGCTTTTAACGGACGTGCAGAGGGGCGCTTTTCTGGCAAGAGAGCAAAAGCACGAGTCCATCAAAAAATGGTTTGTGGAGACCTCTGTTTATCCTGAAGACTTGGGTGCTTTATTGGAAGAAGCAGGAACCGCTGAAACTCACGGGCCCAAAAAGGCAAGCGACCTTCTGAGGCGGCCCGGCATTTCAGCAGCAGCACTTGCGAGGGCCGCTAAAGCCCCCTTCTGGGTGGACCAAGAAATGGACGCTTTGGCGGCGGTGGAAATGGAGATAAAGTACAAGGGGTATATTGACCTAGAGGAAGCACGGGTAAGAACGCTTAGCAAGCAGGCCGATTTTAAGCTTCATTCCCTGCTTCCCTATCAGGAATTTAGTAGCTTGTCCATAGAAGCACGGGAGAAGCTTAGCAAGGTGAGGCCGTCGTCTGTAGCCCAGGCCGGCAGAATTCCTGGAGTGTCACCAGCGGATCTGCAAAACCTTGTCATGGAGGTACGAAGGAGAAGAAGCGTTAACCAGTAGGGGCTTAGCGGACAACACCTCCCGCTCACCGGGCACATTGTTTCACGTGAAACAATGTGCCCGGGTTTTCTCTGGGCAAGCCAGGGCCTATAATAAGCCAGGACTGCAACAGCTCGAATAAAACCGGGAGCACCTTACAGCGATGCCACGAATTATTGCGGTAGCCAACCAAAAGGGTGGGGTGGGTAAAACTACTACCACAATAAACCTAGGCGCATCATTGGCTGCAGCAGGAGAGAGAACCTTGCTGATAGACCTCGACCCACAAGGAAATGCAACAAGTGGATTGGGTTTAGAGGCCGAGGCCACCAAGCCTTCTATATACGACACTCTTGTGGGAAGGTCTAGCCTGAAAGAGGCCGTGCGAAAAAATGTGCATTTTTCTATGCTGGACGTTGTCCCCAGCACCCCCGACTTGGTAGGTGCAGAAATTGAGCTGGTCAGCATTCTCGGTAGAGAGACGGTCCTAAAGAGGTCTTTGCTAGAGCTGGAAGACCCCTATCGGTATATTCTTATTGACTGTCCGCCCTCGCTCGGGTTGTTGACCCTAAATGCGCTTGCTGCTGCTCAGTCGATACTGATTCCAATTCAGTGTGAGTTTTATGCCTTGGGGGGCTTGAGCCAGCTTTTATCGACCGTGAGGCTGGTTCAGAAGTCACTAAACTCTTCACTTGAAATAGAAGGAGTGCTTCTAACCATGCTGGACGGGAGGCTTAATTTAGCCAAGCAGGTAGAAGAGGAAGCACGCAAGTACTTCCAGGCAAAGGTATATAGAACGTCCATTCCTAGAAATGTGCGACTGGCCGAGGCGCCTTCCTTTGGGAAGCCAATCCTTCGTTATGATAAGCTTTCCCAGGGGGCCCGAAGCTATGTGGCTTTGGCCGAGGAGCTGATGGGCACCAGGGAGGCCCCAACTTATGAGGGCAATTAAAAAAGAGAGGCTGCACTGTGGAAAAACTTGAAACTAAGGCCCAAGCGGCCCGGCTCGGAAAAGGTCTAGGGGCCCTGCTCGGGGAATATATTGATGAAAATGTGGCGGAAAACTCCCCAAGGCTGCAAGTAGCTGATATTGTGCCCAACGCACAGCAACCAAGAAGGGAGTTTTCTGAGGACGCACTTGAAGAACTGGCCTCATCGATTGACGAAAATGGTTTGCTACAGCCCTTGCTGGTTCGTTCCTATCCGAATCATCCAGGCAAGTACGAATTGGTGGCGGGAGAGAGACGATTAAGGGCTGTCCAGTCTTTGGGGTGGACAGAGGTTCCAGCAATTATCAAGGAGGTCGCCGACGAAAACCTGCTCGTTTTGGCTCTGGTTGAAAACATCCAGAGGCGGGACTTAGGGGCAATGGAAGAGGCTGAGGGGTACAGGGTTCTGTATGAAGATATGACTTTGAGTCACCAGGAAATTGCTAAAGCAGTAGGTAAGGCGAGGACGACTGTGGTCAATTCTCTTAGGTTGTTAAGGGCACCGTCAGTTATTAAGAGGTACTTGGAAGCAGGGGAGCTAACGGCTGGGCATGTAAGAGCGTTACTGGTGGCAACCACGCCTTCTAAGGCTACGGCCTTGGCTGGAAGAGCGGTTAGGGAGGGTTGGTCGGTTAGGCGGACAGAAAAAGAAGCCAAGGAAACAGTAAAAAACACCTCAAAAGAATACAGGAGGAAAAGAAAGGAAGATTTTTCGCCGGTGATTCAAGCTTTTCAGGAGGAATTAAGGAATGTTTTGGAGACTAGGGTAAGGATTTCTGTTCTGGGAAAATCTTCTGGGGTAATCGAAGTTCCTTTTTATAGTGACGAAGACTTCGATCGAGTTTTTCGTCTGCTGACTGGAAAAGAGGCAGAAGACGTTGTGTCGTAGCAGGAAAACAATAAAAGTTGTAGATACACTAAGGCGTAGAACGCCAGGAATGGCAACAAAGGGTCGGTGGCAGAAATGAATCTGGGGGCGATTGTAGAATATGTGAACGGGTACTTAGGCAAAGAAGGTTTCCCAGACTTTGAAGGTGCTGAGAACGGGTTGCAGGTTAGCGGAGCGGGGCTAGTAGATAGACTTTATGCTGCTGTTGATGCCAGCGAAGAAGTCATAGGTCGGGCTGGGGCCAAGGGTCCCGGGTTACTTTTGGTACACCACGGGCTGTTTTGGGGAGAAAAACGTAGCTTGACCGGACCCTTGTTCAGGAAAGTAGAGGGGTTGATTAAAGGGGGTGTAGGACTATATGCAGCACACCTGCCACTGGACGCTCATCCTGAGGTTGGGAATAGTGCGGTTCTGGCCAGAGAGTGTGGCTTAGAGCCAGCGGGTAGGTTTGGTAGGGCGTTGGGGGTTGAGATAGGGTGGTGGTGTGAGACAGACCTCGAAAGATCGAGGCTTGTGGAGACGGTGGAAAAGGTCGTCGGGAGAGAAAGCAGGCTGGTAGCCGGAGGGCAGAAGATCACGAGAAAGGTTGGTGTCGTAACGGGATCAGCAGGTAATATGGTCAGGCAGGCGGCAGAAAACGGCGTGGACACGCTCATTACAGGAGAAGGCTCCCACCCGAATTATAACGAAGCTATGGAATTCGGGGTCAACGTTATATATGCTGGGCACTATGCTACTGAAACCTGGGGGGTAAGGGCCCTTGGGCAACACCTAGGAGAAAGGTTCGGATTGGGTATGGAGTTCATTGATGTACCTACAGGATTTTAAACCAAGGACCACAAATCAGCCGAACACAGAAATGTAACGGCCAGGAGAATTAGATATGCCGAGGAAATGCTTGTTGTGGCTAGTGTTTATGCTTGTGAGCCAGAGTGGGCCAGCTTGGGCCGCTCAAGAAATTCCAACCCCAGAGGAGTATTTTGGCTTTGAAATGGGAGCAGAGAGAAAACTGGCTAATTGGACCAGCTTAACAGGGTTCTATGAGGAGCTAGCGGGGGCCAGTGGTCGTGTGAAAGTAGATACTCTGGGCACAACTACTATTGGCCACCCATTTATAATGGTGACGGTCACTAGCGAGGAAAATCAAAAACGTATAGAGGAGCTCCATGAAATACAGATGAAGCTGTCTGACCCGAGGCTGGTGACAGGGGGGGCAGAGTTAGAAGAGCTATATGAAAAAGGAAAAACGGTAGTATTGATCACGCACCAAATTCATGCAACCGAGGTTGGGGGTGCCCAAACAGCGGCTCGTTTAATATACAGGCTTGCTTCCTCAAACAGCGAAAAGGTTAGGGAGATACTCGACAATGTAATCCTAGTAGACATCCCATCTCTAAATCCAGACGGGACCGAGTGGGTAGCAAACTGGTATATGGAAAGCGTGGGAACTGAGAGAGAGGGTGGTCCGATGCCGTGGCTTTATCATTATTATGTGGGCCATGACAACAATAGGGACTGGTATGCCTTCACCCAGAAGGAAACAGAGATGACTGTGGTAGGAGCACATAACAAGTGGCATCCACAGATTGTGCACGATATACATCAGATGGGGGGGGGAGGAGCCAGAATTATGTTTCCTCCCTACATAGATCCGATTGAGCACAACGTTGATCCAGGGCTAGTGACTGCAGTAAATATGTTAGGGTCCTACATGGCAGCAGAGGTAACGTCGCAGGGAAAAAAGGGAGTAGTGACTAATGCCATTTATGACGGATTTTCACCGGCCCGATCTTATCAGCATTATCATGGAGGGGCTCGGATTCTTTCGGAAACGGCCTCGGCCAGGATGGGAACCAGCGTAGAAATTGCTCCTGAAACTATCGGTGGGGGAAGAGAATATGACGCGGCAACTGCCAGTGCTAATTATCCTGATCCATGGCTAGGAGGTGCCTGGGGACTACCCGACATTATAGAATATATGGATGCGGGAGCGATGGCTCTGCTGACAAATGCGGCTAAGAACAGGCGGTATTGGTTAGAAAATTTCTATAAAGTAAACCAAAGGGCGGTCGAGGGGTGGTCAGAATGGCCAGAAGCATGGGTGATTCCGGCAAATCAAGCCAACAAGTCGGGCCTGGCTTATGTCCTGAGGATACTACGGATGGGAGACGTAGAAGTTTACAAAGCGGATGGGCCGGTAGGGGGAGACGGCCGCACTTTTCCGGCGGGAAGCTTCGTAGTGCCAATGCAACAGCCGTATGCCTCTTTCGCTCAGACCTTGTTGGAAGTCCAACATTATCCTGATCTCAGAGAGTTTCGAGGGGGCCCGCCAAAGAGGCCATATGATGTGACGGCACACACCCTGCCTCTCCTTATGGACGTAGAGGCGATTGCCGTGGATGCTCTTCAAGCACCAGTGGAAACCCTAATGGCAGGAGGGGTAATAGCGACCCCTTCTTTTGATTTCCAATTACCAGATATATTTACGGGTGATTCGGCACCAAAGGTGGGGCTGTATAAGTCGGCCCAGGAACCCATGGAAGGAGGATGGACCAGGTGGATGTTCGATCAACACGCACTCCAATACGACACCTTAAAGGATCAGCGGGCCAGAAAAGGCGGGCTAGTTGAGGATTATGATGTAATCGTTTTTCAGGATCAGAGTAAAGAGTCGATAGAGAAAGGTTATGGAAAAGGGATTGTTCCTGATTCCTACGCTGGCGGGCTTGGAGAAGAAGGGGTAGAAGCCCTGGAAGCCTTTGTGAGAGAAGGCGGCCGGGTGGTTGCGATAGAGGAATCAACCGAGTTCGTTATCCA
>Ga0310342_100001952_pt1 | contig 13108 bp, 5 predicted proteins | sample S15DNA20500_MG_FD_206155 | JGI IMG/M metagenome (GOLD analysis project Ga0310342, IMG submission 206155) | Marine microbial communities from station ALOHA, North Pacific Subtropical Gyre - S1503-DNA-20-500_MG | ecosystem: Environmental > Aquatic > Marine > Oceanic | place: Pacific Ocean: North... | reverse complement strand
CTCCAACAGGCTGTTTCTTTACGCGCCGTGCCGCTGTGTCGTGGCGGATGCGGTTCGGCTGGATGAGGGGCTCCGGGCGCGCGTCGCGGGTGACGGTTTTTCCTGGGCCGTGCCGACGGGGGCCACCTTCGGGATGGCCAACGAGTTCGATTTCAATGCCCAGGTCGTCATCAACGAGATCTTCTACAACCCGTTTACCGAGGCCGCGGCGACAGCGGAGCCGGTTGTCGGCGAGATCATCGTGCCGATCGACAACGTGTGGAGCTTCGATGCCTCAGGGGCGGGGCATGAGAGCGCCTGGCGCGCGCCCGATTTCGACGATGGAGACTGGGAGACGGGGCAGGCGCTTCTCTACCACGAAACCAGTTCGCTGCCGGCGGACAAGAACACCGAGTTGCCCCTTGGAGCGACCACCTATTATTTCCGTTCCGAGTTCGAACTCGATGACGATCCCGGGAACGTCGAGCTCTTCCTGCGGACGGTCATCGACGATGGCGCGGTTGTCTATCTCAACGGGGCCGAGGTCCTGCGTCTTCGAATGCCCGATGGCGATGTGGCTCCCGATACGTTCGCCAGGGCCTCGGTCGGCAATGCCTCCTGGGAGGGCCCCTTTCCCGCCTCGACCGCGTCGCTGAGAAATGGGACCAACACGCTTGCCGTCGAGGTTCATCAGCGAACCTCGGGTTCGAGTGATGTCGTTTTCGGTCTCCAGGTCAGCGTCCTGGAGACCGCCGTCAAGCCTATAGGGGAAAAACCCGGCGATTCCCGGGAGAAATGGATCGAACTCTTCAACAAGGGAGACGAGGGGGTGTCGCTGACCGGCTGGAGCCTCATCTCCGGGGTTCGCTATTCCTTTGAGCCGGGCGAAACGATCGGACCCGGGGAGTATCTTGTGGTTGCCGCGGACCGGGAGCATCTGCGCTCTCTGCACCCGGAGATCCGGATCGTCGGAGATTTCGAAGGGCGACTGTCGGGGCGCAGCGACCACATCGTTCTCAGAGACCAGCTTGGCAACCCGGCTGATGAGGTGCGCTATTATGATGACAGGCCGTGGCCGGGCTACGCCGATGGCGGCGGCTCCTCTCTCGAGCTCAGGGATCCGGACGCGGGAAACAACAATCCCGGGGCCTGGGCCGACAGCGATGAGGGGGCCAGGACACAGTGGGAGACCTACACCTACAGGGAGACCGCCAGGGCGAATGTCGGCCCGACCCGCTGGCGCGAGTTCTGCCTGGGGCTTCTCAGGGGTGGAGAGGTTCTCATCGATGACATCAGCGTTGTCGAGGACCCCGGTGGGGCGGGGCGGCAATTGATCTCGAATGGAAATTTCCAGGCAGGCTCCTCGGGCTGGAGGCTGCTGGGCAATCACGGCCACAGCGAGGTGGTGGAAGACCCGGCCGATCCCGCCAATAGGGTCCTGCATCTCTTCGCCACCGGGGCCACCGAGCATATGCACAATCACGTGGAGGCGACGCTCGCAGGCGGCGCGAGCGTCACCAACGGTCGGGTCTACGAGATCAGCTTTCGCGCCAGGTGGCTGGCGGGCTCGAACCAGGTTCACACCAGGCTCTATTTCAACCGGTGCCCGAGAACCACCCTGGTCGAGCGGACGGAGACCTCCGGAACGCCAGGGGCGAGGAACAGCACCTTTACGGCGAACGCGGGCCCCACCTTTCGCGGCCTCCGGCATCAACCCGTAGTTCCCGTCGGCGGCGAGCCGGTGACCGTCTCGATCGTCATTGAAGATCCCGATGGCGTGAGGACGGCGAGGATTCGCTATTCGGTCGAGGGAGGCGCCTGGCGGGAGGCCGACATGGCGTCGGCGGGGGGAGGGGTCTACCAGGGCACGATCCCGGGACAGTCGGCCTCCCGGACCGTGCAGTTCTACATCGAGGCGGAGGACGGCCTGGATGCGGTGGCAGACTGGCCCGCGGGAGGCGTCGACTCGCGAGCGCTCTATCGCACGAGGGATGGCCAGGCGCGTCTCGGAGAACTTCACAATATCAGGATCATCATGACGCCTGATGACATCTCCCGCCTCTACCAGACGACGAATGTCATGTCGAATGGCCTGAGCGGGGCGACGGTGGTCTACAACGAGCGCGAGGTCTTCTATGACGCCGGGGTGCGTCTTCGCGGCAGCGAGCGGGGGCGGCCAACCTCCAACAGGGTGAGTTTCAATATCCGTTTTCCGGCGGACCACCTTTTTCGTGGAGTCCATCGCAGTGTTGGTATCGATCGCTCCGGCGGCTGGTCCGGGCTGGTTCCGTCCCAGTCCCAGGACGAGATCCTCATCAAGCACTTCGCCCAATACGCCGGAGGCGTCCCGAGCATGTACGATGATCTCTGCCGGGTCATAGCGCCGAGATCTCAGCACACCAGCAACGCCCTGTTGATGATGGCCAAGTACGGGAACGTGTATCTCGACTCGACCTTCGAGAATGGCAGCGATGGAACCAATTTCAAGCTGGAGCTCATCTACCACCCGACCACGGCGAACGCCCAGGGTTATAAGAACCCCCAGCCGGACGGGGTCATCGGGAGTGATTTCCGGAATCTCGGTGACGACAAGGAGCCCTATCGATGGAACTTCCTGATCAAGAGCAACCGGGATCGGGATGACTACAGCAAGCTCATCGCCCTGTGCAAGGCCTTCAGCGCCTCGAGCGCCAGCCTGGATGCGGAGACCAGGGCCATCATGGACGTCGACATCTGGATGAGAACCATGGCGGTCTACTCTCTCGGGGGCGTAAACGATGCCTATACCTACGGCAACAACCACAACCTGATGGTGCACGCGCCCGCCGGTGATGGGAAGGTGATGGCGATGCTCTGGGATACGGACTTTTCTTTTACCCGCTCGGCGACATCGGGTCTGTGGGGAGACCAGGGCCTCAGGCGTATTATCGAGATCCCGGCCAACACCCGTCGCTATTACGGTCACCTCGATGACATCATCGACAAGTCGTACAACGTTGATTACATGCGGCATTGGATCGAACACTACGGCTCCATGACCGGCCGGAATTTCGGCGGTATTCTCAATTACATCCGGACGCGCGCCGGCTTCGTTCGGGGGCGCCTGCCCTCCGCGGTTAATTTCCGCATTACAACCAACGGCGGGAATGACCTTACGGTAAATTCCCTGGCCGTGACCCTTGAAGGCGAGGGCGGTATCGATGTGCAGGATATCGCGGTCGACGGATCGGAGGCCCCCCTTGAGGCGGCCTGGAGCAGCCTCTCGCGTTGGCGGCTCATCATTCCAGTCGTGCCGGGTGAGAACGAGATTACGCTGCTTGGACTGGCCACCGACAGCGAGGTCTCGGCGACCGATTCGATAACGGTGACCTCCACGGCCTCCTTCCCCGTTCCGGCGCTCCTCTCGGTGGACCCCGCAGAGGCCGTGGCGGGTGAGATCGTTGCTCTCACCGGGAGGGACCTCTACCCGGGGCTCGAGGTTTTCTTCGGTGGAGCGCCGTCTCCTTCGGTTGTTTTTGATCCGGACGGGGGGGGCGGAAGAGTCCTCGCCGAGGTTCCAACGCTCCCCTCAGGCCCGGCGCCCATCACGGCCCGAAATACCGGCTCCGCCTCCTCCGGCAGCCTCGCCTTCGTCATCGTGGAGGCAGGCGGGGTTTTCATAAGAGGAGATTTTAACATGGATGGGCAGGTCGATATCAGTGATCCCGTCGCCCTGCTGCAGCACCTCTACCTGGGCAACCCGGGGACCTGTCTTGATGCGGGCGATGTGAACGACAACGAGGTTCTTGACATCACCGATGCCATCAGGATCCTGGCTTTCCTCTTCCAGCAGGGGCAGGTGCCGGCGGCGCCTTTCCCTGCTGCCGGGATCGATCCGGATGATGGGGGAGCCCTTGGCTGTGAGGCTGGAGCCCGGTAGCCGTGCGCCATGGCGGCTCTTGCGGTCCTCCGCGGTGTCCTGTTACCGTAAGTGGCTGGATATCCGCAGTTCCCCATTGCCGAGGAAAGATACATGAAACATCTATCACTCATAGCGGCGCTTGGCGCGCCCCTGCTGGTTCTCGCTGGAGTCGCCAGGGCTGACGTCAGCCTCCCGAACGTGATTGACAGCCACATGGTGCTGCAGCGCGACATGCCGCTGAAGGTCTGGGGCTTCGCCGACAAGGGAGAGCCGGTGATGGTCGAGCTCGCCGGGAAAAAGGCGGCCTCGACGGCGAACGAAAAGGGCGAGTGGATGGTCACCCTCCCCGCGATGAAGGCCGGGGGCCCTCACACGATGACGATCGCCGGGAATAACAGGATAGCTCTTACCGATATTCTCGTCGGCGAAGTCTGGATTGGTTCCGGACAGTCAAATATGCAATGGGGAGTCAACGCGTCGAATAACGCCGGGGCCGAAATCGCGGCGGCCAATTATCCCGACATTCGGCTCTTCCTGGTACCGAACGTCCTCAGCGGGATACCCAATAAGGATGTCAAGGCCGACTGGAAGACCTGCGCGCCGGCCACCGTTCCCCCCTTCTCGGCGGTTCTTTATTACTTCGGCCGCCACCTGCACAAGGAGCTCGACATCCCCATCGGCCTGATCGCATCGTCCTGGGGAGGCTCCCTGATTGAGCCGTGGACGCCGCCTCCCGGATTTGCCGGGGTGAAGAAGGTCAAGGGCATCTCGGATAATGTCCGTACGACCCAGGTGGCTTACCTGGAGGCTCTCGGCAAAAGCCTGGCCTCTCCCACGCCCGAGGCCAGGGCGTGGCTGGGGGAGGCTCTCGCCGCGGCGAAGAAAGACGGGCTGCTTCCGCCGGCGCCGGCGATCGCGCTGCCCGGCCACGCGCTGGCCGGCTGGGCAGCCCCTACCAGCATGTACAACGCGATGATCAACCCCCTGGTCCCCTTCGCTTTCCGTGGAGCCATCTGGTACCAGGGTGAGTCGAATCTCAACGATGGGATGCTCTACGCCCATAAGAAGAGGGCCTTGGTGGAGGGATGGCGCAAGGTCTGGGGGCACGACCTGTCCTTCTACTGGACCCACCTGGCACCGTTCAACTACGGCGGCGACCCGGGACGTTTGCCGCGGATCTGGGAGGCCCAGCAGGCAGCAGCCTCGATTCCCGGGACCGGGACGACAGTGATTACCGACATCGGGAACCTGCGGGATATCCATCCGCGCAATAAGCAGGAGGTGGGCAGGCGCCTTGCCCTGGTCGCCCTGGCGAAAGACTACGGCCGTGACATTGTTCACAGCGGTCCGGTCTACAAGGGAATGAAGATCGAAGGCAGCAAGGTCAGGGTGTCCTTCAACCATACGGGCTCCGGGCTGGAGTCCCGCGATGGCAACCCGTTGAGCCGGTTTGAAATCGCCGGCGAGGGAGACTTTGTCGCAGCCTCGGCGGTGATCGATGGCAATACTGTCGTCGTTTCGAGTGACAGGGTGGTGAGCCCTTCTGCTGTTCGTTTCGGCTGGCACCAGTTGGCCGAGCCCAACCTCCAGAATAAGGAGGGGCTGCAGGCCTGTCCGTTTCGGACCAACAGCACGGCGCCGAGCGTCTCGGGCAAGAAGATGTTCGTCTCCTCCTCTCCTGTGCAGTTGGACTGTATCGAGGAAGGCGGCGTGATTCGCTATACGGTCGATGGGTCAACACCGACAGAAAAATCGACCGCGTACAAGGAGAGCTTCGAGATCAAGGATACAGCCACCGTCAAGGCGAGGTTCTTCCGCGCCGATGGGGCTGCCAGCATCGTTACCGCGGCGACCTTTACGAGGGTCAAGCCCCGGATCGTAGATGGCAAGAAGCTCATTCCGGGGCTTGCCTATGAATACTACGAGGGTACCTGGGGCGCCCTGCCTGATTTCGATACGCTGAAACCGGCGGCAAAGGGGATCTGCGAGGAGTTTTCGCTCGCGGTCAGGAAACGCAATGATGGTTTCGCCCTGCGGTTTACCGGGTACGTGGAGATCAAGAGCAGAGGCCGCTACACCTTCCAGACCGAAAGCGATGACGGCAGCAAGCTCTATGTCAACGGGAAGGAGCTGCTCAACAACGATGGGGTTCATCCCACCGCCAAGAAGTCGGGCTCGGTGACGCTTGAGTCCGGCATGCACAAGGTCGTGGTGACCTATTTCGAAGGCTCCGGCCAGGAATACCTCAAGGTGCTCTACGGATCAGGCGGCCGGGGTAAACAGATCCCGACCTGGTGTGAGGACTGAGAGCCGGGTGCCTGCCCGGGCTATTTGATGATGGCGTCGTAGATGACGCCCTTGAGGGCGAACTCCAGCATGAAATCGTAAGGCATGGTCTGTTCCATCGTGACCACGACGAGCTTGTCCTTCGGGGAGGTCCAGTAGTGCGTGCTCGCCGCGCCGCCCCATCCGTATTCGCCGAGGCGGCCTACGGAATCCCAGTCGCTCCTGGCGGTTCGGATGGAGAACCCGAGCCCGAAACCGACGCCGTGACGCTCCTGCTCGCCGAAGGCGATCGGCATGGTCTTTGGCGGAACATGGTTACGGAGCATGAGGGCAACGGTCTTCTTTTTCAGCAAGCGTGTTTTTTGAAGCTGCCCCCCGTCGGCGATCAGCTGCAGGAAGCGCGCGTAGTCGCGGGTGGTGGAGACCAGCCCGCCACCGCCTGAGAGGAAGGCCGGGTTCTGGAGATAGGGGCTCTTGCGGGGGTCGTCAAGGAGGGTCAGCTTGCCCTTGCCATCGGTGGTGTAGTTGGCGGCGAAACGATCGATCTTGGAGGCCGGGACGAAGAAGCCGGTATCTTTCATATCCAGCGGCCTGAAAATTCTCTCCTCGAGAAACTTGTCGAACGGCATGCCGCCCTTGACCTCAACCAGGCGGCCGAGCACATCGATCGAGATGCCGTAGACCCAGTCATCTCCAGGGTGAAACAGCAGGGGCACCGAGCCGAGTTTTTTGCTGACGGCGGCGAGGCTGTTCCGCGGGAACCCTTTTTTGAAACCGCAGGCCTTTTCAGTCGCCTTGTGGACGGGCGTGTTGCCGGAGTGTCCATACACCATGCCGGCGGTGTGGCGCATGAGGTCCCGGATGGTGGCCTCGCGTCTGGCGGGGACCTCTCCTTTTTCCGTCCACACCTTCGGATCCCTGTACTCAGGAAGGTGCTTCGAGAGAGGGTCATCGAGCCCGAACTTCTTTTCCTCCCAGAGCATCATGGCCGCCACGGTGGTGATGGCCTTCGACATCGAGTAGATACGGAAGATGGTGTCCTTTTTCATCGGTTTCTTCTTCTCGCGGTCCATCTGGCCGAAGGCCTCGAAATAGGCGACCTTAGCATTGCGCAGGATGATGACCGTCGCGCCGGCAAGACGATTGGCGGCGATCAGCCCGTTCACCACCTTGTCGACCTTCTCGAGCTTGGCGGAGTCAAGCCCGACCGCTTCGGGCTTGACCCTGAGGAGCTCGCCAGCGGAGATCGGGAGACAGGTGAAAAGAAGGGAGACGATGAGAAGTGTTTTGATTCGATGTGTCATAGTGATGGAGGATAATTCTGTTCGGGGGCCCAGAAAAGGCCTTTGCGATTTTTTTCTGTGAAAGGGACACCATCGGGACATGGAGCAATACCTCGCCGCTTTCTTCGCCTTCATGCCGATCCTGCTCGCCGGGGGCTTCGTGATCGGCCTGCGCTGGCCGGCGAGCCGGGCGATGCCGATTGGCTACCTGAGCGCCGCGGGGCTGGCGCTTTATTTCTGGAAGGTGCCGGGGTTGCAGGTCGCCGCGGCCAGCGTGAAGGGGCTGGTGATCGCGGCATCCCTGCTCTACATCGTTTTCGGGGCGATCCTGCTGCTGAATACCCTGCGGGAGAGCGGCGGGCTGGCGGTCATCAGGCGGGGCTTCACCAGCCTGAGCCCGGACCGCAGAGTCCAGGTCATCGTGATCGCCTGGCTCTTCGGAGCCTTTATCGAAGGTTCCGCCGGTTTCGGGTCGCCCGCCGCGGTCGTGGTGCCGCTGCTGGTAGGGCTGGGCTTCCCTCCGCTTGCCGCGATCGTCTCAGGCATGCTGATCCAGAGCACACCAGTCTCCTTCGGGGCCGTTGGAACGCCCATACTCGTCGGCATCAACAACGGCCTGTCGAATGTTCTCGGGGGAGTACCCGAGATGGACAGGGAGGCCTTTCTCCAGGAGGTTACGGGTAATGTCGCCCTCCTCCACGCGGCCTGCGGGACGTTCATACCATTGACGGTTGTCTGCATCCTGACAAGGTATTTCGGCGTCAACCGTTCCTGGGCGGAGGGCCTGAGGGCCTGGCGATTTGCCCTCTTCGCCGCGTTTTCCATGACGGTTCCCTATGTCCTCGTGGCCCGGTGGCTGGGGCCGGAATTCCCGAGCCTGCTGGGTTCGCTGGCTGGCCTGGCCATCGTCGTCCCGGCCGCCCGGGCCGGATTCCTCCTTCCTCGTGACGGCGTCTGGGATTTTCCCGACAGGAATATCTGGCCGCCCGGCTGGAGCGCCCAGGGGGTGACCCCGGGCCCCGAGCCGGCTGTTTCGATGGGGTTTGCCAGGGCCTGGATGCCCTACCTCCTGGTGGTGGTCCTGCTGGTTTTGACCCGCCTGGAGGGCATCCAGCTCGCCGGGGATCCGGTGGGGGACTGGCTGCGCGGGGCGTGTTTCGAGGTGGCGGATCTTTTCGGGACAGGGATCGGGGCGAAGTTCCAGCCTCTCTACCTGCCCGGAGGAATCTTTATAGCGGCTTCGCTGGCGACCATCTTCCTGCACCGGATGAGCCCGGTCGCTTTTCACCGGGCAGTACGGGATTCCTACCGAACCATGCTGAAGGCCTCCGTGGCGCTGGTGTTCACCGTTCCCATGGCCCAGGTTTTCATCAATTCCGGCACTGCGTCCACTCCCGGGATGCCGCACGCCCTGGCCACTGGAGTGGCGGCGCTGGCGGGAGACGCCTGGCCCCTGTTCTCGACCTTTATCGGCGGCTTCGGCGCCTTCGTGGCCGGCAGCAATACCATCAGTAATATGACCTTCGCGGAATTTCAGTACCTCGCCGCCTTGAAGATCGAGGCCGACCCGGGCTGGGTGACGGCGCTGCAGGCCGTTGGAGGCGCCGCCGGCAACGTCATCTGCATCCACAACGTGGTGGCGGCCTCCGCGGTCGTCGGCATGGTGGGGCGCGAGGGCTCCGTCATCCGCAAGACCTTCCTGCCGTTTGCAGGCTACGCTCTCTTTGCCGGCTCCCTTGGCTATGCCGTTATCTGGAAAGATACGAAGGGGTGGCTCAACCTGGGCTCGGTGATCGCCTGCTTCCTGGTGGCGCTGGCGGCCTGGGCTATCTACTCCGGGCGGGACAAAGGTCGGCCCTGAGGTGGGGGGAGAGGGCCAAGGGGGGCTCGATTGGTCCACAGGAACTGTTTTTCAGATTCGTCCATGACAGATCGATTCGAGTAGAGAATTACTTCAGGAGAAGAGGGGTAATTTTTCGAAGCTCATGCCAAGAAGCTTCCTGGAATCAATCTTGAGGATCTCTTCGAGAAGCGTGGCGTAGACGTTGCGGAAGTCGGTGGTGAACTGCAGGTCGCCGCCTTCGAGCTTCGTGAAGTCCGGGTTGGAGCCGTGCAGGCCGCCTTTTGCTTTTCCCGACAGGATGAACATGGGCGCCGCGCAGCCGTGGTCGGTTCCGAGGCTGGCGTTTTCTTTCACCCGGCGGCCGAATTCGGAGAAGACCATGAGCGTTACTCGATCGGCGACATCGGCTTTCTCGACGTGGCGGTAGAAGGCCGTCAGCGAGCTGGAGAGGTCTCCGAGCAGGGTCGTATGGACGGCGGCCTGGCGGGCGTGGGTATCGTAGCCTCCCTGGCTCAGGTAGAGGATGCGGGCGGGGTAGCTTCCCGTCACCATCTGGCCGGCGAGCTTCATGCGGCGGCCGAGCTCCGTTTCCGGGTATTCAACCGGGGCGGGACTCTTGCTGGCCTCGATGATCTTCTCCAGGCTGTCGAGGGTTTCGTTGGCAAGGCCCTGGACGAAGCCAGGCCTTCCGGCGCGCGGGGTCGAGTTGACCGAGCGCATGATCCTCTTCAGCTTGCGCCCCTTGCTCCCGGAGAGCAATTCGATGAAGTCCAGGTTCTGGATGCTCGCCACGTGGCGCTCTCCATGGAGGGCCAGGGGCAGGGACCCAGCTCCGATGTGGAGCCCGCCCAGGGAGGCGGCCTTCGCCTCGAGGGCTTTTCCGAGCCATCCCTTGTTCTTGTCTTTGACCTCGGGGTCGGCGGTGTGCCAGATGTCCATGCTGCGGAAATGGCTGCGATCGGGGCTGGGGTAGCCAACGCCCTGGATGATGGCGAGGTGCCCTTCATCGTGGAGCTTTCGCATTCCCTCCATCGAAGGGTGCAGTCCGATCTCTCCGGTCCCCTTCAGCCTGAGCACCTGGGGCTTTCGGATCGCCAGGGCCGGCCGGCTCCGGTGGTAGCTGTCATCCTCGAAAGGGACCACGGTGTTGAGGCCGTCATTGCCGCCTGAGAGCTGGAGCACGACCAGGCGGTGTCCATCCGCGGCGAGGTCAAGCTTCCGGGCCGCGTCGAGAAGCAGTCCGGGGGCGAAGGCCAGGCCCGCGCCGGATATTTTCAGGAAAGCTCTTCGCTTGAATTTCATTCTCGATCCTGTCGATTTAGCCTTCATGCGTGGGAAAGCGGAATTATAGCCGGCTCCATCGGCGGCCGGTATCAAATGTATTGGTGCTCGGGAAGCTCGACGATCGCCGTCACCATCAGCTTCAGATCCTGGCCGGCCTCTTTCTCTACCAGGCGCCGAATTCTTTCATCGAGGCCGCCGGGGAAGAAGAGGTTGAAGAGCCCCTCCGCTTTTCCTTTCTCGATCCGGTCCCAGGGTATCCGAGGGGAGTTCTCAGTGTCGCTGGTAAGCATGCTGGCAAACCTGTAGCGCGCGAGGAGGGTGCTCGAGTTGAGCCAGGATTCACCCTTCTGCCATCCCTTGACGCTCGGTGGTCTGAGGATGTCCATCCCCATCCGGGACATCTCTGCCGGAAGACGGTCGGCTCCCGCCGTGGCGCCAAGGGTCCTCAGGGTTCCAATGGCGAAATCAGCCGGCGAGGACACGATGGCGCGTCTCGCGGGAGCCGAGTAGAACTCCCGGGAAGACAGGAGCTTTGCGAGAAATACCCCGGTGTTGCGGAAGCTGGTGGCATAGAGCTCGCCCAGGGCCTTGCGCAGCTCTCGCGAAACCGGGGTTCCAACGTAGTAGTCAAACAGCTTGCCCGCGATAAACTCGCAGCTCTCACGTTTCTCAAAGCACATCCCGACGACGTCCTCTCCAATGAAATCTCCGGTCTTGCCGAAGATAGTCTTGGTGCCCGTGTCGTGCGCTCTCCTGTTGAACCAGAACTCTCGGTTCTTGACATGCCAGCCGGTGAAGGCCCTCGCCGCCTCCTTGATGTCCTTCTCCGTGTAGTTGCCGATCCCGAGGCTGAACAATTCCATCAGCTCCCTGGAGAAGTTCTCGTTGGGCTTGCCTCTGCGGTTCGAGTTTCCATCGAGCCAGATGATCATCGCCGGATCCTTCGCGATCGCCCACAGGAGGGAGGGGAATTGTCCCGGGCCATCCCGCAGGAAAATCCGGACCTGGTCCATCATGAGCCGGGCGTCGTTCACCTTGGCGTCGCTGGTGGCGAAGTGGTCGTGCCAGAACAGCGCGAGCTTGTCCCTGGCCGGACTGTTGCCGCGAAGCATCCGGTGGGCCCACCAGGTCTGGACAGAGTCTGTGCTGCCGATCCCGCGCTGGCTGTCGGCGACAGCCTTCATCTCCGGCGTCTCTTCCCGGTCGGCGAGGAGAAGGGCTGGCGCCCCGGCCTGCCCGGCCGCCAGGATCTTTTCTACCAGCCCGCGAGGCGCTCCGAAGGTCATTCGGCGCGCGAGATGGGCTGCGGCGGAATAATCCCATGGCCCGTCTTTTCCGGGGCGGTATGGCTCGAGTCTCTTGCTGACGGCGAGCTCTTCGTCCATGGTCAGTCGGCCGGCCCAACGACGGTGTTGCCGATGTTGAGCCCGAGACGCAGCTTCATGCGGACAGCGTCCTTTTCCCTGAAGCTCTCGAATTCAAGGTCCCGGATGAAGCCGAGAGCCTCCCTGATGTTCGAGAGCCCGCTCCTGGCCTCGCCCAGGCCGACGCCTTTTTCAACAACCTGCTGGGCGGCGAGGAAGTCCAGGTTCTTGCCGAGGATCGAGTGGATGGACTTGCCCTCGATGTAGAGCTGGTCCCGGGCAAAGGCCAAGACCTCGGTCTGGCTGTCGGTCACGGATTTCTCCGATTCCTCGACCAGGAATTTGACGATGTCGAAGGTGGAGCCGATGATGACTCGATTGCCCGTGATCGCGAGGCTGGGCGAGAAGTTGTATTCGATGCCGGGGTTTTCCGCATCGGCTGGAAGTCCCAGATCTACCTTATAGCAATCAACACCGGCGACCTTTTCCGGCTTGACGAGCATGCTCGGAGCGTTCGAGTCCTGTTGCATCCGGGTGATGTTGATGATGCTTACCAGGCTGTTGAATCCAACGATGAACGGGCGGCCGTATTTCCTGGCGTCCTTGAGCTCGAGGATCAGTGCGCCGCCCGGTATGGCGGGGCTGGGGGATGGTCTGCCTTCTTCAGGATCCTGGTTCCGGACAACCAGGGAGATGGTCTTGCCGAGCTGTGGCAGGACCTCGTCCTGGAAGTTCAGGCCTCCGAAAATCATCGAAAGCCCGGCGGAGAGCTGGGCGAGGCTTCCGGCTGCCTGGGATTCGAGGTACTCTTCGCTGTTTTCCCACCATTCGCAGAAATCTCTCGAGATGTTGATCGCGCCGAGCACCCCGCGTTTCTGGACGTTCGACTGGAATTCGTTCCGGGCGACCTTCGGGAAGAAGGGAGAGTATTTTTCCGCGATTCCCCTGTCGTCGGGATGGAGAACGACACATAGGTCGAGCCCCGACCAGTTGGCGTCGAGCGAGAGGGTCATGAGCTCGCAGCCGCGCAGGGCGCCCCGGATGCCGCTCAGGAGCAAGCTTTCGACAGGCTCATCCATCTTCTTGGCGAGGCCGGAGCCGAGGGTTGGAATGAAGCTCGGCCTCAGGGCTGCTCTGGCGAGAAAGTCTTCATCGCTGGAGTGTTTTG
>Ga0310342_100001949_pt1 | contig 13123 bp, 12 predicted proteins | sample S15DNA20500_MG_FD_206155 | JGI IMG/M metagenome (GOLD analysis project Ga0310342, IMG submission 206155) | Marine microbial communities from station ALOHA, North Pacific Subtropical Gyre - S1503-DNA-20-500_MG | ecosystem: Environmental > Aquatic > Marine > Oceanic | place: Pacific Ocean: North... | reverse complement strand
GCGTGAACCGGCGCGTGGTGGAGAGCCTCGTCAAGTGCGGCGCGTTCGACGCGCTCCACGACAGCCGGGCGGCGGTGTGGGCCGGCCTGGCCGGCGCGCTCGAGGCGGGAGCCTCCGTGCAGCGCGATCGCGCAACCGGCCAGGAGAGCCTGTTCGGCCACCTCGGCGCCGATGCGGTGAACGACCCCGGGCTGCCCGAGACGCCGCCGTGGACCGACCGCCAGCGCCTCGAGTACGAGAAGGAAGTACTGGGCTTCTACGTCACCGGTCATCCGCTTTCGGCGTTCGAGCAGCGTCTCGCGCGCTTCGTCGACACGCGCGCCGGTTCGACCGAAGACCAGGACGGGCGCACCGTGCGCGTCGGCGGCATCCTCACGGCGCTGCGGGAAACGCGTACCCGGCGCGGTTCGCTCATGGCCTTCGCAACGCTCGAAGACCTCGAGGGGAGTTTCGACCTGGTGATCTTCGCCGAGCCCTACGCCCAGTACGGGAGCCTGCTCAAGCAGGCGATCGCGGCGGGCGAGGGCGAAGGACCCACGCCGCTCCTCGTGTCAGGGACGCTCGAAACCGGGGATCCGCCCAAGATCCTCGTGCGCGACGTGCTCGAACTCGTACGCGCAGACGAACGGCTCGCCCAGGCGCTCGCCCTGCGCGTCGGCGCTGAGGAAGCTTCGCGCGATCGTCTCACCGCCCTCCGCTCCATTCTTTCGCGGCACCCGGGCGACTGCGCCGTGTCGCTCCACCTGGTGATACCCGACGAGAGCGAGACCGTGATCGCGCTGCCCGGACTGGGGGTGCGGCCGGGTGCCGCGCTGGTCGATGAACTCACCGGGCTCTTCGGGCGCGACGTCACGGAGCTCTCGTTTTGAGGCGTGCGCTCCCGGTCCTGATTTTTGTGGCATGGATCGCGGCCCCGGCCGGCGCGGCGGACGTGCGCCGGGTCGAGGTGCTGGGCGTCGCCCCCGTGGATGCGAACCGCGCGTCCCGGAGTTCCGCGCGTGACGTGGCCCTGCGCCGCGCGCTCCAAGGGGCCGTCTGGCGGGTCGCGGTCGAGCAGCTCGACACCGCCGGGGCAACAGCCGAGGATGCAGCGATCGCCGGTGCGCTGGGAAACGACCCCCTCGTCTATGCAACCCGCTTCCAGATCGTCGAGGACCGGGGCGAGCGACCAGCTCTCTTCAGCGACGACCCGGAAATCGAGAACGAGTACGTCGTGCTGGCAGAGGTGCACGTCGACATCAACCGCGTGCGGAAGAGACTCTCGAGCGCCGGGCTGATGAGCCTGCCCGCGGGGGACGTGGGGTACTTCCGAACCCGCGTGACACTGGTCGATATACGCAGCTGGGCGGAACTCCAGGCGGTGCGCACGCTGCTCGGAGAAATCGGTGCGCAGAGCGCCGTGCCCGTGGACCTCGTGCGCGGCCGCGCGGTGCTCGCCGTGGAAAGCCGCCATTCCCCGGCGGCCCTGGTGAGCGCGCTGATTGCCGCAGCGCCACCCGAGCTTCGCCTCGAGCCCCTGGGCGCCGGTCCCGATGGGCTCGAGCTTCGCGCCCGCTTCCTGGAAAGCTCCGGCTCCAGCCAGCCTGCCCGGGCGTCCCGATTTGACACGTCCGGACCAGAAGGGTATTGATTCCGCGTCTTTAGGACGTCCAGGCACGTAGCTCAGTGGCTAGAGCGCCGCCTTGACACGGCGGAGGTCGGCGGTTCAATCCCGCCCGTGCCTACCAAACGAGCCGCGATAGAGCACACGAATCCACATGAATCACCCGCGAACATGATCACGGTTTCCGTCCTCCCGCCGAACGGCGGGGCGAGGGTGACGTGCGCGGGTGGCGTGGCCACGGTGCATCCATTGACGACGTGCGTCCAAAGCAGCCGGGCAGCACGCATACGCAATGTGGGGCGTCGTCGACGCACGAATCCGAGCAGGAGGAATCACGCCTGAGGGACTTCAGAAGGGCCCCGAAGAAGGACACGACCCGTCTCAACGAACAAATCCGGGTACCGATGATCCGCGTGATCGGAAGCGACGGCGAACAACTCGGGGTGCTCGCCACCGAGGCTGCGCTCTCGCGGGCACAGGAGGAGGGATTCGACCTCGTCGAAGTCGCTCCGGGATCCGACCCCCCGGTGTGTCGGATCATGGACTACGGCCGGTACCGTTACGAGCAGCAGAAGAAGAAGAAGGCGGGCCGGAGCAAGGGACATGCTGCATCGCTCAAGGAAGTGAAACTGCGGCCTCGCACCGATGATCACGACCTAGAGACGAAGCTCAAGAACGCGCGGCGCTTCCTGATGGACGGCGACAAGGTGAAGGTGACGGTGATGTATCGAGGACGCGAAATGGTGCACCGCCAGCTCGGGCGCAAGCAACTCGACCGGGTGGTCGGGATGCTCGGCGCGCTGGCGACCGTCGAGAATCCGCCGCGCATGGAGGGGCGCTTCCTCTCGATGATCCTGGTGCCAAACCGCGAAGGGGTGGCCGAGGCGCGGAAGCTTGCCGAGGCCCAGGAAAACGAGGCGGCGAAGCTCGCCGAGGTCCCGGAAAACGAGGCGGCGAAGCTCGCCGAGGTCCCGGAAAACGAGGCGGCGAAGCTCGCCGAGGTCCCGGAAAACGAGGCGCCGAAGCTCGCCGAGGCCCCGGAAAACGAGGCGGCGGCCGACTGAGCCGCCGCGGAGGACGAACGATGCCGAAGATGAAAACCCATCGCGGCGCCGCCAAGCGCTTCAAGCGGACCGGCACGGGCAAGATCGTGCGGTCGAAGCCCAACAAGCAGCACATCCTCACCAAGAAATCACCCAAGCGGAAGCGTCGCCTGCGCAAGAGCGCGCTCGTGGCCTCGGTCGACGCCAAGCGGCTCGGCCAGATGCTCCAGAAATAGCCGGGCCCGGAGGGCCCGCAGCTCGCCGGAGGCGAGTGGACTCGAGCAGACGAGGAGAGACCCCATGTCCCGCGTGAAGCGCGGCGTCGCCGCACGGCGGCGCAAGAACCGGATCCTCAAGAACGCGAGCGGTTACTCCGGCGCGCGCAGCCGCCTCCTGAAGACCGCCCGCGAGGCGGTGGAGAAGGGCTGGAAGTACGCCTACCGCGACCGTCGGCAGCGCAAGCGGCAGTTCAGGGCGCTCTGGATCGCCCGCATCAACGCGGCCGCGCGCGAGCACGACCTCTCGTACAGCCGCTTCATGCACGGCCTCAAGGAGGCCGGCGTGGAGATGGACCGCAAGGTTTTGGCGGAGCTGGCCGTTTCGGACCCGAAGGCCTTCGGCGCACTCGCCGAGATGGTCCGTTCGCAGGCGGCGTAGTTGCCGGGCGAGCCGTCGGGCTTCGAGGAGATCCTCGAGCAAGCCCGGGGCGAGATCGGCGAGGCCGCCACGCCCCAGGCGCTCACGGCTGTCCGCGCGCGGTACCTCGGGCGCAAGGGCTCGATCTCGGCCCAGCTGCGCTCGCTCGGATCGCTCGACCCCGCGGCTCGCAAGGCCCGCGGCCAGGCGGTGAACGCCGCCAAGCAGCAGGTCGAAGACCAGGTCGCAGCACGGCGCGCGGAGCTCGAGGGCGGCGCGCGGGCGCGCGAACTCGCCGACAACCGCCTCGACATCACGCTGCCCGGCGCCGCGCCGCCGGCCGGCCACCTCCATCCCCTGACCCACGTGACCCGCGACATGGTGGCCTTCTTCGCCTCCATGGGTTTCTCCGTCGAGGACGGCCCGGAGGTCGAGACCGACTGGTACAACTTCGAGGCCCTGAACATTCCGCCCGAGCATCCCGCGCGCGACGAGCAGGACACCTTCTACGTCGAGGGCGGCAACCTGCTGCGCACCCAGACCTCGAACGTGCAGATCCGCGCCATGACGGGGCGCACTCCACCGTTCCGCTTCATCGCCCCAGGTCGGGTATACCGGCACGACACTTCGCCGAAGCACAGTCCGGTGTTCCACCAGATCGAGGGCTTCCTCGTCGACGAACGCGTCACCTTCGGCGATCTCAAGGGCGTTCTCTTCGCGTTCGCCCGTCACCTCTTCGGCGCCGACACCGACCTGCGCTTCCGGGCAAACCACTTCCCGTTCACCGAGCCCTCGGCCGAGATGGACGTCCGCTGGCGCGGCGAATGGCTCGAATGGGGCGGCTGCGGGATGATCCACCCGCGCGTGCTCGAGCGCTGCGACATCGATCCCGAGACGTGGCAGGGCTTCGCATTCGGCATGGGCATCGACCGCACGGCACTGCTGCACTGGGGCTTCCCCACGCTGCGTCCGTTCTTCGAGGGCGACGTTCGCATCCTGGAGCAGCTCTGATGCGCCTTGCACTCGACTGGCTCGGCGAGTGGATCGACCTGCCCGCACCCGCGGACCTCGTGGACCGTCTCGACATGGGCGGCTTCGAAGACACGGCGGTCGAAGACACGGGGCCCGACCTCTCGGACGTGCGCGTGGGGCACGTCGTCGAGCACGGAGCGCACCCCAACGCCGACCGGCTCTCGCTCTGCCGCGTCGACCTGGGAGAGGGCGACCCGGTCGAGATCGTGTGCGGGGCACCCAACGTGGCGGCGGGCCAGAAGGTGGCGGTCGCATCCCCCGGCGTCACGCTGCCCGACGGAACGCGGCTGAAGAAGACGAAGATCCGGGGCGTCGTGTCCCGCGGCATGATCTGCTCGACCCGCGAGCTCGCGCTGGGCGACGAGCACGAGGGGATCCTCGTTCTCGACGCCGACGCCCCCATCGGCGCACCGCTTCCGGACGTGATGGCGTCCGGATCCCGCGTCCTCGAAGTGGGGATCACGCCGAACCGCGGCGACTCGGCCTCGCTGCTCGGAGTGGCCCGGGAGGTGCGGGCGTTCTTCGGCAGCGAGATCCGGGAGCCCGAGAGCACGCCGCCGGAGACGGGCGCCACCGCCGCCGAAGCGGTCGGGGTCTCGATTGCAGCCCAGGACGCCTGCCACCACTACGTGGCGCGCATCGTGCGCGGCGTGCGCGTCGGCCCTTCCTCGGACCGGGTGATCGAACGGCTCGAGGCTTCGGGCATTCGCGCCATCAACAACGTCGTCGACGTGACGAATCTGGTGCTGCTCGAGTTCGGCCAGCCGATCCACGCCTTCGACCTGGCCACCCTGGCGGGCCCGGAGATTCGCGTGCGCCGCGCCGCCGCGGGCGAAAAGCTCGCGACCCTCGACGGCGAGACCCGCGAACTCGACCCCGACGACCTGGTGATCGCGGACGCCGAGCGGGCCATCGCACTCGCCGGCGTGATGGGCGGCGTCGACAGCGAGGTCGGCGACGCGACCGTGGACGTGCTGATCGAGAGTGCGCACTTCCACCCGAAGCCGGTGCGACTTGCGGCGCGGCGGCACGGGCTCCACACGGAGGCCAGCTATCGGTTCGAGCGCGGCGTCGACAGGGAGGGGATCCAGCGCGCGGCCGACCGCTGCGCGCGGCTCATGGCCGAACTCTGCGGGGGCAGCGTCGCTCGGGGCGTGGTGGAGGCGCGAGGCGATGCGCCGGACGTCACCGAGGAAGTGCGGCTCGAGTGCAAACGCACAAACGGGCTGCTCGGCACGGCCCTCTCGCCGGCCGAGATGAGTGCACTGCTCGAGCGCGTCGGCATCGCGTCGAGTGAGCCCGAGCCCGGCGTGCTCGTCGGCCGCGTGCCGAGCCACCGCAACGACATCCACCTGCACCAGGACCTCACGGAGGAGATCGCGCGGATCTACGGCTACGACCAGATCCCCACCACCGAGCCCATCGCCGTGCTGCGGCCGGTCGAGCCGGCGCCCGCGCGGGTGCTGGCCGAGCGGGCCAAGGATGCCCTGGCCGGAGCCGGTCTGGTCGAGACTGTCTCGTTCCCCTTCCTCGCCCAGGCGGAGCTCGACGCGCTCGGGCTCCCCGAAAGCGACCCGCGCCGGACTACCCTGGGCCTCGCAAACCCCATCAAGGACGACGAGCCCCGCCTGCGGCCCCTGCTGCTGCCGACGCTGCTGCGGCTCGTGCGCCAGAACCTGGCGCGCCAGGTCGACCGGGTGGCGATCTTCGAGGTGAGCCGCGTCTTCCTGCCCCAGGGCCCCGGCGAGTTGCCCCGGGAGCCCCTTCAGGCGGTGGCGCTGCTGACGGCCGACGCCGCTCCCAGGCTCTGGGGGAGCGCCCCGGCCCCGCTCTTCTTTACCGCCCGGGGCGTCGCGGAAAGGCTTTTGAACCTGCTAGGTTATCCGCCGTCGCTGCGGCGGGAGGGGAGCCCGGGCTATCTGCACCCCGGCGCTGCGGCGACGATCTGGGCGGGAGGCGAGATGGTCGGCGCGGTCGGCGAACTCCACCCTGAGGTGAGAGCACGCTACGAGATCGAGGTGCCCTGCGCTGCGGTCGAGGTGGACCTCGAGGCTTTGTTGGCGCTCGAGCCCCGCGACGCGCAGTTCGCCGAGGTCTCGCGCTTCCCGCAGATCCGGCGCGATCTGGCCGTCATCGTCGACCGCGACGTCGCGGCCGGCGACATCCTCGAGGCGCTGCGCCGCGGCGCCGGCAAGAGCTGTGTCTCGGTCGAACTCTTCGACCGCTACGAGGGGCGCGGCGTTCCGGAGGGCCGCGTGAGTCTGGCCTTCCGGCTGGTATTCCAGCGGGAAGACCGCACGCTCACCGATTCAGAGGTGGGGCCCGCGATCGACAAAGTGGTGCGCATGCTCTCCCGCCGCTTCGGCGGAGAACTCCGTCAGGGCAGCCAAGAAAGACCGTCAGGGGGACCAGTGGAATGACGAAGGCCGAGATCGTCGAGCAGATCTACGAGCAGGTGGGCTTCTCCAAGAAGGAGTCGGCCGAGTTGGTGGAGAAGGTATTCCAGACCATCAAGGAGACGCTGGCGCAGGGCGAGAAGGTCAAGATCTCGGGCTTCGGAAATTTCGTCGTGCGCCCCAAGAACGCCCGCAAGGGACGCAACCCGCAGACGGGGCAGGAAATCGTTCTCGAGGCGCGGCGCGTGCTGACGTTCAAGCCGAGCCTCGTGCTGAAGAACATTCTGAACGACGAGCCGATTGGCGAAGAGGAGCCGCAGCGCGCCCAGGAGCTCTAGGGACCCGGAGCGCGACGGCAAGGGGGGGACCATGGCGAGCGAGAAAACGACCGCGACCGGCGCCGACAAGCGCTACTACCGGATCGGCGAGGTGGCGAAGATCACGGACGTGAAGCCCTACGTCCTGCGCTACTGGGAGTCCGAGTTTCGCTGGATGGCACCGCAGAAGTCGAAGTCGAAGCAGCGTCTCTACCGACGCCGCGACATCGACATGATCCTGCTGATCAAGAAACTCCTCTACGAGCAGCGCTACACCATCGCCGGCGCGCGCAAGAAGCTGCGCGATCTCGGCAGCGGGCGCGCACTCGACGAGGGCACGCTCTCGGTCGAGCCGGACCACCGGGCCCGCTTCCGGAAGATCCGCGAGGAGCTCGAGCAGATCCGCGCGATGCTCTAGAAGGGGAGAGGCGCCGGCGCGAGAAAGCCGCCCGGGTGCCCGCTCACGACTCGCCCTCGCGGGGCACTTCGAACGTCGAGCCGCACGCGAGCCCGAGCCAGATCGGACCCTGGCGCGCGAAGCGCAGCGGCTCGGCCAGGCCGGTGGCGTACACGGTGATCTCGACCGCCACGATCTCGACGCGGTCGTCGAGTTCGCCGATGCCCCGCACGTTCGGGATCGGCTCGGCGCCCTTGCGGACGTAGAAGCCGGCGATGCAAGCAGCGTCGAGCGCGGGCGTGGTCGGGTCGTTGAGCTCCGGGTAATCGACGTTGGTCGCGTCGTCGCCGGCGGCGCCGAGCACGTAGCGATCGTCGGCTCCGCGCCGGAATGAGGCCCCTTCGGCGTGCTGGAGCCGGAACTCGCGGCCCCCGGAGCCGCGGATCCCGAGGAAGATGGGATCGTCGGTCGCCGCCATCTTCGCCTCGCCAACGCAGATGCCCACCGCGATGCGCTCTACCCGGTTCTGGATCTTCGGCTCAGCCACGAAGCCGCGAGGGTAGGGCGCAGCGCCGAGGACGGTCAAGCCGGCCAAATGCCCCGAGCCGCGCCGGCCCGGGTTCGCACGCACGCTCGGGCCGGGTTAGAGTCGAAATTCGTCGGGCCGTGGCGCAGCCTGGTTAGCGCGCCTGACTGGGGGTCAGGAGGTCGCGAGTTCGAATCTCGCCGGCCCGACCAATTCCTTCCTCCGAAAACCCTTGCCGAAACCCCCGCGCGCACGGCTGCACAGGAGTCGGTGCCACCGGTCGGACCGCGTCGGCAGCCGGACTCGTCCGGCGGGCTAGGGCCCAGCGCCGGGGAACGGGGCATTCCCCCGCGGCTGGGCCTGAACCGTGATTCCCAATCCGCAGCCCGTGAACGCGCAGGTGCGAGACGGCCCGCCCGCTGGGTTGGGCAGCAAAGACCACAGAAATGACATTGCTCCATGCCCTGCGTCAGTGCATGAAGGATGCCGGGCTCTAGGGCGTGTTAGGGGCTGAGGAGCGCTGCCGGTCAGTCTGCAGCATTCACAGACGATCCATCCCCCCTGCACACAGACAACGAGACCGTGATCCACGAAGCGGGGACTGGGGGTGGGGGTTGGTGAGGGTGCTGCTCTTGCCATCGCAGACCCGCTTGGCGTCGAACTGGCCGCTTACGGGCCCCGGCCTGCCATCGAGATCCCTGATTCGCCCTCTTGAGTCGACATCATGCACGTCCAAGGGTCTAAAACGGGCCTTTGGAATTCCTATCCGCGCCGCCTACCATGACCAACAGGCCGACCAACACGTGACTGGAAACCAATAAACCGAGCCTCCACCAAACCCAGGGCCGTCCAAGTCGCCGTGACATTGAGGAGGGATCTCGTGTCGAGAATCCGTTGAATGACCTTATGGAGGATCTCATGGTGCTCATCGAATCAAGCTATACGATCTCCCATTTCTTGAATACGCACAGCGATATTGTCGACCAAGCTGCAAAGAAACGATCCGTTGGCATCGAGGTCCAGATGTCCCCAAACGGCCATCCTGACCACAAAGACTTCACTCGACGGCATGTGAATCTGACTATGCAACATGCTTCGACCCCATTTTCCATCAGGAAAGAGCCAAAGTTCCTTGAGTCAACTGGATGGAAGATTCCCGTTTTGTGCCTCTATCCACGGCCGGTGTTTGGAGAAAGCTTCAATTTATCTCGCCAATCGTTGTCGGAAATTTTGGAGTCTCATATGGACCAAACGGACTTCGGTGACCTGGGAAGACCGATCTCAGTGTGCACAGGTGCCAATCGTGGCACCGTGAAGCATGCCCTAGCACGCTATTGGGGTGTCCCAAGAAAGCGACTTCGCCGATTGTCAGAGCACCCAATCTTTGGTGAGGGGGTTCCTGGCGATCACGCATCAACTCGCATCCTCGCTGGTGAGGTTGACCTAGTTTTCACAACCGGCCCTGTTTACGAACTCGAGCTGAAGGCTCACGTTGTTCCCGAAAGCGAGATCAGCGTCGCTCGTGTTGATGGTCATACCTGGCATGCGCCGGACTACGAACTCGTGAGTGACGATCTCCATATTGCAACGGATTACGAGGACCTACTTGTAGTAGTGACAGATCTACTCAACGATAGTGATCTTAGGGAGGCCGCTGTGAAAGCTGGGTTTTCCCTAGGTCCGATAAGTAGAGATCCTGTCAAATAGAGGCGGGGCAGGGGATACGGTCCCAATACGGGAGGCAGGCCCTCGCACCATCGGTGACCGCGAGTCCACGTGGCGTGAACGCTCGGGCACCAACTGATGCCCAACTGTTCACGTGGCTTCGTTCTTTTGGGAATCCACGCGACCCGCGGAGAGCGCGAGTTCGCGCCGCACCGGTATCCGGCCGGTACCCGCCCACCGGGTGACGCTGTAACCCGCTGAACTGGGGCCTGTTTCCAGGCTTCCGCGCCAGACGGGGGGTCAGGAGGTCGCGAGTTCGAATCTCGCCGGCCCGACCAATTCCTTCCTCCGAAAACCCTTGCCGAAACCCCCGCGCGCACGGCTGCACAGGAGTCGGTGCCATCGGTCGGACCGCGTCGGCAGCCGGACTCGCCCGACGGGCTAGGGCCCGGCGCCGGGGAACGGGGCATTCCCCGGCGGCTGGGCCTGAACCGTGATTCCCAATCCGCAGCCCGTGAACGCGCAGGTGCGAAACGGCCCGCCCGGTGGGTTGGGCAATGGCGCGGCGCCGAACACCGTCGGCGGAGCGGCGACCGCGGGCATCGGTGCAATGTGCGCGATCGGAGCGATCACCGGCCCCGGGTCGCAGGACCCACCGAGGACCTGGAGCGCGGGCGCGTCGACTCGATTCGCCGCCACGCGGAGGGGCTCCGAGCCGATCGAAGCGCAGCTTCCCGGGTCCACGGTCGCTCCGTTCACCTTCAGGGGGCCGCCGTGGGAACAGATCTCCACGGCGCCGCCGGCAACCCGCGCCTCGGCGTCGTTGCGCCGGACGTCGGCCTTCGCGCCCAGCGCCGCGAGGCGGCCGGCCGCGCCGTCCGGTCCGGCATCGATCATGCGGACCGTGCCGTCCAGGAGCACGACGTCCGGCGTACCCGCCGGCGTCAGCGCGAGCTTTGCCCGGCTGTTCTCGCCGATCTGGGTCAGCACGCTCCCGTGCAGAATGCCGACGCTGCCGCCGGCTCCGGTGGTGATCAGGTCGCCGACGCAGAGTTCGTCGCCGCACGCGACGACGCGCTGAGGCGACCGGCTGGCGAGGACCTCTCCAGTCACCGAAGCAACGCGGCCGGCGGGCGTGCAACCCACGTTCCGCGTGGGGTCGGCCTGGCCCACGCCGGCCACGAGGAGCGCGGCGGCGCTGAATACGGGAAACACGGCACGAATGCAGGTCAGCTTCGACATGGTGACGGCTCCGTTCTGCTGTGCGGGGAACCTTCAGTCGCCAAACGCGACGGTGACGTACGCTCCCGCGATGTGACGCTCGTAGTTGAAAACGTTGGTGTTCGAATCGTTGTTCCAATAGGTCCAGTCGATCGACGCGATCACGTTCTCCACGATCGGTCGCTCGAGCACGGCCCGCAACCGGAAGACGTTATCGCGCCGGTCCTTCGAGTTTACCGCGGGAGTTGGAAACGACGAGGTGTGGGCGTAACGGTCCCGCTCGAAGGCAAACGAAAACTCGCCGGAGATCTCGGCCGGAAAATCCTGGATGACGCCGAACCAGCCCCCGACGCCCCAGAAGTCCCACTCTCCACCCTTGGCGTCGTAGTAGCGGCCGATCGGCCCCCCCTGGAGCGTCGTGCTGGTGGTCACGTCATAGCTGTGGTCGTAGCCGAACCACAGGTCGTTGCCGTCGCGGTTTCGGAACTTCCGGAGGGAGGGGTCCAGCGGTGAGATGGGGAAGAGGAAATCGTTGTACGAGTAGCGCAGCCAGAAGTCCCCGTCTCCGGCCACACCCCAGGCGTGGAGGAAGTCGGCACGCAAACCGTAGAAGCGCAGGTATTCCTCGTAGTCGTAGTAGATCGCACCGAAGATCGGCTGGATCCGGAGGAACGTGTCTTCTCCCAGGCGCCGCTCCGCCCAGAGGCTCGCGTTGACGTAGGCCTGGTCGAACTCGGTCTCCCGGAAGTAGGCGTTTCCGTAGTAGTTGGCCAGTACGCCCGCGCTCCACTCGTCGTCGCGGAGTAACTCCAGCCCTGCTTCCGTCGCCCACTCGCCGCGGCCGTCGGATTTCCCCGAGATGAATTCGGGGTTGGCGACGTCGGTGCCGACGAGAGCGACGTTGCTGTCGTAGGCGAGACCCGCCTGCAGGACGAGCCAACGGCGCAATGGGTAGGACTGCGGCGCCGCCTTGGCCGCGGTGAGCGCCGCCTCAGCCTGGCGGTCCCATTCGCTGCCCGGCGCGAGCGTACGCACCCGGTGCAGCGCTGCCTCGGCCTCCTCTACGCGGCCCAGGCTCTGGTGCGCGAGCCCCGCGTAGTAGGAGGCCATCGGCTCCATGTTGGCGGTGTCGATGCGGGAAGCGCGATTGAACCGCTCTGTAGCCTCCTCCGTTCGAGCCAGGTCGAGGAGCGTGAGCCCTCGGTAGAGCGCGATCTCGGCGTTGTCGGGCGCCAGCTGCTCGGCGCGCTCCAGGGTTGCCTCGGCAGCTGCGGAATCGCCCTGGTGATACTGCGTCATGCCCAGGTAGAGCGCGGCGTCCGCCGATTCCGGGTCGAGACGCACAGCCGCCTCGAGGGGCTCGAGCGCGTCCTGGTAACGCTTGGCGTGGAGCAGGCACTGCCCCTGGAGCAGCGCCGCCCGCGCGTCGTCCGGCGAGCGCTTGCGCGCCTCCTCGAGCAGCGGGAGGGCCGCGTCGCAACGTCCGGCGGATGCCAGCTGCGCTGCCTGCGCCCGCAAGACCAGCCCCTCGTCGGCTGCTCCGGCAGGGCCAACCGCCACCAGCAGGAGAAGAACTCCTATCGTGGAAGTTTTCAACGAGCGAAGCGCCTGTGTACTGCGAGCAGTACGAGTCCGAGTGCGGACAGCGCTGCGGTGCCCGGCTCCGGAATCGGTGTGAACGCGCGACCGACCGCGAGCTGCGGCAGCTGGTAGACGCTGGAATCAACCGGAGCCTGGACCAGGGGCTCCTTGACGACGTAGTGGATGCCGAAGGGGCTGGAAACGGCGTCGATGGCCGCAATCCCGCTCAGCTCGACCGCGGGGTAATAGTAGGTCTCACCGGAGACGTCGACCGTGAGAATGTGCCAGCCCAGGGCCGCATCGATCTCGAGTCCAACGTTGTCATCTGTGAAGTCGATGACCACGCCTTGCTTCGTAAACATGGGGGTGTGGGTGAAGAGCAGGTAGCTCGAGCCCTCGAGGCTGCCGCCCGAATTGTTCTGCACCGACCAGGACTGGCTCGCTAGGTTCTCGGTGCTGGTCGGCGGACTCGGGCCGAAGGACAGCACCCCCGACGTAAGGATGTTGTAGGCCGGGTCCGTCAGACCCACGATATCCGCGCTTACCCACGTCAATCCGTATGGCGCGCTGCGGGCCGCGTCTGCCTCGGCATACGAGATCCCGTAATGGACGTCGGGATTGAGCGCGGTCCCCTCCCCGGTGAAGAACACCCGGAGCGGATCCGCCGAAGCAGGGGCCAGCCCTGCGAAAAGCAGGACGAGATGCG
>Ga0310342_100001948_pt1 | contig 13125 bp, 8 predicted proteins | sample S15DNA20500_MG_FD_206155 | JGI IMG/M metagenome (GOLD analysis project Ga0310342, IMG submission 206155) | Marine microbial communities from station ALOHA, North Pacific Subtropical Gyre - S1503-DNA-20-500_MG | ecosystem: Environmental > Aquatic > Marine > Oceanic | place: Pacific Ocean: North... | reverse complement strand
CACCAAAACCGTTCTCGTCGAAGGCAGGGGCCAGGGCCTCGATGCTACCGCCCTGACTTCCGATGCCGGGAATCAGCAAGATCGACCCGGGGGCCGCCTGCCGCACCTTCGAGATCTCATCTGGATAGGTCGCTCCGACCACCAGCCCGACACCGTGGAAACCGCACTCGCCGGTCGAACCTTCTCCCCAGCTCTGGGCACTGCGGGCCACCTGCTCGAAGATCGGTACTGCATCCTCGTCGCGACACTGGATCTCTCCACTGCCGGGATTGGAAGTACGGGCCAGCACGAAGATGCCCTTGCCACGATCGCGAACCTGCATCAGGAATGGTTCCAACGAATCAGAACCGAGATAAGGATTGACCGTCAGTGCATCGACGAATGGCCCCGGGGTACCTTCCTCGTTGCCCAGCAACGCCTCGGCGTAAGCCACTGCGGTGGAGCCGATATCCCCTCGCTTGGCATCCAGGATCACCGGGATCCCTCGCTGCGCGGCACTGCGACAGACCGATTCCAGCGCTCGCCAGCCGCGCCAGCCATAGCGTTCAAAGAAGGCCACCTGAGGTTTCACCGCAGCAGCATGCTTGGCGACAGCCTCGATGACTCCCTCGCCCAGGGCACAAAGCGCCTGCTCTGGATCGTCGTGGCGAATCTCTGCGGGAAGACGATCCAGGCGCGGATCGATACCGACCACCAGTCGACTCTCTACCAGCTGAATTCGCGCCGCCAGTCGGTCGGAGAAGTGAGTCTCACTCATGCTTGCTCCCCCGCTCGACGCTGGACAGCTCCTTGGCTTCCTGAGCGCGGGCGATGGCGGCCAGCAACTCGGCACGAACCAATTCCGCGTCTCCCTGTTCGGATAACGACAGTGATAGGTTCTCTAGCCCTTCGGAATAAGCCTCTTGAGCGCGACTGACGAATCCGGACGAGAGAAATGAATCTCCCACTATCTTGTAGCCCTCCCAGGCTTTCTCGGGCCCGTACATCAGGCGGTAGAAGTGGCACAGCCCATCCTCGTAGGACTCCTTGACGAATCGATCACGCTGCAAGAAAAGGCTACGGATTAACACCGGATCCTGTTTCCAGCGGTGCAGCAACGCTTCCAGAGCGGCAGTCCCGACGTCGAACAGGTGGGCAATCCTGTGCACCTTCTGCGGAAACATGGCGTGCACCTCGTCGAGCACCGCTTTCTGTTCCAGCTGCAGATCACGGCCAGGAACGGAGCTTCCGCCGGCATCATCAGCTCCGTAGGTCAGCACGTTGTAATGCTCTTCCTTGAGGATACTCAGTTCGTGAAAGATATCGTTGACGAGTCGATCCAAGAAATCGGTGCTGTCCTCGGTTCGAAATAGACGATGACAAGCCTGCTTCAATGGCATCAGGTACTGGTCGCGCAGCTTCTCCAGATCCTGGGTAGAGAGCAGCTCAACCAATTCCCGAGGACCGAGTCGAATCTCCTCGCGGGGTTGATCGAACTTCTCGACGTAGCCCTGAACGATCTCCTCGTATCGATCATGGACCGACAAAAAAACCAGGCGCGAGCAATAAAATCGCTCGACGACCCTCCAGGCCAGAGATCCTGCGGTATCAGAAAGCACCGCTGTCCATCCTCTCGAAGTTCTGCCGCTCGACATCCTTGTCACAGCGGATGCCTGAAATGAAGGATGACAGCATGAGGCCCCCATCGGGAGTGAGGAAGGACTCTGGATGGAATTGAAGCCCCCAGGTTGCTTCGCCCGGGATCCCGACGGCCATCACCATGCCAGAACCACTCCAGGCGAGTACTTGAACCGTTTCGGGAAGGCTTTCCCGGATCACCGCAAGGGAGTGATAACGCGCTGCTGGAAACGGGTTCGGAACGCCACGGAACAGCCCGGTTCCACCGTGGAAAACCATTTCCGCCTTGCCATGGGTCGGTACCCCGGTGGCCACCACCTGAGCACCGAGGCTCTCGGCAATCACCTGGTGACCGAGACAGACTCCCAGCACCGGAATCTCACCACGGTAGCGCTCCAGTGCCTGGCGGGCGAATCGAGCCCGCTGCGGCGAGCCGGGTCCTGGTGACAGCAGTAGGCGATCAGGGGCCAGTTGCTCCAGTTGATCGAGGGAAAGGGTGTCGGCGAGACGAACAGATATCCTAACCCCGGTGCCAGAGAGCGCTTGCACCAGGTTATAGGTGAAAGAATCGCGGTGATCGATGACCACCAGATGGAGTGGCTTGGTAGTGGCTGCGGAATCGGTTCCCCCGCCAGATACGCTCCATTCTCCAGGGAGGTCGATTTGGTGGTCTCTACCCGCTGTTACAGAATCGTCCAGATCGATGACAGCCTGTCCTTTCCTGGTACCCTGCTGCGATAGTAGACAGTCCAAGGCCCCCCTACCACAAAATCGCTAAAACGATAATATGCTGAGGCTTACATCGGCTACGTAGGATCTGATTCGAAACAGGCCCGGAGCTTGCTGCAGTAGGGACGGATTGGATTGGAGATCAAAACCATGCGGAAAATCATGCTCACCCTGATTGCAGTGGGGCTCGCCGGCTGCGCACCCATCAAAACCGAGGTGACCTCCGTTTCTCCCTCAGTGGGAGCGATCGTCCCCCTCAACACCGTGGAGAGCTTCGTCATCGAGGTCGGATTCGACCACACGATGGATCTCTCATCCATAACAGCGGAAAGCTTTGTCGTAAACGGAAGCGTGACCACTGATATCGATGGCACTTTCGAGCTGGCAAATGGCGATCGGAGCGTGGTCTTCACCACTCTGGCTCCCCTGATCCATGACGAGACCATCACGGTTGATTTGACCCAATCGATTCGTTCCCAGTCGGGGAAATCGCTCGATTCCTTTTCCTGGAATTTCGAGGTCGAATCCAATATCCCCGGCCCACCCGGTTCCGATTTCCTGGTCTCTTCGATGAGTCCTTCCATCGAGAGTGTCACCGCAGCTCCTGGAAGCCTCCTGCAACCCACCTTCACCAGCCCCTATGATCCGTTTGTCGCGACCGGGGCCACCGTGGTGGTCGAGGGTTCTCGCTCCGGAACTCGGGAAGTCACCCTGCAGGATATTTTGTTCGGCATCGACACCCTCAAAGTCTCCCCTGATCGCCCATTCCTCGCCGGCGAACGGGTCAGCATCGCCCTGATCGACGGCCTGGTCGGTCTCAACGGCATCCCGCTCGATCCAACTCTACTGGGAGTGACGGTCGCCAACCTCGGTTCCGAATGGCCCGGTGTTCCTCTCGACTCGGGCACCTCACTGGGATCCGGTACCGTCGTGTTTCTCGATTACGATGCCGACGGCATCGATGAATGGGCAGTTGTCGGTGGTAACGGAATCGTCGAATTGCAAGATTCGACCCCCTCAGGTCTGGGAAACTTGACCAGCTGGACCCTTCCAGAACCACTCGGTGGAGCCGCCGTCGGAGATTTTGACGGAGATGGCCGAGTTGATCTGGTCTGCCTCGGAGCCACCGCCGAACGAATCTACCTGTTGAAAGGTTCTTTCAGCATCGCAGTGCCACTAGAGGAGCCGGTTCAAATCACCCTGTCCACCGCCTCGACCCGGATCCATGCGGCTCATGCCGACGAAGATGGTATCTCTGATCTACTGGCCAGCGGAGCGGCGGGATTGACAGTTGTATGGGGATCCGCGAACGATCCTCTCACTCAACAAACGCTGCTCGATACGACTCCAGTACTGGGTTCTCCGGTTGCCACCGACCTGGATGGCGATGACATCATCGACCTGGCAGCAGTGCAAAACGATGGATCGATTTTGATCCTGTCTGGCACAGGTAGTGGCAGTTTTGTCTCTGCCGGAACCGTCACCGGATACGCAGCATCCATCGATATCGTCGCAGGCAACCTGGACGGAGATGGGCTGCGCGATTTGCTTCTGATACCTGGCCCGAATGACACCGCCTCGACTCTTCTGCCCGAGGGAAATCTGAACTTCTCCCTGCGGGTCCTGTTCAATGGAGTCGCGACCGAAGGCGCCCAGCTGGTTGACTGGGATGGGGATGGAATGCTCGACGCCTTGACACCGGATCCGTCTGGAGCCGGTCTCCACTTCTCACATGGCCTTGGCGACGGCAACTTTGAACCCCCGGTCGATTTCGATCATAGCGCCGAGATTCGGTCCCTGAACCTCGGCGATGCCGATGGCGACGGAGCTCTGGATATCGCTCTGGAGCAAGCTGGTGGCAGCTGGGAAATCAATCGGGGTGAGCCCCTCAATCTGCCTCTGGCGGATCGGGTCCACATCGATGACATCGCAGCAAACGCAGGAGACACCGGAGTGCCCTTCTCGGTCTACATCGACTGTGAAGCGGATCTCCAGGGCTGGACCATCGTGCTGAAGTACGAGCCCCAGCTGATGCAAATCTCGACGATCTCCTCTGAAGGAACAGCGATTGAGGATTCCATCGACTTTGAACTACCCAATATCGACAATGTCAATGGAGTCACCATCGTTGCGGTGATCATGGATCTCTTGCCGCCCTTCGATGGAGCGATTCTGCCCAGCGGTAGCGATCATGAAGTCCATCGGGCCACGGCCGTGATCGATGGTAGTGCCGCCTCCGGAGATTACACCTTCGGCCCGGCCAATGGTTACGCTGCCAACACGTCTGCGGTCACCGACAACACGTTCGTGGTGGCTGGAGTGTCCGTCGAACCGGAACTGATTGACGCTACCTTGACCATCGGTGGTGGAAGTTCACCGAGCACCGACCCCGGCAACGGGAATAACGGTGGCAACGATAACTCCACCGGTGGTAATGATGACCCGCCGGTAGATGAAGTCACTTTCCTGCGTGGAGATGTGAACGGCGATGGCAGCCTCGATGTCACCGACGGAAGTCTGTTGCAGCTGTGGCTCACCGGTGGCGGAACCACTCCACCCTGTCTCGATGCCGCAGACGTCAACGACGATGGAATGGTGAACCTTTCAGACCCGATAGACCTGTTCGAGTTTCTTTACCAAGGATCCAATCCCCCTCCAGCTCCCTATCCGGCGGTAGGTACTGATCCAACCGCTGATGGACTGAACTGTAACGGATAACCCCAAGCGTTCGTTCCAGTGGAGCTGAAACCCCCGAACCCGGCTGGGATCCTCGCCTCCCCCGCAGCAAGAGGTCTCCCCCAATCCCCCCAAGATCCTAGCCGGGTCTCCCTTTTTCACCGAGCGGCACTGCAATGGTGAGGAGTGCACCAGCCAGGTGCCCTGCTTGTCCCCAATTTTCCCACAAGGAGACCCCGGAAACGACGTTCTGGGGCTTCTGCGATAGATCTTCCAGATGACCACAGGTTGGGCATTGATGCCCGGTCCCCCCCTAGATATGGTGCGGCCCACGCGTCCGGGAGAGGCCACGCCGCCCTACCGGATCGTGGGCTCGAAGGGCTGCGCAGTGATTGCCGAACCACGGTTGTTCTGGAATCCCTCCAGAGTTTCTTCGTCATTTTTTTCATTCGGTTTCATCGACTGGGTCTGTCACCGATGATCGGTGGTGACCTCGGGAAGAGACTCGCGGAAACTGTCCGCGGGAATCAGGGGAATAGTGCCACTTCACTAGATGAAGAGAAGGGGAAGTGGTCAGTGATGGGAGCATGCTTCGTGCATGCGGGATCGTCGGATGCGTTGCTGCCAAACGCAGTGACATCAGACGGAGTGCTGTTAGACGTTGAGTGGTTAGACGTGGTTGAGGTACGCGGCTTCGACCGCCCGAGTGGGGAGCACCTTTACTCGAACGAACGAAGCCGGCGAGAGTGGATTCGAACTTCCGTGTGTCAGGCGCGAGCCTGTCACAGTCGAACCTCGGAGAACGACTCGCTCATCGTGAATCCTGTTCGATCAAGATCTTCGATCTTGAAGTCAGGAGTCGTCACGGCGAGTGAGATAGCGGAGTCATCTCTCACTGCACGGTCGGTGGGATACGAAGCCGCGAAATTCTTGGTTCTGAGCAGAACGAATCTGGCGCTTCTCATCCGTTTTCTTTTCCGTCCTCCTGGACGAAAAAAGATGGGCGGGAAGAGTCGGGTCGCTGCTTCGTCGTCGGAAGATGAAGTCCCCACTCATACCTTTGCATCACGCCCTCACAACTTGAACGTCACACGCACGGAACTAATCCCATCGAGAGCCGGTACTGACTGGAGACTGCAGGTAGCAATCAGCAAGTCGCATCGCTACCTGTCAGGTCAATGGAGGGAACGTGTAAGTCGCTCGATAACCGGGCGTGATTCCAGCAAACGGAATCGTCTACTTGCACGAGGGAACATGGGAGAGGACCTGAGTTGAAGATTGAGCGCCGTTTTACTACCAAAGGAGATAGCCCCTATTCCAGTTTCGAGATGACTCGTCGCGAGTCGGAAATTCGGAATCCGGATGGCACCGTCGTTTTCCAACAGGACGACATCATGGTTCCCGAAAGTTGGAGCCAGGTCGCAACTGACGTTCTGGCGCAAAAGTATTTCCGCAAAGCTGGCGTCCCCCAGCTGGATGAGAATGGCAAGCCACTTCTCGACGATGAAGGTAACGCCATTCTCGGTGGCGAAACCGATTCCAGACAAACTTTCGGCAGACTCGCTGGCTGCTGGACTCACTGGGGATTCGAGGGTGGTTATTTCGACACCTCTGATGATGCTCGCGCGTTTCATGACGAGTTGTGTTTCATGCTCGCAAATCAAATGTGCGCTCCCAATTCTCCGCAGTGGTTCAACACCGGATTAAACTGGGCTTATGGCATCGAGGGACCTCCACAAGGTCACCATTACGTCGACCCGATGACCGGTGAACTGAAGCGCTGCACCAGTGCCTATCAACGTCCTCAACCACACGCATGCTTCATTCAGAGTGTCAAGGATGACCTGGTCGGTGAAGGCGGAATCATGGATCTGTGGACCCGAGAGGCACGCCTCTTCAAGTACGGGTCTGGAACCGGTTCCAACTTCTCCTCGCTACGTGGTGCCGGAGAACCGCTCTCCGGAGGAGGGCGCTCCTCGGGCTTGATGTCGTTCCTGAAGATCGGCGATGCCGCAGCAGGAGCTATCAAGTCGGGCGGGACTACTCGACGGGCAGCCAAGATGGTTTGTCTCGACCTGGACCACCCGGATATCGAAGACTTCGTCACCTGGAAGATGCGCGAGGAGCAAAAGGTCGCAGCACTGGTAGCCGGATCCAAGGTCTGTGCCCAAAACCTCCAGGCTGTTCTGGCAGCATGTCACAACGGTGACAAGTCGGCATGCGCGACCAACACCGATCCCAAGAGCAATCCGACACTCGCCAGAGCGGTACTCACCGCCCGAAACGCTTCGGTACCCGAGCCTTCCATCCAGCGGGTGCTGCAACTGGCGGATCAGGGAGTTCTCGCCATCGAATTCGATGAATACGATATCGGCTGGGAAAGCGCCGCCTACCAGACCGTCAGCGGCCAGAACGCCAACAACAGTGTGCGGGTTCCGAATGCCTTCTTCGATGCACTGAACAACGGTGAAGACTGGAATCTGCTTGGACGAACCGATGGAGAAGTGGTCCGCAGCATCCCTGCCAGCGAGCTGTGGGACAAGATCTCCGAGTCCGCATGGTCTTGTGCCGATCCAGGGATCCAGTTCGATACCACCATCAATGAGTGGCATACCTGCCCCGAGGACGGTCGTATCAACGCATCGAACCCGTGCTCTGAGTACATGTTCCTCGACGATACCGCCTGCAATCTCGCTTCTTTGAACCTGGTCAAGTTCCTGGCTGATGACGGTGAGTTCGACGTGGAGGCCTTCCGTCACGCCACACGAATTTGGACGATGGTTCTCGAAATTAGCGTGTTGATGGCTTCCTATCCGAGCGAAGAGATCGCTCGGCGCTCCTATGAGTACCGGACCCTCGGACTTGGATATGCGAATTTGGGAACGGTCCTCATCCGTCTCGGAATTCCTTACGACAGCGCCGAGGGCCGAAGCATCTGCAGTGCCATCACCGCGATCATGACCGGCCAGTCCTATGCCACCAGCGCTGAATTGGCGAAGGAAAAAGCACCCTTCCCCAATTACTCGCGCAACAAGGACGGAATGCTACGGGTCATTCGTAACCACAAGAACGCAGCCTTCAATGTCGATTCGGACCAATACGAAGGTCTCTCGGTACTACCAACACCTCTCGACTCTGCCAGCTGCCCGAACTATCTGGTCGAGGCCGCTCAGGAATGCTGGGAAAATGCTTACAAATTGGGCCAGGAGTACGGCTATCGCAACGCACAGGTCACGGTCATCGCACCGACCGGAACCATCGGTCTCGTCATGGATTGTGACACCACCGGAATCGAGCCCGATTTTGCACTCGTCAAGTTCAAGAAACTCGCCGGAGGTGGGTATTTCAAGATCATCAACCAGAGCCTTCCCCCTGCCTTACAGAAACTGGACTACACCAAACAGCAGATCGATGAGATTTCGAAATACGCAGTGGGTCATGGAACGCTGAGGGGTGCCCCGGAAATCGATCACGATGCACTGCGCGAGTTGAAGTTCGACGACGCCTCCATCGCCAAGATCGAATCCTCGCTGGAGAGCGCCTTCGACCTGCAATATGCCTTCAATGACTACTTGCTGGGAGAAAATTTCGCCCAGAAGACTCTGGGGCTCTCCGGAGATTCTCTGATCCTCTGGTCCTCGAATCCGCTCAAAGCTCTGGGCTTCACCACGGAACAGATCCGCCAGACCAATCAGTACGTCTGCGGCACGATGACGATCGAAGGTGCCCCACATATCAAGGAGAAGCACCTTTCCATCTTCGACTGCGCGAACCGCTGCGGCCGAACCGGCAAGCGCTTCATTCGATCTGAAGCTCACATCCTGATGATGGCAACAGCTCAGCCGTTCATCTCTGGAGCCATCTCCAAGACCATCAACATGCCGGCCGAAACAACCATTGATCAGGTCCGAGAGTCTTACAATCTCGGCTGGAAGTCGATGCTGAAAGCGGTCGCTCTCTACCGTGATGGAAGCAAGCTGTCGCAACCTCTCTCCTCCTGGGGCGAAGAGATCGCTGAGGCCGATCTTCCAGAGGCCACTGAGAACATGCCCCCTCAGATCGAGAAGGTAATCTACCGCTACCTGGCACGTCGCCGCCGACTACCTCATCGTCGCGGTGGTTACACACAAAAGGCAATTGTCGGTGGCCACAAGGTCTACCTCCGGACCGGCGAATACGAGGATGGCTCCATCGGCGAGATCTTTCTCGATATGCACAAGGAAGGTGCTGCGTTCCGCAGCCTGATGAACAACTTCGCCATCTGTGTCTCGCTCGGTCTGCAGCATGGAGTACCGCTGGAAGAATTCGTGGAAGCGTTCACTTTCACTCGATTTGAACCCAATGGACTCGTCCAGGGAAACCGAACCATCAAAATGGCAACCAGTGTGATCGACTACATCTTCCGGGAACTCGCGATCAATTATCTGGGTCGGTACGATCTCGCCCAGATACAGCAGGAAGATCTTCGCTCCAGTTCCATCGGAAACTCTTCTCCTCCTCCAGAGTTTACCGATGAAGAAGAGATTTCAGTCTCCAGTGAAGATTCGAACGATTCCTTCTTCTCGCAAGGACTTGCTGAGTTCACGCGAAGACTTCCTGCCGTGGAAGTCCCAGCGAGTACCGCGACTCTTTCCCAGCGAGAAGTTTCGCAAGCAAAAGGATTCACCGGAGATCCATGCCAAGAATGTGGCGCATTGACGATGATACGCAACGGCACGTGCCTGCGCTGTAATACCTGCGGAGCTACCACCGGCTGTTCGTGATCAGAGTAGCGTAACGGTAACAGTCAGGCGGAAGCTGAGAGATCGCAAAAGCAGTCTCTCAGCTTCCGCCGATTCCTGAATAGCTTCGAGTGCGGTGATCAACTTGAGAAAACTGGTTCGTTTATGGAGGTGTCCGATGGCAGTAAAGCCAGACCGCTGGATTCGTAGAATGGCCGTAGAACACGGAATGATCGAGCCCTTCTCACCAGAACAGGTGAGAGAGGGAATCGATGAATCTGGCCAACCGTACAGAGTGATCTCCTACGGGATCTCTTCCTATGGATATGACCTTCGTGTCGCAGACGAGTTTAAAGTATTCACAAATGTCCACGGGTCCGTGGTCGATCCAAAGTCGTTTGACGAACGCTCCTTTGTCGATATCAAGACTGATTGCTGCATCATCCCACCGAACTCCTTCGCGCTGGCCCGTAGCATCGAATACTTCCGGATTCCGAGAAATGTGATCACGGTATGCCTTGGAAAATCCACCTACGCTCGCTGCGGAATCATCGTCAACGTCACTCCATTCGAACCGGAGTGGGAAGGCCACGTGACTCTGGAAATCTCGAACACCACCCCTCTGCCGGCTCGTGTTTATGCCAAAGAGGGAATGGCACAAGTGCTGTTTTTTGAAAGCGACGAGGAATGTGAGACCTCGTACCGCGATCGAGGTGGAAAATACCAGGGTCAAAAAGGGATCAACCCGCCCAGGATGTGATCGGGACCGGTGGCGCGACGACTACCCTGACCTTACGATTCCCCCGTTGTGGCGGCTCCGCGCGTCCACAATGAAACCCGGGATGAAGGGGTGCCTGTGATCGACGAGCCAGGCCTGGAACCAAACGCCAGGACAAACTCCACCGGGTACACCTCCGACCGGGGCGCAATCTCTCCATCGTGTCAATCCGCTGGCGACTGTGAGCCGATTCTGCAGTCCGCACTCGCTGGAAATCGGATCTCCTCTGCCGATGCCCTGGCGCTGGCTCTTCATGCCGATGAGGATTCGCTGTTTACGACTGCCAATGAGATTCGTAAGAAACTACACCCCGACTCGATCGTTACCTACGTCGTCGACCGGAACATTAATTACAGTAACATTTGTACATCGGTGTGTTCCTTCTGTGCCTTCTATCGGAAACCGGGTGATCCGGAGGGATACGTTCTTTCTCTCGATGAGATTCACGAGAAAGTCGATGAAACGATCGCTCTTGGCGGCAGCGGGACCTTGATGCAGGGTGGCCTTCATCCAGAACTGCCCCTGTCCTGGTACACGGAAATGCTACGAAGCATCAAGGATAGACACCCCAGCTTTTACCTGCACTGTTTCTCTCCTACCGAAATCCATGCTTTCACGACCGTGACAGGACTCGATTGCGAACAGATCCTCCAGCAGTTGAAAAACGCTGGATTGGATTCGATCCCAGGAGGAGGGGGAGAAATCCTCGTCGATGCCATCCGTAAGAGAAGACGCTCTTCATGTAGTACGAATGAATGGCTGGAAGTCTCCGCCAGCGCCCATCGCCTCGGGATTCCAACCACTGCTACGATGATGATCGGACTCGGTGAAGAGACATGGATGCGTGCAGAACACCTCGAGAGGATTCGTGAAGTTCAAGATCAAACCGGCGGGTTCATCTCCTTCATCCCCTGGACCTTCCAGCCTGACAACACTGCTCTTGGAAGAAAGATCAGCGAGAGAGTCCCTGCCCGTGAATACTCCCGTTGGCTCGCTGTCTCTCGAATTTTCCTCGACAACATCCAGAACCTGCAGGTTTCGTGGCTCACCGTCGGAATGGAGGAAGGTCGTCTGGGACTCCAGAGGGGCGCCAATGATCTCGGCTCAGTGATGATCGAGGAAAATGTCATCTCGGTAGCCGGGGCCAACCATACGGCGACTGAAAAGTTGCTGCGCGATACGATCGAAAAATCCGGATTCCGACCCGGATTGAGAAATGCGGGTTATCGACGGTTACCCGACCGGCCAGTTCCCGTGACCACCGGAGAGGAAATCGCGTGACCGGACCAGCTACAGATCCTACAAGGAGTCGCGACGAGCTCACCAGTGCTACCGAGGCTCTTGTCGCTGGCTGGGCCGTCCCCGAGAACATTCCCCACGGTGTTTGCACAGCCATCGTCCCCGGGACAGAGTGCATCAACGGAGCTCGTCTTCTTGCACGCACCCTTCATACGCTGGTCCTTCGCTCCCGACCCAGGACATTGGTGCTGGTCGCCGGAACCTCCTGCAAGATAACGAGGCTTCGAGCCATCGGGAGCATCCAAACTTCTCTGGGAGAAGTCGCCATCGACGAGAGAATGGCAGCTCGGATCGCCTCGCTCTGGCCGGGAGAGCTGGAGGTAATTCCAGAAAACACTGGTGATGGAATCCTCCCCTCTCTACATCGCATCACACCTTTGATGGCGCAGGTTCTGATTCCTGGATGCCGAGTGGTTCCAATGGAGATTCCAACCCGACCAGGTCAAGATTTCGACCCGATTCGGCTCGGACAGGAACTGGGCAGCCAGTTGAAATCGGAAATCGGTTCTTGTTTGATCGCCGCCGGAACCCTTTCCCCGCGAAAAGAGGGAAAAGTTGGTGATGAAATCCAGGAAGACGCTTCGATCTTGAAATACATGCTCGATCCGGAAGCAGTCGATCTGGCGGGGCTCGCCTCCGTGTCTGGCTTAACGGACTGGTGTTCCTTGGTGCTGGCCACTGCGCATGCGGTCGAGCGTGGTCGACGTACTGGCCACCTGCTAGAGCATGGCATGGTCGACTTCGGCCAACAAAAGTTTGGTGCTGCAGCAGTAGTCCTCTAGGAGGCAAACCGAATGGGATCGATTTCAACCGGGGGTGGAGATACCGGGGATACCGGGGTGTTGGGTGCCGGCCGGTTCGATAAATGCCATCCACGCATCGAGGCCTATGGTGTCGTCGATGAACTGAACTCGGAGATCGGTGTGTGCCTCTCCAGTAATAGCTCCGAATCTCCTCTGAAAAACTCCCCGGCGATCCGCAAACAACTGGAAGAGCTCCAATCGTTACTCTTCTCTCTCGGAGCCGACTTGGCTCAACCAGGCTGTGGAATCGAAGAAGGTACGGAACTACGTGTCAGTGACAGAGACACCGATAGGATCACGGGCTGGATTCATCAGTGGGAACGGGAGCTGCCGCAACTCAAGGAGTTCATCATCCCAGGTGGAAATGTAATCGCAGCCCGTCTCCACCGCGCACGCACCACTTGCCGAAGAGCGGAGCGAAGAACCGTTGAGTTCTCCAGGTCTTCTGGAGAGGGGCAACACGCCATCGTGTTCCTCAACCGGATCTCTGACCTTCTCTTCC
>Ga0310342_100001947_pt1 | contig 13128 bp, 4 predicted proteins | sample S15DNA20500_MG_FD_206155 | JGI IMG/M metagenome (GOLD analysis project Ga0310342, IMG submission 206155) | Marine microbial communities from station ALOHA, North Pacific Subtropical Gyre - S1503-DNA-20-500_MG | ecosystem: Environmental > Aquatic > Marine > Oceanic | place: Pacific Ocean: North... | reverse complement strand
CTACGGTACGCGGGTGGGTGCATGCGAGCGGCGGCTACTGGAAGCGAGGCCCGAACACATTAATATCACAGGCGATGATGGCGGACTACCTTATGCATCACCGTTTCGTCTGGAATAGATTAGGTGAAGAATCAAAAAAACAAATCCAGGAATTCCTTGCGATTCAAGGTCAACAGCCGGCTTGGCCGATTGACGGAAGCCGAACTGAACGAGCTGAAAACCCGTGTGCTACAAAACCAGTCAACGACACTGCGTAGTGCCTTGGCCGGGTTCTCCGCTACGACAAGCGCGTTGACCACCCTGCGGTTTCTCATGTACCAGAGCCTAAGCGAATAGCGATGGACGCCGCATTCGGATTCATGCTGGCCGAAGCCGGGCTGCCCATGCCCGAAACTGAATTCAAATTCCTCACCGACCGGAAATTTCGGCTCGATTACGCTTGGCCCGAACGCAAACTGGCACTTGAACAAGAAGGCGGCGTGTGGAAGCAGGGTCGCCACACCCGGGGGAGCGGGTTCATCAAGGACATGGAAAAATACAACCTGCTTGCGGCGACCGGCTGGCGGTTGCTGCGTTGCACCCCCGACCAGCTCCACACTACAGCGACTATTGAGCTGATTGCGATGGCGATTAACGCCGTCTAGATACTGGCTGGTTCACGTCGAACGTCTGGATATTAAAGCCCATGATCGTAAGCGGGGCGATCATCGCTGCGGTATCCAAGCCCTCTTTCTCCGCTGCCTCAACGATATCCCGGAAGCTGAACGGGACGAACAGGTCCAAAGCTTCTTGGGGCAGCGTCGCCTGACGCCCGATTACGTCTTGGCCTGCGAAGAGATCCATGACGCTAGCGGGGACAGGGGCGAACTTGCTGCGAATGAACCGCCATACCGCATCGCCGGCATCGCCCCTGCCATACGGAAGAGGCTTGCCTGGCAGTCGGCGGATCCGGTAGACCCTGCCAGTCCGCAAGGACTTCGCTTCGCCTTTGATCATCCGACTCATAAACACGAGCATCTGCCCCATCCCAGCCCCGATATCCACTCTGACGTTACCGAACCGAAGCTTGATAAAATCACTGCTCCTCAAGTCCCACTCGATCTCAGCACCTGCCATCGCCGCCATCGCCAGCACCGTTGTGAACCCTATTATCGTCCGCATGTATTCCTGGGCAATCAACTTCCGCGTCCGTGCCGTGTTGCCCGACTTCCAGAGCGGCTGGCCGGCTATGTATTGGAACCTCGCAGTAACATTACGCGGCGACCAGAACACGGTGTTGAGCAACTCCATCCCTGGAGCCAAGCGGCCCATGTCGCCACGGCCAGTTGCGATATTGATGTAATTCGCAATCGCCTTGGCTTCCGACGATGTTGGCCGCCCCGTCCGAGCCAGTTTCTCGGCCATGAAATCGAACATGTCCATTCTTAGCTTGGTCAAGAACATCGTGTATGCCCGGGAACTCCCAGCAACACCGGGGATTCGCTCCACCCATGGGGTCTGGAACGCCTCCTCTCTCGTCGATAAGGTGCCCCCCTCGAACTGCGTCACCTCAAGCCCAGCCGTCACGGCGAGTTCATAGTTCCTCCTCGCCTTTATCTTCTGCTCAGTTTTCCTTGCCTGGCCCACACTGAAGAACGACCGAACCATGGGGGCCAAGCCTTTCGCCGTCATCCCCGGCCGGCTGAACATAATCACGGCACCTTGCCGGCCAACCCCTGAGAAGTCCATCGAAGTCATCACTGCCCTCGGGATATTTGCAACCCCGATGGCCTTCTCGCCGAACGACTTGGGCCGTAGCCGTTCAATGCCGCGATCCGCTTCCCGGCGTAATAGGTCGCGCTTGACTACCAAGCTCTGGAGTTTCGGATCCAATCGTTGGTGAATGCCCGACCGCGTCTTGAAATCCCCAGTCTCGATCTGCGTCACAAGATCTTGGATGGCACGATGCAGGCCAGCCTCCCGACGCACCCGCTTCGCCTGCTTACGCAAGGCAGTAATCGTCTTATTCACCGACTCGCGCTCACGGCCAGCCAGTTCCGGGACGTGGCCCATGTCGATTTGCTCTCGAAGCTCGTCGATCGTATTGGCCAGATTCTGCTCCGTCCTGGCCTCTAGTTTGACTTGGGCCGTCGCGCTCCGAACCTTATCGATAGCGTCGATTGTCTCACGGCGGGCAAAGTTCCCGATCGCCGCAGCGATAGCCGCGCGTTCAATCTCAATCCCTGCACCGTGAATCTCCCGTACAACATCGTCAAGGTTGCTGACGCCAGGCCGCTTCGCGTAGTTCAACGCGATCTTAGCTACGGTAGCATCCAGCTCTGAGCAATTCTTTGGCGTTCGTGAGGAGGCCATCTAGTTCTGTGTCCAATTCTTCGGTTGTTTGCTTGTCGGTCTTTTGGCGAGCCTTCGCGGCTCTAAGTACAACGGTGGAATCTTTCTCTAGTCCTTCTCTTTGGAGAGCAACGATGTCCGCTTGTGCGACTTCGAGTTTCCGTGTTAACACGGCCAACTGCTGCCGTTCAGATTCTGATAGCGGCTCGCCCTTGGCCGTCCCTGCCCGGCGAATCAATGTGGCAATGCTATAGTCGCGCCGCAAGCCGATCTTCAGCGATACTAAGCCCAGCCCTTTCTCCGATCCGACCGCTCTCAAGGCCCTCGCCAGCGTATCAATGTCTTGGAGTCCCCTGGCGTGGACGGTCTCAAGGCGTCCCTTCTGCCCCTTGCTAAGCCCTTTCGCCTCAAGCTCTCTGCCAATCTCACCAGCTTTAATTTCAAGTTCCCTTAGCTTTATCACAAGGCCCGCCGTCTGGACCACGGACAGTTCTGGCCGCTCCCCTTTTTCCCGCCCTAGAATCCCATCCGCTAAACTCAAGGCTTGGTCAGGGATGCCATTGTCGACGGCCTCTTTAATGGCCTCCTCAAACGTATACTTCTCTGGGCTTGGCAGCGGGTGGCCCAGCCATTTTGTCGCCAAATCCTCAAGGTCCACCTTCCTGGCGGACACTACATCCTCATCCGCTGCTCCTGTGTCATCGCTTGGCGGAACTGGGGTGGAAGGGCGATCTGCCTCGGGGCCAGCGGCCTTGGCAGGAGTATCCTTCTTGGCTCCTCTAGGCTTCACCGCCACCGCTCGGCGGGACCCCTTCTTCGCTTTCTTCGCTTTCTTGGGCGGTGCCCTGGGGGCCGCGGGCGCCCCTTCATCGGGCAGCTTGGCTTTGGCCTTGGGTGCTCCCTTTTCTGCTCCCGCTTTACGTTCTCCTCCGAGTATTTGGCCGAACAGTTCGGTTATCTCTGGCGTCAGTTCTATGTCGAGGACACTAAAGTGCGGGGCGACGGCCTCGTAGACGCGGGCCATCCACGCCCTGAACTGCTCGAACACCTTCTTCAATTCCGGGGTCGGGGCCTTCCCCTCAGAGACGTATCGCTCGAAACCACGGGCAAACTTCTCCTCATGTTCCCTTTCCCATACCCCGTCCTTCACACCTGCCCACTTTTCAGCGATGGCGAGATCCTCTCCGGTGAGGTCGCGGCGGAACATATGGGCCATTTCATGGATTAACGTGGTGGGGTCAGCCGCCTTGAATGCCCAGATGACTGTGCGGATACCATCTGCCGCGAACTCGATCGCCCCCTTCGGCTCCACAGAGGGTTGCTTCTTCTGGTATAGGATGGATTCCTTCGTCGGGTCGAACCGCTGGCTAAGGGGGATGACCTTGCCGGCTTCGTCGCGGGTGATGGGTTCGGCGGATTTGATTTGGTCTGGTTGAAAAGCAACAACATGAACTGTGCTAGGCGTTATCCCTGCCATCCCTCCTGTCTTTATTTTTTGCCGGGTATATGGATGTATAAAGAACGCGCTACTACCAAATTTCGTATCCACTGTGCCGTCAATGATTCCGTCGTGCCCGATTCCCCCAATCGCTTTCCTGATAATTTCATTACCAGCCAATTCGCCCGTATCCACATCTTGGATACTGCTGAATTCGCTATTGGTTTTCAGAGTTTTCATGGCCTCGGCAAGCCCAATGTCCGAATAATCCGAAGCCTCAAACAGGTCGCCTATAACTTCTTGAGCAGCCGAGTCACTAACAAGCTCCGACTCCAGCATTTCCTCCCGCAGGTTTTCCGCAAAGTCTACTAGGGTGCCAGTCGGCTCACCAACGAACTCCCCCTCGGCATCCACCTCCTGCGTCATCTCCAAACGGGTTTCCTTGCCCCCCCCAATCACAGCTGGGTTATCCAGTCTTACATACGCCTTGATTACCCGTTGTTCACCGCCCGACAATCTTTTGCGTGCAACCCCTTCGGCAAACTCCACAAAGTCCTTCAGGTATCCACCAGCACCGATGTCTTTACCGCTTATTTTCGGCCCTGATGGGTGTATCGGCTTGCCGTAAGAGTCCTGAACGGTCTCGTCATCGACCAAACTTTCCGCTAGACGTTCAATACGGCCAGTAAGGTCTGGGCCAACCCCCGCATAGTTCGTATCTACATCGCCCCTGCTATTGGTGAAGTAGTATGCCGCACCCAAGTCTCCCTCAATGCTTGACAAGTCCTTATTGAAAACCGTGAATTTATGGGTTGTTCCGTGGAATAATGGCTGGTCCGATTTATACCCCGCCCTCTTCGCCGCCGCGTCCACCAACTTCTGCGCCGCCTTGGTATTCCCCGCTTTAACAGCCGCCATGTACCTTCGGTCTTGCTCTGGCGTGACGGCAGCAGCAGGTTTTTCCATCGCCTTTTTAAGGTCTTGGTAAGACGGTTTCCCTTCCCCTTCCCCTGCGGGAACAGTTCGAGGTCCGTATACAATATCCTCGGCTTTGGTGTAAACGGTATTGCCGATGGATATCGCATCCCTGCCTTCAAGGACTTCTTCCCCAGTTCTTTTGTTGTAATAGAATGTGGCCTTGTGAGGATTAAATCCTACAGGAATCCAAGTATCGATATCTGTCGGTACATCTCGCGATGTGTCAAACTCGCCGCTAACTACGGCAAAGGGGCTTTTGGCGTCTCCCTCAAAAAGCACATCCGCCGCGCCTTTCTCTAAAGCATCCCTATTGCCACCGACGCCAGCGAATACAACTGGCCCTTTCAGCTTGGCGATATCGTCGTAACCAGCGACGTTCCCTCCCTTTTCCTTCACTGTTATGGCATACTTTCCGGTATCCACGTAGAAGCGGATATCAATACGAAGTTCTACCTCCGTTCCCTTCCCCAATTTTCTGTTGTCGTGAACCTTCCCCTTCTGATTCTTTGTCAGCAAATCCTTTTTTAATTCTTCTTCGGTAGGTCGCTGAAGCTTGGACTCTGCCAAGTGGGCAGAATTAAGTTTGTCCCCGATGGGGATGAACTTCCTGTCCGACCAAACCTTTTTGCCCTTATCCCACTTCCCCTTTCTATCGACTTGCGTGATCAGTGGACCGAAGACGGCACGGACCATCGGCGGGGGAACGCCATTGCCGATGATAGCGCGGCCAAGTTTGTCGTTTTCCGGCAACGGATACGTATCCGGCACGCCGGTTATCCTCGCCACCGCCCTTGCGCTGAGACGCTTGATGCGACCGTCCGGCATTACAACGCGGATGAACTGCTTCCCGCTGGCGACGATCGGAAACGCCGGCTCAGTTGCCTTCACCACGGATGCACGGCTTTTGCCAGAATAGCCCAGTGTGGTTCCCGAAATCAGTATCGGGACTTCTAAGTTATTGATGTCGATTTCCTCGGCAGCCAGCCCCCGGAAGATGGCACCGTTCTTGTCGCGAGACAACTTGGCGTCTTCCAGGCCATCGATCAGATCCTCGACAACATCAAACCAGTTGCCGCGAGGCTGTTTCTCAATCGCCGGCAAGGTGCCTGTCAACGTGGCACGGACCAATAGCCGCTTTCGGGTTGTTGGCGCCCCGTAATCAGCGGCAACGTAGACATTCTTCTCCCAAGCGTCGTGGGTATACCCAGCATCGTCTAATGCCTGGGCGATCAGTCGATAAGCCTCTGTGTCCCCGTAGTCAATCACGTTTTCCAAAGTGAAGAATTCGTTCTTGTACTTTTTAATTGCATTGGCAACGATGCGACCATATTCAGTTTCCTCTGCCTTGCTTAATTCGCTGGGCTGTGCTTGCAACTTGCTGGCGCAGACACAAGGCGGAGACGAGTGATGATGGTCGAGCCCAGCAAGTTTCTCAAGTTGCTTCCCAGCTTTTCGGATGTCGGCAACTACCGTCTTGCCGCCATGCGCCTTGTCATGTACCGCTGCTGTGGCGGCGTCATACTCCAGCGAGAACTTGGATCTTGAGAGCCCTAAAAGCCCCAGTTCGACCAACCCGCCACCGGAAAACGTCGTTCCTGATTTCACCTGCTGCGATTCGGGCATCTGGTACAGCGTGACCGGCGCGCCCGGCTTCGTCGCTTTTGGCCGAGAAAGGTAATCGTGTTCTACTTGCCCTTCTTCATGGAGTTCCTTAAGTCGCCTAAGACCTTCTTGGCTGCTTCTCGTGAGGCTCTCTCCACTTCCCTCTGTGTCGGAAACGCCTTGGCCAGTTTCAACTTGATCACTTCCTTCGCTAACTCGTTCTCGTGCATCAATTGCATCGGAGAAAAGACTTGAGATGGAACCTTCTGTTTGCGCTTTCGCATAGCCTGCCTCCGCGAATTTTTTTATCGTATAGTACCATCGGATCGCTTGCCCAGCCGATGGCGTAACCCCAAGTCTCCGGCTGACCTCGTTGCCCCAAGCCAGCATCGCCTTTTGTTCCACGAGCTTCGTCGGGATATCGTACTTGCCCTTCCCGTAAAATCCCTCGAAGTAACTGCGGGCTCCCCTGGATTCCCACACATCCAGGGTCGTGAAGCGGGCATCGCCTTGCAAATTCATAATGTATGCCCCGACCTTCTTGCCGAACAGAAACGCCCTGGGCACCTTCTCTTCCTGGCCTGTAGCTTCCATTACCACCGCTTGGATATGCTTGGAAGGAGTTTCCTTGAACTTGTACTCCGTCCGCAACGCCTCCAGTTCCTTTATCGGCACCATCTCCATCCAGTACGCAACTGTCGCTGCCGCGTCTCCCTTGTGGACTTTCAGCGATGCATCGGCAACGCCGTAAAACCTCTTCTTATTACCCTGAGCGCCGCCTCTAATCGTGAAAGGGGGAACTGCTCCTTCCTTCAGGCCCAATTCCCCATTCCCCGTTTCGGGATTGCGAAAGTGTGACCAGAGGTCAACGGTCTCTTTGATGTTTTGTACCAGCGAGGTGTTGTTGGAACCTATGCCGTTATACAGCAGGAACAGCGACCACAGGCCATTGTCCTCCAATTCAGGGAACGAAACAATTGCCAGTTTACGAAGCGCGGCCAAGTCCCCTTTGTACGTTTCGCCCCAAAGGGGATTATCCGACAACTCCTTTTTGATATCCTCTACCGAAGCCTCGGCGGCCTTGTCTATATGTTCCGGGGATACAGTCCCCGCCTTTTTCAACACCGGAAACAAGCCTGCTGTGCCAGATTCCTGAAGCGCCTTATCAGCCAACTTTACCGCCGCCGCAAAAAAGTCCTTAAAAAAAACCTCGGCCTTGCTGATACCCGCTAATTCTTTGGTCTTTCCTATCTGCTCTTCGGTTAATGGTTTCCCGCCAGGCGCCAACGATTCGCGAAGCCTTATTAATACTTTCTCTTCTATCTGCTTTTTGGTTAATCGTTTCCCGCCAGTCGCCAACGCCTCGCGAAGATTGCGGATGGCTATGGTGGCGACAACCGCTTCGGGTAACTGGAATAGCGTGCCCTGCGTGCCCTGCGGGCCCTGCGGGGCCTGCGGGGCCTGCGGGGCCTGCGGGGCCTTCTCGTCCAGTTCCGCCGAGAGAATCTCCAAGTTATGGTCTGCAATGTATTCTTCAACCGTCTTGCCCATGGCCTTCGCATGGCTTTTGAGAATGGCCATAGTGGCTTCGGCCACGCCATCCGTGTCCCACGGACCCGTTATCTTCCGCAATTGCTCCGTGACCTTTGCTTCCCGGCCAGTCGCAGGCTTGTCGGCAACTTCGTCGGCAACTTCGTCGGCAGGTTTGCGGAGTCCTTTGCTTGTATCGGACTCGGGGATCTCCACGATCCCCCCTTCATCCAGCGGTTTCCTTTCGAGCGATTGCTTAACATGCTCGCGGACCTTTACGCCAAGTCTCCGAATGCCCGGGTCAGTCAGATTCTTTACACTTGGCAGGTTTTCACGGAGCCAATCCAAGTAGCCGGAGTCTCTCTCCGATCTCGTCTTTGGATTCGCAACGATATACAGCGCCTTGTCAATATCGTTCGCAAAGCCAAGTTCACTGAGGTTATATTTCGGCTTCGCGCCCGCCAAGCCCCTTGGGAGCTTGGGTGCGTCTTCTGCCGCAGGAGCAGTCTTGCGGGTGGGGGCGGGGGCGGGGGCTGCTACTGCTTCGCCTTCGCTAACTTCCTGTGCGACGGCGTCGTCGACGAGAGGCTCTTTGCGCTCCTTGTCCTCACGTAGTCGGACAACCTCGTCGCTTCGTGCTTTGTCCTGAACAGCCAAGGCATCGCGTGCATTGATATAATCCGCCGCCGTCGCGACCTGTTCGTCGCTCATGCCGTCGTCTTGGAATGTGTCAAGAAGGTTCTGGTGCTCCTTGCTGGCCTCCTCCTGCCCCAGCAGTTCCTCTGGCAGTGCGTCAATGCGTGCCCGAATGCGTGGGTCCAGTGCCCGGCCAAGAGATTCGACATCGCCTACTTCAACCCCTTCTGCTTCTGCCTCGTCTACTTCAACCCCTTCTGCTTCGAGCGTCGCCTCACGGCTCGGTCGCGGCCTTTCCCATTGTTTGTCCTGAACAGCCAAGGCATCGCGTGCGATGATATAATCCGCCGCCGCATTGGCCTCTTCGTCGCTTATGCCGTCGTCTTTTAATTTGGCCACAAGGGCGTAGTGTTCCTCGCCGGCCACCTCCTTTGGCAGTTTGTCAATGCTCGCCCGAATGGCGGGGTCCAGTGCCCGGCCAAGAGATTCGACATCTTCTGCTGCTACCGGCTTGGCTTCCGGCTTGGCTTCCAGTCCAGCTTCCGGCTTGGCTTCCGGCTTGGCTTCCGGCTGGGCTTCTTCTTCGCCACGTTTCGCTTTTCTTTCCAGTAGCGTTGGGGCAGTAACTACGCCGGGGATACTGAATGCGACTAATTGCTGGAGATATTCCTCTGGGGACGTGAAGTGGTATTCATCGTCAATCCGCAGTGCGTAGCTGGCAAGTTTGCCTAATTCCTCCTCGCCAATCTCTCCCAATGGGCCGTGCCATCCGCTGGCCGAACGGATCCGATCAAACAGATCCCCCACGCGAGACTCCGGAACCTTGTCCATCCATCTCGAAATGACCGCAGCCTTCAAGGCTTTCAAGCGATTAATGCCAGGGAGCTTTCCAGCCACCAACTTGATCCCCGGCCCAGTCATTTCTGACCAGAGCTGTACGAAGTTCTTGCCGATCGCTTTCGCAAGCGCCTTGCCAAACTCGTCGCCCTCCTCCGTAACCATCAACCGGATCAGTCCCTGTTCATCTTCAGTGAAATCAATCCGCTTACCCGTCTTGTTGCGAATCGTGTCTTCCACGGTTTGGTGCGGGGCGGCAAACGGCAATCTCGCCAGCGATCCGCCGACCACGCCAGCTAGCTGGGCGCCACGAACCGCCAATCGAGGCGCAACCTTCTCTTTGATCACCGTATTGAGCGTCCTGCGAAGCGCGGCATACGTAGCCTTCTTTGTCACGGTCTTCGCTGCCGTGTAGATCCCCCCCGTCAGCGCCATCTCGCCAGCAAATGCTGGGAGCTGGGACAGGATCTTCGCAACGCCGCCGCCAAAGGTCGTGCCTCGTCGCAGGTCATTGTCGTAATCCAGCAACAGCGAGAGTTGATCGTCCGTTGCATCGCCGCGTTCAACTGCCTGAAACGAATTGAACACTTGGGTCGCTTGGGCGATTCGCGGGATGCCGCCAAGAAACGGGATCGGGTCTCCTGTTTCAATGGCCTCAAGCGCGACCTCGCCCCACCCCTTTTCCGAAGTCAACTTGTTGGCCACCTGGATTTCCAGTTCCGAGCGTCGGGCAAGCAACGTATTTATTTCTTGGGATCTTGCGGCTTCCTGCCCGGGCAACAGATCCGTGGCGGCAGACAGTTCTCGCACTCTCAAAGCAATACGCTGAAGTTCGTCTACCCCCCTCCTTCGCAACCGGGCCTTGATGTGCTTCCGGGCTTCTGGGCCCAGTACGCCTCCGGGCCGTTCCCCGTCTTCCCCAGGATCATCTTCTCCCTCGACAAATGCGCGAGGGGGCATAGGGGTAGCCGCCACTTTCCGGGCAATGGATGCCGCGACTGAGTCAGTCTTTTCCGAGTCCGCTGCGTTGTCTCGCAACCTCTTGCGAATATCTCCCTTGGTAGTGAGATTCGGCAACCCTGCTGCCGCAGGGGGCTCCGGAACTTGACCATATAGCCGGCGGGAGAATGCCGATTGGTCCAGTTCCCCCTTGGGCGCTTGGGTCGGGACGCCACCCAAAGGGTCGACCTCGGGGATCTTCGCCTCACCGCCAAGAAGCGGCAGATCACCAGGCGGTGCTTCGGTGCCCCAGATTATGTCTTGGTCAACCGGCATTGTATTATTTAATTTTTAATTGGCGATTCGCCAAATACCTTTTAACCAAATCCTTAGCGAGTTCTTCGATCTTCTGCCTGGCTTCTGGCTTTTTATCGCGATCTTCCCATAGCTTCCGATACTCCGTATCTTCCATAATCACACGTCGTGCCGCGGCTTCCGCATTATCCATATCTTCCCGAGTCACAGCCCTGTTCGGGCCTCCATTAGCCATATCTACCGGGGTCACAGCCCTGTTCGGGCCTCCATTAGCCATATCTACCGGGGTCACAGCCCTGTTCGGGCTTCCGCCTCCAGACATCTGGTAGAGCATTCGCGACGCCCAGCCTGCGTGCGGGACTCCCGCGCTATCCAGTCGCGTAGGGCCCCCCGGGGGCGTCTCGATATCGCCATACCCCACCCCCCCCGTGGGGGGCCTAAAAGCAAACGGGGAGGGCTCCGATTGACTGTCCGGTTCCTTCCAAGCCCCCGCCGCAAAACCAGCCGCTTCTTTCTCAGAATCAAAAAACATTAACTCGCCCCTCTTCTCTGCTTCGTTGTAAGCATCCATGCCTTTCAATTCGATCCAATCCTCGGGCTTGCTGGTCGCGTCCTTATGCCTCGGGAACAATGTCGGGTATACCGCATGTTTGGTGACGGTTCCGTCACTATTGCTAACACTGCTGTATTCCAGCCGAACAGTTGATGACGTGCCGTCAGGATTCCTCCTTGCGACTGGTCTCATATCCAAAACCATACGCTGGTTCCTATAGAAGTCTTTCCAGTTTGGCGACTCCCCATGCTGTTTAAGAACCCAACTCTTAAAAGCGTCCCAAGACCTCTTTATCAACCCCTGACCTTCCTCCTCGCCCGCCTCGTTACCCGGCGGCGGGTCGATGCTTATGCCTGCTGCTTCACTTCTCTTTGCGATCAAGCTACCGATTTGGTAATTCAGATCCTCAATCTCTTCCAATTGCTTAGGAGTGGGATCGGCAATTTTGCTAAGATATTTCAGCCGATTCGAGAGCTGATTTATAGTTCTGTCAATACGCGCTACGACTTCCTTCGATTGCGCTATACTCGACTTTGCCTCCCGGGCGGCTTTGTCGGCCGCTGCTTGCTGGTCCCTGTCTTGCTCGCCAGATGAGATATAACGAGCAGCCGCCAGCGTCTTATTGGCGATCTCCATTTTCTCGGCTTCAGTCCAAGGCCGCGGGTTCCCGTCTTCGCCTATCGTTCCCTCACCTATTGCTCTCTTCGCCCGATCGTGCAAGTCCTGGACTTTCTTCCTTCGCCCAGCGCCGCCAGACTTGAACGCCTCTGCCATCGAACTGCCGAACTCATTAAAAGTACGCGCCACGGGCGAAGCCGGCATCGTTCGGCGAGCAAATGGCGCACTTACGGAGGGCGGCGTCCGTGACGGCGATCCAGCCTGGCCAGGCGGGTACACCGTTCGGCGAACAGATCCAGGCGACCCTGGCACTCTTGACATCGAAACAACTTTGCCCTCTGGGTCGGCGAACATGTACGGGTTGCCTTCAACCCCCGACACAGGCCCACTGCTGGGGATCCTCGTCGCGCCACCATCTGGTCCGAGGCTGGCTACGTCTTTCAATTGCTGATTGATTCGGTCGGTCTCGGCCTGAGTCCTCTGCTGTGAACTAGACAGTTCTGGAGTCTGGGCACGCCCCATTTCTGCCATCCAGCGATCAAATGCGAGCCGTTTCTCAGAGAGACGGGGATCGGCATCCTCTGGGGCGGCCATCCCGCCAGGCTGTTCCGGGGCCGTAGCAGCACCCGTTGTGTCTTGCTGCTGCATTATCCCTTTCTCCCAGTCCTCATTGGACGCCTTAAGGTATTCCTCTAACAGTCTGTTTTGCGATTCCTTTGCCTTCGCGAACCTTTCTTCGGGCGAGACAGCACTCTCCGAAGGGTTGAGAGCTGTCCCCTGTTCCCGTTTCGCAGTCAACGGCAATTCCAGCAGCGACCGAGGGTAAACGGCGCCCCAACTCGTTTTGGGTCGCTCAGTACCCGCCGGTAATGGGTTTGGGTTGAGGTTACGGCCATATCGCAGTCCCCAGTCGCCAGCGTTGGCTAGTTCACTATCGGATGGCACTCTGATAACTTGGTCTTCCCTTTTCTCTCGCCCAAGAAAACTCTGGATATCGACATCGCTGGCTGGCATCGCGCCTTGGCCTTTGACGGCCGTAGCTGGACGGAAATATCGAGGGACGTGCTTCTTCACCTTGGGGGCGTTCCCCGGCGTCCGCGAGGAAATTAGCCTCTGGATCTTCCTATTAAACACGCCGCTAGGAGACGTTACCTTTGGTATGGTCCCGTTCGGGTACTCCGTGCCAAGATCTGCTCTGAAATGCTTGGTCGAGCCGCTGAGCCTACGTTTAACCTGATCCTTATTAGCCATAACAAACTCTCCTTATCGCCAAGCCCCCGTCTGGGACTTCCACCCAGAATGTTCTCTCCAGGAGCCGCACTAGAGCCTAAATAGCCGCCACCGTTACTTG
>Ga0310342_100001946_pt1 | contig 13129 bp, 8 predicted proteins | sample S15DNA20500_MG_FD_206155 | JGI IMG/M metagenome (GOLD analysis project Ga0310342, IMG submission 206155) | Marine microbial communities from station ALOHA, North Pacific Subtropical Gyre - S1503-DNA-20-500_MG | ecosystem: Environmental > Aquatic > Marine > Oceanic | place: Pacific Ocean: North... | reverse complement strand
TACGCCGGCGTTGGGTGGGCCATGGCCATGGTGAACCTGCGCAGTCCCAACGTCCTGACCGACCTGGTGATCAAGCCGCATGGAGACAAGCTTCTCGGCAATATTTGGTACCAGAACGGAATCGCGTCGGCTCTCGTCATGCGCCAGGACACCACGCCCGGGACCCCATTGATTCAAGCCTTTCTCGATGCCACCGAGAATTCGGATGACAGCAAGTTGCAATCGCAATGGGAAACGATCGTTAGCGGGCCGGCTCGCAAGGCCCTCGATACCACTGGCCCAGAGTTGCTGGCATCAGATCAGATCGGGCGGATATTCGAATACACTGAGCTCCTTTGAGAGTCGCAAGCAGTTGATGGCGGCTACCTGTTACCATCTGAGACGGCTGCGCGCCTGGTTCTGCCACAATTTCGTGCTGGTGCTTCGCATGGCTCAGCTTGTCTGCTACGCCCTCAAGTATTCCTACATCGTCTTCGTCGCAGATTCGTTTCGTCGCCGCCGGGGCTCCAGGGATGTCCCATCCAGGCCGGTCCGGCTGCGCGAATTCTTTGAATCCATCGGGGGGAGCTTTCTGAAGTTGGGACAGATGATGGCTCTCCAACCGGATCTTATTCCGGTCGACTATTGCGACGAACTCTTTGGTCTCTTGGACCGCGTTCCGCCGTTCGACTATCCCACGGCCGAGCGCATCTTTTTCGAGGAAACGGGTGGTGAATTGACGGAGGTGTTCGAGAACCTCTGCGCCGAACCAATCGCCACCGCCTCAATTGGTCAAGTCTATGCCGGAGATCTCGACGGCGAGCGGGTGGCGATCAAGCTACAGCGCCCCAAGGCCGAATCGATGGTGCTGTCCGACATCCGGGTGGCCTCATTGACCATGCGCGCGATCCGCGCCCTTTCCTTCAAACCGCTCTACTGGATGCTCGAACCGATGGGCGAATTCATCCGCTGGTCCCGCGAGGAACTCGATTTCCGCTATGAAGCTCGTTACACGCAGAAAGCTCTCGAGAACGCACGTGGTGAGGCCTACGAAAAAGTCCCGAAAGTCCATTGGAAACACACCAGCCAGCGCGTGCTGGTCATCGAGTTCATCGAAGGCCTCACCGTCCTCGATTTTCTCCGGTTACGGAGTGAAGACGAGGTCGATCCCACCAGTCTACTTCCATCCGGCTTCTGCAGTAGCGACTATTGCACTCACATCGTGGAGAACTTCCTGGGCGGCGCCTTCAACTGCGGCCTCTACCACGCCGACTTGCATCCGGGCAATCTCGTCATTATGCCGAATAGCACGGTCGGCTACATTGATTTCGGGATCACCGGCGTCCTCAGCGAATATTCCCGCACCAACCTGATTGCCCTGACTCTCGCCTACGCCCAACGAAACGTCGATCAGATGCTCAGGGCGTTTGTCCAGGTATCCACCATCACGTCGAAATCAAATCTCGAACAACTGAAGAGCGGCCTCAAGCGGCGGGCTGAAACCTGGTACGGCGATGGATCCAAGGACGAAACCAGCATCACTGCAGTGATGCTCGACTGGCTCAATCTCTCCAAGGAAACGGGAATCTGGCCGCAGCGCGATGTCATCAAATATATCCGCTGCTCGGTCGTGATGGATGGCCTCATCAAACGTCTCGACCCGGAATTTGATGTGGGGGCCGCGCTAGCCAAGGCTGCCCGTGCTCACCTCGAAGCGGGATTGCGCCGTAACGTTTTCTCCTACGAACGCGTGTTCGAAGCATTCACGAGCGGGGGTGAGCTCGTTGCGGGCGGGCCCGCGGCACTCCGCGTCGCAATGTCCAATGTAGCCAAAGCCCTTGATCTTCCAGTCGTCCAATAGCCGATCCCGAATTGCTTCAAGGTGTGAAATTTGGAATTTGGAATGACGGCGATTAGTATTAGCGTGTCCCATCGACCAACAACGAAATGAAAGAGCTCATAAAATCAGCGATCAGTTTCTCATGGGCGGTCAGCTTGGCCGGAATCCGGGGAGCGGGCGCCATGGCGAACAACAACCACCGCGACCTGTTCCTCAAGGATACCGAGTCGATGCTCAACAATGCCATCGATGACACCGTGAACACCCTGGGCCGGAATCTTCGTGAGACCTACCAATTCGGCGACAATATCCAGCGTCGCATGATTGACTCAGGTCTCGGAGCAATCGCGTCGGTGGTGCCCAAGGGGGGGAAGTAACGCTCCTATCCCCACCCACCCCTGCGGCCATCGTCATGCTCTCGACGTCAACCTCGTCCAGCGATTTGCCCGCCACCCGCAAAGGAATGGTCCGAGGGGCGGTCATCCGCCTCGATACGGAGCTTCTTTCCGTGCAGAGCGGGGTCCTGGGGACCTCGGAAAAACAACTCGCTCGCTTTATTGCGACCCTCGCTGAACTGGGTCCCGTCTTCTCCCAGTTCGGGCGCTATCTCGGCACCCGTTACGATCTTTTCCGCCCCGAACTCTGCCAGGCTTTTCTGGAGACCGGTACGGTTTCTCTTCCGGACGCCGAAGATCTTGCCCTTGCCCACATCCAGGAATTTCCCGAAGCGACCTCAAGCTGGCTCTCCAAGCTGCGTCCTGAAGCGAAACGTTCCGACCACCTCACACATTATTATCGCTGGCCCGGACAGCCCCATCTTTCGCTTCGTCTCCTCAATCCAGCATTCCTTGAGTTGTGGGAAACTGATCAACATCTTTTGGTTCGCCTTGCTGCGACCGCCAACCGCCTCTGGCCCCAGACCACTCTCAAAGACGTCATTGTCCCCTTCCGAGAGAGGATCGAACAACTCATGGACCTCGATGCCTTGGCGCTATCATACAGTCACTTCGGAGAGCTCGCTCGCGAGAATGACATGGTCGGGTCCAAGGAGTTTTCCCTCCCGGAAGCTGCAGAGGAGTATTGTGCCCCGGGAATCCTCGGAGTGATCGAGCCTCCTTCAAGTGCAAGGGCACCGACCGCTCGCGCCGCCTTTGAGCGACTCTGGGAGGCCGAGCAAAGTGATTCCGCCCGGATCGGTCTTGCCCACGACATGTGCGTGCTGTGGCTCCGTTACGCCTTGAGGGGCTCATGGTTCCCGGTAGAGCTCAATCCGGAGAACCTTGGGGTGAGTGCAAAAGGCTCCCCCGCCATTCTGGGCGGTCCCCTCGCCATGGTGAGCAACGAGTCTCAGGAGTTTCTCTTCCGCTACCTGTGTGCCACCGCCGCCAATCAACCCGACGTCGCTGCTGACATCCTGGTCAGTCACCTCCACCCCACCCGACGTGCAAAAAGTTTGGAGGAGGTGCGCGACCTCTTCAGACAGATTGTTCCCTTTCGCGACGGCCAGATCAACAAAACGGGAGAACACGAACTCTTCGCCGAGCACGTGCTCGTTCAGTTGCGCGTCATCCGCGAGGCTGGATATCCTCTCGATTCCGAATTGCTGGCCTTCCTGCAAAGCTTCGCCACCTTGGCCCAGACAGTCCATGCTCTCTCTCCCCGACGGGACACCTTCAAGGATGCTCTCTACGAGTTTCGCTGGACGGACTCCCTCTCCAACCTGCGCAGTCTCTTCTCCTTGAGAACAGCCGCAAGTCAAGGCCAGGCTTGGTTGAACCTCATGATGGAGATTCCCGAAAAAATGAACCTTGCAGCCCAAGGGCGCGGATTGGCCCACCCCGCTCCTCATCCCTCCGCGAAGGAGCCTTCCAAAATCGCAAGATCCTTCTTCATTCTACTTTCCCATGCCTTTGTTCTCCTCGTCCTGGCGTGGCTCGTCCATTCCTTTCTCGCCCACGAGCAGGGATCGGCAGTTATCCTGAGCCTTCTGGTGGTGTCGATCATCGGCGTCAGCATCTCGATGATCCGCTCTCTCCTCGCCCGGGAATAGCCCCAGTCACTCCACCGTCAGGCGAAGCCCATAGGGCTCGACGGAAATCTCTCCTCCCGAAGGCCCAATGAACACCGATTACAAATACACGAACCAGGTCGTTGATTTCGCGTTGCCGCCCGTCAGCCACGGGACCGGCAGACTGAGCCAGCACCTCGTGAGCAAGCAGGGCGCAGTCATTGTCTTCTGGTCGAGCGTCTGTTCTCACTGCGTCCGCTACGACGTGTACCTCAATGATTTCGAGAATCGAAATCCCGGGATCGCCTTGCTGGCGGTGGCGGCTCGCGAGCACGAATCCCGGGCACAACTCCGGGCCGCACTCTCGCAACGAGACCTGCAGTTTCCGCTGCTGCTCGACGCCGATCGTGCCGTCGCGCACCAATGGTTCGTCCGCCAGACTCCCACCGCATTTCTGATCGATGCGAACCTCCAGGTGATTTACCGGGGAGCGATCGACAACTTCAAGTATCCGCAGGATCCGGACTACGAGCCTTATCTGGATGCCGCGATCGAGGCGTTGTTGGGGGGCAGTTCGCCGGCTCGCCCCGAAACCGCCACCTTCGGGTGCCCAATCGAGTCGGTCTACTACAGGCTGCCCAAGCCCCTGGGCCGGTAGCGGCCGCTCCTGCCCTTGCAAACCCGATGATGAAGGTGCCATGTCGAACTCGATTCTAGGCTCGCTCGTTAAAACTACCGGCCCTCTCATCGAGTCGGGCCTCACCATGGCCGACCGGATGCTTGGCGATATACGCTCATTGGTGAGGGACTGTGCAAGCTTGGGTTCCGCTGCGCCGTCCTCAACCGCGGCCCGCGGCCAACCGGCCGACCTCGATGCCGCCACCTCGGAGTTCGCCAATCGAATCCTCCGGCTCGCCCGCTTCACGCAATTCAAGCCAAACCGAATCGCGATTGCTTACCAGGACTTATCGGGTGCCGCGATGAAGAGCAGGCCATCCTTGAAGCTCCGGGACTGGCTCACTTTGCCTGCGGAATTACCGCTCTCCTTCGCTACCCTCGCGATTCAGGAGGGCCTTCGCGCGGTAACCTCTGCGCAGGCTACTCCACCCGAACGCTGGGCGGACTTCATCGAGTTTGTCGTCGAAGTATTCAGTGACCTGCCCATCTATTTCAGCCTTCAGTACAACGAGGAACTGGAGCGCTGGCAGAAATGCGTCGAAGAGACGCCGGGCGACGCGGCGGCACGTCTCGAGTTGGGTCGGACTTACATGAAGTGCGGCCTCTTCGAAGAAGCCGCGCGCGAATTGGAAATCGCGGCCAAGACACCCGACCTCCGCCATCGAGCCCTGTATGAGCGAACCGTCGCGCTCTACAGGTGCGCGAACTATCGCACGGCGATTCGGGATGGGACCGCTTGCCTGGCCTTGCGACCTGAATGCGAACGAACACGTTACTGGCTGTGGCTCTCGGCCCAGCGAGCGGGTGGGTATCCGGAGGAGGTTCCGGCCGAGCTGCGAATGGAAGCCAAGGACGGCTACCACCCGACTGCCCTTCAACTGGAGGACGTCGCGGTGGAGATCGGACTGGACAAGGTTAGCGGCGGACGCGGAACGGCGGTCCTCGATTTCGATGGCGACGGATACCTCGATGTCGTCATTGCCGGAGCACACGCCGGCTGCAGCCTGTTCCGCAACAACCGCGACGGCACCTTCGAGGATATCTCATTGGGCTCCGGCCTGGACCAGTGCGTCTACGGCTTCGGAGTCTCGGCGGGCGATTACGACAACGACGGTCGACCCGATCTCTATGTCAGCAGCCTGGGTTTCTACAACGGCGAGGGACGGCTATTTCATAATAACGGCGACGGAACCTTTGCCGATGTCACGAAAGATGCCGGCGTCGATTTTTGGGGGCCCGGATTTACCGCCACCTGGGTTGACTACGACCTCGATGGACGGCTTGACCTGTTCGTCGCAAACAACGTCGGCGGCTTGTTCGACAGGAAGACTAGGAATCGACTCTTTCACAACAACGGCGACGGAACCTTTACAGAAGTCGGGATCGAGGCCGGACTGCACACTCCCTGGCCGACGATTGGTGCTGCCTGGGGTGACATCTCCAATGATGGCTACCCCGATTTGATCGTCAGCGGCATGGGACGCGCCCAGCTGTTCCGAAACAACGGCGACGGGACTTTCACCGATGTCAGCCGTGAGGCTGGAATCGATGCACCCGCGATCGGCTCGGCGGTCTTCTGGTGCGATATCGACAATGACGGCTGGCTCGACATCATTCAGTTTACGTATTCGCGGCCAGCTGACGCGATCTATACCCTCCGTCACGGCCACGGGCCGGCAGGCGGTTCTCCGCCGCGCATTTACCGCAATAATCGCGACGGTACATTCAGCTTGGTCAGCGACAAGTTTGGTATCACCGGCTGCTGGGGGACGATGAGTGCCTGTGCGGGCGACGTCACAAACAGCGGATACCTGGATCTGCTCCTCGGCAACGGCGATCCGAGCATCGACCGCAGCGAGGCATCAATCCTGTTAGAGAACGACGGCAGCGGAAAGTTCCGCAACGTGTCCTTCTCCGCTGGCCTGCCTTTCACCGGCAAAGGGCACGGTGTCAATATGGCCGACTTGGCTGGCGACGGACGTCTGCATCTCATCGTGGCCAGCGGGGGCCTTTACCCGGGCGATTTGCAGACCTCGGCAGTCTACCGCCCAACGTCCTCGCTCGGCAATTACTTGAACGTGCGTCTCACCGGCGTCGAAAGCAATCGCGACGCGATCGGAGCTCGTATCAAACTACGTGCCGGTTCGCGCGATCAGCATCGTCTCGTATCCGGCGGCAGCAACTTCGGGTGTCTGCCCTGCGAACAACATTTCGGGCTTGGAGAGCTAACAAAAGTGGAGCGTATGGAGATTCAATGGCCCAACGGCCAACAGCAGTTCTTGGAAGATCTGCCCGTCAATACCACCCTGGGCCTTGAGGAAGGCAAGCCAGGATGGCGGGCAATCCATGCAAAGAAGTAGCGCCAAGCAGCGGGTAGTCATTTCGGCGAGCCGAGAGTGGCACCCAATTCCAGCCCTCGCACCTCGCGTCGCTCTGACAGGTGGCATGCGTCCAACGACCTTCCCGGCGCGAAACAGTTCGAACCGTGCTCTCTACGAGTTTCGCTGGACGGACTCCCCCCCAACCTGCGCAGTCTCTTCTCCTTGAGCACGGCTACAAGCCAAGACCACGCTTGGCTGACCCTCATGATGGAGATTCCCGAAAAAAAATGAACCTTGCGCCCCGGGGGCGCGAAATTGCCTGCCCCGCTCCTCATCCCTCCGCGAAGGAGCCTTCCAAAATCGCAAGATCCTTCTTCATTCTACTTTCCCATGCCTTTGTGCTCATCCTCCTGGGTTGGCGCGTCCACACCTTTCTTGTTCATCGCGAGGGATTAATGTTCATCCCAACTGTGCTCGTCCTCTCGATCATCACAACCAGCGTATCCAAGTTCCACAGCATGCTTCCCCGAGAATAGCTTCCCCCCGCGCTCTGCGAAGTGAAGGATTGCGCTGAGCAGAACACGATGTCAAATTGGCCTGTGCCCCGCTAATGCCATCAAACCCCACAGACTCTGCGAGGGCGATCTTTGATCCGCTCCGCGCTTCTTTCTCCCGTCAGCTTCAAGCCATGCCCGGGTATCCGAGCATCTTCGACTCGGGCGCGGAGTGGTCGCTGAACGCCGTGGCTCAGATGTTCCCCTGCAAATGGGTTCGCGAACTGGCCGAGGAGAACCGGAACAAATTCCACGCCTTCTCGGAGTTTCAAAACACCAAGCGCAATTGTTCGGGGCCCGATCTCCCCCCAGATTTCTTTGCCGGCCATCCCTCCCGAAATATCTGGCGCGCGGAGGGATTGGGAGCACATCTCGCTGGACTCGATTGCAGCGCAGGCGATTCCGTCCTCCTGAGCGACTGGTCTGCTCAGATCGGGATCCCCCCCAATTTTCTGTTGCCGCTTCACTCCGGTGGAGGTCTCACCCTTGCCGAAGCCACGATTCGCGAACATCGCCGCTCGCGCCAACGCCCGCAGATGGGTGATCCCCTGACCGAGTTTCAATCGCTTGTTGATCAGCAGAGCGCAAGCGGACTGGGACCCGCGGTCTTCGAAGCCCTCGGATTGGTCCTGCACACAATGTATCCCGATCTTCTCGACCCCGCTGCGGATTATCTTCGTGAGCACAATCCCACCGGCTACCGCCTGCTGTGGCACGGCGTTGGACGAGGACACTATTTTGATCCCTTCCAGATGATGGTGCCCACCAACTTGCGTGATCGTTCCTACCTTTCCGCTACCGACGATGCGACTCTCAACCGCCTGGCTGGTTTCGCGTGGGCCACCACAATGATCAACATGCGTAGCCCCGGGACTGCGGCCAAAATGCTCGCCCATCTTCCCCTCGCCAACGAAAAGTCATTGGCGGCGGTGGCGGATGGCATCAGCGCGGCCGCTCTCGTCTGGCTCACCATCACGGAAGACCGGCAGAGCTTGGCTCGCTTCGAAGAGTCGCTCGCCTCCCGCGATCTCTTCCGAAGCCCCTCCGCCAGCTCAACGATTCGAGACACCATCGGGGTGCGCCTCGACGATCATCCGGCCAATCCCAAGGTCCTTGGAGCCCTCTTCTCGTTCGACTTGAATGACGGCTAGGCTGAAGAACGTGAGTCCCCGGTGCCGCTTCAGAAGTCGAAGTTGAGCCCCACCTGAGCACCAAGCAAGCTGTTCGACTCAGTGATCGTTCCAATCGGATCGGCAAACGGCTGAAGGTAGGGGCCCGTACTGGTCGACTTTGGTACGTAGTAGAGTCCGGCATTGGCGGTGATATGCTCGGTCAGCTTGAGGCCTGCTCCCACCGAGATGTGGTGCTGGAAGAACGCCGGCGCACCGGTAGCGGTCAGCGTGTTCTTGGAAGGAATCGGGATGTCGCTGTAGTTGTACCCGCCGCGCAGGGTAAGCTTTTCGGAGACCTGGTGTTCAACCCCGATCTTGAACGCCCAGACGTTATCCCACCCGAAGGGTTGCACGACGCCATCGACGATGCCGCCCGGGCTGCCGAAGCCCGCCACGCCGTCGTAGCGCAGCCAGCTCACGTCGACAGCGACTTTGGTCTTGTCCGTGACCTGCACCCCAACCCCCACTGTGGCGATCATGGGGCCATCCAGACCATACTCCAGCATCCGGGCCCTTCCAAACTGCTCCGGCCCGTCTTGAATGAGCGGGTTGGCAAAGGTGGAGTTCCATTCGAAATTATCAAAATCCTGCTCCGTGGTGAGGGAGCCGCCAATTGAAATTTGGTCGGTAGCCTGATAGTAAAAACTAGGCTGGACCGAGATTGCATAGGACTTCACGAGTCCGTCACCCTGGGGATAGTAGCCGACTCCTCCCCCGATATCGATGACCTCATAGGGGAGAGGCGCGATGGCGAGTTCTGCAATGTAGGCGTTGAGGCCCAGACCCAGCGTGAGTTTGTCATTCACATTGTAGGAGATCGCTAACGGGATTTTGGTCACGCGATGGTCGGTGTAAATGCGACCGAACCCCGCAGGTTCGTCGGTCGGGAGAGAGAACAGGAGACTGTCGGGATCTTCCGGATTGTCCGTGCGGAATCCGGCGATGGCAACCAACCCAAATCCGAAGCCCCACTTGCTGCCCGGAGAGCGATGGGTGACTGCAAGCGCCGGCAAAATCCCTGGCTCAGTAGAGGGGTTGCCCCTGCCGAACCGCCCATCGTCGAGTTCCACTCTGAACTTTGGGTCATCGAAAAAGATCTCAGTGGAGATGCTGACGTGAGTTCCTTCCGATCCCCCCATAAGCGCAGGATTGAACATCAGAGCGCCGATTGGATCATTCAACCAGATGCCGGAACCGGCACCGCCCATCGAACTGTTGATCGGTCCGAATCCGTGCAGCATGTTTCCGTTTCCCGACCACGCGGGACCGGCAGCAAGCACTCCAAGAGCACAATAAATAGCGATTTTTTTCTTCATTTCCAAGGTCTCCTATTGAGTTCGCGACAGCCAGACCACTGCAGTCGATGCAGCCTCCCTTCGCGGCGAATTACACGCAAAGATCCAATGCAGATCAAAGCCTCCACTCAACAACAAAAGTAGAGAAAATCTGCTCACCGCGGAAATACCGGAGGGCTTACCGCACTCGTAACGATTCACTCCGATTGGTCTACTTGCGTGATCGTCAACAAAGCAGTATCTTTCAAAAAGCATCCCTAATTTGAAAAGTGTGAAATCCAAAGGTTGTGAGCCCTTTTGAATTGAAAACTTATCCAGCTTCCCAAGACTGGAGGTCGTGAACATCCTGGGATTGTTCGCCTCCAAAACCCCGCTTTAATCTAATCCGTTTTGCAGATGACGACCCCAAAGATCAATACGTTCGTAACTCTGGGCGAAGGGTTGGCAGCAGGGGTCAGCCACTTTTCTCTCAGTGATGATGTCCAAGCATATAGCTTTCCCGCCCTTGTGGCCGAGCGCCTGGGAGTGAAATTTTCCCAACCGCTCATCGAACCCCCTGGGGTGGGCAATGTAGGTTTTGCCGAGCAACCGGTTATCGTGCCGGAGCTCTTGCAGACCACTGTGCTACGGGAGTTTCCCCGCAAGGACGCGGACCTCGACAACCTCTCGGTGCCCGGCCTCAGTCTTTCTGATGCTCTCACTCGCCGCCCCTGTAGCCCCTTGGTGCAACCCGATGACGCCAATCAGACTCTCCTAAATCTCATTCTTGGAATCCCCGGATTGACGATGGAGGGAGGCGACCTTCCAACCCAGGTTGAATACGCCGTCTCGCGCAATCCCGACCTCGTATTGGTGGCCTTGGGCTACCAGGAACTACTCGAATCTCTCGTCGAGGGGCACAGCCATGGTGGAAGGCGAACGGAGGTGTCCCGCTTCGGATCAGATTTCGAACAACTGCTCGATCAATTGGTCGCCAATGGCCGCAAGATCATTGTCTGCACGGTGCCCAACCCGCTGGACACTGCCTACTTTTCGAGTCTCAAAACTGCGGCCCACGTTCTGCGCACCGAAGAGACTTTTCTTCGGAAACAATTCGGTCTAGCCGCGGATGACCTCATCGACTTGCGCGGCCTGACGGAGCTGGGCTTCGAATTCACCGCACGCCAACTCTCGGGCAAGGTGCTCGAGGGCTCCGTGATTTCCGCTGAGGAAGCGGCGATCATCAAGAAGGGACTGGCGGCGCTTAACCGCTCGATCCTGGACGCCGCGGAGAAGAGAGGTGCGGTGGTCTTCGACCTCCATGGCTATCTTGCCAAGGTTGCCGGCGACGGCGCGCAAGCCGGCCATCAGAAGCTGAGCGGCGATTTTCTCGGTGGATTCTATTTGCTCAACGGAGTCTATCCGGGCCGGACCGGCCACGCCCTCATCGCGAATCAACTGATAGATGAATTGAACCTGGAATTTAAATCAGGTTTCGAACACCTAGACGTAGCTGCCATCGCCGCCAACGATGCAAACACGCTCTCCAAAATCGCGGAGGGTCCGACCTATACCGAGGAGTATCTCAAACCGAGAACGGTGGATGAAGTTCCGCCTCCCCCGCCGGGCGATCCGTCCATGATCAATGTCTATCCGCCCTTTGTCCCTGGGAAACTGAACATCATTCCGATTCAGACCACCTACGTCGATCCCCCTTTTGATATCGGTGGAAACAAGGCCAAGAATTGTTGCGTCCCGAAGAAAGGGGTGCCCGCAGGGGGGTTGTCCGACCCGTATCTGAAGAAGCCCCTCAAGCTGCCGCCAGGCCTTGAGCAGACCTTGTCCATCAACAAGGAACTCAGCTACTTTGGCGATGCCCTGCGTCCGGTCGATGCGCCGGACGAGGAACCCTTTCTCCCCGGCTTGCCCACTTTCGGCGCTAGTGGAAACACCCTCTTTGGTGGACTGGCCATGACCGACAGCCACCTTGCCGGCAACATTAGAATCCGGTTTTCCGAGCCCGACGAAAACAACGAGTGCCGCTTCGAGATTACTCATCCCGGCGAGCTTGTCGGAGACGACGCGGTTCTGACTGCACCCAAGTTTTTCAGGCTTCCAAATCAGTGCAACCGGGTCACCGATGTGGCTGGCCTGCTCTCTACCGGACAGCTGAACCTGGACACCGGGGTCGTCAAGGATTTCAACTACAACACTCAATTCATCAACACCGCTACCGCCACCCTTGGCGGAGTGAATCCAAACCTCCCCGGGATCCCGATCATGTTCCCCGGCGCACCCAACGGCGGATCCACCTGGGCCCGCTTCGACCAACGCGACGACGGGCTCTTAGACATCACTTTGGCAGGAAATACATTTCTCCCGCTGGGCCTCGAATTTGGCGGTGATCCCATCCGCTTTCCACTGCCATTCGGCAATCCCAAGCTGCAGTGTGCCAGCGTCGTCGCTCGGGGCACGGTCTTGCACCCGCACATTCACCTGAGCACCAGGAAGTCATCGGAGTCCTCCTTGACCGAGGATCAATTGCCCGGGATTCCAGTCAACTCAGTCGTCGAATTCTCCCCCTTTGTCCGCAAGACAAATTTCGGAGATATCTTCGGGTTGGAGATCGATGAGATGGGAGGGGAGGGAACAGGCCGCTCGCATTTGATGGGCCGCCTGCGAATTCAATTTGGCGCGCGATCGGGTGACACCGTGTCCATGGCGATGAGCTTCCTTCCGCCGGGCGGCCTCCTGAGCGAAGAGCCAAAGCCCCTCCCCTACCTGCCACCGGGAACTGCTCGTGGCATGGTGGGCTTCAATGAGCAACTGACCTTTCCCAAGGGAGTCACCTACAATCAGAAAAACCTCTCGTCCGCAATGGACCCCAACAATCTCGCCATCTGCGCAGTGAACGTCAAGACAGGTGAGATCATCGACGAGTTACTGTGCCGCTCTTTCGTCGTTCAGAAGCTCTTTGTCAATTTGATTGATGTCGAACCTTGCACACCAGGGGATTCCTTCCTCTACCAAGGACCTGCGCGGTTTACGCGGGGTCATGATGGGGAGCTGGTGTTCGCCCTGAACGGTGAGGTCTTTATTCCCTATCCCAAGGGATTCAAGTTCCCTGCCCCCACTGAGGACGGCAGGCCAGCCTTCGATGTTGTAGGCGACTCAGTCCTTGACCCCTTCCTGAGAGTTCTGGCGAGCAATCGACCCACGAAGGCAACGGGCGTGATCAAGACTGGCGGGACCGCGAAGAAACCCACCTGGAAAAACAACATTTCCTCGATCGGACAAGCATTC
>Ga0310342_100001945_pt1 | contig 13133 bp, 9 predicted proteins | sample S15DNA20500_MG_FD_206155 | JGI IMG/M metagenome (GOLD analysis project Ga0310342, IMG submission 206155) | Marine microbial communities from station ALOHA, North Pacific Subtropical Gyre - S1503-DNA-20-500_MG | ecosystem: Environmental > Aquatic > Marine > Oceanic | place: Pacific Ocean: North... | reverse complement strand
CACACCAAGGCAACAATTTCTTCTTCACGCGACGGGTCACGGTTGCATCGGCAACATAGAAATTAAGCTTCACAATCTGCGATTTTTCCATCGCACTATCCTGCATCAATTGCAGCAGGTTCCCGAACAACGCATCGATTTGCGCCGTGTCCTCCTTGCTAATCTTGCCGGCGGCGTCGCGCGGTAACAACTGGCTTGTATGCAGCAACTCCCGGTTGCTAACGACCACGGCGTTCGCCAGGCCATTGGCCGGATCAACACCAACTCGCCGCAGGGAGTCGGCTGCATTCCCTATCGAGACAACCCAGAGAACACCAAGAGACCAGGTCAACGTTTGTTTCCAAAAAACCATGAGAGTTTCATCCCCTGTCCGTGCCAGTTCTAATCAACGATCAATCCCAAGAGACCACCATTCTAATGAAAACTTCTTCCCAAAACACTCTTGGCAAGCGATTCTAACTTCGAAATAACACGCCCAGGGGAAAGTTCCCAATTCTAAGTAACACCCGGTTTGCGACCGGTCACGGAAGCCGTTACAACAAGTGCTCCAAATCATGTTGGCCAACTAACGTGGAGCCCTCATCATGTCCCAGGAAAAAGATTTCCAGACCAGTCGCCGCCAGTTCCTCGGGGGAACGCTGGCTGCCGCCACCGCCCTCTCCGTTGCAGACCATACCAGCCCTCTCCAGGGAGCCGAACCCGTGAAACAAAAAGAACCACTCTCCTGCCTTGATTACGCTTACTCCTTTATCTGCTGTCCCAAGTCATTTAACTCGGTTCGTTTCTGGATCGAAAGCCGCACGACCCTGATCGATGAGAAAAACAACAAGCAGACTGTCATCTACCAGTGTGCTTCCTGCAAAAGTGAAAACACCTTCGGCAAAAGCGACCTGTTTCTCAGCCCTAACTATGACTTCATGCCCATTTTTGGTGGCGACGATCTGTTGATCTTCCGTCGTCACGCCCATGCCACGGACAGCTACCGGGAACTGGTCAAGGCAGAATCTGTTTGGGGAAACCCTATTCTCAAACTGCGCAATGCTAAAGGCGTTTCCGAAATCTCCAAATTTGAAGAGATTCGCGACGCCACCGCAGCAGGCATCCCACTGGTCGCTCAAACCGAGATCCATAACGAAGAGACGGGCTTGCGCGCGATTCTCGAGTATCCCGTCAAGACTATGAACATTGACCGGGATAACAACATTTACCAGGTCGACACGGGTCCGCTGGCCCTGCCCGACCTGGCGCAACGGCACGAGTCGCCGCTAGGGACGGTCAGCCTGGCATTCGTGGCGTTCAACCAGCCAGACTTCGCAGATTTCGTTGTCGAACAATTGACGCCGATTAAAGAAGATGACGTCGAAGTGACCAAGATCTACCACTACTCAAATCCGATTAGCCTGACGGCTCGCAATCGTATTCTGACCGTTGCTGTTCCAGCAGAATAGCAACTCTCATTCTTACTGAAAGCAAGTGAGCACTATGACACTGCAGTCTTTTGATCTTTCCGGCCGTGTGGCTGTCGTCTCCGGAGCTGCCAGTGGCCTCGGGAAAGCTATGTCGATCGGCGTGGCCGAGGCCGGCGCCGACCTGGTTTTAGTAGACCGCAATGAAGAAGGCCTGCAGCAAACATGCCAGGAAATCGAACAACTCGGACGCCAGGCTGTGGCCGAAGTTGTTGACGTATCAGATCCGGAACAAATCGAAGCTCTCTTTGAACGGGTCGACAGCAAATTTGGCCGCGTCGACTACCTGGGAAACGTGGCTGGTGACGGACTCCTGCGACGCCCGGAAGAAATCACCATTGAAGAACTCAAGCAAGTCCTGCAGAACCTGGTCGTCGGCCGATTTGCCATGTGCCAGCAAGCGGGCCGCCGCATGTTAGCGGCTGGTCGGGGCAGTATCGTTAATATTGGTTCTTTAGCCAGCAGTACCGCGCTCGGGCGACACCACATTGCTTACAGTATGTCGATGGGAGCTGTTATTCAAATGACCCGCGAGTTGAGTACGGAATGGAGTTGCCGCGGAGTACGCGTCAATGCCATCCTGCCGGCCCAGGTCACCAACGACAGCCTGCGGGAACGAATGCAAGGAGACCCCAACCTCGAGCAGCAGTTTCTCAGTGGCATACCGATTGGGCGGCTGGGTGTTCCCGACGACATTAAAGGGCTCTCCGTCTTCCTGGCATCGGATGCTGCCAGTTGGATCACCGGTGCGCTGATTCCCATGGACGGCGGCAACATGGCACTCAACGGGGGCGGCACGCCCGGCTGGATGACGGCACCCAAGTAGTGCTCAGCCGCCACAAACTTTACAGGCCCGTCCGTCCAGAGAACCACAGGATCGACCCTGTTTTGACCTGCCAAACTGGTAGCAAGTCCGATTATGCCGAATTCCGCTGTCTGGATTCAACCAATGCGACACGTCTGCCGGAACGTCCTTGGCGGAGCTTCCGCTGTTCGTCGATTTCCTGGAACCCTTGCGTCGCCATTGCCAGGGGGCGACGGCAGCGGCGTCCTGCCAGAGTCCCAACCCGGCTGAGCGAGCCGCCGTCTCGGCGGCCGCCAGTGCCTCGTCTGATGAATACTCTTTGTAATGCCAGGCACAACCATCCTTAACCAGTTGCAGGTTCACGTTCTGGCCGTCGACCAGCAAGGTTCCCAGGTAACGCTGGTAACGATCCTGGCCCGAGATCCTGGCAGTCACCTCTTTACCAAAAATGTAGTTAGACAAGGCCTGCTTGGCGTTCTTACCGAAAGGCTGACCGAGTTCTGGTGTGTCAATTCCCTCCAGGCGAATCTTGTACTCGTCTTTCCCAACCAGCAACGTACAACTGTCACCATCATGAACACCAACAATTTCACCCTCGGCGGATTTTGCCAGGGCAGCGGCGGGCAACTCACCAGATTGCTCGGCCTGGGTAGCAGAAGACGCGTCCTCATCGGTCGACTGGTTGACCTGGTTTTCTTGCTGACAACCAGCCAGCAGGATGATCAACAGCCAGTAGAAACCATGATTCAGAAATCGAAGTGTCATTCTTCCCCCCCCGTTACGCCACAAAACTTTCGTGGCACCAGCGTGTCACACAAGGACACGGCTAAGCCAGCGACAAGTATAACGAAGACCTTCTCTCACTGACCAGAGACATCGGTAGCCAAAATCACGAAAAACTCACCCGGTTCATGGCATTGGCGAGACAGAAATGATAATCTCTGTTGTTGGCATTTTTGGAGACTAAGGCCCGGGAAACTCACCATGTCGCACAAAAAAATAACACGTCGCCATTGGCTCAAAACAACTGGACTGGTTGCCACGACGGCCCCTTTTCTTGCCAGCTCCAACGCTTACGCCAAAGCTTCCGAGCCACTGGCAATTGGCTCACGTCGAGAACTATTTGTCGACCGCCAATTGATCGACCGACTGGCCGGCACCGCAACACTAAGATTGCAACACCCGGTCCCTCGAGAACAGGTCCTCACGCACGATGCACCCTGGGAAGGGACGGGCAGCGGTTACCACAGTGTTTTCCAGGATGGTGACCTGTACCGGATGTACTACAAGGCCTGGCACCTGGAAGTTAGCCAGGGCAAACTCAACTCCGGACGCCATCCACTCTACTGCTGCTACGCAGAGAGCAAGGATGGCATCAAGTGGCACAAGCCCGAACTTGGCTTACACGCTTTCCAGGGATCGACCAAGAACAACATTACGATTGTCAGTGGCAAGCGCGGATCTCTCAACATCGACGCAGGACATCCGGCAGTCTTTAAAGACGAGAACCCGGATGCCCCCGCTGCGGCCCGCTACAAGGCGATCGTCAGATCGTCCAAACCGAACGGGTTGATCCCCTTAAAATCTCCGGATGGATTTCGCTGGCAACCGCTTACCGACAAACCGATCCTCATGGGAGTGGGAGCTTTTGATTCCCAGAACCTGGCTTTCTGGGATCCGAACATTGGTAAGTATCGGGCCTACTGGCGAATTTTTACTGCCGGTGTAACCGAGGCAGACAACTGGAAGCCGGGTGGAATCCGCGCGATTCGCACAGCCGTCTCCGAGGACCTGGTCAATTGGAGTCCACACAAAGATCTCACCTACGTCGATTCTCCGCACGAAGAACTTTACACGAACCATGTCAAACCCTACCACCGAGCACCCCACCTGCTGCTGGGATTTCCAACACGCTATATCGATCGAGGCTGGTCCGAAGCCATGCGCGGCTTGCCCGACCTGAACGAACGAAAGTTGCGAGCCAGCTCTGTCCAGCGTTACGGCACCGCCTTAACCGAGCCGCTACTGATGGCCAGTCGCAATGGAACCCACTTCCATCGCTGGAACGAGGCCTTTTTGCGGCCGGGCAACCAGCGTCCGGGAACCTGGCACTACGGGCAACAATACCTGGCCTGGCATATCGTCGAAACCGCCTCGTCACTGCCCGGTGCCGATCGGGAACTTTCCTTCTACGGCTCCGAGTCTTACTGGCACGGAAAAGGGAGTGCCCTGCGACGTTACACCTTGCGACTGGACGGTTTCGTGGCGGCCAATGCTACCTGGAAAGGGGGCGAGTTGATCACCAAACCATTTACCTTTGCTGGAAAGCAACTGGAGCTGAATTTCGCCACCTCGGCTGCAGGCAGTTTAAAGGTTGAGATTCAGGACGCCGCCGGCAAACCACTGCCTGGCTACGCACTGGCTGATGCCAGTGACTTGTTTGGCGATACCGTTACCGGCAAAGCCCACTGGAAGCAGGGAACCGCGGTTACTGCGTTGGCCGGCAAGCCGATTCGTTTGCGTTTTGCACTTAAAGACGCCGACCTGTATTCATTCCAGTTTACTAGCTAATCAATCTGTCACGTCACCTGGAGCAACAAGGATGCGTCATCGTTTTCCACTCTTACTGCCAACCGTTCTGCTGGTCTTTTCCGGGATGTTCCTGACTGCACCACTGGCCGGTCAGCAGCGCTGGCTGGCAGAGGCAGATTACGGATTAATGTTTCATTACGAGGCCTTTAAGAATCACTCACCTGAGTCCTACAATCGGACCATCGACTCCTTCAACGTCGTCAAGTTTGCCGAGGCCGTGCAAGGCACCCGAGCCGATTACATCATCTTCGTGGTCGGTCAGCACTGGGGAAAATACTGTGCGCCCAATAGCGCTTACGAAAAACTGCTAAAGGTTAAGCCTGGCGTCTGGACATCCAAGCGGGACCTGATCATGGAGCTTGGCCAGGAACTGGCCAAGCGGGATATCAAGCTCATTATCTACATGACCGCCCGGGCTCCCATGCGGCACTACAAAATCATTGCCGCCATGGGCGATACCCTGCCAACCATCGACGGCAAACCGGCTGGGCCCAACGTCAACCCGCTCTCCCATCCGCGCAAGGTAAAAGGATTTAAACGGAGCGAGAACCAGGCACCGAATCCCACCTTCCTGAAAAACTGGGGAGATGTCTGCGGAGAATGGTCGCAGCGTTACGGAAAACTCGTCTCCGGCTGGTGGTTTGACGGTTACAAGATGGAAATGAAAGATGCCTACGAAGGGCTTAAAAAAGAAAAACATAATATCGATACCTGGGTGGCGGCAATCCGCAGCGGCAATCCAGCGGCAGAACTGGCCTTTAATGCGGGTGCCCATCCGATCCTCTCCCTCTGCACCCAGGGAAAACTGTGCCCGCACCAGACCTTTACATCTGGCGAAAACCATGACTTTCGCCAGAAAACCAAGAAGGGCTTTGGCAAACCCCTCACACCGAAGAATTTTCCGGCCCCGAAAGGCGTCGTCTGGCATTTGCTACTGCCCGTCAGCAAAGGCTGGGGAAGTGGTGATCAATCTCGCTTTGACTTAAAAACGCTCACCGATCGAATTGGCCAGATTAACGCAGAAGGCGGCGTTGTAACACTGGATGTACCGATCGCTCCCAATGGAACCATCCCTCCGGCAGTGCTCCGGACCTTGCAACAACTGGGTAAGGAAATCAGTAAATGAAACCCCTGACAAAACGAACCTTGTTTGTAGTCCTCACGTTTTGCAGTTGCCTGCCTGTTCTCGGCCAGCAGAAACAGAGCACTGCCGCCGCCACGGTTGAAGGGCTGATCATTCCCCGCGACAACGATGGCATGTACGTCCGCAACCCGGACGGCCAGTTCGAGATCGAGTGGAACGACAAAACCGAGGTGGCCCTGCAGGTGAACACCCGCCTGCTCCGTGGCCTCAAGGGAAACGTCTTGCGTTACCGCGTCCACTCCTCACAACAAGCGATCGACTTCCCGATCCCGAGGGGACCGGTGACGGGAATCGTCACCCTGCGTGGTGGTAACCGGGTCGCTCGTGCCTTGCAAGTTGCCCAAGACGAAAACTGGATTCCGGAATTCGGTCTCAGTTTACGCTTCGGAGAGAAACTGACCGAGCAACTGCCTACCGAGGCTGACCCTCGCTTTGTCGGCCTCTGGGATCCCACCAGCAAACCACGAACGCTAAGCATCAAGGGCAAGAAGTACGAGATCTCACTAAAAAAGGGGGGACAGACCAGTGTCCTCCTCTTCAACCTGCTTGGCACGGCCGACTGCAAACCGTTCATCAACCGGGCGACGGTCAGCGGGCAGAAGAAAGGGAACATGATCGTCGCTGACCAAATCCACCTGGTCCCGATCGGTGACCAGTCTGCCAACGACGACCCCGGCTTGCCACGCTATCTGTTCATTGGTGATTCCATCTCCGGCAACTACAACAATGGCCTCCGCAAGGCATTGGAAGACAAGTTCAACATTCACCATCCGCCCACCAACTGCGGACCCTCCGGCAAGGGGAAGAAAAGCATCGTCGAGTGGCTGGGAGCTTACCAGCAAAAGGGCCGTCACTGGGACGTCATTAGCTTTAACTTCGGCCACTGGGATGCCGGTAACGACAAGGCAACTTACCAGGCGAACCTTGAAGCGGTAATCAAGGAGTTGGAGAAAACAAAGGCCAAGTTAATCTGGGTCACCACCTGCCCCGTTCCCCGTGGAATGCCACCGGCAGGTGAACTGACTAGCGATGGCAAGGCACCTCGTCGGACTACCGGAGTGATGGAAAAATACCTGAATCCCTGGGCCCTCGAGGTCGTCAAACGACATCCGCAGATTAGCATCTGCGACCAGTGGCAATACTGCAAGGACCATGAAAAAGACAGCTACCAGCAATGGTGGGCTGGTAAGAATGTTCATTTTGGTGGCCCGGCGGCTGATGCCCTCGGCCAGTTACTGGCTAAGCATGTCCTGAAAGTCACCAGCAGCAAGTAGTCTTCATGCACAAAACACTCTTCATTTTTTGTTCCCTGATCGTCGCCCTGTCAGCGGTTGTGACAAAAACCGTGGGTGCAAAAGCACCCGACCAACCGAACATCCTGCTGATTCTGGTCGATGACCTGAAACCGGCACTTGGTTGTTATGGCGATGCCGCTGCCCGCACCCCACACATCGATGCGCTGGCTGCCCGTGGCATGCGGTTTAACCGGGCCTACTGCAACCAGGCAGTCTGTGCCCCGTCAAGATTTACCCTGATGCTCGGATCCCATTCGACTTCCACGGGACTCTACAATCTCGGCAGCCACTTACGTCAAGTTCTTCCCAAGGCGGTCACGATGCCCCAGTACTTTGCCCGGCACGGCTATCGGACCGAATCGCTCGGCAAGGTATTTCACATTGGTCATGGCAACCAGGGTGACCCACAATCTTTCAGCGTGCCCCACTTCAAGGACAAGGTGATCGAGTACCTCGACCCGGCCAGCACTGGTGGTGGCAAGCTAACACGGGAAGAAGCACTTTTTACCAATCAAAAACTGGGCCAAATTCGCTCACTGCCACGGGGGGCCGCCTTCGAAGCACCGGTTGCCAAAGATAGTGACTACGCCGACGGTCGCGTGGCGGCCGAAACCATTCGCAGGCTCCAGGCAGCCAAGGCCCGTCGGGAGCAGAACGGAACTCCTTTCTTTATCACCGCCGGCTTCGTGCGGCCCCACTTGCCCTTCAGTGCCCCGAAAAAATACTGGGACCTTTTCGATCCGGACAAGTTGCCGATGCCCAGTAATGAACAAGCTCCCCAAGGCGCACCAGTGGTCGCGGTAAAACGGGGCGGTGAAATCAAAGCCTACAAGCCCGTTCCAGAAAGAGGAGAAATCAGCGAATTACTCAAACGCCAACTGATCCACGGCTATTACGCCAGCACCAGTTTCGTGGACACGCAGATTGGCAAGGTGATCCAGGAGCTCGATCGACTTAAACTGGCCCACAACACCATCATCGTCCTCTGGGGGGATCACGGCTTCCACCTTGGCGACCTGGGAATCTGGACCAAGCATACCAACTACGAGCAGGCCAACCGCATCCCGATCCTGGTGATCGCCCCCGGCGTCACCAGGCCTGGCGATTCCACCGGCCAACTGGCCGAGACGGTCGACATTTTTCCGACGCTCGCCGAGCTGGCCGGCCTCAAGGCACCGCCGGGGCCCCAGCCCATCGACGGGATCAGCCTGGTTCCGGTCCTGAAAGATTCCACGGCCCGTCTCCGTGATCATGCCTTTCATGCCTATCCGCGTAAAATCCTCGGCAGAGCGATCCGAACCGAGCGTTACCGGCTGGTCGAGTGGCGCAACCCGGGGCAAGCGGCCGACGCGGCCCAGTACGAGTTGTACGACTACCAGCAGGATCCCCACGAAACTCGAAATCATGCCAGCCGGCAACCGGAGATTCTCAAGCAGTTGCTTGGCAAGCTGGACAAATACCCGGAAGCCGTTGGTCGAGGCAAAAGACGGCCCAAGTAACCCCGGCCCAGTCACTGCGACAAGCATCGGGGCATTGCCAAGAAAGGCCAATACCACTACAAGTGACGCTTTCCATCGCTGAAGTTCACTCCACTGGTACCGTTCGCTCTTGCCGTCTTCCGCACCGCCAGCACCCGCACTGACATCACCGAACCACCGAAGATTCCACTACGGATGCGTGATCATCCTGATGGCTGCTGCCGGTCATTACATATCAGCTCCCGGTCAGACGTACTGCGTCAGTGCCATGGTCGATCCGATGCTGGTGGAATTGGAGCAAATTGACCGCTCCGATTACTCGCTGGCCTACCTGATGGGCACGATCTTGGCCGGTTGCCTGCTACCAATCAGTGGTAGTCTGGTGGACCGCTTTGGTGCTCGCGTCATGATGCCCGTGGCCGGAGTGCTGCTGGGCCTGGCCTGCAGCTGGATGTCTCAATTGGAAAGCCTGGTCGCTCTTTTCTTCGGCTTCTTGATGCTGCGCTGCTTCGGACAGGGGATGCTACCCCTGTTTTCCAACTGGCTGATCGGCGAGTGGTTCCAAAAACGCCGTGGACTGGCCATCGGGATCATCGGCATTGGCGGAGCCCTCTCCACGATGACCGTGCCGCTGCTCGCCAACCAGGCTATCAAGGAGGTCGACTGGCGATACGCCTGGATGTTCCTGGCGGTGGCGACCTGGATTCTGATGATTCTTCCGCCAATGCTGTTTATTCGCAATCGCCCCGAAGCAATCGGTCTGTTTCCAGATCTACGGTTCACGCATCAACCAACGGGCGATACGAACTCGGCGCACCCGGACAACGAACCGTCATGGACCCGGGCCGAGGCCTTGCGCGATCCGACATTCTGGAAGCTGTTGACCGTCGGTACCACCTCCGCCCTGGTAGGTACCGGGCTGATGTTCCACCAGGTAGCCTTGCTAGGCGCTCACGAGGTTTCCCGCGACTTTGCCATCCAGTTAATTTCGCTTCAGGCAGGAGTGGGAATTGCCTCAACACTTGGCTTCGGTTATCTCACCGATCGCTTACCAGCCCAAAAGATCCTGGCCCTGAGCATGTTACTATTGGCCCTCGACACGCTACTGTTGATCTATCTTCCTACCCCGCAGATGGCCATTCTCTATGCTGTCATCATGGGACTGTTTGGGGGCATCATGCGGACCACGGGCCAGATCACCTGGATCAACTACTATGGGCGAAAAAACCAGGGAGCCGTCTGTGGTGCTGCCCTGTCCGTCATGGTCGTTGCCTCGGGAGTAGGGCCCTTCCCTCTTGCCTGGTCCGAAAAACAGACTGGCAGTTTCAACCTGGGCCTCTGGATTTTCCTGGTACTGCCGGTTCTTTCGGCTCTCTGCGTGTTCGGGGCACGAAAACCAGTGAAACCAGTAACCGTTCCTGCCGGAGAGTGACAATCGCCCAGCAGACCGCTATCTTGATAATCCAAGCCCTGAACTTCTCGTGGCTTCCATGTCACCGTCAGATCAAGAGCAGCAGGTTAGGGAGTCAGTAATGAGGCAAACGATCCGTCTGCAGAAGAAGCAAATCCTCGTCACCCTGATCCTCCTGCTACTGGTTCCCGTGACTCGGCTGCAAACCGCTGAGAAAGAGGCTAGCCAGAAACCTAACGTCATCCTGATCCTGACCGACGATCAAGGCTATGGCGATTTGGGGTGTCATGGCAATTCCCTTCTGAAAACACCGCACTTGGATCGACTCTACGGGGAAAGTGTGCGGCTCACCAACTTTCACGTCGATCCCACCTGTTCCCCCACGCGAGCGGCCCTCATGACCGGACGGTATTCCACGCGTACCGGCGTCTGGCATACGGTCATGGGCCGGCATATGCCGCGTCCGCGCGAAATTATGATGCCCGCTCTCTTTGCCAACAGCGGTTACCGCACCGCAGTCTTCGGGAAATGGCATCTCGGTGACAGCTACCCCTATCGACCCCAAGACCGTGGCTTTCATGAGGTCCTGATTCACGGTGGCGGTGGTGTCGGGCAGATCCCTGATTACTGGGGCAACGACTACTTCGACGACACCTACTTTCACAACGGCCAACCGCGCAAGTTCGAGGGTTATTGCACCGACGTGTTTTTTCGTGAAGCCACTCGTTTCATCACGGACAATCGTAATCAACCATTTTTCGTTTACTTGACGACGAACGCACCGCATAGTCCGTACCGCGTAGACGAAAAGTACAGTCAGTCGTATAGCAGCAAAGTTGGTGACGACGAGGAACTGGGGAAGTTCTACGGCATGATTGCCAATATTGATGAGAATGTCGGTCGCTTGCTAAGTCACCTGAAACAACTGGGCTTGAAAAACAACACGATCGTAATTTTCATGACTGATAACGGAACCGCCCGTGGCGCCACCTTCACCGATTACCGTGGCAACGACGGAAAACTGGTGAGCGGCTACAATGCGGGCATGCGCGGACGAAAGGGTTCTCCCTACGAAGGCGGACATCGGGTTCCCTGTTTCATCCGCTGGCCTGCCGCAAATCTCGCCGTCGGTAAAGACGTCAACCAATTAACTGCTCACCTGGATCTCTTGCCAACCCTCGTCGATCTTTGTCAGCTCAAGCAGCCCGCTGCCTCTCGTTTTGACGGCATCAGCCTTTCCGGACTATTGACCGGCCGCGTGAAAGAATCACCTGGCCGGACGTTATTTGCTCACCACCAGGAGTTACCACTACCCGAGAAGTATCGTTTTGGTTGCGTCATCCACGACCAGTGGCGGTTGATCACCCGCAACGATCTCAAGACAGGCCAGCAATTTGAGCTGTACAATATCATCAAGGATCCCGGTCAGAAAAACGACCTGCAAACCAGTCATCCGGAGGTTGTCACGCAATTAAAATTGGCCTACGACAAGTGGTGGCAAACCTTAACGCCCGAGTTCGATAAGTTCTCGGAAATTTCCCTGGGTGATGATCACCAAAATCCAACACGCCTGACTTGCTTCGAGTGGCAGGGTTCGCGCCACTGGTGGCAGGGAAGTGTGCGTTCCGCCCAGCTTGAGAACGGTTATTGGGCAGTGAACGTCGTACAAGCTGGAAACTACCAGATCACGTTGCGGCGCTGGCCCGCAGAACTCAATGCGTCAATCACTGCCGCGATCGCTGGAGGTAAGGCAATCAAAGCGGTGCAAGCCAAGCTCCGCATCGGTACCATCGAGGCTATCCAACCCATTGCGACGGGAGCTCGCGCAGTGACCTTTCAAGTTCGACTCGAAGAGGGAAAAACTCGCTTGCAAACCTGGTTTATCGACGAAGCTGGAGAATCCCGTGGTGCTTTTTATCTGGAAGCAAAACGCCTTGACTAGAAAATACCTCCTCACCCGATGACACGGGAGCCAGCCATTATGGACCACTGGAAACCAGCCCTCCTTAGTCTGGCCATCCAGCTGATGTTGACGGTCAGCGGTTCGCAAGCCGTTGCGCAAAAGACGGCTGAACAGGTCAATATTGAGTCCAACAAACAACTGCTGGTCGACGATTTTATCATCGAGCAAATGACCGACGTCACCCGCGAACTCGGACAAGTCACCAAGGAGAACGGGGGCAAGCCGATCTTCACCGACGGCCGATTTTACGGAACCGTCCTCTATGACCAGCAGCGATTCAAGCTCTGGTACCGCAAGCATGGCAAAGAGGGTTACGGCCTGGCAGAATCGACAGACGGCTTTAACTTCACTAAAAAGGCAAACCTAACGGGTATCAACTTCGCAGGCGACTTCACCCTCTCGGTCGAAACTGATCCGCACGAAAAAGATCCCGGGCACCGTTACAAGGGGGCCTACGATGCGCCCGGAATGGCAGCCGGTATCGCCTATTCAGCCGACGGTATCCGCTGGCAGCTTTACAACAATGGCAAGCCTGTCACGCATCGAGCAGCCGATACGTACAACCAAATTTTCTGGGATTCCCTGGCTCGCACCTACCGTCTTTCGACGCGCACCGATTACGGAACCCCTGGTGGCGATGGAGAAGTCCGCGGCACCCGCAGCATGACCAATGCTGACCTGCGGAGCGATCCGAAAAACTGGCGACTAACTCGCCAGTGGATTTTCGACCGGGAGGGGAAAGACGAACATAAACGACGCCAGGTTTATGCCAAGACATTCTGGATCTATGAATCAGTCTACTTCCTGATTCTCTCGGTCTACGAGTATCCCGGAGACGTTAGCGAGGGAACGACCACGGACAACGTAACGCGACACGAACGGGACGTGATGAATTACTACATCGCCACCAGTCGAGATGGCAGTTCCTGGGACTTGGGCTGGGTCTACAAGGGCCAGCCACTGGTGCCCCGTGGACCGG
>Ga0310342_100001944_pt1 | contig 13134 bp, 7 predicted proteins | sample S15DNA20500_MG_FD_206155 | JGI IMG/M metagenome (GOLD analysis project Ga0310342, IMG submission 206155) | Marine microbial communities from station ALOHA, North Pacific Subtropical Gyre - S1503-DNA-20-500_MG | ecosystem: Environmental > Aquatic > Marine > Oceanic | place: Pacific Ocean: North... | reverse complement strand
GGGCCGAAACAGAACTCGGTCGTATGGCCCTTCTTCAGCTGGGGGACCTGGCCGCCAGCCGGGTCGGCCCACACCAGGTCTGACTTGTCTACCGGCGTGTAGGCGGGGAGATTCGGATTGTAGCGTGAAATCCTGGTGTTGGGATTGAAGTTCGATTTGACGACACCCTTGGCCAGGTCGTAATACCAGGCATTGTTCTCATGCACTGCGAGGCCGAGCTTGCGGAAGATGTTCCTCTCCGCGCCCTGGGCTGTACCCTTCGCCCAGAGCCGGCCGAGAGGCGTAGCTCCGCCTCCGATCACATGCCCGCGAATCAGCCGGTTGTTGGGCTGGTCCGGATCAACCACGATCGCTGAGTTGAAACTCGGGAAATGGCTGACGTCCAGGCCGTCGATAAAATCTTCGAACCCGGGCTGGCCGGGATCGTTAGAACGCCAGGTACGGAAAAACCTGCGGCTGTTCTTTCGATTGCTGATGATCTGCTGAACAATCTTGAGCGCTTCATTGTATTCAATCCGCGGTGTGTAGACGAAGACGGGGCGCGGTGTAACATCCCGAACCTCCTCATCGGCAAATACCCGCTCACCGAGGATCTGGGCAGCCTGGTCAACCGGGGTGATCGCGCCGCCGGCGATCCCCAGCCGGGAATAGGGGAAGGTCCTGCGGCCGGCCAGCCCCATGAAGCAGGTGATCAGGACCTCTTCAGGCGCCGTATTGATATTGATCGGGTATCTCGGTTCATGTCCAAGACGGGGCGAGCCCACGGCGCTCGGCATTCTCAGCGCCCCACCACCGCCGACGCCCCTCCCGCCACCACCGCCGCCGCCGCCGGTGTTGGTCATTCCCAGCGCCAGGTCGCGGACTTCGTTATCGCCATCATCTGCCTTGTAGGTATAGGGATCGAGCCACGAATGACAGGTCAAGAAATCCTTCACTATCTCGAAGTTTTCATCGCCGATGAGCTGGCGAAGCTGGTTCTTGGACTGAAAACGCTGACCCTCGAGACGCTGACGGAAGAGCATGATGCTCTCGCCGGTGATTCGAAGGCCGGTTCTGTGCGGACCCGTATAGAAGGGGTTTGTCGTCTTGCGACCATCACGCTTGAGCCGGGCACTACGCTCGATCACGAGCCCCAGGTTATCGAGCATCCTCGCCAGGGTGTCCTGGCGACCGTTGAGATTGATCTGGGAGTTGGTATCAATGACCTTGGTCTTGTACTGGAAACGATATCCTGCGACATCGAGGTAGTCCCGCCAACGTCCGACTCTCGGGTCCTCCACACCTACGCGTCCGTGGGCGAGGTCGTCTTCTTTGGGCAGTTGGAACAGCCAGTCGGTATTCTTGTAGAAGGACCACGAATAGTGATTGCTGGCCTCGTAGAACCTGGCGATCATCATGTCCAGCGCCGAGCTCGACATCATCTCCATGCGCTGGGCATCAACGTAGTTATTGGCTGCCTTGCGCTCCAACCTCATCAACTGGGCAAAGGATGCCCCCAGCACCGCGAGCAGGGTCAGAACTCCCAGGGCGATGATCAGCATGGCTCCCCTCTGCCTGTCATCGCCAAAACTGCCGGACGGCTCCCGGTAACCTCCGTCGCCCTTCTTCACAATATCTTCAGTCTTCTGCATTCGAGCTTTCCGTTCCTGGATTTGAATATTGCCTTTGAAAACGGGCCCTTGCCGACGAGTTGTTTTGAATAGGGGGTCGGAAACGCCCGGGCGGCAAATCACCTCGATTTTCAACCGGAAGCTCAAGACCTGAAGCGGCCCATTCGAGCCGGCCTGGAAAGCCCCGGTACACCGGGAAAAAACGCTGAAAGGCTTACGGTAAAAGACCTCGAGCCCTTACCTAATAGACTGTCCGCCAACGCCTGGCGTTGCAAATCAGCATGCGCAAAATCATCCGTTTTTACGGGCGATATAGGACAATCCACAGGCAGGATAGCATAAATGACAGAACGCTGTCAGTGGTAACAACTTGTGGGAAAGTTAGAGAGTTCAGCACACGCCTGAAAGGGCAGCGAGAAACGATCTGTGGGCTGCCGTACCATAAAAAGCCAGCGGAGCACCAGCTACACGTGCTCCGCTGGTAATTCATCGATTGCCCGGCTTGCACGGGCTGAACTCAAAGGTCGAGCTGCTCACGTACCTGCTGCTCAATCCTCTTGAGGATATCGGCGTTCTCATCCTCATCGAGGAACTGGACTGTCCGGTCCCGTCCCTGGCCAATTCGGACATCCTCGAAAGAATGCCAGGCCCCGGAACGCTTGACGATCTCATGCTCGACAGCGAGATCGAGCAGGTCACCGATATAAGAAATACCCTCGTTGAAGATAATGTCAAACTCCGCCTGGCGGAAGGGAGCCGCCACCTTGTTCTTGACCACCTTGACCCGCGTGCGGTTGCCGCGGAACTGGTCTCCATCCTTGATCGCCCCGATCCTGCGGATATCGAGCCGGACCGAGGAGTAGAACTTGAGAGCCCGGCCGCCGGAGGTCGTCTCCGGGCTGCCGAACATGACTCCGATTTTTTCCCGGATCTGGTTGATGAAGATCAGGCAGGTCTTCGACTTGCTCACGGCGCCTGTCAGCTTGCGCAGAGCCTGCGACATCAGCCGGGCCTGGAGGCCCACATGGTGGTCTCCCATATCGCCTTCGAGCTCAGCCCGGGGTACAAGGGCCGCCACGCTGTCGATAACGATCACAGAGAGGGCATTGGAGTTCACCAGCATCTCGGCAATCTCGAGGGCCTGCTCCCCCGAATCCGGCTGCGAGACAAGCAGGGTATCGAGATTCACTCCCAGCTTGCGGGCATAGGTCGGGTCCAGAGCATGCTCTGCATCGATGAACCCCGCCGATCCACCCGCCTTCTGGGCATTGGCGATGATCTCGAGGGTCAGCGTGGTCTTTCCCGAAGACTCAGGGCCGTAGATCTCGACAATCCGCCCGCGCGGTACGCCGCCCACTCCCAGGGCGACATCCAGCGAGAGCGAGCCCGTGGAGATCGTGGCGACATCGACCTTGTGGTCGGCGCCAAGGAACATGATGGAGCCCTCGCCGCATTTACGCTGGATCTGATCGAGGGCGAAATCAAGCGCCTGCTCCTTGCCCTTCTTTTCCTTGCTGTCCTTTTTCGCGGAACCCCTCGCTGGGCTTTTACGTTTCGAACCCTTGGGCGAGGGTTCTCTTTTGGATGTTATTTCTTTCTCTGGCACCGCTATTTCCTGACCATTCTCCTGCTTTGCTGGAAGCTCCACCGCAGCGACGGGGGTTTTCATCTTAACCATTTTTTCTTCACTCCTTACCTGATCCTGTTAATTCGGATTACATATCTTTTTGACAACATTGTATAGACCACCATATAGACCACCTTCGAGCCCTACTCTAACCATCCGCTCCATCCTTGTCAGGCGAAGAATCATCGGGAGGAGAACCGGGCTCGGCTCCGCCGGCTCCGGGACCTTCCCGTGCCGGGTCACCCCCAACGTCCCCCTCTCCAATCCCCAGAGCCTTCCGTTGACCACCGGTGGCGGCGCGCCCGGAGCGTTCGGCCTCCTCCCTGACGCGCAGCTGAGCTGTCTTGCTCATATAGTCATCGAGGGTCAGTCGAATCTCGCGCCTCGTACGCGCGGGATGATACATGATCCTCACACGCTGGGCGGGTGAGAGGTTACCGTAGTTATTGCGCACGATGTTTCGCCTGAAATCGAGCGCTTCACGCTCACCCATTCGTCGGTCGCGATCACTGCAGGACGCGGCAACCGCGCCCAGCACCGCCCCCAGAACGACGACCGCCGTCAGCCGGTACAGGACAGGAAATGAAAACGCGCGAGGCAGACGCCTGGAGCGCCCGGAAAGCTCGTCATGGTTGGCTCGAATAAAGGAAGGCACCGGTTAGATTCTCCCGAACTTCCCCGCCTCCCATGCGAACTGACGCGCAAAGGAGAGGACAAGGGTTCGTTACAAACGAAAAAGCTGAGTATTCGCTCTTCCCCATTTCCTACAAGGAAACGTTCCTGTGGAGGAACCATCCCTGTGAAGGAACTCGCAAACCGGCAGCGGGGATTCTATTGAGTCCCGGAAGGAGTGCAAGAAAAATTCCGGGCAAGACACTGAATCACAAGACCTCTCCGGCAGGCGGAATTTTTCAAAACCCGCGAAATCCCGACCTGTTTGTCGACAGAAACTGTCTTGATGCACGCAAATATCTAATGGTAGATTCCGGACTCTTTTCGTCTGAAACTTTTTGAAACTTCCCTTATTTGCAGGGCCTCTTCTACATCTTTTTTCTCAAGGAAACAGTATGAGTACTCCTTACAAGTTGGAATACATCTGGCACGATGGCTACCAGCCGACCGCCAACCTCCGCAGTAAAACCAGAGTGATCTGGCAGGACAGCGAACCTACACTGGAGGATTGCCCCCAGTGGGCTTTCGACGGCAGCTCGACCGAGCAGGCCGAGGGCGGCTCGTCCGATTGTCTCCTCGATCCGGTCAACATCATCCCCGATCCGGGCAGGAGAAACGCCTGCCTGGTCATGACCGAGGTCAAGAATGCCGACGGCTCCATCCATCCCTCCAACACCCGGGGCGGCTGGGATGACAGTGACGACCTCTGGATCGGACTAGAGCAGGAATACGTCTTCATGGACGGTGACAGGCCTGCCGGCTTCCCCGCCGAGGGCTATCCCGGCCCCCAGGGTCCCTACTACTGCGCCGTCGGCCATGGCAACGTGGTCCTCCGCCAGCTCGTCGATGAGCACCTCGATCTCTGCCTCGATGCCGGCCTCAAGGTTACGGGTATCAACGCCGAGGTCATGCTCGGCCAGTGGGAATACCAGATCTTCGGAAAGGGCGCCAAGAACGCCGCCGACGCCGCTGTCTACACCCGCTACCTGCTTCACCGTACCGCCGAGCAATACGGCGTCGTGGTCGACCTGCATCCGAAGCCGGTCAAGGGCGACTGGAACGGAAGCGGAATGCACTGTAACTTCTCGACCACGAAGATTCGCGAGGAAGGCGGCGAAGAGTACATCACGTCGATCTGCGAAGCCTTCAAGGAAACCCACGCAGAGCACATCGCCGTCTACGGAGCCCACAATGAACAGCGTCTGACCGGTCTTCACGAGACTCAGTCGATTGACCAGTTCAGCTATGGCCCCTCCGACCGCGGTGCCTCGATCCGGATCCCCATCGGTACGGTCAACGATGGCTGGAAGGGCTACCTCGAAGACAGGCGCCCCGCCTCCAACGCCGACCCCTACCAGATCATCAGCATGATCCTCGCCACGCTGGCGAAAGTCGACGGCTGATCCGTTACCAACCTCTGAAACCAGAGAGCCGTTCCTCCCCGTAGAGGAACGGCTCTCTTTTCTTTCCCATCGGCGAACTCGGGCCTTTTGCGCCCTTGAATGCCGGGTACCGAGGGTATTAGGATAGTCGGTCCGCCCCCTGTAGAGGGCATGTGGAAACGCAAAACCACTTCAACAGCGGCAGCAATAAAACCGTTAAGGAGAATACGTCATGGACGTCCCCGATATTATGAAAGCCCAGGTCTTCTACGAGCCGGAGCAGATGACTCTCGATGAGGCGAAACCGGTTCCGGAAATTGGCCCCGAGCAGGTGCTCGTAAAGGTCCACGCCACCGGGATCTGCGGCTCGGATGTCTCCTACTACTTCGGTAAGGCCTCGGTCGGAACCGAAGACCCGCTCGTACTCGGACATGAGATCTCAGGCGTAATCGCCAGGGTTGGAGAAATCGCTGCCGAAAAAGGTGGTTTCGAGGTCGGTGATCCGGTCGTCGTCAATCCCGTCCAGTCGGACGTTGACTCACCCTGGACCCAGAAGGGTCTCTCCAACGTCGACCTTGGAACAGTCGTTGGTATCTCGGTGGACGGAGGTTTCGCCGAGTACTGCGCATCGCACTGGTACTGGACCGTCAAGGTACCCCAGGACATGGACCTCGACATCGCCGCCTCGGCCGAGCCGCTGGCCTGCGGTCTTTATGCCGTTAAAAACCTGAATATCGAGGCCGGCCAGTTCGTCACCATCTTCGGACCCGGTCCCATCGGACTCATGATGGTGCAGATGGCAAAGGTCTACGGCGCCGGCAAGGTGCTGCTGGTAGGCACCCGCGACGAGCGTCTCGCTGTGGGCAAGGAGCTCGGCGCTGACCTCATCGCCAACACCAAGGACCCGAAATCGCCCGACTACGTCGAAGATCTCGCCCAGTTCATCCAGGACAACAACGATGGCGGACTCTCAAACCGGACGATCCTCGCCACCAGCAACCTCGGGGCAATCAAGTCAGGCGTCGATACTGCAGGCCCCGCCTCGACGGTGGTCATCTTCGGGCTTCCCGGAGACGACGACGTCCACAGCTTCAACGGAATCGAGTGCATGCTCAAGGACATGACCATCCGCTACTCCTGGCTGGCGCCGGACACCTGGCCCGAAGCCGTCGACCTCCTGCACAGCGGCAAGGTGCGGGTCGAGCCGATCCAGAGCTACAGCTTCGCTCTCGAGGAGCTCGGCGACTCCCTGCGCAAGGTCAAGGACCGCGAGGGCAACGCGATCAAGCCACTGATGAAGAATTAAGGCTCAGCGCCCGGCAGAATTTAAAACGGGGTCTGTCGTCTTCCCGAAGATGGCAGATCCCGTTTTTTATCAGACGAAGAGGTCAGTCCGAATTGTCGTGGCCCCCGAGCTGGATGCCCCAGGTCCTCTGGGCCCGGTTCCGGAGGCCTCCCCCGACGATCGAGTACTCGCCCTCGGCGGTATTGTTGCGGCCGCCGGCCACTATGGAGAATTCTGCAACGGCCATATTGCCGCCGCCACCGCCCACAACCGCACCACGGGCAGAGGCCGTGTTGCCCTGGCCGCCGCCAATCATCGTATTCCTGCCGGTGGCGTAGTTGCTCTCCCCGCCGCCGACAAAACTCGCCTGGCCGTAGGAGATATTGTTGAATCCGCCTGCGGTCGACGAGAGCCAGCCCCCCACCGTATTTCGGCCACCCACCACCTGGGCTCCCCAGGTCGAGTAATTATTGCGGGAGCCCACCACGAGGTTGTGCGAGCCAATCCTGTAGTTGTCGTCCTCGGTATCGCCGATTCCATCATCGGAGCGCGTCTCCTGGTAGCCGATGATCAGGTTGCCCAGGCCATTGGTCCGATGGGTGGCGAAGTCCCAGATCTCCGCCGCCTGGTTTCCCCAGGTCGAGCCCATCCCGTTCACGAGCTGAACGTTGACGCCGGAGATACGGATAGCGGTCGCCCGGTTGCCGGTATCATCGACCGGCAGGCTGACCAGGCTCATGTAGCTGAGTATCTCAGCCTGCTCGGCTGTGAGGGCCGGAGCGTCCTGGGCACAGACCACAGGCACGGGCTCCACACCGCCAGTGAAGAGCCAGCTCAGCAGGTGGATCGCATCGCTGACATCGCGGGTACCGTCGCCGTTGGTGTCGCCATTGACACTGGCGACCGGACCTTCATCGCCGCCGGCGAGCGCCACCAGTTGTAGCGCGATAACGCCGAGGAGCGCCGCGTTGAGAAATAACGCGAAGAGGATCATGCGTTTCATAGGATTACTCCTTTTGTCTGTTTTTTTCGATAAGAGGACCCAAGCGGTTCGGGAAGAAGCTCGACAAGCCTCCTCTCCCCACCTCACCTCTACCATGCGCTTCAATTGTACCCCTTCATCCCAACGCCCGGCTCCACCATTTCAGTTCGCGCCGAGCAGCCGCACGGAGCGCATAAGGAAAAGAGGCACCGCCCGGGGTACCATGCCCACCGCGAGAGAAAATGATGAAACTCCCCACGAGCGAAACACCATCGTGACAGTCCCGGAGCTCAAAGAACCCATCCTTGCCGACGTAGAGAGCGCCCGCGACAGGATACGTCCCTGGCTGCCTCCCACAGCGCTGAGGTCCTATCCCGCGCTGTCCGCCCTTGCCGGAACGGAGCTCTTCGTCAAGCACGAGAACCACCAGCCCATCGGCGCCTTCAAGATCCGCGGGGGCATCAACATGCTCAGCCGCCTCAGCGACGAGGAAAGGGGGCGGGGAGTCATCTCCGCCTCCACCGGCAACCATGGACAGTCCATAGCCTACGCGGCGAAGCTCTTCGGAGCGCGAGCCATCATCACCGTACCCGAAGGCGCCAATCCCGCCAAGGTCGACTCCATGCTGGCGCTCGGGGCCGAGGTCGTCTTCCATGGGAAGGATTTTGACGAGGCCCGCGAGGAGGTTGAGCGGCGCGCCACCGCCGAGGGCCTGCGCTACATCCATTCGGCGAACGAGCCCCTGCTGATCGCGGGGGTGGGCACCTGCGCCCTCGAGATCATCGAGGAGGAGCCCGACCTCGATGCGCTGATCGTTCCGATTGGAGGAGGAACCGGGGCGGCTGGAGCCGGGCTCGTCATAGAGGGCCTGAGCCCGCGGACGAAGCTCATCGGGGTGCAAGCCGAGGAGGCACCGGCCGCCCGGCTCTCCTGGAAGAAGGGCACCCTGGTCGAGGCGCCGATGACGACAAAGGCCGAAGGCCTCGCGACGCGCTGCGCCTTCGAGCTGACCCAGGGGCTGCTTCGAAAACACCTCGATGACTTCGTGCTCGTCAGCGAGGAAGAGATGAGCCGCGCGGTCCGGATGCTGCTCGAAAAAACCCGCAATCTCGCCGAGCCATCGGGCGCCGCGTCGCTCGCTGCGGCGCTGAAGCTTACCGACAGCCTCGCCGGAAAGAAGACGGGCGTGATCCTCAGTGGCGGGAACATCTCCCCGGGCCAACTGATGAACCTACTGGCCTCTGCATGAGAAGCCTGGCCCTGGCACCAGGGTCACCGGCCAGGAACGGGCGGGAGGCTGCCTGCCGGGATCAGTTGCGGCCGCCGCGACCCCTGCCGCCGAAGCCGCCGAAGCCGCCGAAGCGTCCACGGTCATCACCTCTCTCTCGACCCTCGTCGTCATCGTCGTTGGTCTCGGGTTCGCCGGTGAAGCCGAACTCCTCCATGGCGGTCTCGATCTCGAGTTGCTGGATCGAGCACTGCTGGCCGGAGTTCAGGGAGATGAAGAGATAGCCCGTTTGCTCCGGGTTCGCTTCCCCATAGTACCGGGTATAGATGCTGTTGGCCTTCCACTTGACCGGCTTGCCATTGACGGAAAAGGTCAGGCTTTTTCCCACGCGCTCCACTCTGATACGCTGCCAGCCTTCCTTCAATTCGATCTGGAGACGCTTGGAGCGCAGGTCTTCAGACGTGACCCCCATAGTCCTGCCTCCGTAGTCGTGGACCGTAGCGGAAAAATCACCCCGCAACAGCCTCTTGGAAGCCAGCAAAGCGTAACCGGAGATGCCGGTGGTGTTCTTGACGGCGAGAGCTTCACCGCGCCTGGCGAGAGTCATCTTTTCGAGCGGGTGGGGCCTCCAGCGCTCGCGCTGGTAACAAAGCACCTGGAGCTCCGACAGCTTGATTCCCCGGGAGAAGCCGATCTCCTTCTCGATCTCCGCGAGCCTCTTCTCGATTCGAACCTGGCTCAGACCTTCGAGACCGGCGAGAACCTTGCGGTACCAGTGGGCGGCCCTCATCAGGCAGCTGATCCGGAGAACATCCTTATTGCCCTGCGCCAGTTCCCACCATCCATCGGCAATACCCTGCAGCTCCAGGGCGACACCAGACGCCTTGAATTCTTCATCGGCCAGCTTCTTCAGGTCTCCATCGGGTCCCTTCGAGAGCAGCGGCATGCCCGTTTTCCAATCCCGCTTGTAGAGACTGATAAACTCTCCCACGGTCCCGTTGGCCTCGAGGTTGGCGGGATCGCCGACAAGCTTCTCCAGGGATGGCTTCACCTCTTCGAAACGCTTCTCGAGAAGATTGATGTACTTCGCCTTGTCCTTGGCGATACCCGCCAGGAGCTTATCCCTCGATGCCCTCTTTCGCGCCAGCCCCGCGAAACGCTCGGCGGTCGAATAGTCATCCATCGCCAACGCCATGTCGACCAGGGTCATCCACTCATCGAAGATCGTCTCTTCAGTGATGAGCGACTTCGTCCTGGGAAAGACCGACAGCAGGCCCTCCTTGACCGTCACCGAGTCGATCAGGTAGCCATCCTCCATCAATTGGAAGGCCTCCAGGGAGTTGTTCAGATCGGCGCTGCGGGCCGAGAAATTGATCGCCTCACTGAGGAGAACGTACCTCGCGACCATGTCGGCCTTTTCCCTCTTCGCCTTGGCAAGGAGCACCTTGCCGAGGTCACGCCGCGCAACGGTTGTTCTCTTCGAGTACTCGGACTTGAAGAGCTGTTTGATGAGCTTCGCCTTCTCTTCCTGCTCGAGCGGAGGAGGCACGGGCAGCTTCCCTTCCTGCGCGCGCAACGGGAGAGTCAAAGCGCAACCCACCAGGCAGCTGAGGACCAATGCTATGCAGTACTTCAAGGAAAACCTCCTGTGACGTAAATATCCGGAACTACCTTGATGGGACCAAACCCCCGTCCTCAGCACAAGGTAATTAAAAAAACCAGGGGCCGGTAAAAAGAGGCCGCGAACACCGGGGTGCCAGAGAAAAAACAGTTGGAGGTGCCTGTCGGGATCAGTCGCGACTACCACGGCCCCTGCTGGAGCGTCCACGATCATCATCCCCTCGTCCTCGACCCTCGCCGCCCTCGTCGTCGTTGCTCCCGGGTCCGCCGGCAGTGATACCAAACTCCTTCGTGGCGGTCTCGAGCTCGAGCTGCTGGATCGAACACTGCTGACCGGAGGTCAGGGAGATAAAGAGATAGCCCGTCTGCTCCGGCTTCGGCGGCGGATAATACTGGGTATAGATGCTGTTGGCCTTCCACCTGACCGGCTTGCCGTTGACGGAAAAGGTCAGGCTCTCGCCCACGCGCTCCACCCTGATACGCTGCCAGCCTTCCTTCAATTCGATCTCGAGACGCTTGGAGCGCAGACCATCATCGTCCCTGTCGTCAGCCGTGATCCCCATAGTCCGGCCTCCGTAGACATGGACCGTGGCGGAGAAATCACCCCGCACCAGCCTCTTGGAAGCCAGCAAAGCGTAACTGGAGATGCCGGTGGTGTTCTTGACGATGAGAGCTTCGCTGCGCCTGGCGAGAGTCATCTTTTCGATCGGGTGGGGTTTCCAGCGCCTGCTCTGGTAACAAAACACCTGCAGATCGGAGAGCTTGACTCCCCGCGAGAGGCTGATCTCCTTCTCGATCTCCGCGAGCCTCTTCTCGATTCGAACCTGGCTCAGACCTTCGAGACCGACGAGAACTTTGCGGTACCAGTGGGCGGCCCTCATCAGGCAGCTCTTGCGGAGGAGAGTCTTGTTGCTCTGCGCCATCTCCCACCATCCATCGGCGATACCCTGCAGCTCCAGGGCGACGCCAGACGCCTTGAATTCTTCATCGGCCAGCTTCTTCAGATCTCCATCGGGACCCTTCGAGAGCAGCGGTATGCCCGTTTTCCAGTCCCGCTTGTAGAGACTGAAGAATTCCCCCAAGATCCCGTTGGCCTCGAGATTGGCGGGATCACCGGCGAGCGTCTCCAGGGATGGCTTCACCTCTTCGAAGCGTTTCTCGAGCAGGTTGATGTACTTCGCCTTGTCCCTGGCTATACCAGCCAGGAGCTTGTCCCTCGCTGCCCTCTTTCGCGCCAGCCCCGCGAAACGCTCGGCGGTCGAATAGTCATCCATTCTCACCTCCATGTCGACCAGAGCCATCCATTCGTCGAAGATCCTCTCTTCAGTGATGAGCGACTTCGTCCTGGGAAAGGCCGACAGCAGGTCCTCCTTGACCTTCACCGAGTCGATCAGGTAGCCATTCTCCATCAGCTTGAAGGCCTCCATGGAGTTCTTCAAATCGGCGCTGCGGGCCGAAAGATTGATCGCCTCACTGAGGAGGACGTACCTCGCGACCATATCGGCCTTTTCCCTCTTCGCCTTGGAGAGGAGCACCTTGCCAAGGTCACGCCGCGCAACCGTCGTTTTCTTCGAGTACTCGGACTTGAAGAGCTGCTTGACGAGCTTCGCCTTCTCTTCCTGCTCCAGCGGAGGAGGCACGGGCAGCTTCCCCTCCTGTGCACGCAACGGGAGAATCAAAGCGCAACCCACCAGCCAGCTGAGGACCAGTGCTATGCAATGCTTCAAGGAAAACCTCCTGTGACGTAGACACCCGGAACTCTTCGGATGAAATCCGAACCCCTGCCTGTGACACAAAGTATATAAAAACCGGGGGACCGGGGGAAAAAGACCTATCGACAACGCAGGTTAGCGTCATCTTGCACCCTGGGCCAGAATGCTGCAAGCAGAAGACAATTAACGACAACCCGAAGAACTCTCAACGCCTGCAGGAGCTCAGGCAACCCTCGATGCGTACGCATTCGGCTCCCAGGGCCGGGGCCGGGCCCTGCTGGAACATGAAAGAGAGCAGGAGGACCGCATCCGCCAGGTTGACGGCGGAATCGCCATTTGAGTCGAGGAGGGCCAGGTTGCCGCCCTCCGCGAGTCCTTTACCCTCACAGGGCAGTTCGCCGGGGACCCCCAGGTAGAGCTGGCGAAGCAGGCGAACGGCATCCGAAACGTCGAGAACGCCATCCTCGTTGGCATCTCCGGGTAGCCGCAGACCGCGAGGGGCTCCCCCATTCTCGGCGTAGCCCGGTGTGCCGAGCTCAACGATGCCGGGGCGCCAGCTGTCGGGATCGCTCCAGGTATTCACCGGCGCGAAGAAATCGTTGATCACCAGGGTGAAACCGGCTCCATCCGCTTCCGGATACCAATCGGCGTATTCCAGCTCGAGGATCGTCTCGGCGAAAGCCCCCTCGATCGCCACACTCTCTCCCCCGTTGCTCAGCTGGCCGGAGAATTCACCGGCCACCAGAACCCCATCGGTCTCGTAGCGTGATGCGAAGGCATCGAGTTTCTTGACCACGAGGACATGCTCGCCGGGGGCGAGGTCGTCGATTCCCGCCCCTGAAAAATCGAACTGCACTCCGCCACGGATGGAAATCCCGGCGAGGTCGAGAACCCGGTCGCCTGTATTCATCAGCTCGATAAACTCGTAGTCCTCCGTGGCGAAACCCGCGCCGGGCGCCACGTCGGGGGGATGGTACATGAGCTCGGTGATGCGCAGGGGGAAGCTCCCCTCGACC
>Ga0310342_100001940_pt1 | contig 13150 bp, 10 predicted proteins | sample S15DNA20500_MG_FD_206155 | JGI IMG/M metagenome (GOLD analysis project Ga0310342, IMG submission 206155) | Marine microbial communities from station ALOHA, North Pacific Subtropical Gyre - S1503-DNA-20-500_MG | ecosystem: Environmental > Aquatic > Marine > Oceanic | place: Pacific Ocean: North... | reverse complement strand
GTTCACCAGGCACTTCTGACTGTGGCACCGGTCGCTCCTCGATCGGCCAGATGGGTTCGCCTGTCTCTCGGTCAAACGTAAACGCCCATCCCTGTTTGGTCGTCTGAACCACAATCTCACGCGGTGTTCCATCAACTGTCACATTCATGACTACTGGAGCCGTTGGATTATCAAAATTCCAAATGTCGTGATGTACAGTCTGAAAGTGCCACGCCCGCTCACCGGTCTGAACATCGAGTGCGATCACACTAGTACCAAATAATCCATCACCGGGCCGAAATCCCCCATAAAAATCAATCGTCGGAGGATTAGTCGGAACAAAGACAAGACCGCGTTCAGGATCAGCTGATATGGGCGCCCAGGATGAGACGTCCCCGGTCCATTCCCACGCATCGTTCTCCCACGTGTCATGTCCGACCTCACCTGGGCGTGGAATGACATGAAATTTCCACAGGTGCTCACCGGTACGAGCGTCATACCCCATGATGTCACCCGGCACGTTCTCGATTCGCGTCTGGTTATAGCCTTGCTCCGCCGAATTCCCGACAACGACAACACCATTCACAACGATCGGAGGCGAAGAGCTAGTGATGTGACCGAGTTCTCTGGGAATTCCAAAGTCGGCATCATACACACCATCCCAACTCTGCCATGGTCCCCAGTCCGCAATAAGGTCTGGCAATAAATCGACTACGCCCGTATCTGGAAAATCCGGAAGTTGAATCGACTGCCCCCACTCCTCAAGAGGACGACCCGTTTTGGCATCAAGCGCATGTAGAAAAAATGCTGGCGTGATGACATAAATAACTCCACGGCCGTCGACCTCAGCATACGCAACCCCTTTGCCGTACCCATTGCGCATGCCCCGATTCACACGGGTGGTGTGGGGTTCCCGGTACGTCCACACAGTCTCCCCTGTCGCCGGATCAATGGCTATGACGGTCCGACGTTCACCAGCAACTGTATACAGCAATCCATCCACATAAATTGGAGTCGATCGCGACACCCCAAGCGTCGTCGACCCATAATTGTCGCCACGCCACACCCATGCGATTTCAAGATCCTCAAAATTACTAGCAGTGACCTGATCGAGTGGTGAATAGCGTGTGTGCCACACATCCCCACCAATGTAGCGCCATTCTCCATTCTCTGTGCCCTGTGTTTGGGCATGTGCCGAACTCAACAGGAACGACACCACCATGACTACGCATATCACCGTCACCCGTTTACTCATGTGTATTACCTGTCCAAATCCGCGTTACTGATCGTTTGACACAATCGCGACGGTCTGCAATACCATCTCATCCGTGGGAAGCGGTGCCACCCCTGTTGGGTAGTCGTTCAATTTAAGGAGATAGGCAACCACTGCAGCATACTCTTCGGGACTCAAACTGCCTGGGTCACCTTCTGGCATCAACGTTGCTATTGTTTCGTAAAGGTCCGCTGTCGTCAGCCCAACCCACGTAAACTGAAACCGCGCACCTGAAAACTCGCCAGTATCATGACACGAGGCGCACACGGCCTCGAACGTGCGTTGGCCTTGAGTTGCCTGCGCTGGCGTAAACACTCCGTCCATCACAGAGCCCTGCGCGAACATGACAACAGAACATCCGAACCATACCAAACTGCCGACAACCTTGCTGACGACCTTGTACATTGGCGTGATCATCGCTCGATCCGGACGATCTGGGCAACCTGCTTTCAGAAACTGCTTGCCACTGCAAGTTCCTCACATCACAATCACCGCATGACGTATTCGTCGGTTAAATTCCACCCGTAGCAAGCACCGGCCTGAACTACGGAGATGCTCGATTGAAGGGTTTAAGCTACTACCAATGAAAATCATCAGACAGCAACAGGCCGTCATAGGTCTCGCCTTGGTCTTAATCGCTGCCGGTACTGGCTCATCGGCGCAAGAGGTCAACTCAAGTGGCACACGAACACCATGGGGAGACCCTGATCTACAGGGCATTTGGAATAATTCGACAACTACACCGCTGGAGCGGATGACAGATGCTGAGCAAGAAAGAGGATTAAACGCACAGGCTCCTGTCATCGAAGCAACTCGAGGTACAGGTGCGGCGTGGCCAGAAACGAGAGGCCGCCTCCAACAACCTTCGTTAATTGTCGACCCACCAACCGGACGGATTTCAATGACGACGGAGGCGGTCGAACGCCTCGTGGCCCGTGAGCGTGCTCGTGAAGGTCGAGGCGAAGCTGATTCCTGGCTAGATCGAAATTCGTGGGAGCGCTGCATTTCACGTACGATGCCAGTGCAGATGATTCCAAATCTCTACAACAACAATTACCAAATCTTTCAAACACCTGACCACGTTGTTCTCCAAATCGAAATGGTTCACGAGACGCGCATCATCCCACTTGATGGTCGCCCTCATTCCTCTGACCACATTCGTCAATGGTTGGGTGACTCTCGCGGACACTGGGAAGACGACACACTGGTAGTTGAAACAATGCACTTCCATGATCGACTTGATGGAGGCAATTATCAACCGTCGCATTTATTGCAAACAGGACATCGGGGCTCAGGTGAGATGTTGCGCATCGTCGAACGGTTTCGCCGGGTTGATGCTGAAACGCTCGACTACCGGTTTACTGTTGAGGATCCATCGACCTATATAGAGCCGTATACCGTCGCGATTCCATTTCGCTGGCAAGAGAATCAAGAACCCATCTACGAATACGCGTGCCACGAAGGGAACTACGGCATGGTAAACCTGCTCTCCGCCGGACGAGCCGATGAACAACTCGCCCGTGATGCGTCGACCTTGGTGTCAACGCAACGTACGAACGCGGGACACCCTGGCGTTCGGGAACCGGCCGTACCGTTTGTAACTGAGAAATAGTCTTCAACCAGGGCTTTAAGAGGAAATCAGTATGACGCTACCGTCCCGACTGCTAGTTTTGACACTTCTGACGGCAGCTTCAGGTTTTCTTACATCGTGCATGTCGGCATCTGTGGATCAGCAGAATGTGAACTGGTCAGTCTACCTGGGTGATTCTGGGCGACGCCACTATTCCAAACTGACACAAATCACGCCGGACAACGTCAACACGCTTGAATTAGCTTGGGCGTACGACTCGGGGAACCCCCGTTCAGGGAACTCAACCATGTATACAAGCCCACTGGTTGTCGACGGTGTTTTCTATGGCTTATCACCAACATTGACAGCCTTCGCGCTTAATGCCGCAACCGGCAAAGAATTGTGGCGCCACGACCCAGGCGTCCCAAGTGGACCTCAACGCGGTTTGATGTGGTGGGAGCGCAATGATGAACAGCGACTACTGTATACCGCTGGCCGCTACGTCATTGCCCTTCACCCCACAGACGGCTCCGCGATCACTGACTTTGGAATCAACGGACAGCTTGACCTGATGCCACCAGAACGAACCGGATCACTGCGTGTCACGGTCCCCGGCATCGTCTTTGACGACATGCTGATTTTTGGGTTTTCGACCCTTGAAAGTGATGGTGCCCTTCCTGGCAGCATACGAGCGTTCGATGCCGTGGACGGTCATCTACTGTGGCAGTTCGACAGCATTCCCAAGCCCGGCGAACTAGGTTCTGAGACGTGGGCTGATGGCACTCTTGAGAACGCAGGCGGTGCAAATACGTGGACTGGGTTCACACTCGATGAAGAACGTGAACTACTCTTTGTGCCAACAGGGTCATCGACACCAGACTTCTATGGCGGGCGCCGCCACGGCGACAATCTCTTTGCCAATAGTGTCTTGGCGCTTGACGCCCGTACCGGTGAGCGCAAATGGCATTATCAGGTCTGGAGACACGACATCTGGGACCGAGATTTTCCATCACCTCCCACCCTCGTCCAGCTCGTTCGAGATGGCACCACGATTGACGGTGTCGCAGTCACAACAAAGTCAGGACATCTTTGGCTGTTTGACCGGGAGACCGGTAAACCGCTGTATGACGTAATCGAGGAAACGACACTTCCGAGTAATCTTCCGGGAGAATCACCAGCGCCGACACAACCGGTGTCCGCTATGGCGTTCACCCGCCAAGCGTTTGAACTGACCAATCGAAATCCTGAAGCCACGGCCTTCGTGCAGGAACTCATTAAAGACTTCGATCTCCGTCCGTGGGCGCCTCCATCGCTTAATGGCACCCTCATGTACCCTGGCTATGACGGCGGTGCCGAGTGGGGAGGCTCTGCATTTGATCCTGCGACCAACCGCCTCATCCTGAATGCGTCTGAAATCGGCTCCGTGGTCCAACTCCACGAGATCCCAATCGGGCACAGCAACCGAGGCGTCTACGCTGAGCATTGTGCCAGTTGTCACGGACTCGATCTCACCGGGACAGCAATCGGCCCCTCTCTTGTCGGCGTATTTGATCGGATCGGCCGAACTGAAATCTCAGCAATCGTCCAAGACGGACGTGCGCGAATGCCGCCGTTCGACCATCTTTCAGAGGTTCAGCGTCGGGGAGTCCTTCGCTACTTAGAAGCGCCGGGTGACACAGAGGTCAACGATACGCCGACGACCGAGGTCCGATACGCGCATGGTGGGTATGTGTGGGTACGAGACCACGAAGGGCTACCTGGGAACACACCGCCGTGGGGCACGTTAAATTCGATTGACCTCGCATCTGGTGACATCGTATGGCAGGTTCCTTTTGGCAACTATCCGGAACATGAGGAACTCGGATTCGGCGCTGAAAGCTATGGTGGACCAATCGTGACGGCAACCGGCCTCATCTTCATTGGAGCAACACCAGACCGGCAATTCAGGGCTTACGGTACCGCCAACGGCGACATGCTCTGGGAAACAGAATTGCCGGCTGCAGCGTATACAACCCCTGTTACGTACAGTGTCGATGGTGTGCAATATGTTGCTATATCCGCCGGTGGGGGCAAGGGGTCAGGCCGTTCCAGCTCTGAATACCTTGCGTACCGGCTCCCATCACCGTGATAGGCCTCCAATCCGATCAAAGCGTTCAGGGCAGGCCAATTCTTCTTCTGAGCAATCTGACTGCTGACGTTGCCGCTCCAATAACCGGCTGTCGCCGCAATTGGATGGCAGACGAAAGTACCCGCTCCATGGAGAACTGTGCGAACACAATGGTCGCTTCCGGATCGACCTTCTCAACCGCCTTGAGCACTAACTCATCATGAAGTGCAACTTGCCCGGACACTACGGCGGTTAAGGCACCGTCGACCACGCGACCTGATACTTCTGTCGAGCGAGAGAGCCGTTGCACTTCTCGTCGAAACTCCTCCTGTAACAACACGACAGAATCCTCAGCCGTGGACAAGACATACAAGGGACGGTCTTCACGAAGTGCCTCATCAAGAATACCGTCGAACGACCGAAGCACCGGGATAGCGATCGCGCGCCGCGCCTGGGCAACCGCATCGCCGAAAAACGAACCCGTAAAAATAATCCCATCATTCCCGGTCGAACTACTGTAGATAAGAAGTTGCTTAATCCGTCTAGCTAATTCAGACGTATCTGCCGTACCCCAACTTCGATCGAGATACAGAGACCCGTCAAGCAAATGCGACACATCGACAGTCGGCCACTGCGATTCGAACGCAGCCTGTGTCGGTTCGATCGATTGCTTGAGCGCGTGAACCGCACCCACCCGTATACGTTTAACGCCCACGACTTTGATTACTGGGAACGATCCTGACAACGAGAATGCGCACGACTAAAACATCTCAGACGTATGCACGTGCAACTGAGTTCCATCCGCCTGAATATCGACCTCTCCACGAATGGTCACGAACCTCCCGCTGCCACGATTCATTAGCTCAATAGTTCGGTCGCTGGCAACAAGCGGTATGACTGTATCGTCACTGATCTTTAAGACGGCCTGGCCATCAGCACGCATCAATTCCCCGTGCGCCGTAATAGCTACCGCATCGGGAATAAACCCCGCGTTCCGAAATTCATCTCGAACAAGAATTAAGTCAAGTGTCTGTCCAGAACTTAGCGTCAACAGAACTTCGTTCTCTACTACGCGTATCTCAACACGATCCACATGCATCAAACGTCCAAGACGTCGTTCAAGTCCTTGGGCACACGTCGGGCACGACAATTCGACACTGACAACGACGCTTTCTATCCCCGAGACCTTTGAGGTTTGATAGGCCGCGCTACGTTGTCCCGTGCCGATCAGGAGCCCCACACTCGTCAGCACGACCAACCCACATCTCACACGCCTCCTGTCGCAATAGTTCTCCACCACGCCAGACATTGTTTCAAGAAGATTGTTGTCCACCGACCGCGCACCTGGTGTTGACACGTTATTACTTCCGTCCTGGGCCATAGAGCACACGCCCCGGCCGCGCACCGGTATGCTCACCCTCATCGATCACCAACTGACCATTGACAATCACGTATTTAACGCCGACCGCATATTGATGTGGTGACTCAAACGTCGCCCGATCACTCACCAGTTCCGGGTCAAAAACCGTGATATCTGCATAAAACCCTTCCTGAAGGAGACCGCGTTGGCGAAGGCCTAATCGCTGTGCCGTCGCCCCGCTCATCTTTCGCACAGCCTCTTCAAGCGTTAAGACACCACGCTCCCGCACGTAACGAGCCAAGACCCGTGGAAACGTGCCGTATTCACGGGGATGCGGCACTCCTACGCCAAACACGGACACGCCCCCATCTGAACCGATCGCCGTCGATGGATGCTGCATAATGCGCTCAACGTCGCTTTCGTCCATTGCGTGATAAATCGCACGCGCGCCACCACGCTGAATGAGCTCCATGACAAGATCGGCTGCAGTCAAAAAGTCCGACGCAACGTCACGGTCAGCCAGAATATCAGCCAGACTCTGTCCCTCAAGTGAGCGGTCCCACTCGCACAAACTGATCACAACGTTGTCAGGATCGCCTCCACCGCGGTCGTGTTCAATCCGGTCGGCAATCTCTCCTCTGATCCGGCGCCTGGTTTCTGGGTCATCAAAGCGAGCCAACAGTTCATCAAGCCCGCCAGCCTGTGCCCATTGCGGTACAAGCGCTGCGATCGTGGTCTGAGACGCGGTGTACGGATATTGGTCCATCGTGATATCAACACCACGCGCACGAGCACCGTCGACCAGTGCCAGACTTTCTCGACTCTGCCCCCACATATCTCGACTAATGGCTTTATGGTGTGTCATCTGAACCGGAAGCTCAGCCTCTTCTCCGATCCGAATGGTCTCTCTGACAGAATCAAGTAGCAGCTGGGCTTCGTCTCGCATGTGCGAGATGTACACGCCACCTGACTCAGACACCACCGACGCCAATTCAATAATCTCTTCAGTCGGCGTAAAACTACCCGGCACGTAAAACAGACCGGTCGATAGACCGAGTGCCCCTTCTGCCATCGCGCCAGCCACCAATGCCTTCATCTGTTCTATTTCGTCAGGGGTAGCCTCCCGATCCTCAACGCCAATAATTTCGCGACGAACAGTGCCTTGACCAACAAACACCCCCCAGTTGGGGCTAATGGCGAAGTTCGCAACATCTGAAAGATGGGTTCCAACCGGAAAAGGTGAACTTCCATCGTTGCCTTCGGTAATTGTTGTTACGCCCTGGTACAAGTAATTGTCAGCCGTGGGGACATCGAAGATCCCGCGTACCGCATGCGTATGTGGATCAATAAACCCCGGTGACACGACGAGCCCACTAGCATCAATCACACGCCGTGCTGTTGCATCGGATAAATCGCCGATCCGAGCGATCCGATCTCCACGCAATCCAATATCTACCAATACCCATGGATTGCCGGTCCCATCAACGATCCGACCACCCTGAATGATCAGGTCGAAAGACTCTCTCGTTTGAGTATCTGCTGGTAGCGTCGCAGCACAAATGAAAACGACAGCCCAATACAGTCGCCTCATTATTGTCGTTGCTCCGCTTCGATTTGGGCTACATACAGTCGCTCAAGTCGCTCCACAGATCGAAGAAATCCATCCGGATCAACAAATGTCTCCGGGCTGTATTCTTGCCCAGCCTGATATTTCTCATGCAGCTGATACTGACTGCCGTGCGAAGACACCCACACATCAAGGTCTAATGCTTTCTGCTTCCGAAACGTCAACGCAAAATCATCGGCGACGCCTGCATACGTTGGATCAACAATCAGCTTCTTCCCATCATTGATCGTACCCATATTGATCACCCCAACGTCATACGCACGATTCCCTTCACGTGCCTCCATCAGGTAACTGGAACTTCCGGCAGTATGACCAGGAGTCTCCATCACGGTCAGCCTCGTTGGACCCAGCTCAATGACGTCGCCATCTGCAATAATCTTATCGACGGACACCGGTCGAAATGATTCCCGCCCTCCAAAGTGCGGGTCACTGAAACCACCATCTTCAAGAACAGGTGCATCTTCTGCTGTCGCCCACATCTCCGCACCGGTCAGTTCCTTAATCTCTGCAAGCGCCGCCGTGTGGTCCCAATGCGCCTGCGTCGCGAGCAAAATCTTGACATCCTCAAGTCGGAAGCCCACGGACTCTATGTTCTGCCGAATCATCGCCGTCGAGTCTTCGACTCCAGTGTTAATCAGAATATGCCCATCGCCAGATGTAATCAGAAATACCGCCAAGTCATAGGTCCCGACGGCATACAAATTTCCGATCACACGATGTCCGGGGAATGGCCGTGTCCAATTGTCATTTTGCGCAATCAGCACCGCCGCAAGCGACACCGACAATCCAATTGCCACGCTGAACCGCAGTAATGATGACTTCATGCCGGTCATTGTAACTACGTCTCTAACGAATACGAAGCCTTGCGTTCGCCCGCAACGGGAAACGATTTCTATTCGACCCACTATGAATCTCGCGATGCATGGCGCGACACCTCCCTGAGCGTTACGATCACACCATGGAACATCCGACACCGATTCATCCGCAAGATCACGCGCAGTATGACGCGACAAAGATGGGTAAGAGCACGCTCTATCACTCCGCACAGATCCTGGTAGGCCTCAACGCCTTTGAACCAGGGCAAGAACATGCCCTCCATGCTCATGCCGGCATGGATAAGGTTTACCATGTCATTGAAGGCTCGGGGCTATTCCTCCTTGACCAGCAGGAAGTTCCAATGCAAGCAGGCATGCTCCTCGTTGCACCCGACGGTGTCGCCCATGGAATACGCAATACGAGTGGCGCACGCTTACTCGTCTTAGCGGTTCTCGCCCCCGCTCCAGCATGACGGCAGCCGACGACAAGTAATCACAACGAATACTGTTCGTTGGCCTACGGCGCAAAACTTGACCGCGCCCGAATGCCCCACCGACCGTCATCGTTAGTTACTAAATAAAGCGTGTTGAATGTTGACGTGACATCCCCTTCAGCGTTGTAGCGACTAAACGTCAACGCGACGTTCGCAGCGTTCTCTGACACCTGGACGACTTCGATCGCATCCCACTCACTCCTCGCCCAATCAAAGCGTTCCGAAAACCTCTCAAAATGACCTGTATGTGTCTCGACAAACTCTGCCTCGGTATCCCATACAACTACGTCATCACTTGCAACGCGCACATGCGGATAGCTCAACGTCCCGGCCCAGGCGCTCACATCGCGTGCATTGAACGCCTCCATAAACTCCTCGACCTTGGAAACCGCGACGGTGGAGACGTGCCCTGCTTGCTCGGGAGCGACAGGCGGCCCCGCGCCAAAACGCGCCTGAATTCCCCACTTCCCGTTACGTTCAGTGGCGACGTACGTCACGAGATTTCGTTGAATAACATTGCCGACTGCATCGAAACGCGCCCACCGCCCCGCAATATGCGCCTTCCGAACACCTGCATGAACCGAACGCAGATCTTCATACTCCGTGTGGTCCCAACCGGTTGCCAATACGCGTTCATAATCAACATTCTCAACGTACTCCGCCCGCGCCAGCCATAAGCGGTTTCCCCCGACAGACGGTCGCGAATGCGGAAAATGCAATGACCCCGCCCATTGGTCCGGGTCACGGCTGTTCCACGTAATGAGAAACCGTTCCACGGCACGCTCACCTGGTGTCGCAAGAGACACCGGAGCTCCGACACCGACGGGCTTCGCAACTTCGGATGACGGCGGGGAACAATTACTAAGACCGACCGCCAGCACAAACACAGCCAGTACTGTTTTCATCCCGACCTCCCAACAGTCCCCACGGCTGCACGCTCTTGCGGCCCTTCGCCGCTGGTAAGCAATGTCGCGACAATACCGCACAATAACGAGACAAGAAATGACGGCGCTAGTTCTTCCGCGTGCACTAAGAGCGAGGCCCACCCAGGCAGGACTGGCACCACAAACGCAAAGAACGGAATGGACACAATGCCACTAACCATCGACGTGATCGCCCCGTACACGTTATAGCGAGGCCAGGCGAGCGACAAAATCATCATCGGACAAAAGGTTGCCGTCAATCCAGACCAGCCGAAAATGACATACCAAAAAATCGTCCTGTCAGGTGAAACCAGTGACACACCCCACGCAATGATGAGCGCAAACACTCCAAGTATGACCGTCACCCGCCGAGACAATCGTATAAGCGCCTCGCTTGATTCTGCTCTGCCGAACATTCGCTTATACACATCGTGCGTCACCGCACTCGAGGCCACTACGAGAAGGGAATCAATCGTAGACATCGTCGCCGCAAGTACGGCCGCAACAAAACAGCCAACGACCAGTGGCGGAAACAACACCTGCGTCAACACCGGAAGCACGAGTTCCCCACCAACACCAAGCAGCGCAAGCTGGCTCCCACCGTCATCAACGAGGAGGACACTACCCAAGAATCCAGCCATGACTGCTCCCGTATCAGTAAGCAGTGTAAAGACTAAAGCGACCCAACGACCGCGGCGAATCTCACCTACGTCTCGAACAGCCATAAATCGAACAAAGATTTGGGGCGACCCTAAAAACCCAAGTCCGATGGCGGCATAACTAATAACGGTAAAAACATTTTGCCATGTGAACCCGCCGTCACCCCAGATCGTGAGCATAGCGGGGTCAACAACGACCAAAGCTGCCTGCGTTCCACTCAGTCCCCCCAAAGCCACAAACGCACCAATCGGCAGCGCCACGAGTCCAACGACCATCATGATGCCTTGGAAAACGTCAGACCAAGCAACCGCCAAAAAACCTCCCCAGGATGTGTAGGCCAGAACAATCGAAAAACCTACGACAATACCGACGTAATAATTCCAATGAAGAAAGCCGGCAAACGCCTTTCCGGTAGCATCAAGTTGAGCGCTTACATAAATGGTCACGAAACCGGTCAGAGCGACGACAGCAACGGACCGCAACACAACGGCCCAATGGTTCCCTGCTGGCCCAACCGCAAACCGTCCAACCAGGTAATCTGGAATCGTCAGTGCATTTTGACGGTCAGTTGTTAATTTGAACGGGCGGGCCATTAGGAACCACCCACCCGCCACACCAAGCACCTCTCCAACGACAACCCACAACGCCGGAAGACCGACCGTGGCGCCGAGTCCGGTCAGTCCTAAATACAGCCAGGCCGATTCACCTGTCGCACGCGCGGAGAATGCGGCTACCCAGTAGCTGAGTCGTTTTCCACCAAGGTAGTAGTCATTAACTGTTGAGATGCGCCGCGCCGCGACAACACCAAACAAGACCAAAACACCGAAATAGAACGCAAGGGCGACGTATAACATCTTCAGTAAAGTCCGCGATGCGACTCACTACGCTTAGACCAAAGGAATCGGCTTGGAGCTCGGTGTCCTAACCGCCGCCACCACAATATGCTATTTCCCTTCATGCTGAAAACTACCTTGTCCACCAAGACCGAGCAGTGGGAGAATGACTAGCGCACAGAACAGAATCTGCACGCGCGCAGCGTTTTACTTGTCTCGTGCGCCTCGTGGGTGTGCCTGACATCATCTGATCTCCACGCGGTTCTCAAGGATTCTCTACATGCCACGACAAACTCAACGCTGGTGCTTTCTCATGTCGCTACTCGCGACAGGTGTGATCTTTATTACTTCTGACTGCAATCTACTGCAGGCCCAGACCGAAACGTCCCAAGACTTTACGCCGGTCACGGATGCAATGCTCGCAGACCCATCAGATGACGATTGGTTGATGTGGCGTCGCACACTGGACGGCTGGGGCTATAGCCCACTGAACCAGATCAACCGTGAAAACGTGGCTGAGTTGCAGATGGTCTGGACCAGAGGTCTAGTCCGTGGGGCGCAGGAGGGCACCCCGCTTGCCTACGACGGCGTACTGTACATGCCCCAAGCCAGTGACACGATCCATGCCATCAACGCCGAGACTGGCGACCTGATCTGGGCATACCAACGAAGTCTTCCAGACGACGTCTATGAATACGTCGGCGGCAACGCACGTAACAACCGCAATATTGCAATTTACGACCGCTTCATCGTCAACACCACTGACGACAACTATGGAATCGGTCTTGATGCGGTTACCGGCGAACTCGCATGGGAAACAGAAATTTTCGATTATCGGGTCACTCCAGCCGGACATAGCTCCGGTCCGATCGTTGCCGACGGCAAAATGATTTCTGGGCGAAGTTGTCGCCCAGCCGGCGGACCCGAATCATGTGTCGTGGTGGCGCATAATGCTATAACGGGCGAAGAGGTATGGCGGCGACGGACAGTCCCCGCCCCTGGGGAACCCGGGGATGAAACCTGGGGAGAGGTACCATTTGAACAACGTATTCACGTCGGCACCTGGATGCCACCCAGCTATGATCCAGAACTCGGATTGATTTACCAGGGTACTTCGGTCACTTCACCGGCGCCAAAATTTTTACTTGGTGGCACCGAACTCGCTCACCTCTATCACAACTCGACGTTAGCGCTTGACGTCGATACGGGGGACATCCGTTGGTATTACCAGCATCTCAATGATCACTGGGACCTCGACCACCCGTTTGAACGCCTGCTGGTTGATACCGCCGTGACACCCGATGCGTCAGAAGTGAGCTGGATCAATCCGAGACTTCAACGGGGTGAAAGACGGAAAGTCGTGACTGGAATTCCAGGTAAAACCGGTGTGGTCTATACGCTCGACCGTGAGACCGGTGAATTCCTCTGGGCGACCCCGACCATCGCACAAAACGTAATCACCAACATTGACGGAGCCACCGGCGCAGTCACAGAAAATGCGGAGGTGAC
>Ga0310342_100001939_pt1 | contig 13152 bp, 14 predicted proteins | sample S15DNA20500_MG_FD_206155 | JGI IMG/M metagenome (GOLD analysis project Ga0310342, IMG submission 206155) | Marine microbial communities from station ALOHA, North Pacific Subtropical Gyre - S1503-DNA-20-500_MG | ecosystem: Environmental > Aquatic > Marine > Oceanic | place: Pacific Ocean: North... | reverse complement strand
TCAACTCTACGACGATCGAAGTGAATCCAAAAAGTGCAGCAGGATCTATTGGGGAGTCTTTATCTATCCGCCGGAGGAAGATTTAGTTCAACTTCATTTTGAGATTGGGATGGAGAGAGGACGTAACCCCATGATTTCAATATGGATGCGGCGTGCTACAGGCGATTGCGTAGAAACCTGGCTTCGGATGCCGACTCTTTCTCGAATGATCCGGCTCGCAACAATCGCTTGGTCTGGACATCTGACCGTTCTCGGAACCTGCTTCAGGCTAGCCTGAAGCAGGCTGGCGCGAAGCGTAATAGACCGGTCCTTCAGGGCCGGGTATTCGGATAAGGTGAAACTTGAGCCCGCTTCAGCGGGCTTCTCGCGTGAGGGCTTCAGCCAAAGTCCGGTCCGATGGTCTTTTGCACCCCTGATGACAACCCCAGGGAATCTGGGATGCCTTTGAAAACTGAATCGAGCCTTGGTAGTGGAAATCGGAACGGATCCTGGCTAAAGCCTTTCCGCGAGAAGCCTGGTGAAGCAGGCTCAACTTCGCCTGACCCGAATACCCGGCCCTAAAGGACCGGTCTATTACGCTTCGCTCCAGCCCGCTAAAGCGTACTCCTGGATAGGGTTAGCTGCGGTAAAACCTTCTGTCCAGGCGATGAACTCAGAAGTGGGAAAGTTTCTTTCTCGAATGGGGCAGCGTAGCGGGGGTGGGACTGACCAAAAACTTCAACCACGAGGAAGCGAAGCAACCTTCGCCAGTTGACAGAGCCGTGACCGGTGAGGGAGCGGGCCCGACAGGCCCCCCCCAAGCGCTTCTAGGTTGAAGGGGTGCGTCCAGATGCCAATCAGGGTGTACCCCTTAAGTTGAAGCACCGGATCCCACTCCCTCACGGTCATGGCTCTGTCAGGATTGCCAGTGATGATCATGGCAGAGGCAATTCAGACTGATTTGATAAGACATGGTAAAGTGAGGGGCCTATGATCGAAGGCATCGTAAACCATGTCAAACTGGACGGCTTTCATGTGATTGAGGGAGTCATTCCCGCCGACAAGGTCGACGGCATCAAAGAGAGCATCCTTCGAGTTCATGCTGTCGAGGCAGACCTCAATCGACGGAGACAACAGGAGATCCGAGACAAGGGGCATCGCATCGGAGCGCGGGGTGTCAGCGCCAGCACGGCTCTGATCAACTCCACTCAAGACTTCGCTGCCTACCTTGCAGATAGCCGAGTTTGTGGAGTGGCAGAGGCCTTTTTCGGCGCCCACGTGCGGATTTCCTCTGCCAATGGACTCGTCACCAATCCTGGAAACGAGCGCGGGTATTGGCATGCCGATTGGCCCTACAACCAGACAAATTCAGCTCGAATCCCGGCTCCCTATCCAGATGTAGTGATGCATCTCAGCACCATCTGGATGTTGACACCTTTCAACGCCGAGACCGGCGGAACACTTTTGGTGCCCGGGAGCCATCGATCCAGCAACAACCCCTCAGGGGACAATGGGGTCGATCGTGATGCCCCCTATCCCACCGAGATCTCTTCCACCGGCGATCCGGGTAGTGTCCTGATCTATGACAGTCGCCTCTGGCATTCAGTAGCTCCGAATCAGAGTGACGAGGCACGCGTAGCCTTTACCGCCCGCTATGGACCCTGGTGGATCAATATCAATCCCGAGATGGCTGGGACTCCCGAGAACTTAAGCATGGTGGTGGAGAAGGGAGGTAAGGCAGGCAATCTTCCCAGGATTCCGAGAGATATCTTCGAGTCGCTGCCTGAGGACGTCAAGCCCCTGCTTCATCATGCTGCGGAGTGAGTCTGGGGCAGCTGGTGCTGACCCAGAACGTTCGAGAATGAAGACTCCGAAACTTTTTTTCATCGCCACCACTTGCCTTTTGATTCTTCTGTCTCTGGGAATCACCCGGGAGGTCCGTGCAATTGCCGGTGCCGAAACTGAGCCCGACGACGACTTTAGCCGGGTAATCCTGCCCTTTCTGAACGAGAACTGCGTTTTCTGCCACAACGGCACCCTTGAGACAGCAGGTCTGCGGCTCGATGTCTTCCGGGAGTCCGGGCAAGTCCCTGCAGGACCGGGGCTCTGGAAGAGAGTTCAGGGAAAGCTCCTTCTGGGAGAGATGCCCCCCAGGGACCGGCCTCAACCCCGTCCCGAAGCCGTTGAAGCGGTGATCGAGTGGATCGAGACTCGCACCGAGGATCTTGCGCTGGCCGGCCTCCCTGAGCCTGGACGAGTCACAGCCCGAAGACTCAACCGAAGCGAATACAACAACACGATCCGTGACCTGATCGGCGTCAATCTGAAGCCGGCCGATGATTTTCCTGCGGATGATGCAGGCTACGGCTTCGATAACATCGGTGACGTGCTCTCGCTGCCCCCCATCCTGATGGAAAAATACCTGACGGCGGCGGAAGCGATCGCCGAGTCGGCTATCGTAGTGCAACCGTCCGCCGACCCCACACTCGTCAAGTACCTGGCCTCACGCGTAGACGGTGAGGGAGATTTCTTTCCCGATGGGGCGTACCGCGTGAACCATTTGTTTCCCTTTGGGGGTAAATACGAGCTACAGGTGCGCGTCATAGATCGCAGATACCGGCCAAAGAAGGATGAACATCCGCCACCCATGCCGGCCAACGGTGTCCTCTCCGTCTCCCTCGATGGACGCCAGCTGAAGACCTTCGAGGTGGAGCCAGACAAATACGAAAGGGGTACCTTCGACGTAATTCTGGAGGTGCCGGAAGGCAAACACGAAGTCTTCGCCGAACTCCTCTCTGACGGAATGGAGGGCATACCCCAGCCGAAAGACACCGAAGACTCATACAAAGGTGAGCGCAAGCTCTTCGTCGACGATTTTGCGCTTCTGGGACCGATGAAGGTTAAGCCCTTGCCGTTGACCGAAAGTCATCGACGGATCCTGATCTGTGGAGATCCCGCAGGTGGCTATCAGCCCGAATGTGCCAGGCAGATTCTATCCAGACTGCTTCGCCGGGCCTATCGGCGCCCAGTCCAGAATGAGGAGATCGACCCGCTGCTGCGATTCGTAGAGCAGGCCCTGAAAGAAGGAGACTCCTTCGCCCAGGGGATACGGCTTGCGCTGAAGGTTATCCTGGTCTCACCCCACTTCCTTTTTCGAATCGAGAGGGATCCCGATTCTGGAGATTCGGGTCTTCCACACCAGATCAATCAACACGAGTTGGCCGTGAGGCTCTCCTATTTCCTCTGGAGCAGCATGCCCGACGAGGAGCTGTTCCAGGCAGCCGAGAGTTCCGAACTCAGTGAACCAGAGCAGCTCGAAAGACAGATTCGGCGAATACTGGCGGATCCCAAGTCGGCTGCCTTGGTCGAGAACTTCGGCGGCCAGTGGTTGCAGTTGCGCAACCTTGAAGGCATCACACCGGATCCGGATCGCTTCCCGGATTTCGACGACGAGCTTCGCGAAGCCATGCGCCGCGAGACGGAGCTGTTTTTCAAGACAATCGTAGACGAGGATCTAAGCGTCGTCGCCTTTCTGGACGCCGAGTTCACCTTTCTGAACCGACGCCTGGCCCTCCACTACGGCATCGAAGGCGTCGAGGGAGATTGGTTTCGCCGAGTTCGTGTCGATCCGACCCAGCGGACCGGCGTTCTCACGCAGGCCAGTGTCCTCACGGTGTCCTCCTATCCCACCCGGACCTCACCCGTGCTGCGCGGAAAATGGCTGCTGGACAACATCCTGGGAGCTCCGCCACCGGCTCCACCGCCCGGAATTCCTGCGCTGAATGAAGAGAAGGTAGGGCAGGAGGCAACCCAACGCAAACAGCTGGAGCAACATCGTTCCAACCCGGCATGCGCAGTCTGCCACATCAAGATGGATGCCTTGGGTTTTGGACTCGAAAACTACGACGCAGTGGGCGCCTGGAGGACCCGGGATGGCAGATTTCCAGTCGACTCTTCGGGTACGCTGCCCGGTGGAAAGACGTTCTCAGGGCCGGCCCAACTCCGAGCGATCCTGGTCGATGACAAGAGGGAGTTTGGTCGCTGTTTGACCGAGAAAATGCTAACCTACGCGCTAGGGCGAGGGCTCGAGAGCTACGATACACCCACCGTCGAAGCGGTTGTCGAACGGCTCGAGCAGGACCAGTACCGATTCTCGCGCCTGGTTCTCGAAATCGTCACGAGCCTGCCTTTCAGGATGAGACGAAAGGAGACGGAAGGATGATCACCGCAAAACATCTGCCCAGAAGGACCTTTCTGCGCGGGCTTGGGGCAGCGGTTGCCCTTCCCCTGCTCGACGCCATGCAGCCGGCATTTGCTGCCAGGAGTGCGGCCCGGGTGAGTACTCCTTGCCGGTTGGGGTTTGCCTATGTGCCCAACGGTATCGTCATGGAGAATTGGACCCCACTGCAGGCTGGACCCGGCTTCGAAGTTCCGTCAATCCTGGAACCGCTAGCCGCTTCTCGCCAAGACTGGACCATACTTTCGGGACTCACCCACAATAGTGGCCGCGCTCTCGGTGATGGTCCTGGCGACCATGCGAGGGCCGCAGCTTCCTATCTCACCGGCGTCCACCCCAAGAAGACCAACGGCGCGGACATCAAGAACGGTATCTCGGTGGATCAAGTGGCGGCCCAGGCCATCGGTGATAAGACGCGCTTTCCTTCACTGGAGTTGGGGACCGAGCACGGCCGCCAGACGGGAAACTGCGACAGCGGTTACAGCTGCGCCTATAGCAACAGCATTTCCTGGCGCGCGGAAGCCAGTCCCATGCCACCCGAGGTGAATCCACGTCTGGTCTTCGAACGTCTTTTCGGCAAGGCCGATCAGGACAACGATCCCGCTGCAATTGCCAAGCGGCAGCGCTACCAGAAGAGCATCCTGGATTTCGTTCGGGCAGACACTCAGAAGGTGCAGCGCAAGTTGGGGCCTACCGATCGCCGGAAGCTCGATGAGTACCTGCATGCCGTACGCGAGATCGAGAAGCGGATCGAGCACGCCGAGCAGGATCAGAAGGAAATAGTCCCCGAGTTGGACCGACCTGCGGGAATCCCGATCGACTATGCCAAGCACGTACGATTGATGTTCGATCTGCAGGTGGTGGCATTCCAAACCGATGTGACCCGAATAACGACGTTCATGTTTGGACGCGAAGGCAGCAATCGAACCTACCGAGAAATCGAAGTTCCTGACGCCCACCATGGTCTCACCCACCACAAAGGGGACACCAAGAAAATCGAAGCTGTCGGCAAGATCAACCGCTATCACATGGAGCAGTTCGCCTACTTCATCGAGCGGCTACGCTCCACTCCGGACGGAGACGGTTCCCTGCTCGACCACTCTATAATCGTCTACGGAAGCGGCCTCTCAGACGGCAACGATCACACGCATTGCGATTTGCCCGTACTCATGGCCGGACGCGGCTGCGGCACACTCCATCCGGGGCGCCACGTCCGTTTTCCCGACGAGACCCCGATGACCAACCTGTATCTCTCGATACTGGACCGGGTCGGTGTGCAGCCCGATTCTCTGGGCGACAGCAATGGCAAGTTGGGAGAGCTGTCCGAGATCTGAGTTGTCTTGTGCGTTTCTACCCGGAGAGCGTCATTGCGAACAAGTTCTGATCTGCAGTGAACATCGATAGCAGCAGTGACCCCTGTAGGATGGGCACTCCTGCCCGTCGAGGATACCAACGGGCGAGAGTGCCCATTCTACGCGGGGTCACACTGCTCGATGAAGCCCCAGATCAGGCAATTCCTCCGACGCCGGCGAATTCGATACCCGTCAGCTCTGCCATTTCTTTTTTCCAGGTCGTAATGTCGTCGGCCTGAAACTGATCCAGGTGAGTGTGGCCGCAGGCACGGGCCATCACTCGCATCAGCCCTACCGATGCCTGCAGAAATCGAGCCAGCCGTTGAGCCGACAGATCGACATTGAGTCGTGCTCACAGATGCTCCTGTTGGGTGGCGACCCCCGCCGGACAGCTGTTGGTATTCCAGATCCGGGCCGAAACGCAGCCGAAGGCCTGGATGGCTGAGTTGCGAGGGTAAGCCCGTGCGCACCGAGGCAGAGCGCCTTGATGAAGTCCGACGGGGTGCGGATGCCACCCGTGATAATGAGTGTCACGTCTTGCCTCCCTTGCTGGTCGAGGTATCGTCTGGAGCGAGCGAGAGCGAGAATCGTGGGGACGGAGATGTTGTTCCGAAAAATCAGCGGCGCTGCTCCCGTGGCACCGCCTCGTCCATCCAGAATAATGTAGTCGGCACCGGCTTCCAGCGCAAACTCAATGTCGCGCTCGATGTGCTGTGCGGACATCTTGAACCCGATGGGAATGCCACCGGTCAACTCTCGCACCCGTCCGGAAAACCGTCGGTAGTCAGCTGGGGTGGTGAACTCGGCGAAGGTTGGGGGAGAAATCGCGTTCTGTCCTTCCTCCAGCTTTCGAACCTGGGAAATCTTTCCCTTGACCTTGTTGCCGGGCAGATGGCCCCGGTTCCCGTCTTCGCTCCCTGCCCAGCCTTGAAGTGAAATGCCTGTACCCTTTTGAGGAGGTCCTCGGAGAAGCCAAACTTGGCGGACGCCAGCTCATAGAAGTAACGAGAATTTTCGGCCTGCTCTTCGGGCAGCATTCCTCCTTCACCTGGACAGATGCCGGTGCCGGCGAGCTCAGCCCCCTTTGACAGAGCTACTTTGGCTTCTTCCGATAGAGCTTCGAACCTCATGCCCGAGACGAAAAGGGGAATATCGAGTCGCAGCGGTTTCTTGGCATTTGGCCTAATCACAAGCTCTGTGCCCACCGTTACATCTTCCAAGAACGGCTTAGAAGCCAGTTGAGCTGTCAAGATCTGGATGTCGTCTCATCCAGGCAGCGTAGGTCTTGGCACCCCCATGGCGGCAACAGGACCGTGATGGCCCGTCTTCTCGAGTCCATCTCGAGCCAGCGCGTGAATCAACTCGACCGTGGGTTCTTCCGGAGTATTCTTTGGCGCTGGCATTCCATCGCCGCTTGCAGCAGGCGATTCCTCAATCCGGACGTCGCCCAGATGTTTGTGGCTGCCATCGCAATAGGGTGGATTCTTCGTCTGCTTGCACATGTAGAGATATGCTTCTTCTGGCTGGTCGACGGTGAACGCAAGGGGCTCCATTCCGGTGCCCCTATGAGAACCGTCACAGAATAGCTGCGACCTCGAGCCGGCACATGCGCACCAGTGGTGTTGGCCCTTTTCAAGCTCGATCTGGATCGGCTGCTTGGCAGCGACCTTGGGAGTTGGCATGCTTTCTCCTCAGTGCAGATAACGTGATCGTTGAACCTGTGTGGAACGACGAGTTCCTCCAGGGAGAGTCAGGTTACCATGAAGCCAGATCGGAAGTGAGTCGGGGCGTTTCCTCGCGAAATTCTTTCGATGAGATAATTCTAAAGAAGGTGACGAAGATGGGAGAATCCAGACGCACGGGAGGATCCGAGTACATTGACGTATCGAAGCTTTCGTGGGAACCCACGAGTTTTCCAGGGATGAAGGTGAAGACGCTATGGAAGGATTCTTCGGGAGACGCGTATACCGCCTTGTTTCGGATGGGGCCGGGTGCTCGCCTTTCAACCCACCGCCATACAGCAGTCGAACAGACCTTCGTCCTCGAAGGGTCGCTAGTAGATGAGGAAGGGGTTTGCAGCGCCGGAAACTTCGTTTGGCGACATCCTGGGTCGACCCACACTGCCCACAGTCCGGATGGCTGCCTAACCCTGGAAGTCTTCCAGAAAGCCAACCAGTTCCTAGAGGAGGAGGAAAGCCAGGATTAGTCTCGGTGGCTCTATTTCAGTAGAATCCCGAGGACTGATGGCATAATCCAAGAGGGCAAGCTTCTAACCCGCTTTACCCCGAGGTGTTCGATGAATCGACGTAAGTTACTGCAAGCTGGTGCCACTCCCTTCGCCCTACCGGCCTTCGCCTGGGCAGGGTGGAGCAAGACGACGGAGGCGCCTCCGGGTATGGTCAATCGCACTGCTATTCAAAAGGTCTGCGCCTGGCCCAACCTGAAACGTCTGAAGAATGGGACGCTGCTTGTTTTCATCTTCAATCAACCCTGCCATGCTGTCTGGGAGGGTGATCTGGACTGCTGGGCCAGCGAGGATAACGGCAAGACCTGGCGTTTTCGCGGTCGTCCGGCCGAACACGATCCAACCACCGGTAGGACCAACTGCGCCGCTGGATTGGCAGCTAACGGGGACGTGGTTGTCTTGTGCAGCGGTTGGGCCGATCGTGCCCCCAAAGGCCAGCTGAGCGGTCCCCATGAACGGGTGATCAGGGCCTGGGTCTGCCGGTCTTCGGACGGTGGCAGAACCTGGACGCGCAGCCTCAACTTTCCCCAGCCGCCCGAGACGCCCGCTGGCAAAGACAATGAGTTTATGCCCTTCGGGAACATTCGCTCCGCCGAGGATGGATCTCTCTGTGCCCCCGTCTATCTCCGAAAGGGCGACTTGCGCGAGAGCTATCTTGTCCGTAGCCGTGACGACGGACATACCTGGGGGGAGGTTACCACTTTGAACCCCAGGGGCAACGAAACCGATATCCTTCACCTGGGTGGCGGCCACTGGCTGGCGGTTTCAAGAGAGTTTCGGGAGAGGCGTGATGTCCACATGGAGTTATTCGCCTCCAACGACGACGCCCGCAGCTGGCTTCGCAGGATGCCGCTCACCCTACCGATGCAGGTTACCGGAAATCTGGCGGCGCTGGACGACGGCCGAGTCCTGTTCAGCTTTGGGAACCGCTGCTGGAACAACTTTGGCGTGGATGTGAGGTTCAGTGATGACCAGGGTGAGAGCTGGGGACCCCCGATCCGAATCGCGGACTGTCCCCGGTCGGACTCCGGCTACCCTAGCAGCGTCCAGCTTGGCAATGGCCAAGTAGTGACCGCGTACTACACCCAGGTCTCCAAGGATTTCCACTACGAAATGAGGATAGCGACCTGGGATCCGAGGGATTTCTGCAGGAATGGCAGACCGAAGGCTTGATCTGAGTCTCTGCGGTGCTTGGCTACAACGAGGGAGCGTTGGGAATTGAATAACAACACCAGAACACAGTCCCACCGAAGAGAGTCCGATCCTGGCCAGGCCCTGTCTCGACGACAGGTACTGAAAGGGGCAGGAGCACTGGCCGGCTCCGCCCTGGCGGCACCCTCTCTGCTCAGAGGGAAGCTCCGACGTCCCAATGTCCTGCTCATCATCGCCGATGATCTGGCTGCCTGGATGACCGGGTGTTACGGCAATCAGCTCATTCGCACACCGCACATCGACCGGCTGGCAGCCGCAGGTACGCGGTTCGAGAAGTTACGGGATCCGGGAGGGTATATCAACTGGAGACTGAGGTGTTCTGGGATGATCGCCTGCGGTTCGTCATCCAGGATGCCGACCTGTATTCCTTTCAATTCAAGTAACCCCGGTCGGCCCCGGGTCGCGTAGCTGCGCAAGGACTCGATCGGTCCGCCGGCCACCACACCGCGCGAGATCTCCTTGCATTCCGATAACGTCAGGGCAAGTCGCAATCGACCTCAGGGACTCGCCTTTTTTCCGGCGGTCCCACATCAAGGCCTGCTGTTCTTTCGTGTAATAGATCCTCGTCCGATATTTCATTGGCAACATCCTCCTCTCTACCCCTAGAGATTAGAGGTGTTGCATCGACCGATTGAATCCGCCCCTAGAAGCGAACATTCAAGTTTCCCGCGGAGCGTCGAATGAACTACGCAGAGATTGCAGAAAACCAGAGGCTCCTTCCGCTCTGGGAATACCCTATAGCCCCTAGGGCACCTCTCCGGCAAGCACGAAACGTCCAAGTGGCCCGGGACTACCCCAACGGCTGCCGTAATCGGGCGGCGACGTTACGTCCCGATTTCAGTTTCCGCCGAATTCGCCGCTCCGGTTTACGCAATTGTTATGTCGCCACGTTCAATCGCATTCAAGTCACAAGTGGCTGGATACACGGATTGGACGAGCCATAGCTGACGATCGCCACATCCAAACGATAGTCATTGTACAGCTCGACAGCGCGTTTGATTGCGTGAATTATCCACTCCGTCTCGTTTCCAAACACTCCACCGCCGAGAAGTATAAGAGATGTTGTGTTGTTTTCAGTTCTTCTGGTGTTCAAGATCGCAGCACAACACGTTGCCTCATAGGATGCTTCCAGAACGAGCTTGGAAAAGTCAGCCCAGAGAGATGAGGAATGATGGGAATAGGCGACCGCTAACGCTGAGCAGTATGCTTGCGAGACTTTGTGCGATGAATCTTCGAGGGTCACTTGAGTATCCCATTGAATAGCGATTCGCAGTAATCCTCGCAATCTATCGCGGTCGCTGTCGCCTGCTGCGCTGAGGTGATCTGATATCTCGGCCACACCCCTCACTGTTGCCAGAGCGCAACCGTTTTTCATCTCCCAGAGGTGGCCGTCGGAATTTTCCAGCGCTGATCCGATATCTGCAAGGCAATCGATTTGATTGGTTGCCGATTGTCCAGTCTGGCCGTTTACAGTCGCGAAGTAGTTACGGTAAATCGTTCCTGCACCAGCGGCGATTGTGCATGCTGGACCTTGGGGTCGGTCATACTCATAGATCCCGACACCGCGTTCTGGTGTTACGCCTGGAGATACCATCTCCAGCAGATTGAACTGGGAAGCGACTTGAAATAGGGAGCCCGCATTGTCTTTGTCTGCGTGCAAATGCTGAACATTGGCAACTACTTCGCGGACTGAAGCAGTGCTGGAGTTGGGGGTGCCCGAGTGGACGCGCTCGCGCAATTCCGCCAAAGACGGTGTCTCCAGATCGCCGCAAACCAATCGTCTGCCGTTTACGTGCGACGTCATTTCGACGCCGTCAACAGTGCTGTTCGCGCGAACCTGCTCCGGTGCAACGGGTCGTTAGCGCGAGCGTTCGTTTGCGGGGTATCATGGGATACTATGGAGCGTAGCATCAAAGAAGAGGCACATCGTCTGGTCGATCAGCTGCCGGAATCAGCTGATTGGGACGGGCTGATGGAGCAGATCTGGATTCGGCAGTCGATCGAAGCCGGCATGGCGGACAGTGAGGCGGATCGCACCGCGCCCGTGGAACAGATCCGCCAAGATTACAGCCTTCCCGAGTGACGGTCCACTGGACGGATCACGCCAAGCGGCAGCTCGCTGCGATTCACGATTACATCGCCCAAGACTCACCACGCTACGCGTTGTCGATCGTCGGACCCACCGCTCGCAGCAGATTGCGCGATTCCCGAACTCGGGTCGAGTAGTGCCCTAACTCGAGCATCCGGAGATTCGCGAGGTGATCGAGCCGCCGTATCGAATCGTGTACCGAGTGGGCCCGGCACGTATCGACGTATTGACGGTATTCCACGGCGCTCAACTATTCCCAGCACGCTAACTTCTGCTTATATGGTTTCCAGATAAACCCGCTTCCTGCTCGGATTTTCCAGATAACATGCGGTATTCGATTCTGCCTAAGCTCTTTGAAGTCTATTCATTGGAATCGACTTTGCGATATTTCGGAGTCTTATTGGACGTATCACTCGACGTTCGATTACGAACAAAATGGGCCGCTGTCTGTAAGATCGGGTGACGACTATCGCACTTCTGGCTGATTTCTCACGTTGTGCCGGTATTGACTCCGTAGGTTTGACGACGCATTCGTTTCCGGTAGGGAGTGGCCCGGCATGCCCAGCTCCAGAAGCGACCCTGACCTCGCCAACCTGTTTTTCCCTGATTCCGCCGGGGCGTCTTACTTCTGTTCCTCAAGTCCTGGGAACCGCTCCTGGAGGAGATTCCCAGGGACCATTGGGATAGGCGTATTCCACCGCTAGCTCTAGGTTGGCCAGCTCCACCGGGAGCTCTTCCGCCAGCCTCTCGTTCAATTCCACCAGTCGCAACAAGATCCGATTCTCTCCCAATCGTACCGCCTCGGACGGCACCTCATAGTTCTGCCAGGCCGTCAATCCCGGATTGTACGCCGCGGGTTGCATCGGGTTGGTGCAGTCGAGGACCTGCCCGTTGAGTTGTACCTCGAGACGATCCACCACGGTCAGATTGGTCAGATGCAGGTGGAGACAGACCGCCTTGAGACGGGATCCCGCCTCCCGGACGTCGTCCGCCACGTCGAACCGGGATCTGACGTGGGTGGGGCAGGCAGTTGGGAAAGGAGTGGTCGGTTCGAGTGACGACATAGCGCTTGTTCCTGTGCTGGAGACGCATCGGATCGGCGATGTCATCCAAGGCCGGTCGGTTGTCGTAGTTGAGTGCTGCACCGGTCCCGAACCAGTTGAAGACATAGAGCCCGTCGGCTCCGTATCTCCAGTGGCGGGCGGCGAGCGCCCGAATCATGTCGAGCGTGAGGGGGAGCATCACGGGCGGATCGTAGAACACCCGCCACACCCCACCCGTATGTCCAGCCCGGCAACCCTCTTCCAAGGCGGGATGCACCTGCACCGGCGTGTCTCGCGTCAGGGTTGCCCACTCCGTGATGTTTTCCTCCAGGTCGGACATGAAGAAGGTGGAAGGGATCACAATATCGACCAGGTCTTTCTCAACCCAAGATGACACATCCAGACCCAGACTGCGTGCTCCGTCAATGGTGTTGGGCACGCGCACCCCCAATCCCAGATTTCGTCCCTTGTGCTCGCCGATCCGATCCAGCACGCGTCGGCTCTGCCGGATGAACTCCGTCATGACCGGCAGGTTCTTCTCCTCTTCACCGAACTTGAAGTAGCCTGGGACCCGCATGAAATCGTAGAGAAATCCATTCACCTCGTATCGCTGACAGGACTCCGACATCAGCTCCAGCCGAAGCTGGCGCACTTCGGGACGGGCGAAGTCCTGCAAGGGAGCCAGAATCTTGGCCAATCGCGGGGGGCCAGCCGTGGGCACCTTGGTCGCCGATGCGTAGATGGGGATTCTCTGAAAAGAACCGGGATCCGATCAGGCGCACTACGTTTCCTTCCCGGTCGGCGTGGTGCCAGTCGTTCATGCTGAGGCGCAACCAGAAGTGGATCCCCTGACGTCGGGCCTCCTGTACCTGGACGTCGAGCGGATCGATGTTCTGATCCCAGAGTCGTTTGTGGGTCGACCCGTGGGGCCACAGCATGACGTTACCGACCCCTGCTCCCTCCGATAGCCCGAACACGAGCCAAACATCTCCCAC
>Ga0310342_100001938_pt1 | contig 13154 bp, 8 predicted proteins | sample S15DNA20500_MG_FD_206155 | JGI IMG/M metagenome (GOLD analysis project Ga0310342, IMG submission 206155) | Marine microbial communities from station ALOHA, North Pacific Subtropical Gyre - S1503-DNA-20-500_MG | ecosystem: Environmental > Aquatic > Marine > Oceanic | place: Pacific Ocean: North... | reverse complement strand
CACGAGAAGAACCGGCTGGCCGGTCACCAGTTGCTTGTGTCGACAGGGTGTCTGGCGTGCCACAGGCTCAACACGATGGGCGGCACGTCGATCGAATCGGGTCCGGAACTGACCCACGTCGGTCGTCGACGCTCGTCGGGCTGGCTCTGGACCTGGCTGAAAGACCCGTCGCGCCTGAATCGAGACCACCGGATGCCGGTGTTCCGTCTCAGTGACACCGAGCGGCTGCAGCTGGTAACCGCCTTGTCGGCACTGGGTGGCCCGTGGCAGGAGGGAGCCATCGACACCACTCCCGCGGAGATCGAGCGTGGCGGCAAGCTGGTGCACTCGGCCGGCTGTGCCGGTTGCCACCGATTGCCCGGCCGGACCGACGCTGTCGTGAAGCGGTCTGTTGACCTGACGCGGCCGCCCGGGGACTGGGCGTCGAGCTGCCTGTCAGAAACGGCCGACCGGAAGCGGGGACGTCCGGCCTTCGGCAGGCAGTTGACCGGGGACGACGAGTCGGCGATCCGGGCGTTTGTCGAATCGCGTGCCGGACGACGACTGGTGGCGGTGTCGGTCTACGACCGGGGTCGATTGGTGCTGGAACGTCGTGGCTGTTTGGCGTGTCACCAGCGGGGCACCGGCAAGGGAAATGTTGCGGTGGCCGGTGCCGTCGTGGCTGCCTCCAGGGAACTCGCCGGACAGAGCCCGTCGCTGGTCCCCCCGGCGCTGTCGGCGGTCGGCGACAAGCTGCTGGATCAGGCCCTGGCGCGGTCGGTGGCCGGAGAACAGAAGACCGTGCGGATGCCTTGGCTCCGAGTCCGCATGCCGCGTTTCGTCCATGCGGGGGCCGACCTGGCGGCGGTGACCCACTACCTGGTCGCTCACGACCGCATCCCGGCTGAGGCTCCGGCTACGCCTGCCGTCCAGTCCGGCAAGGCCGACGAACAGGATCTGCTGGGCGGCCAGGACCTGGTCGGTTTCAAGGGGTTCAGCTGCATCGCCTGTCACCACGTCGGCCAGTTCGCTCCCAAGAACGTCGCCCTGGCAACCCACGGATCCGACCTGATGGGGCTCGCCGGACGGATGCGTCGCGAATACTTCCTGAGATGGTGTCGCGATCCTCTGCGGATCGTGCCGGGCATGGAAATGCCCTCGTACAAGAAGCCGATGAAGTTCGTTTTCGGCGGCAACATCGAACGCCAGTTGGCGGCCATGTGGGACGCCTTGAACGACAAGCGGTTCCAGCCGCCGGTCAATCCGAATGCCGTCGAACAGTTCCTGGTGGTCAATCGGGGCGAACCGCCACGGGTGGTCCGCGACGTGTTCACGTTGCCCGAATCGGTCGGGGGCGGATCGGTGGCCCGTTCCCTGGCGATCGGATTTCCCAACAGCCACAACCTGCTGCTGGATCTCGACCGGGCCAACCTCGCGGAATGGACCTTCGGGGACTTCGCCAAGCAGAGGACGCAGGGGAAGAGCTGGTTCTGGGACCTGGTCGGCAGGCCGGTCATCACCGGTGGAGAGCGACGCAGTGACGTGGTGCTGGTCACCGTCGACGTTGCGGGAAACCCGGTCGGAGTCCATCGGCCCTTGAGGGACTCGGTCACCGCGGCAAAACTGCTGGGATATCAACAGGACGAGCGGGGAGCCGTGCACCTGGAGTACGGGCTGCGGTTCCGGGTCGAGGACGCGCCGCTGCACATCCACGTTGGTGAAACTCTGCAAACGACTCCCGAGTCCGAGTCCGAACAGGGCAGCAGCGGATGGGATCGCAGCCTGTCGATCAGCGTGCGGGATCCCGTCACCGGGAAGGGCCGGGCCGTGCCCGAGGGCATCGAGTTCCACGTCGGTCGGCCGACGGCTCGGGAGTCGTTGGCCCGGGCCACGGTGACAGCCTGGCGTCACGGCAAGAAACGGGCGCTGGCTCGCGGAGATCGGGCGTGGGGCACCCTGCCCGACCAGGGCAAACAGCAGTTCGTTCGGCTGGAAGATCGGAACCCCGGCGGGGAAGTCGACCGCTTCGCGCGGCGGGTCCTCCTGCGGTACACCACGCACGTGGTCCCCAACCGCCTGTCACTGAAAGCGAGTTCTCCGCGTCCGATCCGACCCGAACCGGTGACCAGTGTGCCCGGTTTCCAGGGAACCCGATTGCCGCTGCAAAGGGCGATCATGCCCACGGCGATGACATGGACCAAGGACGGCACCCTGGCGTTCACCTCGCTGAAGGGGCACGTGTACCTGGCTCGCGATACCAACGGCGACGGCCTCGAGGACACGCTCAGCCTGTTCGAGGAAGGGCTGGCGGCTCCGTATGGGATCATCGCCGATGGCGATGACCTGATCGTGGCGCACAAGCCCGAGGTGATCCGGTTGCGCGACACCAACGGAGACGGCCGGGCCGATCTCCGGCAGGTGCTGGCCAGCGGATGGGGCTACAGCGATGACTACCACGACTGGACCTGCGGCATCGTGCGGGACGGCCGCGGCGATCTCTACGTCGGTCTCGGCAGCAACTACGCGCAGAAGAACCGTGACGAGAAGACCAGTCGCTGGAGAGGGAAGGTGTTGAGGATCTCCCGGGAAGGTCGGGTCGAACCCGTGGGGCATGCGTTCCGTTACCCCACCGGGCTGGCCATCGACGCGGCCGGCCGCATCTATGTCAGCGACAACCAGGGCGTGCAGAACACGTTCAACGAGATCAACCACCTGGTGCCCGGCCGCAACTACGGGGTGCCGAGCCGATTCGAGGAGAAGCACGAGTCGGCTCCGGTGAAACCGGCGATCCACGTGCCGCACCCCTGGTCGCGGAGCGTCAACGGCCTGGCGTTTCTGCCGGTCGGTTTCAGAGATCGCTCAGTCGCCGGACACGGAATCGGCTGCGAATACGACAGCCGCTTCCTGGTGCGGTTCACGATGCAGGAGGTCGGGGGCGAGATGCAGGGGGCGGTTTTCCACTTCAGTCGACCCGGAGCCGGCGTGGGTGAGAAGAACTTCGTCGGACCGCTTTCGATCGCCGTCAGTCCCAAGGGGGACATCTACATCGGCAACATCTACGACAGCGGTTGGCTGGGGGGGCGCAACACGGGGACGATCACGCGGCTGCGGCCGGTGGCCGGAGGTCCCAACGGGATTCGTGACCTGAAGGCGGTGCCGGGTGGATTCCGGCTGAGCTTCGCTCGCCGGGTCGACCGGGCCGCCGCTTCCAAGCTGGGCTCGTACACGGTTTCGGGATACACCCGCACCTGGAAGGGCGGCTACACCACGCCCGATTCGGGCAGACACCGGGCGAAGCTCACCGCAGCCAGGTTGTCGGCCGATGGACTGAGTGTCACGCTGTCGATCGACGGGTTGAGGGCCGGCCATGTCTACGAGGTCACGTGTGGTAAGATCGGGGGTGAAGGGGCCGAGATGTGGCCGGCGACCGGGCACTACAGCCTGCACCGTCTTCCGAGGAAGACGCCGTGACGCCGCCGACAAACGAAGACCTGCTGGCGTTCCTTGAAGAACAGCTGCCGGCCGAGCGGATGGCTGAGATCGAGCAGGCGCTTCGCAGCGACGAGGACCTGCAGCAACGGCTGGCTGGTGTGGTCCGCCAGCACGACCCCGGAGCACACTCGGTGGGCGCCATCTGGCGGCGTCGGCGTTTGAGTTGTCCGTCGCGGAGCGAGTTGGGCAGTTTCCTGCTGGGTGCCCTGGAACCGACCCGAACCGAGTACATCGAGTTCCACCTGCGGGTGGTCGGTTGTCGCTACTGCGCGGCAAACCTGTCGGACCTGGAACAGGCTGCCGGCGACCAGGCCGAAGAGGTGACTCGGCGAAGACAGAAGTTCTTCCAGAGCTCGGCCGGACACCTCGCCAACGACGAAGAGTGATCGGCCGCCACCGGACTCACTTCGTCTTCTTCTTCGCCTTGGCCGCCTTGTCGGTTTTCTTCGCGGTCAGCAGTTCGTAGTGCAGCCGGCCCACCTGCCACATGTAGTGGGGCCCGAACCCGGACCGCGGGCCCCAGGTGTTGGCGACCGACTGCCGGAGGTGCTCGACGGCCTTCTTGTCCCGCTTGTGGATGGCGTGGTCGAGGCCGATGTAGAGGTGGGCGTAGAAGTACCGTTTCTCCCGCTCGGTGTCACTGATCTTGGCCGCCTTGATGTCGGCCAGGATCTTCTCGGGCTTGATCGTTTCGGAGAACAGCTTGTAGACCGAGGGGAATGGTTCGCGGTCGTCTTTCTTGTACTTCAGCAGGCCCTTGCGGGCCTTCTTCAGCCCGTAGGCTCTGGCCTGGGAAAAGAACCGCCAGATGCCGTTCTCGCGATCAATGTTGTCGAAGCTGTCGTAGATCTCGAACTGGTGAGCGGCCTTCTTGAAGTTCTTGGCGTAGAACCAGGCAATGCCGCGTCGCCAGTGCGACTTGTCGAGGCTCTTGTCCAACTCGACCATCTTCTCGTAGTCGGCCACCGACTTGTCGAACTGTCCGAGGAAGAAGAAGGTGTCGGCGCGGCGGGAATAGAATCCGACGCGGTCGGGTTGCTGCTTGATCTGTTCGCTGAGTTCGGCGACCTGTTTCTCCCAGGCACTGGTCATCATCTTGCGGGTCTCTTCCGGAAGCGGGTGCTTGGCAGGCGCTTCGGCACGCAGGGCCGGCTGTGGTGCGGCCAGCAGCGCGGCCAGCAGCAGGGCGAGGGTGGCTGGTCGAGGGCGTATCATGAGACGGCTCCGGAAAGTGTTCGTCGGCCGTGCGGCCGACGGCGGTGATCATACCGGCCGATCGAACCGGTCGCTACACTCACCGAAAGTCGGCGGCCGCGGGGTGGACGTCGAGCGGCATGGTGGAGTGTTCGAGGGAAGATCATGACGGACCTGAGCGGTCGAGTGGCTGTGGTGACCGGTGGTGGCCGCGGAATCGGTGCGGCCACCTGTCGCCGGCTCTCGGAGGCCGGGGCCAGGGTGGTGGTGGCCGAGATCGATGTCGAGTCGGGGCAGGGGGTGGCCGAGGAGATCGCCGACGGGGTGTTCATCGAGACCGATGTGACCTGCGAGGAGAGCGTCCGCGGGATGGTGTCGCGGGTGGTCGAAGAACTCGGCGCGATCGACATCCTGGTCAACAACGCCGCGGTGTTCGTGATGCGGGGCATCGATGCCAGCGATGACGAGTGGCGTCGGAGCCTGGAGGTCAACGTGCTGGGTGCGGCCCGGGTGGCCCGGGCGGTAGTGCCGTTGATGCAGGCGGCCGGTCGCGGGGCAATCGTCAACCTCGGCTCGATCTCCAGTTTCCTGGCCCAGCCCGAATTCGTCACCTACAACGCGTCGAAGGCCGCCATCGTCAGCATGACCCGCTGCCTGGCACTGGACATGGCCCCCCACGGAATCCGGGTCAACGCCGTGTGTCCCGGCACGGTCTGGACGCCGGTCGTGGAGCAGATGGCGCGGGATGAGGGGCTCGACCGCGAGGCGGCCGAGACACATCCGGATTTTGGCGGGGCGCACATGCTGTGCCGCCTGGCCGAGCCGCGAGAAATCGCCAACGCCGTCTGTTTTCTCGCCTCCGACGAAGCGTCGTTCATCACCGCCGAATGCCTGATGGTCGACGGGGGCTACGCGGCGAAGTGACTCAGAGGTCGGCCGGAGCGGCTGAAGCCGGCGGAACGGCCGGGTGGTTGTGCAGGTGCGGCGGTTCAACGAAGCGGATCGTCCACGCCAGGGCCACGCCTGCCAGCAGGCAGGCCGAGTACTTGATGCGGTCGTGCGAGTGGAACTGGATTTCCGGCAGCAGGTCGCCCAGGGCGATGCACAGGAACACCCCCGCCGAAAAGGCCAGCGCGGCCGGGATCAGGCGGCCGGCCGACGAGTCGCTGAGTTGCATGTCGATCAGCAGGTAGAACATCAGGGCCGCGGCCGGGCAGACCGCCGCGTAGACCAGGTTGACCTTCCACTGGGACTGCCTGGACCATCCTCCGGCGGCCATCAGAGTGGTGATCGACATCGAGTCGAGCGGCTTGTGGAGGGCGATGGCCAGGAAGGTCCCCACACCGGCAAACACGACCGGCTGGCTGCCGTCGGCCGCCAGCCCCGCCGCCACGGCGGTGGCCAGTGCCACGCCGTCGATCAGGGTGTGGATGGTCAGGCCCACAAACACGCCGGTCCAACTCAGCGAGTGTTGTGACCCGTGGTGATGGGCGTGGCTGTCGTCGTGATCGTGATCGCACGCCGGAACGTCTTCGACGTTCTCCACAGATCCGTGCTGGTGAAAGTGCAGCGCCCGCACCAGGAAAAACATTCCCAAAAGGCCGACCATCAGGTACAGCATCGCCGCATCGAGTGACCCGCCGTGTTCGACCGAGTGCGGCAGCATGTGGAAACAGGCCACGCCGAGCATGAAACCGGCGACCAGGCTCATCAGCGCGTGCAGTCGCACGTGGGTGAAGCGGATCACGCCGGGCAACCAGCCGCCCAGCAGCGAGACGATCGCGATCAGGACGGAATAGACCAGCAGGGTGAGCACGGTGGATCGCCGACTCGAGGCGGGGGAGGGAACCAACGAGAGATGATTGGCCCGTTGGCGGCTTCAAACTCGTAAGCCGTCGATTCTAGACGCCGCCGGGGGCGAATCCCAAGGCACCGGCGACGGATAGCATTCGCGCCGCAAGAGACGATGACTATACTCGGCCCACGCTTCTTGCCCGATAGTGTAATGGTAGCACGAGTGACTCTGAATCACTTAGTCTAGGTTCAAATCCTAGTCGGGCAACTTTCCGGGGATTCTCCCACCTGGAAACGAGCACGCATCCCGGCGGTTCCTAGCGACCGTTCGCCCCGCCCTCGTCCTCGCCGATGCCCAGGGCCGTCGCCGCATTTCTCCAGAAGATTCCTTCGATCTGGTCGCGCGACAATTCGGCCGTTTCGGCGGCGAATTTCAGGGACATCAGTTGCTCGTAGACCGACAGGATCGGGCGGCCGTCACAGTGAGGGAACTGCAGCCCGGCCACGTCGGCATCAAAGTGCTGCCAGGCACGGCCCAGGGCCGCATAGTGGCCGTGGAAGAATGCCGCACCCACGCCGTCGGATCCCCAGAAAATGCGGCCGGGATCTTCCCCGGTCAGCAGTGTCACGTACGGGCGGACGTCGGTGACCGCCGATGTGTCGTAGTGAATGTTGGGCATGTCCCGTAGACGTTCGATCGCATGCTTGATCGGCCAGTAGGTGAAACTGCGCGCGCAGTGGGCCAGGATCCAGCGGACGTTGGGGTACCGACGAGTCGTGAATTCCTCGAGATCGTCGAGGTTGTGAGTGTCGGCACAGCCATCGAAGCGTGACAGGTGCATGGTGACCCACCAGCCGTGCTGGTTGGCCAGTTCGAGCTGCTCGTGAGGCAGGAACTCGTGGATGCGGCACTGGGCGATGTCCCCGGTCACCGAGTAGGTGCGGTAGGGCTTCAGGCCCACGAACTGCGGGTTCTGCATGTCTCGCTCGATGTCCTCGAGTTGACACGAGGGCGTGACCAGGCGGTTGTGTCGAATTCCGGGGACGCCGGCGATTTCCTGCCGGACCGATTCGACATGCTTCGCCACGTCGATGCCGTGGTAAGGAGTTCCCAGGATCAGGTACTGCATTCGCCGACCGGGATAGAGAACCTCGGCCCAGGAGTTGAGCGTTTCGAGCGTGTCCTGGGGGCGACCGTCATCGGTTTGCGGTTCCGACTGGTTCGCACTCCAGTAGCAGTGGATGTGCGCATCGAGAATTCGGTCCGGGACGAAGTCAGCCAGTTCCTCGTCCCAGATCAGTTGGTCACAGTCTCGGTAGTCGAGCGTGGGTTCTGTCATGCCGGAGGTGGCTCCCTGGTTGGTACGAACAGGACCAGTGTAGTTCGATCTCGTTGCGGTTTGCCAATTCGTCGCAGAGGTTTTCGTTTGCCCCGCAGTTGTCCGAGGGTTTCAATACCCGGTCCTTCGCCGCACAGGTTCTCTTTGTCGCATTGGAGCACACGATGCCGATCGCCAACTGGAAGACCCAGTCTCACAACCTCGTTCAGAGCCTGCTGTTCGCCAATCCGCATCGGGTGATCCGCATGCTGGTCCGAAACGACGAGGGCAGGCGGCAGGAGCGAAGCGAAATTCCGGCCCCGGTGCTGCGGATCTACGAGACCGATGCTCCGCCGGAACGGATGTGCCTGCGGACGATCCAGTGTGTGCAGCACATGCTGATCCCACCGGGGCATCGACACGTGCAGGAACTGCACATCCACCCCGATGCCGAGGAACTGGTGGTGGTGATGAGTGGCAGTGGGACGGCGATTCTCGACGGCGAGAGTTCTCCGGTCACCGCCGGCGACGTGATCTACATCCCGCCCGACACCGAGCACGAAATCCGCAATACCAGCGACGAACTGCTGGGTGTGCTGTTCCTGGCAGCGCCCGTTGGCGAGGGACTGACGCGGTTGGCCGAAGCCCAGGCGGCGGATTCGGCCGGGTGATCGGACTGTCTGACCCATGGCACAACTGATTATCCTGACTGTCCATGCAGTTGTTCGTTCTCCATCGCTGGGTTGCTTTTCTGGCCGTGGCCGCCGTCGTCGTGACCGGGCCCGTTCGGGCCGGGGATCGCCAGCCGCACTGGGCCTTTCAGCCGGTGCGTCGCCACGCGGTGCCTGAGGGTCCCGGACGGACGGTGATCGACCGTTTCGTGCGGGATCGCCTGGCGTCTCGGCGATTGGCTTCGTCGCGGCCGGCTCCCGATACCGTCCAGGTACGCCGCGTGACGTTGGATCTCATCGGTTTGCTTCCGACGGCCGAGTCGGTCGAGAGCTACCTGGAGGATCGTCGCCCGGATCGCTGGGAACGCCTGGTCGACCGGCTGCTCGCCTCGCCGCACTTCGGAGAACGCTGGGGCCGCCACTGGCTGGACCTGGCCCGTTACGCCGACAGCAGTGGCTACGAAGCCGACACGCCGCGACAGATCTGGCCCTACCGCGATTGGGTCATCGACGCGTGGAATGCCGATATGCCCTTCGAGCGGTTCGTCACCGAACAACTGGCCGGGGACCTGCTTCCCGGAGATGGGGTGTCACAGAAGATCGCCACCGGTTTCCAGTGCAACGTGATCTACGATCGAGGGGTCCGTTACGAGGCGATCGTCGACCAGGTGCAGACGGTCGGCTCGGTCTTCCTCGGACTCACGCTTGGCTGTGCGCAGTGTCATTCTCACAAGACCGACCCGGTCTCGCACGAGGAGTTCTACCGTCTGTACGCGTTCTTCAACGAGACGACGATGGAGCGGTTGCCGCTGCCGGGTTTTGATCCCGGGTACCGTGACGGACTGGTTGTCGCGAAGGACCCGAAGAAGGACCCGAAGAAGGACCGGCCCAGCGGGCCCGCCACGCTGGTCCTCAAGTTGGCTCCTCAGCCCACACACATTTTCGAGCAAGGGGACCCCGCCCAACCGGGGCAGAAAGTGGCAACGGGGTTTCCCGCATTTCTGCCGGTCGGTGACGTCCGGGGTCCCGCGGCGCCGCCGCCCAGTCGCATCGACCTCGCCCGTTGGATCCTCTCGGACCAGAACCCCCTCTCCGACCGCGTCACGGTCAACCGGGTCTGGCAGCGGTTGTTCGGCCGGGGCCTGGTGGAAACGGAAAACGACTTTGGGATGCAGACACCGCCTCCGTTGCATCCGGAACTGCTGGATCACCTGGCCCTGGAATTCCGCGAACACCGAAGGCGGTTCAAGCCATTGATTCGCCTGATCGTGCTCTCGGCGACCTACCGCCAATCCAGCCGCGTGCGAGCCGACCTGTCGGCCGTCGATGCGGGGAATCGTCTGCTGGGTCGGCAGCGGAGATTGCGGCTCGAGGCCGAGGTGATCCGCGACATCAGCCTGCAGGCCGGTGGAATCCTGTCCACGAAGATGAAGGGGCCGAGCGTATTCCCTGATCAATCGGCCGGGGTGCTCGACGCACGTGCGACGGCCGCAACATGGACACCGAGTTCGGGTGAGGATCGTTGGCGACGGGGCATGTACACCTGGCACTGGCGGCTGACACCTCATCCGCTGAAACCGCTGTTCGATGCTCCCGAGGGCGTGACTTCCTGCACCCGTCGCGATCGATCCAACGTCCCTGTTCAGGCGCTGGCACTGCTGAATGACGGTTCCTTTTATACAGCCGCACGCGGGCTGGGCGGATGGGGCTGGAAACGGGGTCAGGAGAACTCCGAACGGGTCGACGCCCTGTTTTCCAGGTGCCTGAGCCGCTGTCCCTCGCAGATCGAACAGGCGGTGCTGTTGAATCTGCTGGCCGATCAACGGCGGACCCTCGTCGGCGACGTTCCGGCGTGTCGTGCGATCCTGGGGATCGACGCCGCCGCGGCCGGAAACGGTCTTGTGGACCGGGCTGCGTGGGTGCTGGTCGCACGAGCGGTACTCAATCTCGACGAGTTCTTCACCCGGGAATGATGATGGCGATCGACAACACCTTCCCCGGCACCGAAGCAGCGGGCGTGTCCCGCCGCGCGTTGTTCGGCGCTGGCGGCGTGTCGCTGGCCTCCCTGGCGATGTCCGACCTGACCCACGCCGTCCACGAGCCCACGTCGCCGCGGTCACATTTTGCACCCCGGGCCCGCTCGGTGATCTTTCTCTTCCAGGTCGGGGGCCCCAGCCAACTGGACCTGTTTGATCCGAAGCCGGAGCTGAACCGGCGGGACGGCCAGGAGTTGCCCGAGAGCCTCCTGAAGCAGGTTACGTTCGCCCAGATCCAGGAGAAGCGGCCACGGTTGATGGGGTCTCCCTACCGATTTCGGCGTCATGGCCAAAGTGGAGCGTGGGTGTCGGAACTGGTTCCGCACATGGCCGGGATCGTTGACCGAATCACGATCGCCCGCACGCTGCGGACCGACGACACGAACCACATGTTTGCCGAACTGTTGATGAACACCGGCTGGCGGCGATTCGGCCGGCCGAGCCTGGGCAGCTGGGTGGCCTACGGCCTGGGCAGCGAATCGCAAGAGATGCCGGCGTTCCTGGTGCTGGGATCCAAGCCGCGGAGCAAGAGTGCCAACTACGGCAGCGGTTTCCTGCCGTCACAGTTCCAGGGGACGGTGTTGCGCGACGCCGGGGAACCGATCGTGAACCTGGCCAATCCGCCCGGTGTCACGCCGGGCCGGCAGCGACTCACGATCGACGCGATCAACCGGCTGAACCTCCGCCGGCTGGGGGCCACCGGCGACGATGAGATCCGGGCCCGGATCGCCAGCTACGAGATGGCGTTCCGAATGCAGGCGCGGGCTCCCGAGTTGCTTTCCCTGGGCGGGGAGACCCGCGAGACGCTGGGCCTGTACGGGATCGATGACCCTGCAAAACCGTCGTTTGCGCGAAACTGCCTGCTGGCCCGGCGACTGGTCGAGAAGGGGGTCCGGTTCGTGCAGGTGTTCCACGGTGACTGGGATCACCACACCGACATTGGCAACCGGTTGCCTCACGAGTGCCGTGTTACCGACCAGGGGTCGGCCGCACTGGTGATCGACCTGGCCCGCCGCGGGCTGCTTGACGACACGCTGGTCATCTGGGGCGGTGAACTGGGGCGGACCCCCGTGGCCCAGAAGCCGATGGCGGCAGGGGGCCGCGTGGGACGGGATCACCAGATCGAAGCGTTCACCATGTGGATGGCCGGTGGTGGAGTACGGCCCGGGCAGGTCATCGGCGACACAAATGATCTGGGATGCCTGCCGACCGAAGACGGCTGGCACGTTTACGACCTGCAGGCGACGATCCTGCACGCGCTGGGGTTGGACCACGAGCGGTTGACGTACCGCTACGAGGGGCGTGAGTTCCGCTTGACCGACATCCACGGTGAGGTGAAACCCGAGCTGTTCTCACGGGCGTGATTCACACCTGCCAGCCGGCCCGGAACGCCGGCTTGATCAGGCCGCTGGCCCGCGGGTTGCCTGTCACCGTCAATGTCTTGTGGTCCCAGCCGAAGCCGTCGCCCCCGGCCCGGTAGGCCACGTTGCCCAGCAGGACCGCCTCGGTCAGCGGACCCGAGTAATCGAAGTGACAGGTGGCCGGCCCGCCCCCACGGATCGCCGCGGTCCATTCGCGGTAGAAACCCGGCGAGTTGGCGACCTTCTTCACCGCCAGCTTGGCGCCTTTGAATTTCGCCTCCGGCAGCAGTTTCCGTTTCGAGAACCCGCACAGCAGCATGCCCTCGCTGCCGATGAACAACGTGTTGTTGCCCCCGGCGGAAAGCCCGTGTTTCCTCAGGATCTCGGGACCTTTCTGCGCGTGGTACCAGTGCAGCATCACCTCGGGGCGGTCGCCCCTGGTGGGGAACTTCATGTGGGTGGCCATCGACCTGGGAGTCGTCAGCGAGTGGACCGGTGGTCCCGAGGCCGAGACGTGAGTGGGGTAGTCGAGGTCCAGCGCCCAGAAGGGGATGTCCAGGATGTGGCAGCCCCAGTTGCCGGTTTCGCCGGTGCCGTAGTCCCACCAGAACCGCCAGCCGTAGGGGCAGTAGGTCGAGTGGTAGGGCCGCGGTGCGACCGGACCCTGCCAGAGGTTCCAGTCCAGGTGCGCGGGGATCTCGGGGCGGTTGGTGGGCACCTTGGACATGCCGCGGTTGCCGCCGATCCAACTGTGGACGTCGGTGACCGTACCGATCGCACCGGCCTGGATCAGTTCGACCACGCGGTGGACGTTGGGGATCGTGTGCCGCTGGACACCCAACTGCGTGGCGACCTTCTGCTTGCGGGCCAGGTCGGTCATCTGCCGGACTTCCCAGATCGAGTGGGCCATCGGCTTTTCGCAGTAGAGGTGCTTGCCGAGTTGCAGGGCGGCCATCGAGGGATGGAAGTGAGTGTGGTCGGGGGTGCTGATGACGACCGCATCGACTTGCTTGGCCACCGCGTCGTACATCTTGCGGAAGTCCTTGAACTTCCGGGCCTTGGGATACCGCTGGTAGGCCTTGCCCGCTCGCGCGTCGTCCACGTCGCACAGCGCGACGACGTTTTCGCCCAGCCGGACCATCGACCCGAGGTTGGCCGCTCCGCGGCCACCGATCCCGATAAAGGCCACGTCGATCTTCTCGTTGGCCGCCGCGTGGGCCCGCGGGTTCCCGGTGCCCAGGAACAGGCCGGTGCCGACGGCCGCGGCCGATCTCAGCATGTCACGACGGTTGATCGAATGGGTCATGG
>Ga0310342_100001936_pt1 | contig 13163 bp, 11 predicted proteins | sample S15DNA20500_MG_FD_206155 | JGI IMG/M metagenome (GOLD analysis project Ga0310342, IMG submission 206155) | Marine microbial communities from station ALOHA, North Pacific Subtropical Gyre - S1503-DNA-20-500_MG | ecosystem: Environmental > Aquatic > Marine > Oceanic | place: Pacific Ocean: North... | reverse complement strand
GACCGCGACGAACTGCTCCTGTGAAAACACATCGGAGTCATCTGGATTGATCGTTGAGTGTTCCGAGGTCTCGGCTTGCGGGACAACAGTTTCAGCAGAAACTGACTCTGTATTGCGGGCCTTGCCCAGGACAAAACAGAGAGAAGTCAGGCCCAGAAGACCGACGAGGACTGGGAACAGGTACTTGTGCTGGCTCACTGGATCTCCTCCATCTGTAACTTGGGTTCGTCGTAGACGTAAGTGGAGATCTCCACGACGAGTTTCTTGATGGGATGCGAAGCCGAAACGAGATCGGCACCTTGCTCTGAAGGAAGCAACTCAATTCCATCGACCCGAAGGAAACGAGGATGGTTTTCAACGCTGTTGATGAAACGGTGCAGCTGGGAGAACTCCCCCAGCAACTCGAAGCGGTACTTGTGGCGGATAAAGTCCTGCTTCTGCTCGGTAATCGTAGGAGTCTTTGAACGTCTCCTGGCGGACCGAATCGTTTTCTTTTCGATATCGACTGGTTCTGCTCCTTGAATGACGAGACCTGCATCGCGGCTAAGACCCGTGATGGTGTCGACAAAAGCATCCCGAAGGACTTCGTCCTTCTCTGGAAGAATGGCGGTGTACTCCCTGACGATCTGCGAAAGGGTGTGGGCCTTTCCCTGCATCTCCGGGATACGAGCAATCTTGTCCTGAGCGGAAGCCTGACGCTGGTCCAACTGAAAGAGACTCTCGCTGATCTCAGAATTGTCCTTGCTAAGGCCCCATCCGATGGCGAATTCACCACAGAAAACCAATCCGCACAGAGCAGTGACGATCAGTAGTTGTTTCTTCTCATCGAATTTCATTTTGCCTCACTACTATTTTTCGGAGTCTCGACTACCGGAGGATCCTGAAGAGGTTTCAGATCGATTCCGATACTGGATCGGAAGTGCTCCGGCTCTTCATCGGTGGATTCGATCTTCTCCCACGAAAGGGGTGTAAAACCGAGGAAATCACCAAAGAAGGAGTCCGGCATTGAACTGACATCGACCAGATCAGCATAAAATCTCTGGTCCTCACTCAGTGCTTTGCGGAAACGAGTGAACACCTGCGGATCATTACCCAGAGCAACACAATCGAGAACAACTCGTCCCCCTGATTGCCTGGAATTCGGATCCCAGCGGTACTCGCCATCGTCCAGAACGGTAACCAAAAGGGATGTGATCCAGATATCTTCCGGAATCAACATCAACATCTGATCCAGTTTTGGAGCCCACAGTATTCGACGTGTCTTGATTTGAATGATGGATTCTTCGCGCTGACGGTAGTAATCGATGTCGGACTGTATCCGATCAACTTCGTGAGCACGTTCTTCAAGTACTGATACCAGAGCCGTCTGGGTCTCAGCCTTGGCTTCCATCGTTCCCTGTGCAATCCACAACCACATGATTCCTATGGCACCCAAAGCAACGGCAGCTACTCCACTGAGCACAGAGTAAAAAACTGTGCGGGGAGTGCTTGCAGCACGTTGCAGTTCGGCGGGCAGTAGGTTGATCCTGATCAAGGGTAGATCCTTTCCTCGCGCGCCTAGACGCAGTCCTGAAGACGAGAACCTAGCCCTATCGCAATCGGTAGCTGGCTCAGGTGCTCTGTAAGGGCATCGACATCAACAAGGTCTTCTCGGACCTTGATGGATTCGAGCGGATCCCAAGTTTTGACCTCTCGGTCAAAGATCCTCTCAAAGGTCTCCTGGAGGCCGAGAGTGCGACTCGCTCCCCCACTGATGAAGACTTCTTCGACCCTGTGGTCGAACTGGTTCTCGAAGTAATCGAAAGAAAGTTGGATTTCTCCGGCAATCTCATCGAGAACTGGCTGTACCGCTGTAGCAACCAGTTCCTCATTACCATGAGGCTCACACTTCATTTCTTCAGCTTCAGCCTCGTCCAGGTGCTCGCGACGCGAGATCGCTTCGGTGAGGTCTGCACCTCCCAGGTAAATCTCACGAGAGAAGCTGGAAACGTTGCCACGAAGGATGTGGATGTTTGTCTTGCAAGCACCCACGTCGACAAGCGCAACAGCCTTATCAGGATCTTCTGAGCGAACTCCGATGCCATTTCTCAATTCGAATGAATTTCCAAGAGCAAAGGAATCGACATCTATGGCAACCGGAGTAAGTCCAAGATCCTGGACCTGGTCGATGTGATCATGAAGGAGGTCTTTTTTGACAGCGACTAACAGGCTTTTCATCTCGGTGGATTCACCAGAATCCTCAGAGGGTTCTCCGAGCCGCTGCCCGTCGATACAAACTTCGTCGCGATCAAATGGGATGTACTTGTCCGCTTCAAGACGAAGAGTTTCTGGTAACTCTTCATCGTCAAGCTCCGGTAGGGTGATGTAGCGTACTACGACCGACCGACCCGAAACTGCGGTAGCCACCTTACGACTGCGAATTCCTGATTCTCTCAGAACCGCTTTGACAGTCTGCAGCGTCTCTTCGGGCGCAGGGATCTTCCCCCAACCAAAACCCGTGAGTTCTATTCCGTCGGCAGTCTCTGTCAATTCGACGACCTTGACCTCGTCAGAGCCAATATCGAGACCGACAAGAGATTTTTGTCGAGAAAACATACCTTCGTGCCTCCCTGCCGCGCCATGCGGGCGCGCAACGGGGTTCTGCCCATCGACTCGATCGAACAGAACCGTGTTTGCGCTCCGAACACGAGAATGTCGTGCCGGAAAGGGGACCGACTTCTAGGAAGGTCCCAAGAAGACTACGACGGGGCTGGAAAGGGCGCAAATTTGCCCGACCTGGAGACGGCTAGGTCAAACGTAAAGCAACCTCTGGAAGGTGTTCAACGGCCCACAGACGCAATTCGCGACTGATACTCTCTCCGTCAGACATGCGCAGACAGCGTTCGGTCAGGATACGAACGTCATAATCGAGCAGATTACGGATCACCTGCTTCACCTCGGGGATCAGTTGCGGACTCACCGAAATCTCGCGCAGGCCCAATCCGACCAACAGGGGTAAATATATCGGCTCCGATGCCATCTCGCCGCACAAGGACACCCTCACACCATGATCCTCTCCGGTTCGAACCAGTTGTGAAATCAACTGTAGAATCGCTGGATGCATCGGATCATAGAGGTCCGCTACGTGCTCATTTCCTCTGTCCACTGCCAGGGTGTACTGAACGAGGTCATTACTGCCAATGCTGAGGAAGGAAACCCTGTCAGCAACATGGCTGGCAATCAATGCCAACGATGGGACCTCCACCATCACTCCTAACGGCATATTCTCGTCAAACTCAACATCGCTCTCCCTCAACTCCGAGCTCACTTCATCGATGATCTGCAAACTCTTGTCGAGTTCAGGGATCGTGGTGATCATCGGCAACATCATCCGGACAGGTCCAAGAACCCCGGCCCTCAAAATCGCACGGATCTGCGACCGAAATGGTTCGGGATTAGCGAGGCACCAACGAATTGATCGACAGCCAAGGAATGGATTCTCTTCTTCCAGTCCACCTTCAGGCAACTTGTCGCCACCGAGATCTAGAGTCCGCACTGTCAGTGGTAAACCATCGAGAGATTCGAGAACTGATCGGTAATTCTCAAAATGGACCTCTTCCCCTCCGGTCGGAGACTGGAAATGAATGAACTCGGTCCGGTACAAGCCGATCCCGGCAGCTCCGAATTCAATCGCCGATTTGACCTCACTCGGTATTTCGATGTTTGCATGGACTTCAAGCAGATGGCCATCGATCGTTTCGGCGGGCAACTTGGCTTGACTCCGGAAATGGAGTGAAAGTTTCTCCATTTCAACAGCTCGGGCCAAGTAGTCGGTGACCTGGTCCTCATCCGGATCGATGATGACCACTCCCCGATAGCCATCGATGATGATCCGATCCCCCCCCACCACCGAAGTAGAGATGTTATCGAGGCCCACCACCGCCGGAATACCGAGTGCACGTCCCATGATGGCGGTGTGGGAAGTCTTACCACCCATGTCAGTGGCGAAACCCTTGACCTTCTCAGGATCCAACTTGGCGGTCTGGGCTGGAGTCAGATTGTGCGCAATGACCACAACTTCGCCCTTGAGATTGGAAAGTCCCTCAATCCTTTTGCCCAGCAAAGTACTGAGCAGCAATTTCTCCACGTCCTGAAGATCGTGAACACGTTCGCGCAAGATGGGCGATTTGAGATCCTGCAATTTGCGGACGTAGCGATTCATGACACGGCTCAGGGCATGCTCTGCTGTGTAGCAGTTGTCACGAATCAGCTTTTCAACTTCGGAATGAAGCATCGGGTCAGAGGCTAGATCCCGGTGGACTCCCAGGATCCGGGCATGGATCTCAATTTCACTCTCAAGGCGATCGATTTCCTGTTCGAGTGATTTATTTGAGTCTTCGACCGCTTGTTTGAAGCGGGCAACTTCGCCATCGATGGCATCTTTCTCGACGAAGCGCTGCGGAATACGCAGCTCCTCCGAATCGAGGATCAAAGCCTCCGAGATGATGATCCCCGGACTGACGGGAATCCCCTGCCTGATCTCCAAGATATCCTCCGGACTTAAACTCCGTGGAAGTCGAGTCGGACCAAATTGGCAAGCGCCTCTAGGGCTTCCGTAGCATCGGGACCGACAGTTTCAATCACGATCTCGTCTCCAAGTTGCGCTCCCAATGTCATGACTGCAATGATGCTTTTACCATCTACAGCCATTCCTTCCGGGCGGCTCACGGAAACCTCAGCCTGGAATCGCTGCGCTAATCGCACAAATTCGGTGGAAGCCCGGGCATGGAGTCCAGAATCATGAGTGATTTTGACCGTCTGACAAATTTTGCTCATGCCGGTTTTCCGGTACTGACAAGCGCTAGCTCACAGATAATCCGACCGATAATCCCCGAATGATGCCGGGCACTACTAGCACCACAATCGATGAGATCAGCGATCGAGACCCGTAACCCGCGCATTGCCAGTTCCCCATCATCCACCACAGGCACACTTCCTTGACGAGTGTAATTCTGAAGCAGTTCTTCTGGGAAATTTCCGTTATGAACGATGACCTCATCGATGATTTTCTCGCCGGCGTGTCGTTCCAGTGCATCTACATGATCGACGAGAGTCATATCATCGGTCTCGCCCGGTTGGGTCATCACGTTGGCGATGTAAACCTTGGATGCAAAGCTCTCGAGAACGCGTCTGCGTATCCCCTCGATGAGTAGTGGTGGCACCACACTGGTAAAGAGACTACCTGGTCCGAAGACGATCAGATCAGCTTCTTCGATGGCACGACCAACATCTTCGGCAGGCTCTTCAACCCGGGGTCTCGCTTCCAGCCTCTCGATTGACTTACCACTACGGGCGATCTGTTTCTCGCCAGTTGATTTGGTTCCATCATGGTGGTGTGCGATCAACGTCAACTTCCCCCCATTGGCAGGAAGCACACGCCCTCGAACTTGAAGAAGTCGGTTCAGTTCTCGAATAGCGAGATCGAAATCCCCGGTAACCCGGGTGAGGGCGGTGATCAATAGATTTCCTATCGAGTGCCCCGCCATTTCCGACTCCCGGAATCGATAGTCGAGGAGTCGCGCCCAGAGAGGTTCCTGGCCAGAGAGGGCCAGCAGACAATTTCGGATGTCTCCCGGAGGAGCTATGTCAAAGTCCTTGCGAAGACGACCGGATGAACCTCCATCATCACTGACGGAAACCACAGCCGTCACGTCGACTGGCTCCTCGCGTAATCCGGTGAGCAGGCAAGCCATTCCGGTGCCCCCTCCAAACGCAACGATTCGTGGGGATCCTAACGAATCACTGGATTCCGGCTGCCTCGGATTCAATCTGCGGTCCCTTCCCAGGAGTGTCTTCTCTGTACCCATACTCTCAATGGCAAAAAAGCGTCAGTTCATTGCGATTTCCCGCGGCCTGGCCGCGAAAGAGAATCTGGCTGGTCGGATGGTTTACCATGGTAGGGCTACAGGTTCCACGGAAGCGCGGCACTGAGGCGAAAATCCCTTGTCAGTGGCCACAGAAAGCCGGATACGACCGATACAACTAGGGATAGAACTCCCCGGGAAGAGTGCTCGGAAGTGCTTCACCCTCGCAAGCCACTTCCATCAAGAACAGTCCCTGCGGTGGAGCCGCCACTCCAGCTCGTTGCCGATCTCGCGACTCCAGGATCTCAATCGATTCAGAAGCATCACGAAATCCTCGCCCCACCTCGACCAGAGTACCGACCAGATTGCGCACCATCCGATACAGAAATCCATCTCCGACCACCTGGATCCACACCCGATCTCCTGCACGGTCTACCCTCAACTCATAGATGGTGCGGACGGTCTCTACCGGCTCATCCTTCGACCGAGTACGGAAAGCCGCAAAGTCATGCTGGCCGATCAGGGGTAGAGCCGCGTTGTTCATCGCTTCCAGGTCGAGTTCCGGTCGTACCCACCAACAGGTTTGGTCCTGAAAGAGTGGTCGACGCGGACTGTTCATAATCCGGTAAAGATACCTCTTACCGATAGCACTGAACCGGGGATGCCATTTCGCATCGGCAATCTGGCAAGAGACCACCTCGATGTCCTTCGGTGTGATTCCCTGTAAAGAACGCTGCAAACTTTCTGGATCTATGAAATCCTGAAGCCGTACTCGCACCAGCTGGCCCCGGGCGTGAACACCGGTATCTGTTCGACTCGATCCTTCCACCTCTACCGATCCATCGGTGAGGACCTGCAACGCTTCCTTTAATTCACCCTGAACGGTTCGAACACCATCATTGTCCATCCAGCCACGGAACTCGGTCCCGTCATAGGCGATGACGAGTCGATAACTATGAAGTTTCTGCATCAGTTCTTTGCACTCCAGAGTTCCGCAATCTGAACGGTGTTCAGTGCCGCTCCTTTGAGGATCTGATCTCCGACAACCCACAGTTGCAGAGAATCGTCGAAGGGAGCACGAACTCTTCCGACCGAAACTGAGTGGACTCCAGCGAGCGGGCCCGGTGTCGGAGGAGATTCCGGGTCTTCATGAAACTGAATTCCTGGAGCTTCTCTGAGTAACTCGATGGCCTGATCGAGGCGCGTCGGATCGGACTCATCGAAGAGAAGATTGAGTGCGATGGAATGGCAACGTGCTACAGGAACTCTGACGCAGGTACCCTGAACCACGATGTCTGGAGCAGAGAGAATCTTCCGGGTTTCGTCGAGCATCTTCCGTTCCTCGAGGGTGACTCCCTCATCATCGACGGTTCCGATGGAGGGAAACAGATTGCCAGCGATGGGAAACGGGAATGGATCACCGACTCGAAACTCACCGCCGGAACCCTCTCTCTCGAGTGCATCGAGACCGCTTCGTCCGGCACCACTGACCGCCTGGTATGTATCGGCGATGATTCGCTTCGGCTTGAGATTCCACAGTGGCTTGAGAGCCAGCAGCAGGATGATGGTCGAGCAGTTCGGATTAGCGATGATTCCCGGACCGATCGGTATCATCTCCGGATTGACCTCGGGAACCACCAGGGGAATCTCATCGACGAGACGAAATGCAGAAGAGTTGTCGACCACCACTGCCCCGGCCGCAACGAATCGAGGAGCCCACTGTCGTGCGGTTTTGGAACCGGCCGCCAACAGGAAAACATCGAGACCGCCAAGGTCGGCATTTTCATCGAGTGGAAGCACGGTGAGCTCTTCGCCACGCCAGGCAACCTTCTGACCAGCGCTGCGCGAAGAAGCCAGTAAGTGAGGAGCTTCTGCTCCAAGAGGAGATGTTTCGAGCAGCTGTAGCATTTCTTGACCAACGACCCCGGTCGCACCTACCACCGCCACTTTCAACGTTTCTTCTCCTTTCGCTTCGCCATCCATGCCGAAGCCACCGGCAAGACGACGACCAGCAACAAAATCGTCACCGTGATCAATAGCTCCCAAAAACTGACTGCAAAGAGCATCAGCTTTCCCCTTGAGTGGTAATAGGCAAGCTTCGGTCCTCCACCTCCGTGCAAATGTCACTGATAAAACCATCGAGATCGACAGCTCCCAGATCTCCCACTCCTCGTTTCCTTACCGAAACGGTACCGGCATCTGCATCTCGACCACCGACGATCAACAAGTAGGGTATCTTCAGTTCAGCGCCCACCTTGATCTTGGCATTGACTCGCTCATCTGAATTGTCGACCGTGACCCTGAGGCCTGCCGCCAGAAGCCGTTCCTTCACCGTACAAGCGTAATCGACATACTTCTCGCTGATGGAGAGAACCCGGACCTGTTCCGGAGCCAGCCAGGTCGGAAACACACCCTCGAAATGCTCGATCAGGATGCCGATAAAGCGTTCGAAACTACCGAATGGTGCTCGATGCACCATCACCGGCCTATGTGCAACGTTATCTGATCCGGTGTAGTTGAGATCGAAACGTTCGGGCAGGTTGTAGTCCACCTGCACCGTTCCCAGTTGCCACTCTCTCTTGATGGCATCTCTGACAACGAAGTCGATCTTCGGCCCGTAGAAAGCCGCCTCACCCACCTCCTCGGTGAATGGAACTCCCAGGGTCGAGGCCGCTTCGCGACACGCTGCTTCAGCACGATCCCATCCCTGAGGATCCCCGCTGTACTTGCTGGAATCGCTACCGCGGAGACCTACCCGAATCCGATAGTCTTCCAGTCCCAGTGTTGAGAGCACCAACTTCACCAGACTCAAACATCCGAGGATTTCAGCGCCAACTTGTTCTTCAGTACAAAAGATATGGGCATCGTCCTGGGTAAACCCCCGGACCCTCATGAGACCATTCAATTCCCCGGACTGCTCCCACCGATAAACGGTCCCAAACTCTGCCAATCGCACGGGTAGATCGCGGTAGGAACGAGGTTCGGCATCGAAGATCTTGATGTGATGGGGACAATTCATCGGCTTCAGCATGAATCCATCGACCTCCCCAACACCCATTCGATGAGCCAGCTCCGCACAGGAACACCCCTCATCCGAAACTCCGCGGAGAAACTCGGAAGAGATGAGTGGCGGGAATTGGCTCTCCTGGTAGTAGGGAAAATGTCCGCTAGTTCGATATAGATCCAGTTTTCCGACATGAGGTGTGTAAACCATTTGATAACCAGAAGCGACAAGGTGCGTCCGGATGAACTCTTCTAGCTCACGTCGAACTACCGAACCGTTAGGTTGCCAGAGTACCAGGCCCTGACCGACCGTTTCGTCGATGCGAAACAGATTCTGTTTCCTCCCGATGACACGGTGATCACGTCGACGCGCTTCTTCCAGACGGTCGAGATGAGTTTGCAATTGTGCCGGATAGGGAAATGCCGTTCCGTAGACACGAGTCAGACTGTCGCTGGCAGCATCTCCATGCCAGTAAGCACTGGCCACGCTCATCAAACGAAATGCGCCAATTTTTCCAGTACTCGGAACGTGAGGACCACGACACAGATCTTCCCAGTTGGAACCGGGTTCTCCGGTTGCATACCAGCTCAGATTTTCTGAGCCTCCTTCGATGGCACGTTCGGCATTATCGAGCTTGTACTTGCTCCCCTCCTCGCGCAGCTTGGCCAGACCCGCATCTGCATCGAGTTCGTAACGCTGGAAAGGACGGTCCTCCGCGATGATCTGTTTCATCTGCTTCTCAATCTCCGAGAAGTCATCGGAGCTGATGGAACGCTCTTCGGAAAAACGAATGTCGTAATAGAAGCCTTGATCGGTGGGCGGACCGTAAACCAGTTGAGCTCCCGGAATCACGCGCTCGATCGCCTCGGCCATCACGTGTGCACAGGAATGTCTAATCAGGTAGAGCGCCTCTGCCGACGGGTCTTCCTTCTTTCGACCTTCGGTGATGATCGACACTTCGGCATCAGAATCGATGACCATCGACAGATCCTCGATATCCCCATCCACCACGATCCCGATGGCGGACTTGAGGAGACGTTCACCGATGTCGCCGGCGATGGCACTGCCAGTAACCGGCGCGTCGTAATCGCGCTTACTTCCGTCGGGGAGCGTGATCCTGGGCATGGTCCTTCCTTCCGAGGTCATTCTAGCCACCGTCCCCTCAATACGCCAACCGACCGGCCCACCGTGGAAGATCTTGACCACAGCCCGTGGAGAGACCATCACTGCAGCTGTGTGGAGCAAGACAGGAGGCCCCTTGGACAGATTCGACTCTGATACTCGGCTCTGTCTCATCCATGCCGACATGGATGCTTTCTTCGCCGCCGTAGAGGTACTCGACAACCCGTCACTGGCAGGACAACCGCTCATCATCGGCCATCCGGGTCGCCGGGGAGTTGTCGCCACAGCCTCTTACGAAGCGAGAAAGTTCGGGGTCCACTCGGCCATGCCCTCGGTCGAAGCTGTGCGTCTTTGTCCGACCGGGGTCTGGCGCGCTCCTCGTGCCTCGCGCTACCAAGAGGTCTCCCGCCAGGTGATGGGTGTCTTTGGTGAGTTCACCCCACAAGTCGAACCTCTCTCGGTCGACGAAGCGTTTCTCGACATCGGCGCATCTTTCCGTCTCTTCGGAGGAGCGATTTCCATCGCTCAGAAAATCCGCGAGCGGGTACCAGAAGTCACCGGAGGATTGACTGTCAGCATCGGAGTAGCATCTAACAAATTCCTGGCAAAAGTGGCCAGTGATCTAGAAAAACCGAACGGACTCACGGTCGTCGATCCTGATCGGATCCAGCAATGGCTCGACCCGATGGCAGTGGAAAAGATCTGGGGAGTCGGCCCGAAAACTCGAGAGGTCTTGCATGGCATCGGGCTTCGTCAAGTAGGTCACATTCGTGAAGCAGGGGTCGATCTGCTGGTGCGCCATCTGGGAGAGTCATCAGGTCGACACTTATGGCAGCTTGCACATGGCGAAGATGAACGAACTGTCGAAACGGAACATGAAGTCCAATCGATCTCGACAGAAAATACATTCACCACCGATGTTACCCCTGGCCAGGAAGCAAAGAAATTCTTGAGACGAGCCGCCGAGGAGGTATCCCGTTCGTTACGCGATCAGCAATTACGAGCCAGGACGGTTCGTCTCAAAGTAAGAACCGGTTCCTTTCGAACGATGACCAGAAGCCAAACCCTGGAGACACCGATCCAAGATGCAGGAACACTGTTCAAGGTCTCCATCGAGTTACTCGCTGAAGCCGATCTGCAGGAGGAAGGAATTCGCCTGCTCGGTCTGGGAGCAGGAAACCTCATCGATGCCAGTAACCCGCGTCAACAGGGGCTCTTCGACGACATTTCGGGAACTCTCCGTGACGAGAAGGTCACTCGATTGCTCGATGAATCGAGGAAAACACCAGGAATCATACCTCTGCAGAGGGGCTGCCTCATCGAACCGCCTGATCAGGATTCCTGATTTATTTCAGACGTGAGCTTCTCATCTTCCGTATACGAAGATTCAAAGCCTCCACAAATGCCGAAAATCCCATCGCAAAGTAGATGTAGCCCTTCGGGATGTGATGCCCCAATCCATCGGCCACCAGTGCAATCCCGATGAGCAGCAGGAACGAGAGAGCCAGTACCTTCACGGTCGGATGTTGTGTGACGAACCTCGACACCGATCCGCTGAAGATCAACATCACGATCACCGACAGAATCACCGCCAGCACCATCACGGCCAGGATGTCGGCCATACCTACCGCAGTGATGACTGAATCCAGGCTGAAGACCACATCCAGCAACACGATCTGAAACAAGACGGAACCAAACCCGACCTTGCGAGATGTTTCTTTTTCTTCAGCATCTTCCCCCTCCATGATGTCGTGAATCTCGTGGGTGCCCTTCACCAGCAGGAACAAGCCGCCACAGATCATGATGAGGTCACGGCCGCTGAGGGCGATGGAGTAGAAATCGATGATGGGTTCCTGCAGTCGGATCATCCAGGCGATGCAAAAGAGCAGCAAGATGCGAGTTACCATCGCAAAGATGAGCCCGAGGCGACGGGCAGAATCGCGCTGTTTCTCGGGTAGTTTGTCGGCCAGGACCGCGATGAAGATGATGTTGTCGATGCCAAGCACAATCTCCATGACGGTCAGAGTGGCCAGAGCAATCCACGCGTTGGGATCTGCAACCCATGTCAGATCAAACATCGACTCATCTCCCCCTTGCCATGCGAGACAAGATTTCATCATGAACCTGAGTCGCCTTGATAGGAGCTGTATCGTTTCCCCAAGAACGAAGCAGAACCGGTCCTAGCTCTTCACTGGAAGGAAGACGTCCATGACTACCCCTGACCATCGACGGATCGGTTGAGATCACATCCAGCAAACTTCTCATACCCAGTTTCTTCTGCAGTAAGCGGGTTGCGATCTTCAACCGCGGCCAGCTCAGTTCAGGATCGAGAAATAGCTCCGCCGGGTCGTAACCGGGCTTGCGATGAATGTCGACGGTACGTGCGAAGTCGGGAGCACGCGATTCGTCGTTCCACCATGGATAAGCGAACCAGCAACCTGGTTCAGCCAAGAGCACCAGATCTCCCGAACGACGATGAGATAGTCCTATCGACACCAGATCATCTCCGTCGATGACCCGCTCCACCCCGTCGAGCTCGGTCAGAATCTTGCGAATGATCGCTCGATCTGCATCAGCAGAGAGGTGGACATGGGCCAGTTGATGATCACACACAGCAAAGGCCTGGCTACGATGGACGTCAAGAAGATCGCCATGCGATGTGACCTGGAGGCCGAGTTGTTCCGTGCCTGCCAGTTCCCGGTTGACGAAAACTGGCCGATCCACCTGCTCGATTCCGTATTCGGAAAGCACCATTACATCTGCCTCTTGCGACCGAGATGCTTCCAGTAATCGCGCCAGTTCTCGATCCAGTTCCTGCCTTGCCCGATCAGCTTGGGGCGAATCGGGACCAAATCGTTGATGGTCATAATCAAGATGCGGCAAATACACCAGCATCAGATCAGGATTCTGCTGATCGATCACTTCGAGAGATGCATCGACGATCCAGCGCGTTGAAGGAATGCCGGCACGCGGTCCCCAGAAATCGAACAAAGGAAAACGGCCAAATCGTTGCTGCATCTGCACTGGCAATTCGGGAGGTTCTCCGTAAACGGAAGGAATCTTGCGTCCATCCGCTGGATATTCAGGACGTGGGGTGAGACTCCAGTCGGCACCACAACCGATATTGAACCACCAGAACAGGTTCGCGACCGTATACCCGTCCGCTTTCAAATGGTCGATGAAGGTCGGAGCCT
>Ga0310342_100001935_pt1 | contig 13167 bp, 9 predicted proteins | sample S15DNA20500_MG_FD_206155 | JGI IMG/M metagenome (GOLD analysis project Ga0310342, IMG submission 206155) | Marine microbial communities from station ALOHA, North Pacific Subtropical Gyre - S1503-DNA-20-500_MG | ecosystem: Environmental > Aquatic > Marine > Oceanic | place: Pacific Ocean: North... | reverse complement strand
CGGGTCCCCTACGACGACGCCATTTATGTGGCTTCTTTGAAGGCGAACAACGCCCCTTTGCTGGCCTTCTTGTAGAGAGCAATCAAGCTGTAGAAAAAAGACTTGACTTCAAACCTCAGATGTCTGGGCTACACGCATTAACGCCTTTGGTGTAAGGCGTCCGATCCAATGCTAGATCAATAGGTTATGTCCTTTTCCCATCCAAGGGCTCTGTCAAGAATAACTTCGCAGAGTTGGCGCTCAGATTTGCGCCAGATTTGGCCGTTAACGATTGAGCGAAACCGCAGTCGTAGCCGGGCCTACGTTGAGGATTTCGGGATTGAGGAGCGGCCGATGATGGTGTGAAGATGAGATGCAAAAATGTGAAGTTATTCTTGACAGAGCCCCAAGCCGGGAAATGAAGTGTCAGACCAGAATGGCTTCAGTACGGTAGAGAGCCGTGCTCGGTTTCGTAGTCTGTCCGCTTGACCATATCGATCGCGTCCCAGGGGCAGCCGTCGAGAAAGGCACCTTCGGGACCCTTGCTGATGCAGAGCTTGCACCCGATACAGAGGAGGCTGTCAACCTCGATTCGGCCAAAAGGAGGGTGGTCCTCGTCTGGAATCCAGACCATACAATTCTTTATCGGGCAGTAGTCAACACAAGCCGGCGATCCGGCGCAGCCTGTACAGGCGGAGTTTATGACTGCGATCAAGGCCGGCTTGCGCTTTCGGACCTCGTCGACCTTGATCGTTCCTTGATGCTTCAGTTGATCGACTGTCATCACTGCCTCACGGTTACACTCTCTGGAGAGAGAAATTCAACTTTCTGACTCAGCGCTCTCAGCCGCTGGTGCGGCTGGCTTCTTGGCTCTCGGTTTGGGGTCGGCATCAGGATCGAACCAAGAGACCTCGTGGTCCTCGAGCTCCGCCTCGACCATCTTGGCGATGCCCTCCCGATCCTTCTCCGCTCCGTAAACGCCGTCCGCTCCAAAAAAGGAAATGGTGCGGTAATAGGGGTTCCTGGCAAGGCTGCCACCTCCCTCTATTCCGAACTCACCCCCGGCATCGAAAAAATCGACCTCGTCAAGGCCCGCTTTTGTTTGCGCAATAATTCTCTCTTCTACCCCGGACTCCTCGGGCTGGTAGTTCAAGGCCCGTACGATTCGTCGCTGCTGTCCCTTCAGTTCCAGCGAGAACACTAGATATCTGAAGACCACTCCGCTGTCCAGCAGCTGCACGCCTTGGATTTCAGTCAACTCCATCCAAAAACTCCGTCCGGGTGATTGTCAGCCAGACGTTGACTCGGCTTGTTGGCTAGGTCGAGAGCACCGCGGCCACTATGCCTGCGAGGAACAGCAACAGACCCGCCTTGAAGACAAGATCAGAAAGACGTCCGAGCAGATTTGTCAAGCCCACAACAGTGAGCAGAAGCACTCCAACGAGCATCAACGACATTCCAGGCCAAATCGGCAACACGCATCTCCCTCCACTAAGCTGGACCTGTCTCTTCTTATAGAAGTTTCACTCCAATGTCAAAGATTTCCAGCGAGCGCTGTCCTCTAATCGAAGGAAGCTCAAGCACTATCATATTTCTGGAATGGAGTACCAGAGTATAAAGAAGAAAAATGCTGAAGCTGACCCGGAACGAGCCAGCCAGTAGAAGTGTGCAGGCAGCTTGTTTGGGATTTGGTGCTCGCAGAATCCGGGAGGATCCCACACCAAATCAGACGAGGAGCAACTCCTCTTCAACCTGACGCTTCGGCCGCACCGAGCCCAGCTGCTTTCTCGCTGCCTTGGTCCTCTTGGAGCCGGTCTGGTAGTAGTGAGGATGCTGTGCTTTGGTAGCGCTGTATAGCTCATTCCAGCAAGCAGCACAGCTCTCCACGTGAGTAAGGAACTCGAGCCGATCGTCGAGCTCTAGCTGATCTGAAAGGAAGGCACCAAGTTTTGCTCTGTCACAAGTTCGGATCATAGTCACTTTTCATATTCTCCATATTCTCCCTGAATTCGATTAAGCACATAAGACACCGGATGAAGCGCAAAAGTTTCAAACTATTTAGTATCGACCTGGATTGGGTGTCTTTCAGCTCCCCAGAACAGTTGCAACAATTTGCCGAGCACATCTATTGGGTAGCCTCATCGAGGCCCGGCGGGAGCCCTTTGCTTGTTTGCTCTGAGCTCCAACGATTTGCTATGGTAAAGGCCTATGATCAGCGCGATTCAGATTCGTAAGGGAATGGTCATCATGCACCAGGGAGAGCCTCATCGAGTACTCGACCAGCATCATCGAAATCCTGGCAAAGGTCCCGCCTTTGTTCGAGTGCTGATGCGACAACTCAAAAGCGGGGCCTCCTACGAGCATCGATACAGTTCTGGAGAACAAGTTATACGGGCCACTCTCGATCAGCGGAAGATGGAGTTTCTTTACCGTGATGCTCCCCTCTTCCACTTCATGGATACCGAGAACTACGAGCAGATCGCGCTTGATGAAGAGGCCCTCGGAGACAGTCGGAACTTTCTCAAAGAGGGTGCGACCATCGACGTCGAGTTTTTCGATGGCCAACCAATTGGTCTCGAGATGCCTCCCGCGGTGGAGCTGAAGGTGATCGAGACCGAACCTGAGCTCAAAGGAGCAACCGCAAGCAACTCCCCCAAGCCGGCCACCCTTGAAACAGGCGTCGTGATTCAGGTTCCCCCTTTCATTCGGCAAGGAGAGCTGGTGCGCGTCGATCCGACTGAAGGTCGGTACCTCGAGCGAGCCAAGTAACTAGCTGGTTTCCAGCTCCCCTCCCCAAGTGGGGGGACAGGATCAGTCAGTCCCTAGCGATAGATTGTTTGGGTGGGTGAGACACATCGAACCATCGTCCATTACGGTCCGCCTTCAGTCGAACGTAACCGCAGTCTGTTCGAGTTGTGCCTCCGTTCCTGGGACCCTAGCCGCACGCCCTTCCTCTACGTAGTCGCAACCCACTCTCGACAACGGCAGCTACGAGAGCTGTTCCTGTCACGTTTTCCTCAAGTCTTCGAAGTTCCGATACTGACCTTTCCGAAACTGCTCCAGCGTCTGTTGGCAGCAGCTGAGTCGAGGCGCCGACGCATATCAGAGACTGAAAAACTCTCTCTGCTCGAAGGAATTCTCCAGGACTCGAGTGGCGACTCAGAGCGGACTCGAGAGCAGCTCGGCTCTCAGTTGACCCGCTTGGACCGAATCGTAAGCTTCGCGCAGCAGCACCATCTCTTGGACGAGCAGCAGCTCCGGGTGCGGTACCAGCGGTGGGAAGGGCTGATTGGCCCTGAGGAAGACACGCTTTTCGCGTGCTATTCACGATATCAGCGACTGCTCCAGACCAGAGGGGCCGAGGACTCCGCCGGCGCCTCTGTTCGTCTGTACGAAAATCTCCTGACCGGGGCCATCCTTCCAAAGTCCGCCGTACCTGGCTTAAGAGTTCTCGCCTTTGAGGGTTATTACCACTTTACCCCTGTCCAGCTTGGCATTCTTCGCATGTTGGCAACTGAACTGGAGGAAACGCATTTCTCGGTTGACTGGGATTCGCCGGAGCGGAATCTGGACCGTTTCTCCGATGCCCTTGGAGACACCGCCGGCCTGTGGCAGGACCTCGAAGCGACTTGGCAATTTTACCCGGGTCGCTCCAACCCACCTCGAGTCTATTTCTCGGAGCCCGCTACCCAGGAAGCTGAGGTCCGGATCCTGGCTAGCAAGATCGGCCGTACCAAACTTGAACAGCCGAATCTCCGATTCTCAGATATTGCGGTGATCTGCTCCAGAAGTGGTTTCTATGAGACCTATATACGCGAGATCTTCTCTGCTCAGAACATCCCCTTGTCCTGGTTTTCGGCCACTTCGGCTCCAGGCACTCACGCCGCTCGTTTGTTGCTGGAATACGTGCGCCTGCTGCAGCGGGACTTCCATCGTGACCAACTCTTCGATCTGCTTTCCTCACCCTGGATTGAAGTACACGGACTTGGTAAGACGGAGATCCGGTTGCTCGAGAAGGCCGCGCTTCAAGTAGGCATTGTTCAAGGTCTTCAAGAGTGGACTGTCGACTTTCCCGGTTGGATTGCATATGACGCTCAACAGCTGAAGCAAGCGGGCAAGGCCGTAGACGCGGCCACTCTGGCGACGAGTTATATCCCTTTTCGGAACTTCGTCGAGGCACTGAGTTTGGATATCGACTCAACCAGAACCCTGACCCAGTGGCTGCAAGATTTGAGCCAGAAGATCGCGCCGTTCAGCAAGCTCCCAGATGGCTCTGCGAGCTGGTTGCGTCGGGAAAACCTTTCCCTGAAGGCGTATCAGGATAGCTTGAGGAACCTGGCTCTCGCCTGGGAGAAGCGGCCTCTGACCCTGGACCACGCGCGATTCGCGCTCTCCCAGTTGGTCTCAGAGGCGGGCTTCCTCCCCGAGATCGACCAGGATGGGGTCGCTATTGGGACAAGCCGGGACTTTCAACAGTGTGAGTTTCGGGTCATCTACTGGTTGGGATTCGGCGAGGGAAGGTTCCCGGGGCCACCTCGGAATCTCGACCTCCCTGGGCAGCAAGAGGACGACCTGGTCAGGCCTGGTCCGACCCAGGGCTTCAAGGAGGACGCGCATCTGTTTCATGGGGTGCGTTTCAGGGCGAGCGAAGCCATCTACTTTTCCAACCCGAAACGAATGGGTACTGCAACGTCCCACCCCAGTCCGTTCTTGCGACATCTAGAGGCTACGAGAATCGAGGGGCCCCCTCCTTCAGGGTCGCAGCTTCAGACGAACTCAGAACCCGACCAGAAACTGGCGCTTCTAGAAAACGTTCGCCGCGGTCTTCAGGTGCAGTCGCTGAGAGAGTCCACACGCCTCTCTCAGTACGAAGGTGTCTTTGCGAGCGATCGGGCGATCTCTGAATTGAGAGAGACGGTTTTTCCCCAGGGCATCCGCGTCTCGCCGAGCCGGCTGGAAGATTATGTCGAGTGCGGCTTTCGCTACTATGTTCGCAGGCTGCTTCAGGTAGATGCCCCGGAGTCCGCCGACGAGGGTGTGCCTTCCAGAGAGATGGGGAGAATCGTCCACCGGATCTTGTATCGTTTTTTTAAAAAGACAATTGAGAAAGGAGATAAGGATCAAGGTTTCAGCCTTGAGGATGCGAAGGGCCTGATGCTGAGGATTGCGTCCGAGGAACTGAAGCTGCTGGGCGGACGCTACCAAAGGACCCGAGATTTGATCTGGCAGCACCAGGTCGGGAAGCTGCTCCAAGGTTTGAATGGCGATGGGACGGGTCTGCTGACGAGTCTTCTCGAGCATCATTGGCAGCGGTCTCCCGACTCGGAGGTGCGTTTCGTTGAGCAGCCGATTTCACTGGTTCTAGGACATCTCGATCCCGCGGCCGCTGTTCCAGTCCGGCTGACCGGCGTGATCGATCGCTTGGATTCAACGGAGAGTGGTTACGTTGTTCTCGATTATAAGACCGGAGACATCAGTCCCTTGAAGAAGCTCCAAGGGGGACGGGGATTTCAGCTTCCCCTCTATCTGTTGGCAGCGAAGACCATGCTGGGCGAGGAGGTTTTTGGTGCATCCTTCTACATTGTCTCGCTGCCACTCAGACTTGAACTGAAGCCGCTGGCGGCTTCTGCCCAGAGGGATTCGCACGGGACCAGCCTGACTCAGCTGACCCAGGAATACAGCCAGAAGGCACTCGAAGTTGCCCAACAGCTCTACAAGGGACATTTCCCCGTGACGATCCTGGGAGAGCGAGATGCAGGCTGCCGAAGCTGTCCCTATTCCAGGATATGCCGAGTAGACAGGGCAAAAATGGAAAGGGCACGAGCCACAGACTCTGTCTTCCCTAGCTCGATCCTTTCCCCCGTTTCCGCCGGAAAAAGACGAAAGCCTTCCGAATGAGTGAAGGAACGTCTTCCACTCCTACCCCATTCGAGTCGGATGTGGGGCAAACAACCGGAACCCGGCAGCTGAACCAGGCGCAGAAGGAGGCTCTGGATCTTTCCAGCCACTGTGTGCTTACCGCATCCGCTGGCTCCGGAAAGACGACTGTTCTGGTAAATCGGGTTGTAGAGATCCTCGAGAGGAATGGATTCACACCTGAGCAGGTGGTTGCGATAACCTTCACCGAAGAGGCCGCGGCGCAAATAAGGCATCGTGTCCAGGAGGTCATTTTAGCCAAAAGTCAGGCGGTGTCTTCGGAGGAAGCGGAGAATTCCTGGCAATCTCTCCTCGACACGCTTTCCTATGCCAAGATCACAACCCTCCACGGTTTCTGTCTCTCCCTACTGAAGGAGTATCCCTCCGAGGTGGGGCTGGACCCCGGTTTCAAGATCATTTCCGCAGGTGAGCAGAAGTTCTGGGTGCAGAATTGTGTCCGCAGTGCCTTGCGAGTGTATTCGGAACGCTTTCATCCGGGTCTCAGGGAGATCCTGAACTACATTACCCCCAATGAGCTGCAGTTCCTACTCGTTGATTTGATTCAGAGAAGAAATCATCGGCAGCTCGAGGCCTTGGAGTCTTCCCAGGAGATACTGTCCGAGATCTACTTCGAGGAGAATTCTCATAGGCTCTACCACTCTCCCGTCTGGGTGGGCCTGAAACAGTTTCTTGATCGAGTACCGTCGGACCTTTTGACTGCAGGGGACTCCTATGCCAACCGCTGCGCCGCGCAGAAGGATCTGCTTGTGGGTCGTGCCAAATCTCCGGAGGATGAGTTTGTCCGTCACTTTCAGGAAACTTTCAAAACCAAGGCGCGACCATCGAAGAAGTGGTTGAGCTGGCCCCTCTATTCCGAACTAAGAAGTCATTGGGAGGAAGTCCGAGAGGAATACAAGCGTTTCCCGCTCCGATTGCGGCCGACCCGGGGTGATCGGGTAGAAGGGTCTGAGGTCCACTACGCCCGAACTCTGGAGCTGGTGCGGGGACTCTACCAAGATGTTTTGGCACGCTACCAAGCGGAGAAAGCGAAGGATTCAGTCGTAGACTTCGACGACCTGCTGGAATTCGCTCATCGTCTGCTCCAGAATGGCCGCGTCCGAAATACCCTTAGACGACGTTACCCCTTTCTTCTGGTTGACGAGTTCCAGGACACCAACCATCTTCAGTGGCAAATTCTACTCCCCCTCATAGGGCCAGAGAGCAACTTCTTCGCCGTGGGGGATACCAAGCAGTCGATCTACCGGTTTCGTGATGCCGATGTCTCGGTTTTCCGCAAAGTCCAGAGATGGGTTGAAAAAAGGGGCCGTCTATTGGAGTTGCGTGAAAACTATCGGGCCACGCCGCGACTAGTGGAATTCAGCAACCAGATTTTTAGAGATCTGTTCCGATTGCGACTCGACTACGAAGCCGTTTACCAGGAAATGAAGCCCTGTAGACAGGTGCTACCATCGACCAAGTCCGGCGCCACTTCGAGTGTGCGAGGTTTTTTCTACGATGCCTTGCCGGATGGATTTCCAACCGAAGCAGATCTTACGGTAGAGGCCATAGAGCAGTTGGTCCAAGAGGGATTCCAGCGCGGTGAGATTGCGATCCTGTTGCGGTCACGCACTCGACTCAAGGATTTCGAAAAGGCCCTGTCTCGACGTCAGGTGCCCTTTGTCACCTTGGCTGGAGCGAGTCTGTACAATGAGCCAGAGGCGCTCGATCTGGCCAACCTTCTTGCCTTTCTGGATGATCCATCCTTCGACATCTCTCTTCTAGGAATTCTTCGGAGCCCTTTCTTTAATTTTTCTGATGAGGATCTATTTCTGCTTTCACGGCTACCGGGAGCGGGATTCTGGGAGAAGCTCAATAGCAAGGATCCTGTTTCATCTACGGCTTCGAAGATGCCAGTCCACTGGCGATTCGCTCACAGGAAACTGGCAGAGTGGCAGACTCGGTATCAATTCGAGACCCTGGCCAGCTTTCTCGCCCGTGCGGTAGACGAGACCGGTTATAGGGAGATCGTTTCTGCCTCCCGGAGGAGTATTCAGGCGTGTGCCAACCTCGACAAGTTTCTGGACCTGGTAAGGAGCTTCGAGCTGGCTCATGGTCCCGCCCTGAGACCCCTTCTTCGTTTCCTCGACGCTCTTCGTTCGGTGGATCCCACGGATGGAGGCCCCATGGGGGAGGAGAGCTCGACAGATGCTGTTCGGATCTACACCATCCACGGGGCGAAGGGACTCGAGTTCCCAGCTGTGGTCCTGCCCGACCTGGGCAGCCCCCTACTCACCCAGCACCGAAGTCGCTTCTACTGTGAGAGCTTCGTCGTCGGACACGAGCGAAAGACATTTTTTGGGATGACGATCCGTAACCCAGATGATCGCCATCAGAAATGGGAGCCTCCGACGTACAGAATGTTGCGTCGCCTGGAAATCTACCGGCAGCTGGCCGAGGAGAAGCGACTTCTCTATGTAGCTGCGACCCGGGCACAGGATCGTCTTCTGCTCATCGGCAAAAAGAATGAAGAGGAATCCTATTTGAACTGGTTGCTCGCGGCGGGTGCCGAGTCCATCAGTGAGAGCATCCTGGTTTCTTCACCGCCAGACCTCACTCAAACGCGGCCCTCCCCATCCCCAGGGTCACGCACAGGTGATCTGTCGGCGAAAGCCGAACCGGCACCTCGGGTATCCATGGAGAAGACCCCAGCAGAAGTGGCCAGCTTGCCAAGGCTATCGCCAAGAAAACGAACCTGGACTCCTACCGAGATTGTTCTCTTTTCCAAGTGCCCTTATCGCTACTACCTCAGCTATATTCTGGGTACTCCCGAAGGGGCTCCGATGGGCTGGGAGCGGATTCAAGCCCGGCATTCACTGATAGGCTCCGCGGTCCATGAAATTCTTGAGAATTCGGGGGTGGCCGAGAGCCAGGAAAAGTTGCAGAATCTGCTGAACGCCTGGGAGCAAAAGTATGCTCCCTTGTTCGCTGTCTCAGAGGTAGCCTCCTTGCGAGAGCGAATCCAGGAAAGCGTGCAGCGGGTGGTGACACACTCTCTCTTTTGCCGGATCTCACATTCCAAGAAGGTCTACAGTGAAAGGCGATTCCATGTGAATCGGCGAGGACTCTTGATCACGGGAGTGATCGACAAATTGTTTCAGGATGACGACGGCGGATGGGTGGTAGTGGACTTCAAGACCGGGCAGGTCGATTCCCCTGATCCAACCGAGGAGGTCCGGCGCCTCGGATACGATTTGCAGGTGGAGCTCTATTTGTGGGCGACCTCCCAGATTCTTTCGACCGACCGGCTAAACGGTTTCCTGTTGTTGACCCAGACTGGCCACGCGATCCCAATCCGCTTTGATGCTGCCGTCATCGGCCGCTGCCAACGTCTAATCGACAGACTGCCACGGACAGCCGAGCCCTCGCAGTTCCCCAGGACGACCGATCAGGGGCATTGTCAGTCTTGTGCTTTCTTCCAGCAACCCTGTTCAGGAGCGGCCTCACGGTGATATTTTTCTAGCGGACTGTAATACTTGATTTGTGCGGTAGGGTCTGTCAGGTAAATAACCGATGCACTTTGGCGCGGGCGCCGTGGGGGCAGATGGGAGGCGCCGCGAAGCAGGCGATGCCGCTGCGCATCTTCCAGGAGCGGCAACAAAGCAGATGCCCCCGCGCCCCTGCGGGCTGGGGACCCCAGCAAAGTGTATCGGTTACTTCCTGACAGACCCTTACAGTCCATTGGGAACTTTTTTCGGGAGTAAGCATGCGGCGGGATCAAATAGACGCTGATGTCGTCTTCGTAGGTGCCGGACCTGCCAGTTTGAGCGGAGCGCTCCATTTATCTCGGCTGGTTCGGGAGCACAACGAGGGTCTGGGACCACAGACTGGGGAGGGCGATTTCCTTCAGGATCTGACCATCCTGGTCGTCGAGAAAGGGAGGGAGATAGGCTCTCATGCCCTCAGTGGAGCGGTAGTAGACCCCCGGGGCTTCGATGAGCTTCTTCAGGGTTTTCCAGGGGAGGAACCTCCCTACCAGAGTGCAGTTGAGGAGGATTCCCTCCAGATTCTGACCCGGAAAAGGTCCTACCGATCTCCCCTTACTCCACCACCGCTCAGGAACAAGGGCTACTCTATCGGTTCTCTCGGGAGTCTTGTGAAGTGGCTGTCCAAGCTGTGCGAACGGAACGGAGTTGAAGTTTACCCTGGGTTTCCTGCCTCCGAACTCCTCTTCGAAGGAGAACGGGTTTCGGGCGTGCGTATTGGAGACCAGGGGCGCAGTGCCGACGGCTCTCCCAAGGCCAACTTCGAACCGGGAATCGATATCGCGTCCAAGATTACGGTTCTTGGTGAGGGGCCCAGGGGAACGCTGACCCGCCAGGCAGAGCACAGGTTCGGTTTGAATCGGGGGCAAGAACCACAGATCTACGCTTTGGGTGTAAAGGAGATCTGGCAGCTCGCAGACGATACGGCGTCGGGAATGGTTATTCATACTTTGGGTTATCCCCTGGGGACCGAGGAACTCGGGGGCGGATTCGTCTACGGGATGGGCGATTTCTTGAGCGTGGGCTTTGTCGTCGGTCTCGACTACAAGGACCCCGAGACCGACGGGCACGAACTGCTTCAGCGCTTCAAGAAGCATCCCTTCGTAGAGTCGATGCTTAAGGGAGGGAAGGTTGTCTCCTATGGCGCCAAGGCGATTCCAGAGGGGGGATACTACTCGATGCCCCGGCTTTACGCCGATGGACTGCTTCTGGTGGGGGATTCAGCTGGATTTCTGAATCCTCAGCGTCTGAAAGGAATCCATCTCGCTGTGAAATCAGGGATGCTGGCTGCCGAGACGATTTTCGTATCTCTGCTGAAGCGCGACTACTCGTCAGCGACGCTGAAGCGATACGAAAGCGATTTCGAGAAAAGCTGGGCCAGGGAAGAGCTGTGGCGGGCGCGCAACTTCCGTCAGATGTTTCAGAAGGGTTTCTGGTCGGGAATGCTGCGCAGCGGATGGCAGGTCCTCACGGGAGGATGGGGCTCAGGCCGGCGCCTGCCGACTCTTGCCGGACATCAGTTCATGCAGCGGCGGAACCAGAAAGGAGCAGCGCCGGATAAACCAGCAAAGACGGATTTCGATGGCAAGTATACCTTTGACAAGCTTACAGATGTCTACTTCTCAGACACTTCCCATGACGAAGATCAGCCCTGCCATCTGAAGATCCTCGATTTCGACATCTGTCACAACCGGTGTATCCAGGAATATGCCAACCCATGTCAGCACTTTTGCCCGGCCGGCGTGTACGAAATTGCTCATCACCAATCCGGGGCCCAGTTGCACCTGAACTTCACCAACTGCGTTCACTGCAAGACCTGCGACATCATGGATCCTTACCAGATCATTGTCTGGACACCGCCTGAAGGGGGAGGGGGACCCGACTACAAGAATATGTAGTCCGGTGATGTGGCGGTGGCTTCCAAGCCGCCGTGTGTCTAGCCAAAGGCTTGAACGCTGGATGTACGAACGGCGATCCGCAAAGGCGAAAGTGGCTGAGTATGGGGGAGATTGTGCTGTTGTCCGGCTCTCTCCTCGCAAGCTGGCTTTATATTGCTAGCGGCTCAAGTCGTTCGCGGCTCTGTTGGACTCCGCTAGCACGAAAGTGCTCATCGTTGGCTACCCGTGTTACGGCTGGTTTTTAGCTTGATTATAGCTTCGATTGCTAGCCAGATTGCCAGACCTAGGACACCTATTCCTATAGCAAGAAGAAGATAAGCCTGCGAGTTCCAGAAGTCGCGTATTTTCAGGAACATCGCCACCAGGGTAGTCGCTAGCATGAAGACCATGGGAATCGCTGTGTACCAGAAGGGACGCTTTTGATGAATCAAGTAGAGCGTGATCGTTAGCAGGGTCAGCCCTCCGAGCACCTGGTTGGTGGTGCCGAAGAGTTGCCACAGAGCTAGGCTCGCTGCCTTTCCTCCCACTTTGTAGAAGGCGAAAAAGCCGATCGTGATCACGGCGATCAAGGAAGCAGTGTAGCGGTTGGAGAGACTTCGGATTCGGAGCGTCTCACTGATTTCGCTGATGTTGAAGCGCAAGAGCCGGGTGCCGGAGTCCAGTGTTGTGAGGCCGAAAGAGATGGCCACCAAGGCAACAAAGGCCTTGGACAGATCCAGCGGTATTCCCAGTTGGCTCATGAAAAGAGCTGACCCATCAATGAAGGCCTTCATCTTCAGACCAAGCCCTTGGGCCAGGTCCCAGGATTGATAATGCTGGAGCCAGAGGTCGCGCGTCGCAAATCCGGCCGTGCATGCAAGGACGGACACCAGGCCCAGCAGGGATTCTCCAATCATCCCACCGTATCCGATGAAGGGCGCATCGGTCTCACTACTGATCTGCTTTGCCGTAGTACCCGAAGAGACCAGGCCATGAAATCCCGAAACGGCCCCGCAGGCGATGACAATGAACACAAACGGAAACAACGGAGGGGCACCGGGTGGATTTGCTTGAATGGCTGGGGCTGCAAACTCGGGACTCAGGTAGAAAAATCCGCTGTAAATCAGAGCGAGTCCCAGGTAGAGGAGCAGCGAGTTCACGTAGTCCCGGGGCTGAAGCAAGAGCCAAACCGGCAGGACCGAAGCGGTAAAAGCATAGACCAGTAGAATGACGCTCCACTCGCCCAGGGAGAGACTTAGCATCGGTAGTGTGAGTCCTGCCCAAACGCTCAGTAGAGTGAGGATGAAGGCGATTAGGGTGCTTTTGCCAATCGAGGCTCCTCGCTTGTAGACGCTCCATCCCACCACTAGGGCGACGATCATGATGGTCGCACTCGGATAAACGGCTTCGGGACTGTGGTCGGCGGTCAGGAGCGTGGCACAGACGTTTACGAAAACGCCCATGGCAAGAGCGATCAGGAAGAAGATAAGAATATGGAATAAGGACTTGGCACGCGGTCCGACGATGTCCTCGGCTACCTTCCCGACAGATACACCTCGGGCGCGCATGGAAATGACCAGTGCTCCGAAGTCGTGGACTGCTCCAATGAAGAGGGTTCCAAGGACGACCCACAGCATCGCAGGTACCCATCCCCAGATGACCGCAATGGCGGGGCCCAACATCGGAGAGAGTCCCGCAATCGAGGCATAGTGGTGCCCGAAGAGCACATATCGATTGGAGGGAACGTAGTCGACGCCGTCGTTCAGCTCATGGGCAGGAGTGATGGCGTTGGGGTCCAGCTTGAAGACCTTGCTGCCAAGGTATTTGGCATAGACGTGGTAGCCCAGAAGATA
>Ga0310342_100001933_pt1 | contig 13171 bp, 7 predicted proteins | sample S15DNA20500_MG_FD_206155 | JGI IMG/M metagenome (GOLD analysis project Ga0310342, IMG submission 206155) | Marine microbial communities from station ALOHA, North Pacific Subtropical Gyre - S1503-DNA-20-500_MG | ecosystem: Environmental > Aquatic > Marine > Oceanic | place: Pacific Ocean: North... | reverse complement strand
CTACCGATTACTGGGGTTTCCTCACTGAGATTCGTGAACTGGGTCTGCCTTGCACGCCAGCGGTGAAGTGTTTTGATGAGTTCACGAACGCACAACAGTATTGCGAGATTCTCAGTGAACAATTACACGAGTTTGATTTCGAAGTGGATGGCCTGGTAGTCAAGGTGAACCAGTTTGAACAGCGGGAACGATTGGGGGCGACTGCCAAGAGTCCCCGCTGGGTTGCTGCCTACAAGTGGGAAAAATATGAGGCGATCACACGGCTCGAGGCCATCACGGTACAAGTTGGAAAAACGGGGGCCATTACACCGGTGGCCCAACTGGAACCGGTCGAGTTGGCTGGGACCACGGTAAGTCGGGCCAGCCTCCACAACGCGGACGAGATTGCCCGCAAGGATGTTCGGGTTGGGGATGTGGTCGTGGTGGAAAAAGCCGGTAAGATCATTCCCCACATTGTTCGTGTCGAAAAACACGAACGCCAGCAAGACCTGCCTCCCTTTGCTTTTCCCGTTGCCTGTCCCGAGTGCTCAACCACGCTGGTTAAGGATGAAGGGGGTGTTTACATTCGTTGTCCGAACCAGGAATGTCCCGCACAACTGAAGGAACGTCTCTGTTATTTTGCCAGTCGTAACGCGATGCACATCGAGGGATTGGGTGATAAATTAGTCGTTCAACTGGTTGAGACGGGGTTGGTTGCTGGTTATGGAGACCTTTATCGACTCACCGAGCAGCAACTGGCGGAACTGGAGCGGATGGGTGAGACATCGGCAGCCAATCTCTTAGCAGGCGTTGAAGCGAGTAAAGACCGCGGATTGGCCAGGCTGCTCAACGCTCTTTCAATTCGCCATGTGGGTGCCCGCGTGGCGACTATTCTGGCGAAGACTTTTGGCTCCATGGAGAAGTTGCAGCAGCTCGAAGTTGCTGAATTAAGTGAGACCGATGAAATTGGCCAGATTATCGCCGAGAGTATTCACGGTTTTCTACACAGTGATTACGGAGAGCGGACGATCAAGGACTTGCAGGAACTGGGTGTCATGATGACCAGTGCCGACGATGGAGCTGAGGGGGGATCAACCGTCTTCGCGGACAAGATATTTGTGGTGACCGGTACCCTGGTCCGATACACTCGAGAGGAAGTGAAACAGTTGATTGAACAGCATGGAGGGCGGGCTGCTTCGACGGTTTCAGGTAAGACGGACTACCTGTTAGCCGGAGAGAAGGCTGGCAGTAAAATGACCAAGGCGCAGCAGTTGGGTGTGGCGGTGATTAGTGAGGATCAGTTTAGCAAACTGCTGACCGGGGAAGATCTTTAATCAACAGGATCACAGGACCTGTTGATGATTTAGCAGGTACACAAAAAAACTCCGCCGAGCGAGTCGGCGAAGTTTTCTTGACGAATGAATCTGCTTATCCGCTGGCGTGACTATTTCTGCTTAACCCCCAACTCTTTGAGCTTGGCAGCAATGTCCTTGCCGTGTGAACCGCTACTCACCTTTTTGTCAATGTGGAGTATCTTTCCATCGGTTCCGATGTAAAACGTCCAGCGGTGGGGGAACGGGCGAGTTGCTGTGACAACACCGTAAGACTTGGCAACGGCTTTTCCAGGGTCGCTGAGGATTGGGTAATTTAAGTCGAGGCTCTTTGCGAATTTTGCATTTGTACTCGCTGTATCACAGCTTGCCGTAAAGTAGGCAACGTTGAATTTCTTTAACTCGGCACCACTCTCACGGAGTGATTCGCATTCCTTCGTTCAGCCACCGGTGAAAGCTTTTGGATACCAGGCAATTACGACAACCTGTTTTCCACTGAAATCAGCGAGCTGGTATGTTTTTCCGTCACTTCCTGGAAGTTTGAATTGAGGCGCGGAATCCCCTGTTGTTAGTTCTGCGTGCGCTGTTCCAGTCAAACCAAGTACTCCTAGAAGTGCCAGTCCAAGGCCGAATCTAGTTAGACATGTCATCGTCGAATTACTCCTTCGGAAGGCATTGGTAAAGATATTAATTCTCTGTCGACAGGCTACCATGAACTGATCGGTAAGTCCACGATGTGAGCGACTGTCCCGGGCAGCAGGTTATTAGTAGCAGATGCTCTTGGTGTTGCCAAAACCTGTTACCAGATACAATGGAATGGCAGGTTTCCAGGAAATTCCTGAGGGAGGATATCTTATGAAGATGCTGTTATCAAAGATGATGGGGTGTTTTCTGTTCTTTGGTTTTCTGCTCTTTGTTAGTTCTCTGGGACTGGCGGCGGATGCCAACTGGCCGAATTTTCGTGGCCCGGATGCTGCTGGAGTATCGGATCAGGCGAATCTTCCCGCACGGTGGAGCAATTCGGAGAATGTTGCCTGGAGGACGGACATCGCGGGACGTGGCTGGTCGTCTCCTATCGTATGGGGTAAGCAGATCTTCCTGACGACCGTGATCAATGACGGTGTTTCGGAGTTCCCAAAGAAAGGCCTCTATTTTGGCGGGAATCGCCTGCAGCCAGCTGAGTCGCAACATCGCTGGGTGGTTTTGAGCCTGGATCTTGAGACAGGCAAGATTCTCTGGCGGAAGGAAGTTCATAAGGGTGTCCCACAGACTCCCATCCATCTCAAGAACAGCTATGCATCAGAAACACCGGTTACCGACGGTGAGCATGTCTACGTAGTTTTTGGAAATCTCGGCATCTATTGTCTGGACTTGCAGGGCAAACAAGTCTGGAAGAGAGAATTGCCAAGACACAAGGTGCGTTCTGGATGGGGTACGGCATCTTCTCCAGTGGTTCATGGCGATCGCTTGTACATCGTTAATGACAATGACGTGAAGTCGACGTTGACGGCACTCAATAAACGAACGGGGGCGACGATTTGGGAAGTTGAAAGGAAAGAGCGGAGTAACTGGGCAACTCCTTATATTTGGGAGAATAAGCTGCGGACCGAGATCATTACACCCGGCACCCAGAAAACACGCTCCTATGATCTCAATGGAAAGCTGTTGTACGAGCTCGGCGGCGGTTCCAGTATTACCATCGCCACCCCCTATTCCAGGCATGGCTTACTCTACTTGAGTTCCGGCTACGTGGGAGACCGCAAGCGACCGTTGCTGGCCTTGCGGCCCGGCGCGAAAGGAGACATTTCCTTGGGGGCCGAGGAGAATACTAATGAATTTGTGGCCTGGTGCCAGAAACAAGGAGGACCTTACAACCCGACGACATTAGTCTACGGGGATCTACTCTATGTTCTCTTGGATCGTGGTTTTCTGAGTTGTTATGACGCACACACCGGTGAAGTGATTTACGAGAAGAAGCGGCTTCCCAATGGGAAGGCCTTTACCAGTTCGCCCTGGGCCTCGAAGGGGAAGATATATTGTCTTAATGAAGATGGTTTGACCTTCGTGGTCAAGGCTGGTCGTGAGTATGAGTTGCTGCGAAAGAACATGCTTGCTGAAGATGATATGTGCATGGCGACACCAGCGATCGTGGGAGATCGACTGTTGATCAGAACTTCAGCTCGAATATATTGCCTGCAGGAATAAGAACATAACAGCTAATTTTTCGAATGTTTTGGGTTTTATCTCTATGTTTGTGAGAGGGACTGTTGGATCGATGTTATTGGTTTGTCGATTATGGATAGTGCGAACCGTTCTCATGCTCCCTGGGTTGGGAGGCCTCTGGTGTCTGGCCCTGCTATTTGGTTTTCAGTCCTCCCCTCTTTCGGCTCAGGAACGCGGATCGCTATTGCCACCACCTGTTCGCATTGGAGTGGTTGCTTTTGAGGACTTTGAAGGTGAGTTTCAACGTTGGAACCGCCTTTTTGCTGAACTCCCAAAAAGGGAAAAGTCGACGCTGACTTTTGAGTTAGCAGTAGGTACGTACGGGGACTTACTGCATTGGATGGATAAGGGTTACGTTGATATCGCGGTCCTTACGCCGGGTGTGTTTGCCGAGTATTTTCAGTTGGGAAAAAAAGAGCGTTCCGCATCTCGAGAAGGTCGATTTGAGTATTTAGCCACCGATGGTGTGCCGCCGACAAGTTCCAGTTGGGCTACCGATGAACGACGCCAGACTGGTTTTCATTTTCGTTATCATTGCGTTTGTGTGGTGGCAGAGGATTCGCCGCTAAAGACATTCGATGACGTTCTCAAGGCGTCCAAGTCCGGCCAGGTTGAGTGTCTGTTCGTAAACCCTCTCTCTGCTTCGGGCCGGGTGCTTCCGGAATACGTGTTGCGCACACGCCAGGCTTTCTTCCCGGAACAGGTCCGTTACAGTTACTCGCACACCGAGTCGTTACGCCTGTTGACGCAAGACAATTCAGCGAAAGAGCTCGTTGCCTTTGTTTGGGATGCTGCTTTAGATACTGTGCCGGAACTTGCCAGTCGTCTTCGAAAGATTCCCAGTGCGACGTTCGATGAAACCTCTATTCCGCATAATGTGATTGTTATGCGCAGTGACCATCGGGAGTTGCAGACGTTGCAGAGTGCGTTTGCCAGTTTCCGAGACCAGGACGGATTGACCGAGACGCGTTACATGCAGGATTGGAAGCAGCTTTACTCGGAGGTTGGCCAATGGTATGAGCATGTGTCATCCACGGTCGAAGATCGCCAGCGGCGACCGGTTTCGATGGATGAAATTGGTCGCATCCTTTTGCAGAGTGCACGCTCTCAACCTGTGCCTCCGCGGTTGGCTGTCGTGCTGTCTGGTGGTGGCGCCAAGTGTTCTTACCAGGTAGGAGCGGTTTGCGCCTTGGAGGAAGAACTGGCAAAACTAAGAAAACAGAATCCTGACATTAACCTGGATATCAATCTGATCGTGGGAACCTCGGGTGGCGCTATCAATGCGGTTCCGATTGCCTACGGTGTCTCGGCGACACCGCAAGGACGTAAAGACTTCCAGGAAGTGTGGCAGACGATGGATCAGCGAGACGTGGTTGTTCCATCCTGGCCTGTGCGTGCCAATATTGGTCTCTGGTTTGCACTACTCGAAGCCGGCTTACTGCTGTGGATAGTAAAGCGACTGGTGAAGAATCCAGAACGACGCGGCAGTTATTATTCTGGAGCGGTGCTGGGGATGGCGGCGTTTCATACCGTCGGGTCTTTTCTACATTTTGCACCCTGGAGATGGTTAGGTTCTTTTCATCTTTTGCACCATGCCTGGTTATGGCTGTCTTTTGGCACGACCACGATGTGCTGGTCTTTATTTGCATTGGGAGTCACCTGCTGGCTAGTCCATACCAAGAAGTTCACGAAAAGTCGTTATTTGACGATTAGCAGGCGGCAAGTGGTTTGGATCATGACTGTTTGCCTACTGGGTTTGCCCATGATTCAAATCGTGACCCTGCTCTGCTTTCAAACAACCTTGTCTGGAGGAAGTGGTATTGAACATGCCATTGCTGATAAAATCCCCCTGCTTATCAGTTCGCACCTGGAGCGAGAAGGTAAACCGGGTTTGAAGTTGCAGTCGGGTTTGAGCGATCGGGAGTTGCTACAGGTCGCGAGTCGACGCTTAATTGAAGGGAAGCAATTGCAACGCGACTTGGTGATTACGGCAAACTGCATTGAACGGACCGACAAGTCCTTGCCGACCGACTTGTACTTTTTTGCTGGAGTGGATCAAAAGAAGTCCGCACCGTTTCAGCAACGGGGAGTTTCGTTTCATGACTATCCCGGGTTAATGCTGGACGTGGTTATTGGTTCAGGGACTATCTTCCCCGTCTTTCCAGCTCGTGAAATAGTCGACTTCCCGAGAAAAAATGAACGTGTGGAATTGATCGACGGTGGCTTTGCCCATAATAGCCCGGTAGAAGCAGCGGTCTTGTGGGGGGCTACTCATATCGTCCTGGTTGAAGCAACACCGGAACGAGTCTTGAAACGACATAACTTCCTCTACAACGCTTCGTCGGCTTTTACGCATTTACATAAACAGACGCAACTAGTTGACGTTCGTTCCAAACAGCAAGTGGTTGTGTTTACCCTGCACCCAAGTCCACCCCACATTTGTGTTCTGGACTTCGCCAACAACCTGATCGAAGCATCCATTGAAAGAGGGTACCGAGATGCTCAGGGTAAGAATGACCGAACGGCTACTGGGAAAGTGCCGGCATCTCAATTCTACAAAGAACTCGGTGCACCCGTCTTCACCCGGGTAAAATAGGGAAACGCCGAATTTGTAGCGGACAGCGGAGAACTCGTTTCTACTTGGTCATATAGTCAATAAAATTCTGGTAGAGCTGCTTGTAGATACCTCGGTGCGGTGGTTCGCCCCGAATCGTTGGTAAAATGGTCGTCGGATCCAGAGCGCCTACGGGCAACATGGCGATTTTCGGTTCCTCGTTGTAGGACCGGGGATCGTTGGTCTTGATGTAAAACATCCGACGCTCGTAGTGTTGATCGATACCAAGGCGAGGTGCATCTGCGGTCAGCTTTGAATAACCAACGGTCCGCCGTTTTCCGTCATCGAGCAGGAGCTTGCCACGACGAGTTTCTGCGTTACCAATGAGGGCCACTCGTACGTACGGTTGATCCTCGATGGGAACTAGCCAGATGATACTCGCTTCAAACGCAAGTGGATTACTCTTGGACCAATGCTGAAGATTGTCGTCGTCAATGATCCGCACAATTTCCGTGCTTCCATTACCATGGTCGATGGTCTTCGTCTCGAATGGAATCGGATCTGAGTCTGGATTGATCACGGGACAATTCCCCTCTTCTGAGGTAGTTCGGATGCTGGCAGGCTGATTTAGTGAGTCGGTGGCCATGAGTAATTGATTGGCTTTTCAGTTAAAGGAGGGAAGGGAAAATAGGCGTGACAGTGACGCTTTTGGAGACCCCAGTCTCGTTTTCAGAGAACAGGTTAGCCTTATAGTTGTTTTCGAGTTTTTTCGCCGGAAACTGAGATCATTGGCTGTTTAGACCGATTTTAAGGCCTCTCGGAGAGCTGCCTTGCCGTTAGTAGCTCATCGCTCCCAGTTTGGCCGGTTGACAGAATCAGCAAATCCCTTTTAAATCGGCACTTACGAGGATGTAGCTCAGTTGGTAGAGCAACGGACTTTTAATCCGTAGGTCCAGGGTTCAAGCCCCTGCATCCTCATTGTTAGGAGCCGGTTCCAGTCTTTTTTGGGGTTTCTTTTGGACTCGGCACTTAAAACACTCGTTCGACACCCCGGTCAAGTGCCTCGTGAGCGCAGTGCCTGTGGCTGGCGAGATCGACTCATCAGCCATGAGGATGCCGACGTGGCAGCCTGGGTTCATGCGGTTGATATCGATGGCGCTCAGCAACATTATCATCTCCGATCGACGGAGTTGTACTACGTCCTAGAGGGTGAAGGTTCCGTTATCCTGGATGGAGTTGAGCATCCGGTTGGCCCAGGATCACTTGTCCATATTCCGCCTGGAGTTGTGCATGGGGCAACAGGCCAGATGCGAGTTCTTGTGGTAGGTGTTCCGGACATTGCCGCCGACGATATGTTTTTTCCCGAGTGATGACCTTTTGATTCTATTGAGCTCTCTGTAATGTCGTGAATCGATAAGTGTCAAAGAGACGATCGCCAGTTGAGAGAATATCGGCTGCTGAGAGAGATTGAAGAACTTGCCAGCCATTACCGGCGAATTGTCCCATGTCCGTACACCCGAAGACCATGGGTTCTCCCAACCGACCCATGGCAGCGAAAAAGTCGCCGGCTGCTTCCATGTCGAGTGCATTGGAAGTGATATGGTCGACCCATAAAATACTTCCCGGACTCGTAATTTCTTCAATATGCTTGAAAACTTTACTGATGACATCGGAGGTTAAATACATGGATAAGCCTTCCATGATAACGACCGATGGTTGACTGGGATCAAAACCGGCCGCTCTCAGGTCTTGAACCCATTGCTGTTCTCGCATGTCACCTGCCACCGGAATGAAATTGTCAGCTACGCAACCGGGAACACAAAACCGTTTTTCCCGATCCCGTAACGCTGGTTTAAGGTCGATGCCAAACCAGGTTTGATGACCATCTGAATAATAGACTGGCTTCGGATCCAGGCCGACACCGAGTACGACGACTTGGGGAATGTGCCTGGCGTGTTGCTGCAACTGATGCTCAAGGGTCTCGGTGCGAGATTTTATCATGGCTGGTAATTGCGGCATCGTTTCGGTCATCCTGGTGGCCAGAGCTTTTCCCTGTTCACCAGCGATGCAGCGAGAGACTCGGTCTCTCCGTAAACCGGCGATCATGAGAGCCGAAGTAGCTCGGTTTTGCTCCTGGAGCAAGCCACCTTTTACGTCAATGACTTGTGGCTTGTTGATGTACATGCCGACCACGTGCTCGGCTACCGCGACCAGTTTATTGTCCTGGTAAAAATTAACGGTGCCGCGGTATTCACAACGTCCCTTATGGAGCAGTTGCCTTCGCAGGGAGAGAGCGTCTTCTTTCGAAATGTTGACCGTCGCCTCGATCTCTCCACTGGCTGGAGCCAAATGCTTGACCTCTCCACTTTTTAACCACATTTGTACCGGTAACGCATGGCAGCGGTCGTGAACGCCCGTGACATAGACTCCCGGAATCGAGGAGAACATGCTGACGCCTACCGCGTAATCAGCCAAAAGATAAAAAACAGCTGCTTGATGTGTACCATTTTGATTGACGGTGGCAGCATCGAGTGAAACCGATAAACGTGTTTCCTCAGGATCAACCTGAACAACCCGCGCTTGCAGGAAGTCAAGCAACGGAACCAGTTCTCGCAATCGCTGAGTGATTAAATGCGAGGAACAATTCTCGCGATGAAGTTGTATGTCCTCCGCGTCCGGCCAGACAGCGAGAGGTTTGTAGCAGTGCTCAAAACGCGTTACTTTGCGAATCATCCGTTGACTCCATTTGAAAAAGTGTTTGCGAAATCAGGACTGGCTGCCATCAGAAAGTGCAACTGCTGTGCCAATCATCTTGTTTTCAGCTAGCAGAGTTTGCTAGCGGTTGTCAAAAAACAGCCAGAATGGCTGCAGATCCCTTGAAAAACACCTGTTTCGAAGAAGTTACGGCCTGCTCCCAGGTCCTGACTTTCGCTGCTTCACCGAGGCGCGTGTGGGGCGAAAATGCTGTACTGTTTTGGCTCGTCGGAAAGACTCTTTGTATTACTCTAATACAATAGAAAAGGCTGGTGTTTTACGCCGTTGGTGCAGATGTCAGGTTGCCTCGTTTCACGACAGCCTTAATCTTGGGGCAGTTGTTGGATCCACTCTCGAACCAGTTCCATGGCACTTTGATGCGGAACGTTGCTTCCCACGTGTGGCATTCGTCCCAGTCCCAGTCGGGTCATGCGGTGATAGATCAAGGATTGTTTTGGCTTTCCGGCGACGAGTAAGGCAGGTTGCTGGAGTCCAAATTTTCCTTGGCCAGGTGGGGTGTTGAGGGTACCGGTTTCATTGAGTGGCAGACTGGCCAGCAGTTGGAATTCCGCGTTGCCACCTCCCCATTTGCGATGGCAGTGGGAACAGTTCGCGTGTAAATAGGAGCGGGCACGATCTGCCAGTTTGGCTTTCTTGTCATCGTAGTCCGCTAGTTGCGGGTATTGTGCAACTGGTTTTGGCAATGGTTTTGAAAAGATACCGAGATGATTGAGTGTGTCGAGTTGATTTGCCACTACGCCGTGGTAGTCATGGTTCTTGTTCATTTGTAGCGTGTTGACTCCTAACACGTACTTGGAGGCCATCGTGTGGCAGAGGGTGCATTCTGCTCGGCTGGGAAAACGCCAGGCTTGTTTTCTCGAGCCGCCTGGTGCTGTTGAATCTCGAACTGTGAACTCCTGGTTTAAACCACCACTTGGTAAAAGGGTGGCATCGGTTTGTTCCCCGTTCCAGACGTACGTGTAGCCTCGCCAAACTTGGGCCCCGTACTGGTTTTCTTCGCCGGGCATTCTCTCGTGGTGCAGGATACGTGTTTCCAGTCTCCGGGCACTGTTAGGATTACCAGCTTCCATTTCCAAAGAAAACGTTTTGACCAGTACCGTGCCATCCGGGAATCGCCAGCCGGGAGGGGCTCCCGGTGCTGGCTGTGGATAGGTGACTGTGTCAAATTCGATTTGAGCTTTGCCTGGAATCGCAATGAAACGATCTTTGAGGGCGTGATCCGACCAGAGAGGAGCATTAACGCTATAGGGAATCAGTCCCGGAGCAGGTTGATGATCCTTGGTGGAGGCAAAGAGTCCCGTTTCGCTCAACTTACGAGGAAATGGCCTGGTTGCTTTGGTCGGAGGTGCTTTAACCAGTTGATGCAACTGGCCTCCCGCAAAATCGAGCATGATAATCTCTCCGGCCGGATCTTGGGCGAAGGCGACCAGGCGGATCTGGGTATTGGCCAGTTCGTGATGCTCGATGACCTTGCCGCGGGGATCTGGGCGTCCGAGAAAACGAAACCCCCAGATTCGGCCGGTGTCGTATCCACCGTATATGTACTTGCCTTTTAGTTCCGGCAGTCGTGAGCCGTGATAGACAAATCCGCCCGTGATCGAACGAAAATCTTCATGACTGTGTTCGATGACCGGTTTCAGGATCGGACTCGGGCCTTTCGGGCGTTGCGGCCGGAAGGGATGCGTGCCTTCTTGAACGCTCCAGCCATAGTTGCCACCCTTTTTAATTCGGTAGATCATTTCCCAGAGATCCTGACCGATTTCACCTGCCCAGAGCGCTCCGGTTGGTTCATCAAAACTGTATTTCCAGACCTGTCGGTGTCCGTAGGAGTAGATTTCGCCACGGGTATTTTTTCGCGAGACGAACGGATTGTCGGCGGGAATGCGGTAATTTCGACCTTTGTCTGCATGGTCGACATCGATCCGCAAGATGGCACCTAGCAGATCGGTAAGATCCTGACCCGTTTGCAATTGATCGGCGATGCCACTGCCGTCACCGGTTGCCAGGTAGAGATAGCCTTCTGGTCCGAAACGTAAACAGCCTCCGTTATGACCACCGGATTTCCACTTGAGAATGATTTGCTCGGACTCCAGCGGTGCCGACAGCGGTGCCCGTGAGGTGACTTGAAAACGCGACAGGCGACTGCCTTCAGGATGGTCCTGGTCGGTAATCGAAACGACGTAGAAGTATCCATTGCTGGCGAAGTTGGGGTGCATTACGACGCCGAAGACAGTCCGTTTGAGATCGATCAGCAGGTCTTTTGATTCGGTGTTCCGCTCATTCTTAAAGGTGTAGATTTTTCCCGGTCGGGTGGCAATCGCATAACGATTCGTCCCTGGGACCCAGGAAAAAGCCAGCGGTTCGAAAAACTTTAGATGTGGAAAAGCGAGTTGCGTAGTATAGGGGTTAGGAGGATCTGGCGTGCCATGGATATGGAGGTTATTCCAAATGATTCGTTCTTCGATCCCCGTTGCTTTGACTGAAACCGATTGCGCCGAGGCGGACAACAGACCCATGAAGGTCACTAAGACCAGGACAGGAAGAAGAACGGGGTTTCGATGGTTCACGAGTTTCTCCAGATAGGCGCAAGTGTTTCTACAGAGAAGGATCAGTAATTGGTCACCGTAACCCGTTTGACTCTTGAATGCAAATTCTTTTGGCAGACTGCGAGTCAGCATTACTTGAGAAAACCACTACGCTCTACTTCCTGCCGGGCTAACTGGTCGTTCTCTGCGTCATCCAGGGCCAGCAGCTGGCGGAGTGTCGGATCAAGAGACCTTTGTAGATCAAGATCGATCAGTTTTTTCTGGTACTGTTGCTGCGGTTTGTCACGTCGACAGTAAAACCCATGAAGGGCCGTGCGAGGTTTGTCAGTCTGGTTTGCTGTTCCGGCGTGCCAAAGATGGGCATTGAGTACGATGAGGGCCCCTCGTGGTCCCGTGACCCGGACTTCCCGAGGGTGAGCAATCAGTGGATCAGCCATTGCATCCTGTGGCAGCTTGTTCTCTTGATGGGATCCGGGAACGACTCGCAGGCAGCCATTTTCACGCGTGAATTCATCAACCAGCCAGATAACGTTGCAGACCCAGGGTCCACGTTCATCGGTGATGGCCCCCATGTCGGCATGAAGGGGTTGCCCGGCAGGTTGCCTGGGATTAGCCGAACGGGCATTCATACTGCTCAGCTTGTATTGATCCCCTAAGACAATTTCTACCAGTTCCAGGACGCTCGGCTGGCAGGCTAAACGGCGAAAAATTTCTCCCTTATTAATCAGGTTGGACAAGCGGCGTGAATGGAGTTCCTGCTTAAATTCAGTGCCGGCAGCCTCCCCCTCCTGGGCAAAGAGGCCCTCAATCTGCTCCTGCAGCTCGTCCACCGCGGATACCGACGAAAACTCGGGAAGCAGCAAGAATCCTTGCTGGTCCAGTTGTTCACGCTGTTGTTGAGTCACCATGGTTTTCTTGCCAGGTTGTCCTCTATTCCTTCTTAGGCACTTGACTGGCTGTTTTTTGCCTTTCTGTTCTGAGAAAGGCCAGGAACTTATCGTCTTTTGTCAATTGAATTGCTTCGTCCCAGTGTTTCAGCGCGACGGTGAACTGTTTCAAGGAGTGACTGGTTTCAGCGATTGCCCAGTGGCAATTGACCAGTTGCTTTTGGACTTCTGCTTGTTGACGCTGAGCTTCTGGTACCTTCAGGAGCGTCGCATAGGCTTCCTGGTAGAGAGCTATTGCCGGTTGAAGTTGTGCTTGGACCTGGTGCAGATTTCCCAAGTTGTATTGAGTAACCGAGGTGTCGAGGATGAGCTTGACCTGCTGGGGATTTCTCGCGGAAAGTTGCTTTCGAAGTTTCAACGCTTCGTGGTAGTGTTTCTTTGCGGCAGCCCACTCTTTGTTTTCTTTTTCCATTTGTCCGAGGCTGTGGGAGACGGTCGCCAGCGTGAACTGGTACGGTAACTCATCCTGGTTTTTTTCGACCAGTTCCCGGGCCGTTCCATAGATATCACGATATTGTTCCAGGGCCGGGATGGTTTGCTTGGCATCCCGCATGAGATCAGCGTAGACAAGGCGGCTGGACAAGAGTAAATGCCGATACTTGTCCTGCGGGGACTGGTCGACGATGCGTTGTTTTTCCTCGATGGCCAGTTGAATCGTCCGCAGGGCAGTTTCCCGATGTCGCAACCTTCGCTCGGCTTCCGCTAAATTGTGCAGTCCCCGTGCCAGGTCGGTTTGATACTTGAGGTTGCCAGGGTCTTTGTCTCGCAACCGGTGGAGAATCAAGATGGCTTTTTGAGCAGAGTCACTGGCCTGTT
>Ga0310342_100001932_pt1 | contig 13177 bp, 12 predicted proteins | sample S15DNA20500_MG_FD_206155 | JGI IMG/M metagenome (GOLD analysis project Ga0310342, IMG submission 206155) | Marine microbial communities from station ALOHA, North Pacific Subtropical Gyre - S1503-DNA-20-500_MG | ecosystem: Environmental > Aquatic > Marine > Oceanic | place: Pacific Ocean: North... | reverse complement strand
CGCACCGACGACGAACACGTGGTCATAACTGCCGAGTGCCCCGGCGGCGGTCGCTTGCACCGTTGCGCCGTATCCCCGGGCTGCGGTGTCGGTTCGATTGAAGGCGGCGTTACCGGCGGCATCTGCTTCGGTGATGAAGCGGCCGGTCCGGGCGTCGACCAGCGGGCGTCCGTCGGACTCGTCGTCCATGTCTGCGTGGTCGTCATCCTCGGTGCCGCCAGGCGGGGTCATCGGGGGGGCCGTATCATCATCATCGTCGTCGTCGCCCGGTGCGGGAAGGCACAGCGTGCCGTTGGGTGCACCGAGAGGAAGCGAATCGTCATCGCAGACTCCAAAATCTGCCTCGTCTCCGTTCAGGGTTTGACGACTCAGGTCGCGGTAGTAGCCATTCATCTGAACAGACCACGTCTCGGTGGCGGCTAGGTTGAACCGGCCTTGCAGAAAAGCCAATTCGTTTTCCGTCGTGTCGGGGTAGGTGAACACGGCCGAGCGATCGCTGGCGAGTAGTTCGATCGGGGAAGCGCTGTTGCCGTTCAAGCGGGTGTCGGCATAGGTGAGGTTGATACCGGCATCGACTCTGCCTTGCCGATAGGCCACGTCGGCGACTGCTTGGGAGACTGCTGAAGGCGAGGCGACGCGCCAGCCACTTTCATTAAATCGCGTGGCACCAGCGTAGAACGCCCATGATCCCTGCTGCACGCCATACTCCGCGGTACTCGACAAACGGTCGAACGAGCCTCCAGAGAACTCGCCCTGGAAACCAGTGAAATCGAAACCGCTCTTGAGTCGCAGGGCTAATGCCCCGCCCAGAGCGTTCAGGCCGTAGGTCGGGTTGGAGCCGGCACTTAATTGCATCTGAGTCACCGCAAACATCGGCATGAGGTCAAATTGCACCGTGTCGCCGAACGGTTCGTTAACCCGCACGCCATTCTGGTAGACCGCGACGCCCTGCGGAAGTCCGAGCAGCGGGGACGCGGTGAACCCACGGAATCGTAACGTTGGCTGGAACAGGTTTGCGGTGGTGCTTTCCAGCGAGACTGGTCCAAGGCGCTCGTGAAGGGCGTCGGCAACAGAGGCCGAACCTCTGGCCCGAAGCTCTCCGGAGCCGACCACCGACACAGCGGCGGGCAAGAGATCTCTGCTGATGTTCGTGCCGAGTAGGGGGCTTACTGCGACCACGTCGACCTGTTCGGTCAATGCCGCGAGAACCATCTGTTCGTTGAGGGTCACGGGCGCGTTGTTCCTGAGCGTCACTGTCCGATGGACGGTTTGGAACCCGACTAGCCTGAAGTTCACGGTGTAGTCGCCCGCTGGAAGCGCTGACAACCGGTAGGCGCCGGTCGCGTCCGTGATCTCCACAGCGGGGGTGGCTCTCGCCGGCGACTCCGCTGTGACGGTGACGCCGACGAGTGCGGCGCCTTGGGTGTCGGTCACCCGCCCTTCCAGCAGTCCAGTCTGTGCCGAACTGTTTACCGCGGTCACCACCACGCCTACGGCGGCGATGCCAGCCGATCGGAACCATACCCACCTGTGCCCGGTCGCTCGAAACGGTCGCATGCTGATCCTCATAGAAGCAGTTAAACAACCAGTGCCGTCGAATGACAGTCAGCGGACTCCGGGTTGTTCCCGTTGAGCCCAGCGGGGCCGAGACCGGAGAAGGGAACCCTGGGCAGGCTAGAACTCCGCCGAGGCAAGAAGATCCAACTGGTCGTGAATGCTAATTAAGCTCACGGATTAAAGTTACTGAATTTCGAACGGAATGTGAACCGCGTCCTTCGCTGGTGCTGATTTCGCTTGGTCCAACACGTTGACTTCGAAGGGAGTGCCGATCTGGTTACCCGCTAGGTCTTCGAGTGAGGGTGAGACCACGAGCGTATAGGGGCCGGGGGTCCAAGGTTGTGCGGGTGTCAACATCCAGCGCGTTTCCCAATTGCCGGTTTCCACGGTGCCTGCCACTGGCTGGTTTGCGTCGTCTTGGACGCCGATGGTCCGGGTCATCAATGCGTGATCGAGCGGTTCTGGAAACGAGACGACCAAACGTTGGGTCGAACCGCTAACCGGCACTCGGAGGCGCCAGGTGTCTTGAGTAAGAGGCGTTGTATCGGCTGGCCCAACACTGAAGCGTTTCTCGAACGGCGTTTTCAGCGGATTGCCTTCCGCGTCAGGCCACGCTGGATCGACCACGAGCAAGTAGCTTTCACCTGCTCGTAGCGGCCGGCCGAGTCGTTCGTTCAGTTCAAGACCCTGTTTCACCCGACCGGGATCGAAAAACACTGTGTAACGTACATGATTCACGTCCCAAAACTCGGTACCGAACGGAAGAAATGGTGCCTCAACTTCACGGCCGCGTGCGTCGCGTAAGCTCAGGTATTCAAGGCCATCCACGTGGCTCATGGGCGCCGAGAAGTGGAGATACAGCTTGAGCTGATTCTCGGGAATATGGTCGCCACTTGGAAAGACGTGTTCGACCACTGTTGTGGGCAGGATGTCTGGTTTCGGCAGGGTCAGCACCGCGTCGGTGGCAGCGAGGTTCGTCTCCCCGAATTCTGACAACCGTGCTGGGTCGAACTGCACGGTGTAGGAACGGCCAGGGTCGAACGGGAACATCGGGCTGAATCGCAGCACGCCGGTCTCGCCGATGCTGTACGATCCGAGCACGGCAGGGAGGACGGCGTTACTCCCATCGTCCTCGTGCGATACGGTCACCCGAAACAACTCCGCCCACCGGTCCTCGGTCAGTTTGGCGCTCTCCAGTGAGTTGAGGTACTCAGCTGACAGTCCGGCGATCTCCACGCTGGCCGGTTCGGTCTCGGTGGTTTCAGCGGAAAGGGAGATCTCGATGTTGGAAGTGTCTAAGGTTGGACCGTCTGCACAGCCGGCGCTCATCGGCAACGCAATGGCGAGAGCCGACAATGCGCGCAGACGGAAGGAACGAGCAGAAATATCGCAGCGGCGCGGGCGGGACCCCGGCCGCGCTACCACAAAAATCGGCACGCAGAGGAGCGGACGCACGTGATTACGGCAACGCGACAGCTTCGAGATTCGCCTGGCCCGCGTCGTTTCTGGAGATAACCACGACATGCTGGTCGTCCAACAGGTCGAGTTGCTCGATACCGGTCATTTGCGCGATTGTTTCGTAGGTCACGCCCGCGGTCCCGCCGCCGCTGACAGGATCGGTTAGCCCGGCTTGTGTCTCAAAATTCTCCGTCGGAATCTTCATCACGCCGCGGCTCGTGTTCGACATGAGCAAATAGTCTTTGCCGTTTTTCTCGTACACGACCATGTCGATCGGACGGTTCCGATTGCCAAGCTCGGCGATGGTGGTGCCCACGACCTTCGCGCCAGGCTCCAAGTTGTCCACGGGGAACTTTACCAGCGGGGTACAGAGGTAGCCGGCAATTAGGTTTCGCTCGCCGGCGATTTCGTATGGCACGAACGTGTACACGGGGGAGTGAGTTTCGAACTGTCCGTGGGCGGCGTGCCAGATTTCCACGCTGGTGCCGTCGTCGATAGACGCGAAGGGGTAGTTGACTGACCGGAGTTTCGAGGAGAACTCTTCGTTCGACAGGCCCGCAATGAACAGCTGTCCGTCAAGGAACGCCATGTCGGTGACCGAGGAAGCGCGTGGGTCGCGGCGCGCGCCGGGATTCGCATCCGGGGCGTTGGGGAGGGCAAGTTCCGTGTAGGTGACGTTGCCCAGCGAAATCACCTCGATTGTGCCGGCGCCATCGATCCGCATCAGTACCGGCGCGGCCGTGGCACCACGACCTCGCGATACGGAAAGGAATGCATTACGCGAAGTCGGACTGATCGCCAGGTCGTTGATCTGGATCTCGCTGGCACCAGTGCCGAGCAGCGCAGCGATATGCCGGTCGATGTCGGCCACGTCCTTGGTGCCAGCTACGTCACCGGAGGCCTGCGCGCCGAGCTGTAACGCGACGATCTTCGCCCTCGCATTGTCAGCTATGAACAGCACGTCGTCGGGGCCGAACGTTAGTGGGCCACCAGCGCCTAGCGAGGGGCCTTCCGCCGCCAACAGGGTTGATGATGGCGCCAGCAGGAACACGAATAGACCGACAACCGCGCAACGTGAGAACGGAGTTCGACGCGACATGCTCAGCTCCTTAGCTCTTAGTGAGAGATTTCCGCGCCATCCTAACACGGGCCTACGACCTCACTTGGCATTTTTGTGCTAGTCCCCGACACCGAACGCTAGCAACACGTTGCCTGGCATGAACCCGAAGCTGCCGTATCCCGAGACGACGTAGACCATACCGTCGACTACGGTCGGTCCAGGGCCATTGATCGACCCTCCTCGTCCCTCGACGCCGTTCACCGTCCTGAATTGGTTGGCGGTGTCGAAGTCCCAAATTACTTGTCCGGTGTCAGTGGCGTGGGCTCGCAGGTGGCCGTCCAGGCTGCCGGCGAACGCGACACCCGGGATGAGTGTCATCGCTGCTGGTTGCCCGGTGTGACACCCCTCACGGCCGCCGCAAGTGTCCTGCACCGGCGGCGCGTGCCACACCACCTCGCCGTCATCGACGCGCAGTGCAGTCACTCCCCCAGCTTCCCCTGGCGGCTTTTCTATCGTGTCGGAGATGGAGACGAATACGTCGTTTCCATCGGTGGCGAACCCCCACTCGATGCCACCGATCAGTCCACCGTCTGATACCCGGGTCTCCCACATGATTTCCCCGTCTTCGGGACGGATCCCATACATCACGCCGGACTTCTGGCCGCCCAGCAGCAAGTCGTCTCCGTTGCGAGTGATGAGAATCGGCGAGCTACCATAGTCGAAATCCGGTCCCTCCGATTCCGGGCAGTTGGCGCGCATAATCGGGTTGTCGGACCCCGGGAGGCCGAAGAGACCAGCGCCGACGCAGGCAATGGTGAACGCGTCCCCCGGCGTCGTCTGGCGGACCCACTGGATTTCGCCGGTGTCCATCGTTAGTGCCACGATCGCGTCGCTTTCGACGGCCGCCGGGTCGGAGTAGGCGTCCCCGGTGGCGACGTAGAGCAGGTTCCTCGCCGGATCGAGCGTCGGTGCTGACCAGATGCCAGCGCCGGACGGTCCGTGGTTCTGTGCGCCGGCGGCGTTGATCCGAGTCGGCTGCGGTTCGTCCTGTACGACGTAGGTCTTCCAGAGCTGTTCTCCGGTCGCGGCGTCGAGCGCGACCACGCTGCCCCGGAAAGTGCAGCATTCGTATCGAGGGTCAGCGGCTGAGACCTCTTCCAGCGAGGAGACAGGCACGTAAAGTCGTCCCTCGTGGAGGGTCGGGGCGCCGGTGATCAGCGAGGCCGGGTGCTCCTCGACCGACGTCGACCAACGCAGGGCGCCGGTCATGACGTCGACGGCGTGCGCCGTCGCCAACGCATCGCCGAAATAGGCAGTGAAGCCGCCTCCTGGGGCCGGGCCGACGGAGATCGCCGACCTGACGGAGGCCGGCGCTTCATGTACCCACTGCACGCAGCCGGTCGTGGCGTCGAGCGAGTAGACCAGACCGCTCCGCGTGCCGAGCAGCGCCCGCCCGGCAACGATCGTCGCCTGCGACCCGGCGTCGGTCACGTTCGGGAACGCGAACGCCCACCGCAGTTGGAGACGTGGTACTTCGTCGGCGGTCAGGCCAGGCGTGGGTTGGAAGCGCCGGTTCTCCAAGTCGACCCCCCAGCCATTCCACGATGGCGCCGACAGGTCGATGCCCGCTGCGGGTTCGCTAGTGCAGTAGGCGCTGTCCGGTAGGGTCGTGACGGCCGAGTCCAGGGTGCCAGCCGATTCTCCGGCCAGGAACTCCGCCACCGATCGACGCTCTGTGGCGGTCAGGCTCGCCCCGAACTGACGCATCGCACCGGAGACCAGCGCCGTCTGAATTTGTTGCGCCGACCGCTCCCGTAGCGCATCGCGCGTTGGCATACGTGGCCGTGTGTCGTCGTGACACGTTGCGCAGTTGGCGGCGTAGACTTCCGCGCCGTCGGCGAGGCCAGCTTGTGCCGAGGCGTCGCCCGCGAGGCCGACGGAGATGACGATGACCAGCAGCACCAAGAGATGTCGTTCCATTACTTCCACCTTTGCGATCGTGGGTCAGGACACCCGACCCAAGTTCGGTCTACACTTGCTCTGATTGCTATGCGAGAACGCTAACGCTGCGGGGAGGGCGTCCATGCACACCGAGATCTTTGCACGGATTGACGAAAAAGGCGCTGGTCTAGTTCGGGTTTTTGGCGCTGTCCTTGTGACATTGGTCGTTACTGTGACGGTGCCCGGTCTGGCACTCGCGCAGGAACAAGCGGATGGCCGGCAGCACGAGATTGAGGCTCGCGCGGCACTTGAGGAGTATTTTCTCGCCTGGAACGCCGCGGACAACGACGCTGTCGCTGCGATCAGCAATTTCCCTCGGTTGACGATCGGACAAAACGGGCTCGTGGTGGTACGGGCTAGTGCTGAGGAGATTTTCGTCGATTTTGAGGTTCTTCGGGAGTCTGGATGGGACCATTCGACGCTCGATCTCGCCGAAGCCGTGCATGTGTCTCCCGACAAGGTTCACTTTCGGATTGTGTTTACCCGATACGCTGCCGACGGTCGGCCCTACATTACAACGCCAGGACTCTACGTCATGACGAAGCAGGACGGTCACTGGGGACTCCAGGTGCAGTCGGTGTTACCGCCGACGTTCACGCGTCCGTAGTGCTCAGGTCTGACCCATTGTGGGTGCTTCGCGGGCGATCATGACCTCGGTTGACTTTACGAGCGCGGTCGCTTCGTCTCCTCGCTTTAATCCGAGTTCGTCGAGTGCATCGCGTGTGATCACTGCGGTTAGCCATTGTTCCCCAATGCGCAGCCGCACCTGCGCCACGAGCCCCTCCCGCCGCACTTCCTCGACGACGCCGCGAAGGCGGTTGCGCCCACTCACCACCATCAGCACACCGCCGGCTCGTTGACGCCGTGCCGCGAGCGGCGGCCCAGGTTCGCCCTCTCGGGCCATCAACCGATCGACTTCAGACTCGGCGATGCGGTGATGCCCGCCGTCGGTGCGGCTCGTCCGGACGTTCCCTTTGTAGATCCATTGCTTGAGAGTCGAATACCCGATTCCCAGTCTGTCAGCCGCCTCACGCACCGTCAGCACCGCCATATGTCACGCCTCAGTGGAAGAAGTTTTCTTAATCAACTTGATTCGTTTGATAAATCAGCTTTAATCATACTAAAGTGGGCACGTATGTGTCGCTTTATCATCTCGATCTCGCTTGCCTTGTGCTTGGCTTCGTGCGGGGCCAGTGCGGACCGGACGACACCGAACTCGCTCATTGTGTCAGCCGCTTCGAGCCTGACGCCGGTGCTCGAACCGTTGTCCGCCGCGTTTGAGCGAAGCTCCGGCGTCAAGGTCGAGCTGAACCTGGCGTCCTCCAGCGCCCTCGCGGCTCAACTGGTCGCCGGTGCGCCGGTTGACCTCTTCATTAGTGCGGACCAGGTGCAGATGAATCGCGTGGCAGCTGAGGGGCTCATCCGTGTTGCGAGCCGAGTGGACCTGCTCGCCAACCAACTGGTTGTCGTCGCACCCCTCGACACGACGGTAAGCGTGAGCTCGCCTGAAGGGTTGGGCGAGTTGGTTGGACGCATTGCGCTGGCTGAACCGGTGGCGGTTCCTGCCGGTGTCTATGCACGAACCTACTTAGAGTCAGTTGGCGTCTGGGATCAGTTGCAGACCCGGCTCATACCGACTCGGAACGTGCGGGCGGCCCTGATGACTATCGAGGCTGGAGAAGCGGTTGCCGGCATTGTCTACCGGACTGACATGCTGTCCTCGGATAGGGTGACGGAAGTCTTTGCCGTGCCAATCGCCGACGGGCCAGACATTCGTTATCCGGCAGCGATCACCACCGTGTCAGCCGACCCGGGTCTGGCTGAGCGGCTGCTGACTTACTTGCGTGGGCCGGAAGCCGGAGCACGTTTTCAGGACGCCGGATTCATCGTGCCTGTGACCAAAGAATGACCTTAGAGATTTTTTCGATCGCTTCGTTCACCGTGGCTATGGCACTGCTGGCGACCCTGCTTATGTTGCCGCCCGGCGTGGCGCTCGCCTGGTTGCTCGCGCGCCGACCGTTTCCCGGTCGTTCGGTGCTGGACACTCTGGTTTCGCTGCCGCTCGTGCTACCGCCGGTGGCGACCGGGCTCATTCTTCTCTGGCTGCTCGGACGGCGAGGTCCTCTTGGCGAACTGTTGGCACGGGTTGGGTTTGACGTTCTGTTCACCTGGAAGGCGGTCGTCATCGCGATGGCCGTCATGGGTTTGCCCCTGCTGGTGCGGGCCGCGCGGGCCGGGTTTGAACAGGTCGACCGACGTTACGAGCACGTCGCCGCCACGCTTGGGGCCAGTCCGGCCAGAGTTTTCTTTACCATTAGTCTGCCGTTAGCCGGTCGCGGCGTCCTGGCCGGCGCACTTCTCGGGTTCTCGCGAGCGCTCGGGGAGTTTGGCGCCACGATTATGGTGGCCGGCGCGCTACCGAGTACGCGCACGATTGCCGTTTCAATCTTCAGCTATACCGAAACCGGACAGCAGGCAGCGGCGATCTCCATGCTGGCGGTGTCGGCCGTTATTGCTTTCGCAGCCCTGTTGCTGTCGAATCGGCTCACGACCGCGTGATTCGATTTGTGCTGGGGGTGAACACCACCGTTTCACGACAGCCACCGCCGAACCGATGCCTATTCCCATCACCCTCGATTTCGTGTTGAGCCAGGGCGACTTCACGCTTGAGGTGCACGAACGATTCGAGGCGAGAGTGGTCGTGTTGTTTGGACCATCTGGTGCTGGGAAGACCAGTATTCTTGAGTCGATTGCAGGGTTGCGCACCCCCGGGCGTGGGGTGATTCGCATTGGGGCCAGCACCCTTTTCGATTCCGAGGCGGCCATCGACGTGCCGCCAAACCGTCGCCGTGTCGGCTATGTCCCGCAGGATCAGGCATTGTTCCCTCATCTAAACGTGCGGCGCAACATACTCTACGGCGTGAGGTCCGGAGGCGGGCAGGCGATCGAGCCGGTCGTGGGGTTGCTCGAACTCGACCCCGTGCTTGATCGCAGTATTGGGGCGCTTTCAGGGGGAGAGCGCCAGCGCGTTGCGTTGGCGAGGGCGTTGATGGCGTCGCCGGCGGTGTTGTTGCTCGACGAGCCGCTAACCGCGCTCGACAGTGCTTTGCGCGCTCGCATTCTGCCGTATCTTGAGCGGGTCCGAGACGAACTGGCGGTACCCATGGTGTACGTGTCGCACGACGCTGCAGAAGTGCGGGTGATGGCGGACTGGGTGGTTGCGCTGGAAAAGGGGCGTGTGGTCCAGTCGGCTGCGGAGCTCGGCGTTCCTGCGGTGGGCCGTTCTTGAAGACCTTGAGCCACGGGTGGCAGATTCCCCGCCGGCGGGGAACGCGGCGCTGCGGGCTCGCGATCAAACTCCAACCGGATCGGTTACGGTGGTCCGAGGCAGGCGAGATGGAATCGTGGTTAAAGGAGTGCCTGGACGCCGAGGTAGAGGACTGACGGCGCGAGTAGGCAACCGACCCCAGTGTAGAACGTCGCGGTCATCGCGCCATACGGCACCAATTTTGGGTCGGTCGCTGCAAGTCCGCCAGCCACGCCACTTGTTGTGCCCATGAGTCCACCGTAGATCAGTGCTGAGTGTGGATTGTTCAGCCCGATTCGTGGGGCCACGAACGGGGTGCCGACCATTACGAGAACGGACTTCGTGAGCCCTGCCGCGACACTTAACGCTATGACGTCGCTGCCAGCTCCCAGCGCTGTACCGGTCACTGGGCCGACGATGTAGGTCGCTGCTCCGGCTCCTATGGTCGTTACCGCGATTGGGTCAGTGTAGCCAAAGGCAATCGCGACGATTCCGCCGATTAGGAAAGACAAAACGACTCCGACAACGATCGAAAGAGCTCCAACCAATCCGGCTCGTCGCAAGGTCTTGAGGTCTGCCCCGAACGCCGTGGCGACAATCGCGAAGTCCCGAAACATCGCACCGCCCATGACGCCGACGCCGGCCAGCAACGGGATATCAGCAAGCCCGGTGGTCCCGCCGGTTGTGAGACCCCCGTACCACGCTAGGACCAGTCCGAGCGTGATTGCGATCGCCGAACCGTGGACGTGGCCGCGTGTCAATTTTTCGGATATCAAATACGACAACCAAACCAGCGCCCCGACGAACATGAAGGCTGTGATCAAGGCATTACCTGACAAGACTCGTTGTAGAGAATCAAGAATCATCTTGTCCGCCTTGCCCAAAGCGCGCCAGCATGGGAATCACAGCGAAACTCGCCGCTACCGCGGCAACGCCAGCGATGATTGCCATCCACCCTCCCGACAGAGCAGAGAACACGTTTTGTCTCGCGGCCATCGCCACGACAATCGGAATGTACATTGCACTCCAGAACCCGATGCCGTTTTCGGTGATCGGTTTAAGCGTGAGCTTCTGGGAGTCCAGATTGGACAACACAAGTAGTAGGAGCATGGCGATGCCGACCCCACCGACGTTGGACTGGACACCCATTATTTCGCCGAGAATGTCGCCAACGAATACCCCCATCAACATACAGAACGACAACAACGCCACACCGTAAATCACCACATCCGTTCTCCTTGCCTATGGTCGGGACGACTCAAGGTTGCGCCGGACCGACCATGCTCGATCGGTCCAATGACGGTATCCGATCCAACTCAGCCAGACAACGATCGTTCGGTTCGTGGACGCCGTTTGGTTCACTGCCAAACGTTGCGAGTCGCCCACAAGGGTCAAAGCCTCCAGGTACGGTTCCATGCCGGTTGTGCCTGAGTCTGGCGTCACCGTAGACGGCCACTCAGTTGCCGGGGAGCAGAGATGGGAAGTGGTTCGGTTCATCCTCACCGTTATACTCGTGCCGCATGGATCCCGCCACCCTCTCGCTCGGCGCGTTGCTCGTGGCTATCATCGTCAGCTGCACAATCCGGCTGCACGTCGGGTTTCTAGCTATCTCGCTTGCGTGGATTGTCGGCGTGTACATCGCCGACATGAGTGCCCGGGAGGTCATGGCTGGCTTTCCGACAAATCTCTTCCTAACGCTTGTCGGGGTCACGCTGCTGTTCTCGCAAGCGCAGGCCAACGGGACCCTCGACCTCATTTCGCACAAAGCGGTCCGCCTTTGCAGAGGCAACATTGGAGTGATGCCAATGATGTTCTTTGCTCTTTCGTTCACGCTGGCGTCGATCGGCCCGGGTAGCATCGCGGCGACGGCATTGATGGCACCAATGGGGATGGCGGTGGCAGGCCAGGTCGGTGTTCCGGCGTTCTTAATGGCGATCATGATCGGTCATGGTGCCAACGCTGGCGCGCTCTCACCGATCGCCCCTGCTGGTGTCATCGTGAACGGCGTGATGGATGGCATTGGACTGGCCGGTTACGAAACGCTCACGTATCTCAACAACATGATGGCGCACGTGGTGGTCGTCTTCACCGCGTACTTTTTGTTTGGCGGCTGGCGGCTTCTCCGTCGGTACCACGAAGGCGAACTGGTTGTCCCGACCGGAGACGGTGGGTCGACGAGCGCTGGTGAGTTCGAACGGAAGCATTGGCTGACGCTCGGCGCCACCGGAATATTGCTCACTGGCGTCATCCTGTTTGACGTTGACGTTGGCCTTGGCGCGTTCGCCTGTGCGGTCGGGTTGGCGCTGTTTAAGGCAGGCGACGAATCGGTAGCGATTAATCTGATGCCGTGGCGCGTGATCATGATGGTGTGCGGTGTGACCGTCTTAATCTCGGTGCTCGACGAGACCGGTGGCCTCGCGCTCTTCACTCAAATTCTGGCCGACATCTCGACAGCCGACACAGTCACGGCCATCATGGCTTTCACCACGGGCTTTATCTCCCTCTATAGCAGTACGTCCGGCGTTGTGTTGCCGGCGTTTCTTCCGACCGTTCCGGAGTTGGCGCAGCAGCTCGGTGGTGTCGAACCCTTGGCGATCGCCTCGTCGATGAATATCGGTGCGCATCTCGTCGACGTGTCGGCGCTGTCGACGTTGGGTGCTCTGTGCATGGCGGCCGCGCCAAAACACGAAGACAGTCGAAAACTATTCAACAAGTTGATGGCCTGGGGGCTTTCGATGACGCTCGTTGGTAGTGTCACGTGCTGGTTCTTTTTTACCGTCCTAGGAGTCGGCTTGGGCTAGTCCCGGATTTTTGACTGTACTTGCACTACTTCGGTTTGAGGTCTGGCGGTCGACCCATTGGGAAACTGACTCACGGGGCTAGTGTCGGAACCTCCCGTCCCGTCTTTCCCCACGTCTCACGCGTAAGTAACATCGCACGGTTGTCTCGCGCACATTAGGATGAACAGTCGATGATGCTGTTTTTGGCTCACCATGGTGAGACGGTCGGTTCTGAAGTGGACCCTCGACGTCCACTTTCGGATCTTGGGCAGACCCAGGTCGATTCTCTCGCGAATCTGGCGGCTGGGCGGGCCGTACGTCCGGAGGTCATCTGGCATAGCGGTAAGTTTCGCGCGCGACAGACAGCCGAAGCGTACTGGAGAGCCTGTAACCCGCTGGCAGGATTTTCCGCTGCCCGGTGGATGCAGCCGGATGACCCGCCCGTCATTGCTGACCAGCTGGAGGTCGAGACCCGTGATGTCCTGTTGGTCGGTCATATGCCTCACCTGAACCGGCTGTTGCGACGGCTACTTGGTGAGAAGCCGGGCGTTGAATGTTTTCCCCAGAACGGTCTTGTCGCCATTGATCGGACGGAAATCGGCTGGGAAGAGCGTTGGAGGCTGGTTGCCACGCGGGAGCTGGCCGCTTCTTCCAGTCCAAAATCTCAGTCATAGGTCGGTGCTGGCGTTCTGCCAGGCAATCGTCCGTCACCGGCCTGGCTGCTGAGACAGGTCTGCCAGCTGGGCCTGTAGTAGTTCCCAGGCGCGGGCGACGTGGCGCTCTGTGGTGCGGATGTGCCCGATCGCGAGGCGGAGCACAAACTGGCCGTCGAGTTTCGTGTGTGAAAGAAATACGTCGCCCGTGGCGTTGACTGCAACGAGCAGTCGTTCGTTCAGGTCGTCGAGCGCCGCCGGGTCGCTGCTTACCGTTGCTGGGCAGGCGCGAAAGCAAACCACCGAAAACGGGACAGGAGCTAGCCGCTCAAAAGCGTCGCTGGTATCGACCCAACCCGCG
>Ga0310342_100001931_pt1 | contig 13177 bp, 8 predicted proteins | sample S15DNA20500_MG_FD_206155 | JGI IMG/M metagenome (GOLD analysis project Ga0310342, IMG submission 206155) | Marine microbial communities from station ALOHA, North Pacific Subtropical Gyre - S1503-DNA-20-500_MG | ecosystem: Environmental > Aquatic > Marine > Oceanic | place: Pacific Ocean: North... | reverse complement strand
GCTGAGTCCGCGGAGCTGCGCGCCGAGAAGGCGAAGCTCGAGTCTGTCATTGGACTTGTGCGCGAACACGGCGCGGAAGAGCCGAGCCTCTCCGCAACCGCGCGCGAGTCTCTCTTGGCCGAGGCCGAGGCCAAGGGCGGCACGACTCTCTCGTTCTATGAGCGACCGATGACCCAACGAATGGCGAACGCCGCGAGCGTCCTCATCCTCGTCGGGGGCGCCGGAGTCATCTACCTGATGAACCAATTCAACTCCCTGACGGATGCCGAAGTGATGGAGCTGGCCAGGGCGGAGGGGGAGGCCTCGATCAAGGACTCGACGCCCAAGGAGGGCAAGCTCTTGACGCAGGACAACAGATCGCAGGAGTCGACTCCTCCGGCGCCCGTCGACCAAGCTATCGCCGAACAAACGAAGGCGCCCGATGGAGGCGTGCAAGAGCCCGTGCTCAGGGATTCCGAGATCTCGTTGGCGGAGAGCCCCGAGATCGCCTTGAACGCCAACCTGCACGTGAATCCCAACGCGACCCCCATCGCAGGACCCGGTACGCCCGCGCCGGGTGCCGCGAAGCGGAAGCTCAATCCCAGTGGAGGGGCTGGTGGGGGGCCGGCGACCCCGGGACCCAACCAGTCCATCGGAATAGGTGGTGGTGCAGGCGGTAAGGCTGCCGGCCGATATGGCAGCCGATTTGGCGGTCGCACCAACGCGGCTCAAGGAGCCATGACCGGCAGCCAGAACTTCTACTTCGAATCGGGCCGCGGCAGACTTGTCCTTGGCCGGGAGGCTAGGGCCTTTGACAGCCTCGAGATCACCGGCGGGCTCCTCGAGGAGCTCGACGAAGGTGGCATCGCCCTCGGTGTCGGTGATGGGGCCGAGAAAGATCGCACTCGCGAGCTTCAGAGGCAGCAGGCGCAGCTTCACTCCCAGCGGATCATCGACTCTTGCAAGGCCTTCCCCGACGAAGACCCCACGGCGATGTACTTCCGCTTCTGGGGTGACAACCCCTTCGTCCGCGCTGCCCTCGACGCACAGAGCACCTTCGGTGTCGACGTCGACACGGCGAGCTACACCCTCGCGCGGCGCTACCTGAGCGACGGGAACCTGCCCGAGAAGGCACAAATCCGGACCGAGGAGTTCGTCAATTACTTCAAGCCGGACGTAGACGCCCCCACCGAAGGGGTCTTCCGCGTCCACACCGAGCTCGCTCCCAGTCGCTTCGGCGGCCCGGACGACAAGATGATGTTGCGTGTCACGGTGCGCGGCAAGGACGTCGCCCGCGAGGAACGGCAACCCCTGAACCTGACCTTCGTCGTGGACGTCTCCGGATCGATGAATCAGAACGGACGCATCGAGACGGTGAAGCACGGGCTGCGGCTGTTGACCGCACAGCTCGACGCGAACGACTCGGTCGCGCTGGTCGCCTACTCGAACCAGGCGCGCGTCGTCCTGCCGATGACCTCAGCGGCGAGTCGCGCTGTCATCGAGGAGGCCATTCACGGTCTTCAGACCGGTGGCGGAACGAACGCCGAGGCGGGGCTCATGATGGGCTACGCAGCGGCCTCGGATCAGGTCACGGAAGGACGTCACCACCGCGTGGTGCTGCTCTCTGACGGCGTGGCCAACATCGGCCAAACCGATCAGGACCGCATCAACGCCGACATCAAGAAGTACCGCGACCGCGGCATCTACCTGAACACGATCGGCGTGGGGATGAACAACCACAACGACGTGTTCCTCGAGCAGCTCGCCAACAAGGGCGACGGGATCTGCAACTACATCGACGACGACAAGGAGGCCCGTCGCGCCCTGGTGGAGAACTTCACCGGCGCCTTCGAGCCGATCGCGCGCGACGTGAAGATCCAGGTCGAGTTCGAGTCCGCCATCGTCAAGCGCTATCGCCAGCTCGGATACGAGAACCGGGCGATCGCAGACGCAGACTTCCGCAACGACGCGGTGGACGCAGGCGAGGTCGGAGCGGGTCACCAAGTGACGGCGCTCTACGAGCTGGAGCTCGAGCCGAACGCTTCGTTGGTCAAGGCGCCGCTCGCCACCGTGCGGCTGCGCTGGAAAGAACCGACAGGCGCCGAGCGCGACCCCCTCGAGGACTCTGCGACCGAGCGACAAAGCTACACCACGATGAGCCAAGCCGCCTCCTGGGAGGGTGCCTCCTACGGCTTCCGCCGCGCGGCCTGCGTCGCTCAGTTCGCCGAGATCCTTCGTCGCAGCCAGCACGCCCGCACCGACTCCCTCGACGAGCTCCTCGCCGAGTCTCAGCGACTCGAGCGCGAGCACCTCGCCGGGACCCCGGGCGCTGACGATGACTTCATCGAGTTCCTGGGGCTGCTCGAACGGAGCCGCCAGGTGATCCTCAACGACTTCCGTAACCGTACGGCGTTGGATGACTGCGTCCGGACCCTGAGGGACCGCCGCTACCGCCACCACAACTGCATCGTCTTCCAGGAGGAAGAGGGCAAGGTTCAAGAGTTGGAGGTCGAGATCGCCGAACTGGAGGCCAAGGTGCGCGAGCTTGTCGAGCAAGAGAGCCACTGAGGAAATTTCCAGAGCACGCGTCCCCTGCCCGGTCATCCGAGCGGGGGACGCTTCGTTTGGTGGATCGTGTAGGTAGGATTCGCGGGCGATGAGACCCAACTGGATCCTCTTGGGGGCCGTGCTCGGTGCCACCTTCGTGCTGCACGCGGCCTTCGGCGCGCACTGGCTCGAGGGCCGCGCCGACGCAGAGCAGATGGAGTGGTGGGATACCGGCGCCTTTCACCACGGCGTCCACGCCCTCGCGCTCTTGGGCTTCGGCTTGTTCCGGCGCACGCGGCAGGCGAGCGACGTCGCAGGCTGGCTCCTTCTCTCCGGGCTCCTGATCTTCTCTACCACGCTCTACGTGATGGCGCTGGGGGGGCCGCATTGGCTCGGCGCGGTGACGCCTGTCGGGGGGACGCTCTTGGTCTTCGGGTGGCTGGCCTTCGCCTTGGCTGCGTGGGGAGGTGAAGAGTGAGGCCCCTCGCTTGGATCATCGTCCTCGTCACCGCGAGCTGTGCGCTCTTCCGGCCGCCGACGGCGACCCCGACGCCGCCCTGGCCGGTGCTGGAGGCATCAAACTTCGGCGCGATGCATAACGTCTCGAAGTGCGGAGAGGTGTGGTTCGGGGGAGGGGTCACGGCCGAAGACGTCGAGCTCGCCCAAAGGCGCGGGGTGAAGAGCATCGTGGATCTCAGCTTCCCCGACGAGGATCCAGGCTTCGACCTGGGGCGCGAGTGCTCGGACAAGAAGATCACCTACTACAACTTTCAACTCCCCTCTCCGGACGGACTCACGGACAAGAACGCGGAAGATGCCCTCTACCTGTTCCGTGACACGGAGCAACATCCCCTGCTCGTCGTGTGCGGCTCCGGCTCCAACGGCGCAATGTTCTTCGCCCTGTGGCGTGTCCTCGATCACCAGATGCCTTTAGACGAGGCTCGTGAAGAGGCGCTCCGGGTCGGCATGCAGCCGGGGCCGCTAGCTACCTATCTCAAGGAGCAGGCGGAACGGCTGAGCGAGAAAGAGGAGGGGTAAGAACTCACCCCGCGCCTCCCAGGCGACGCTCAGCTCTGGAAGAACTCCCGCGCCAACTCTTGGAAGACGGGGAAGCGCAAGGCCTGGGGCCCATCCGAGAGGGCCTCTTCCGGCTTGGGGTGAATCTCGACCATGATCCCCTGGGCTCCGATCGCGCTGGCTGCGCGGACGAGAGGCGGGACGAGGTCTCGGCGGCCGGCGGCGTGAGAGGGGTCGACGATCACCGGGAGATGCGTGAGATTACGCAGGATCGGGATCGCTCCGAGGTCAAGCGTGTTACGGGTCGCAGTCTCGAAGGTGCGGATACCTCGTTCACAGAGGAAGACCTGCTGGTTGCCGTGGGAGAGGATGTATTCGGCGGCTTGCAGGAGCTCTTCGATGGAGGCCATCAGTCCACGCTTGAGCATGACCGGGCGGTCCACGGCGCCGACCTTCTTGAGCAGCGTGAAGTTCTGCATATTCCGAGCGCCGATCTGAAGCACGTCGACGCGCGCTGCGACGGGCTCCACGTCCTCTGGAGCGAGGACCTCCGTGATGATGGGCAGATCGTGGTCGCGGCCGGCCTCGACGAGGAGGTCGAGCCCTTCGTAGCCGAGGCCCTGGAAGCTATAGGGGGAGGTGCGTGGCTTGAAGACGCCCCCGCGCAAGATCTGTGCTCCTGCCTCCTTCACGATGCGGGCGCATATGTTGATCTGCTCGGCGGACTCGACGGCGCAAGGACCTGCGATAAGGGTGGGGGCGTCGCCGCCGATCACGTGGTCGCCGACTTGGATGGTCGTGTCATTGGCCTTGTGTTCGCGGCTGGCGAGGCGCCACCCGCTCGAGTTCTTGGAGACAACCGGAGGAGTTGAGGTCTCCACCTCTTCGGCGGGGACTGCCTCCGGCGTCGGAGAGGGGAGCTTGCTCACGACCCGGGCGCTCGGCCTGGACGGTTCGTGGTCGCAGCGGGGATAGCTGCCGAGGACCTTCAGGTAGCGCGTCACGCGCGTGAGATCCTCGAGGGCGCCCAGCACGGCCGCGTCGCTCAGCGCTCCCTCGAAGTCGACATAGAACTGCTCCTCGAAGGGGCGTCCGGGGATGGGGCGGTTCTCGAGCTTCGACAGAGCGAGGCCTCGGTCGCGGAAGACGAGCAGAGCCTCGACGAGAGAGCCCGCCTTCTGTCCTGTCGACATAACGAGAGAGGTGCGTGCGGGGACGAGGGGGTCGAGGGGTTCGGGCTCTTGAGCGACGACGACGAAGCGCGTGTAGTTCTCAGCTTCGTTGGCGATGTCGCGGGAGAGGATCACGAGGTCATTGCTGCGGGCGGCGGCGGCGCTGGCGATGGCGGCGTGCGTCGGGTCGTCGAGCCCCTTGATGTGTTCGACCGCGAGGGCGGTGTCGTGGTAGGCGTCGATCTCAGTGTCGACGAGGTGGGCGAGGAAGTCCGAGCACTGGAGGATCGCTTGCGGGTGTGAGGAGATGCATGTGATCTGCTCGATGGGAGTCTCCTTGGTGGAGATCAAGCAGTGCTCGACCTTGAGGCGGTGCTCGCCGACGATCGAGAGCGAGGTGGATCGCAGGAGGTCGTAGACATCGTTGATGCTCCCCGAGGTGGTGTTCTCAATGGGGAGGATGGCGTAGTCAAAGCGCGCCTCCTCGACCTCTCGAGCGGCTTCAGCGAAGGACTGGAAGCCCTGTAAGACGAGGCGCTCCGTGCGCGTGGAGAAGTGGGCCTTTGCGGCGAGCTCGGAGTAGGCGCCGGCGCCTCCTTGGTACGCGACCCGGAAGACGCCGTTCGTTGCGCCGTCGGGAGCGGCGGCGCGTTGCAGGTCTTCGACCTGGAGGCGGACGGAGTCGGCGATGATCTCTCGGAAGACCTTCGTGACGAAGTGGGCGTCGAGGCCCTGTTCACGGCCCAATTCGATGAGGCGTTCGAGGAGCTCCTCTTCACGAAGCGGGTCACGGACGCCCTTGCCGTCAGCTGACTTGGCGCGGACGACCTCCCGCACGAGCTCGCGCCGGCGAGCGAGGAACTCTAAGGAGCGGGCGTCGAGCTCGTCCAGCTCGGCGCGCAGTTTGGAGACATCTCGTTGGGGAGTGGGGTCGAGCGGTGCGCTCATCGAAGTCTTATTGGGTCCCTAATGGGTCGCAGGGATCAGGAGTAGCCTCCCAGTTTGTGGGAGAGCATCTCCAACGGCCGGCGAGACCGCCGCGCGAGATTCTATCGACCGGTGAGGGGGCTAGCCGGAGTAGGACTGCCCAGTTTCTTCGTCGTGATGGATAGCGGCTTCTCCTGCTACGTGGGGGCGGCATATAGCTCAAGGACGGGGTGCTCGCCTTGGCCTGGAGGTGTCTGCGCGGATAACCTCACGCACCGTGTCTGAGAAGAAGCCGACCACCTATTGGGATTACATCAAGATCGAGGAGCTGACCGCTCTCCAGAGCGGGAGCGCCGAGTCCGAGGACGAGCTCTCGAACGACGAGGTCTTGTTCATCACGGTCCACCAGGTCTTCGAGTTGTGGTTCAAGCTCATCCTGCGTGAGCTGCGCACCGCCCGTGACCTGTTTCGCAAGGAGCCCGTCGCAGAGCAGGAGCTCTCTGGCGCCGTAAACAGCCTGAACCGCGTGACCACCATCCTGCGGCGCTGCACCGATCACTTCGAGGTCATCGAGACCCTGACGACCCGCGACTTCCTCGCCTTCCGTGACAAGCTCTTCCCGGCGAGCGGTTTCCAGAGCCGCCAGCTGCGTCAGATCGAGATCGTCATGGGGCTCGTGGAGGAGGACCGCATCCCCTTCGGCTCCGAGCGTGGCTTCGACGCCGCCTTGAAGGAGCCGGACGGGACTCCGTCGACGTCCATGCAGAAGGTCCGCGCCACACAGGCCGAGGGCCAGAGCTTGCGGGAGGCCATCGATGAGTGGCTCTACCGCACGCCGATCGACGGCGTAGCCCTCGAAGATCCGGACTCCGAAGCCGCGCTGGATAGGTTCCTCTCGAGGTTCCTCGAGTCATACGACTCCGAGAGTGATGCTTCGCGAGGGATAGCGCTCTCGCACATGAAGGAGACGGCCGATGTCGGGCGGATCGAAGAGATGTACACCGACGAGCGCGCCTCGGTGCGCGCCTTCTTCTCGCCGAGCGAGGCCAAGGGGGGCGCCCGCCGACGCCGGATTCGCGCGGCCGCTCTCTTCGTCGAGACCTACCGCGAGCTCCCGCTCCTCGCTTGGCCGCGCGAGATCCTAGACTCGCTCGTCGAGCTGGAGCAGCAGTTCGTAGTCTTCCGCCAACGCCACGCGCGCATGGCAGAGCGCGTCATCGGCCGCCGTGCCGGGACGGGAGGCACCGCCGGCGTCGCCTACCTCGACAAGACCGCGCTCAAGTACCGCATCTTCCGTGACCTGTGGGCCATACGAACCCTGCAAATCCGACGAGAGGCGGCGCCCGACCTCGACAAGCCGGAGTACTACGGGTTCCTCCACCCGGAGTAGGCGCCTCCGGTCGGCACCCGTCGACAGCGCACGGGCGCCTTCCAATACGCGAGCGTGGATTTTCTGCGAAAATCCACCCCACCCGCGCTCCACGAAACCTCACCATTTGGGGCCAACTCGAGTCCCGCGTACTCCCTTTCACCCCACGAATTTCCCATGCAGATCATCGACAAGTCCGTCGCTCTCATTCACTACACGCTCAAGGACGACGAAGGTGAGGTCCTCGATACCTCCGAGGGCCGCGACCCCCTCGCCTACCTCCACGGCTCCGGGAACATCATTCCTGGCCTCGAGGCCGAGCTCGCAGGGAAGACCGCCGGTGAGTCGATCGAGGTGCGCATCGAGCCGGCGGACGGATATGGCGAGAAGCGGGAAGAGATGGTGCAGACCATCCCGCGCGAGCACATGCCCGAGGATGTCGAGCTCAAGGTCGGCATGCAGCTGCAGGCCCAGACCCCCGAGGGCGAAGCCCAGCTCGTCACGATCGTCGGCCTAACGAACACGGACGTCACCCTTGATGGCAACCATCCCTTGGCCGGCGTCGCCCTCAACTTCGCCGTCGAGGTGGTCGAGGTGCGCCAGGCGACCGAGGAAGAGCTCTCCCACGGCCACGTCCACGGCCCGGGCGGGCACGAGCACTAGTCCGAGTCATTGTCTCCAAAGCGGCTTCAGCCGCACCCGCAGGAGCTCCCATGAACAAGGTGTTGCTGGTTCTCCCATTCGTCGCGCTCTCTCTCTCAGGCGCGTGGGCCTCATCGATCCAGGACGACGACCTCATCGACTTCGAGCTGGTCGTGCGCACCAGCGATGGCGAGAGCTGGATCGGAGCGCCCGGCGTCAAGATCAAGTACGCAGACTCCAAGGCCATCTCGGCTTGGCGGCGCGACCAAGAGAGGGGAGGGCACCACCAAGCGGCGGTCGAGGCGATTGGCAAGACCGCAGAGTCCGGGCCTGGCGGCGCCGTGAAGCTCCGCGTCCCTGACAAGCGGCTCTCTTTTGTGTGTGAGTTGGACGGGCTCGTCACATTCAAAAGCTTCAGCGCCCGAGAGGTGAAGGCAGGACGAGCCGAGATGCCGCTTCAGAACGGGGCCATGGAACTTCTGCGCAAAGAGGTCATGGACAGTCTCGTCCCGGGCGCCATCTCCATCGCGGCTCAATTAGTGGACGAAGACGGTCAGCCCATCAGGTACAGGCGCGTGCACTTCTTGGCGTTCGTCACACTCAATCCGAGCGGTTCGGAATCCGAAGACGCGGATGAACTCGCCTTTTCTACCGGAACGAAGATGATCGGCTCCCACGGCCCGTACCTGACGGACGCCCCGTACCTGACGGACAAGGAAGGTCGCGTAGAGTTCCCATTTAAGGCTGGGGGGCTCTCCTCCGGAATTGATGGCTTTGAAGGCAATGGTCAGTCGAGTGATGAGCTTCTGACAGAGCAAACAAACTATGCGCGCATCGTGCTTCACCTCAGGGCTGAGGATTACGAGTTCGTCAATCTTGCTGGGAGTCGGGGGGAGACCGACGTGGCGCTCACAAGTGTTATTGACCTAGCAGGCCCATTTCCTGACAAGCGCATCGATCTTGGGACAGTCACCCTGAGCGAGCCTCCCATCATCATCACCGGAAAGGTCACGGAGGCTAACGGCGCTGCGTTGAATTTAGTCGAAGTACACGTCGTCGCTCTTGAAGAGTTCGGACCTCACCCACGGAGAGCGCGGGTGCATTTGGAATTCTTCCACTTCGCGTGGAAGGGGATGAAGGAGCGGCCAGATATATTTGATGGATACACCCTCGAGGAGGGGTTGTTCGAGCTCCGTGGTCGCCTGTTCATGGACGATGTCGGGTTGGTTCCGGCAACGCTGCCACCGAGAGACGACAAGGACGGGGAGCACCGTTTCCGTGAAGGAGAGATCATTCTCGCGTTCGTGTGCTTACACCGCCTCGACGACCTGGAGCAAGGCAAGGCCTTCGAGTTCCCCATTGGAGCTCGCGATGTCCGGGTCGTGATGAAGCCCAAGTGAGTCGCGCTGAGCCACCAGTGGGCGAGCTCCAACCTACACGCAGCGCTGGAGGCCCAGTTCGACACGATTGGTAGGGTCCTTCAGGCGCCGCAGGCCGCAAGGCGACTCGAGCGTCACATCTTTTGGGGCTCGGAGTAGACTTGAGATGGCGTGGCCGTTCGGCACGTCCGCCCATGAATCAGCGAGTCCTCCTCCCTCTTTTTATCGTCCTCTTGGGCGTGACGGCTTCTGCGCAGCGTGGATCCTATGGGGTGCGTGTGAAGCGCCTGTCGGAGCCGCAAGCCAACCTCTACCCGGCCGGGTACGGCGTCGGGTCGCCGCGGGCGAACAGCATGGCGGCGGGGAACCGGCCGGTGATCGTACTCACCGGTTATTGGCCACCGACCAACACGATGCTGCGGGAGTTCAGCACCAGCACGACCCAGAACCCAGGACCCTGGATCGGCTCGGACTGGGAGGGGCGCGGCTACGACGTCTACTCCTTCTTCGCCGAGTACACAGGCGGCGGGGGACAGGGTTCGGGTGACCTCGAGGTGGACTACCAAGACACCTCCGCGGACTTCTGGCCGATCATGGACGGCCTGCAGCCCATCGCCATCATCACCTTCAGCCGGAGCCCCGCCTTCAGCGACTGGGAGGTGGAGCAGGTCAACCAGAACCACGCCTCCTGGGTCGACGACTTTACGCCGCCCTTGGGGCCGACGCCGGAGCCGCCCGATTCGAGCGTGCCTCCGAATACGGTCCGCTACTCCACCCTCCCCATGCAGGACGTGGTCGACGCGATCGATGTGATGAGCATCCCCAACACGACGGCCTGGATCGATACGTGCTGCGGTGGCGGCGGCTACCTCTCCGAGTTCATCGGCTACCACGGCGTCTGGTACCAGTCCCAGCACTTCAACATGAGCGACCCCGCCTGGTGCGTGGCGGCGGGCCACCTCCACGTGGGCGGCGGCAACAGCCTCTTCCGCGCGCAGAAGGTCTCCAAGCAGGTCCTCCGCTCGGTCATCCGCTACGTGGACAATGTGATCGGCGTCTCCGGCGGCAACACCGAGTGGTTCTGCCCGACGAGCTCAGCCTCCGGATCGACCGGCGCTGTGCTTACGGCGCGCGGCTCCTACTTCCTCTCCCAGAACGACCTCGAGCTCTACACCCTCCTGATCCCCGCCCAGCAGTTCGGCCTCGCCTTCTGCGGCGCAGGCCAGACAGCGCCCGCGCCCTTCGGAGACGGCCAACTCTGCATTAAGGGACCGCACTATCGCTTGGGACCGCCCCAACTCTCGAGCTCAGAGCGAGAGCTCATCGTTCAGCTCGACTCGAGCCTCCCCCAGCAGTCCTTCGCGTTCAGCCAGATAACCCCGGGCTCGACCTGGAACTTCCAGTTGTGGTACCGCGACGTCCCAGCCGGCGGCGCCGGATACAACCTCTCCAGCGCCCTGGGCCTGACCTTCGCACCCTGAACCCCGGTTCAGCCGCGAGTCACTACCACTGGTCGGAGCGCCAGATGTCCCAGGCCGCCTCGACGTAGTCGCCGCGCGGGCGGCACTCGGCGCCGACAAAGTCGGTGTAGCCCAGCGCGATCGCCTCCTTGAAGACGCGGTTGTAGTGGATCTCTCCGGTGCCGGGCTGGAAGCGGCCCGGATGGTCGGCGAACTGTAGGTAGCCGATCTGGTCGATGCCGTCCTTCATGCGGCCGCAGAGGTCGCCCTCCTCGATCTGCATGTGGTAGAGGTCCCAGTTGATCTTGCACATGGGACTGTCCACCTCACGGCAGATGCGCGTGGCGTCCACAGAGCCGTAGAGGCAGTGGCCGGGGTGATCACGACGGCCGTTCATGGGCTCCAAGATCATCATCACGTTCTCGTCCTCGCAGACCGGGGCGGCGAGCTTCAAGCCGTCGGTGACGCCCTTCAACATCTCGTCCTGGCTCATGTCCTTCTGATTGTTGCCGGCGACGATGGTCATCTTGCGCGCGCCGAGCTTCTTGGCTGTGGCGCACGAGGCCTTCACCTCCTCGACGAACTTCGTGTGGTTATTCGGGTTGTTCATCCCGGGGTTGAAGCCCCAAGCGGTGAACTGCGCGATCTCGATGCCGGTCTCGGCCACGATCTCGACGATGTGGTCGAGGTCCTTGTTGCGCCAAGGCCAGAACTCGACGGCGGGGAAGCCGAGCTCGTGCGCCCTCTCGATGCGGTCGTAGAAGCCCATCCCCATGCCCCACATCTCGACGTTGAGGGCGAACTTCGTGTGCGGGGTCTGCCCCGGCTTGCCCGTGGCGCGCGCCTCTGCTTCGTCTTGGGATGTTGCGGCGTTCGCGACGGCGGTGGCGCCCGCGATGGCGGCGGAGGAGGCGAGGATGTCGCGGCGGGAGATGGTCATAAGTATGCGGGGTTAAAAGACTTACAGGGACGAGAGGTACTCGATCAGGTCGCGCATCTCGGCGCGGGTGAGAAAGCCCGAGAGACCCTCGGGCATGGAGGAGAGGGCGCGTTTGCGCTCCGTTATATCAGCAAGGGCGATGTCGTAGACCTCACCCTCGGAATCGATGAGGACGAGGTTCTCAGCGTCCTCCGAGAGGATGCGGCCCGCAAGGACCTCGTCGTCCGAGAGGAGCAGCGTCCAGGACTCGAAGTCCTCGGCGACGTCGCGGTTGGGATCGACGAGGGAGGTCAGGATGCCGCGCCGGTCGAGGCGTTCGGAGAGGCCGGCGAGGGTGGGCCCGACGGCAGGCTCGTCGCTCGCTTCGGCGCGGTGGCAGCGGAGGCAGGAGAGCTCGGCGTCGGAGGTGAAGAGGCGCTCGCCGCGCTCGGCGTCGCCCCCCTCCAGGGAGACGACCCACTTCGAGAGGAGGACGTCGGTCTCTTTTGACCTGCGCGTGGCGAGCGAGACCCGAAGGACCTCCGAGTCCTTGGACTCGGCGGCTTGGATGAGTTCGAGAGCGACCTCGGGAGAGACCTCGCCTCTCGTGAGACGGTCTACCTCGTTCGTGAGGAGCTCCACGGTGCGCGGGTCGGTGAGGGAGCCCAGGACGGTGTAGGCGGCGCGGCGCTCGGCGGAGCTGCCGCCCTCAAGCGCCTCCGCGGCGCGGGCGAAGGCCTCCGCAGGGTCTAGCTTGCGGAGCTGGCCGAGGCTGGCGGCGCGCAGCTTGTCGTCGGTGGACTGAAGGGCGAGATCCAGGGAGGCGCGCCACTCGTCTGCGCCCACCTTGTGGAGCGCGGAGAGGGCGCGGCCGCGGAGTTTGCCGCTCCTGGCGGTGTCGGCCACGAGCGCGGCGAGGGCCGGGCCGGAGGACTCGTCAGAGGCGACCTCCGCGAGCTCGATGTAGGCGGTCGCGATCTTGTCGGAGGAGGAGAGGATCCCGGCTTCTCGCAGGGAGGCGCAGGCCGGAGTGAGCGGCGCGATGTCACGCTCCCCGACTGGCCACCACGCGCCGTGGAATCGGTCGGCGACAGGGGAGTCTCCCCAGTCGGCGAGGAGCTCGAGGGCCTCGATCCGGAACTTCTCCTGGTGGGTGTTCTCCGACGCGAGGCGCGCGAGCTCGAGGGCGCGGTGGGCGCCGCCCAGGCGGTGGTTTGCGGCGAGGATGCGGCGGGCGCAGGCGGCGTTCGGGACGTCCTCGCGGGAGATCTGTGCGGCGAGCGAGGGCAGGGCGGCCTCGATCGGAACGTCGTAGACGGCGCGGCAGGCCTCGGTGAAGAGCAGCGGGTCCTCCGAAGAGAGGAAGCGCGCGATCTCGGTGGAGCCCTTCCGGCGGTAGCAGAGCAGGACGGCCATCCGGACGTGGGTGGACTCATGCCCCGCGAGCTCGGCCAGGGTCTCGTCGGAGGCGCAGCCCAGGAGGCCCATCACTGCGCTATGACGCAGGACGGGGTCTGCGTCACCGATCTCGTCGATGCACTGGACGAGGGCGGGGACGGAGTCGGGCCAGCCGATCTCGCCGAGGGCGAGCGCGGCCAGGTGGCGCACGCGGAGCGAGTCGTCGGTGAGGGCATCCATGAGGACGGGGGCGGCGTTCAGGTGCTTCAGGTCACCGAAGACGCGGGCCGCGTTGGCTCGCAGCTCCTCGTCGGGGTCCTCCAAGAAGGGGCGCAGGTACTCGATCGAGCCAGCGTGCAGCTCACGTT
>Ga0310342_100001930_pt1 | contig 13179 bp, 10 predicted proteins | sample S15DNA20500_MG_FD_206155 | JGI IMG/M metagenome (GOLD analysis project Ga0310342, IMG submission 206155) | Marine microbial communities from station ALOHA, North Pacific Subtropical Gyre - S1503-DNA-20-500_MG | ecosystem: Environmental > Aquatic > Marine > Oceanic | place: Pacific Ocean: North... | reverse complement strand
GGGAAAACCTTGTGCCGGCCGATCGCCCGGCCGGTGAAGTAAGCGCCAATATCCATCATTTTCACAATGAAGATCATGTACAGCGCCAGGTACCGACCGTCTCCCTCGGGCCAATCGGTTACGACTTTCGCCAAAAAATTGAGCAGAAAGGGTACGTACAGCACAATGCACAGGGTGGCGGGCACCGACTCCAGCGGTTTGGAATCACGGCGAAACAGCACCACCAGAGCGAGAAGGATCACGAATCCGACCAGCACCAGGCTCTCCGCCTGACCCACGATTAATCCCGCCCCCCACCATTGCTCAGCCCAACTACTGAAAATCAGCAGAACCGCGGCGATCAATGCGATCCCCGGCTCGTGTTTTATCCCTGCAGATTTGAAAAGGCGGGCAGTTTCAGCGGCGCCGAGGGCTGCAACCACGGCGAAGGCGACGGATAGCCCGGAGAGCGGTAATCGCAAAGCTGCAGCGAACAACGCACCGCCCAGGACAACGCCGCTGATAATGCGAAAGCGGAGCATGTGCGACCTCTACTTAACGTCCCCGAATCTTCGGTTCCGTTTCTTGTACTCTTCGATAGCGACGAAGAAATCATCCTCCCTGAAATCCGGCCAGAGCACGTCCGTAACATATAACTCCGCATAGGACAGCTGCCAGAGAAGAAAATTACTGATTCTCATTTCGCCGCTCGTTCGAATCATGAAATCGGGGTCGGGGACATCCGGTGCATAGAGATTCGAGGAAATCGTATCCACATCGATATCAGAAGGCTCCAGCTCGCCGTCCTTCACCTGTTGTGCGATTTTTCTCGCGGCGTCCACGATTTCGTACCGGCCTCCGTAACTAAGCGCGAGAATCAGGGTCCCTCCGTCGTATTGGCTGGTCGATTCCACCATGCGGGCAAGATCGTCCTGCACGGCCGAAGGCAAATCGGTCGTATGGCCGATGATGCGTAATCGCACTTTGTGCTCGTGAAGCAAGTGTTCCTCGGCGCGCGCGAACCGGCGCAAAAGGTGCATCAGGGCGTTCACTTCGTCCTTCGGACGAACCCAATTTTCAGAACTGAAAGCGTAAAGAGTCAAATATTCGACGCCGGCCTGCTGGGCAGCCCGAAGAACCGCCCGCACCGACTCCGCGCCGGCCTGGTGCCCGCGCACCCGGGCAATGCCGCGCTTGGCAGCCCACCTGCCGTTGCCGTCCATAACGATGGCAACGTGCCGCGGAACTTTTTCATGCGAGGCATCGTTCATCGTGCCCGTCAGGCGGAGACCAAGTCTTCGCTCGGGGAAACACGAATGGTGCTGGCTCGCCGGGGACCCACGGAAACCAACTCCGCCGGAACACCCGTGAGTTCTTCCAGTCGTCGAAGATACACCTGAGCCAGGGCCGGAAGTTCCGCAAAACTTTCTGCCCCCGTGGTCGGCTCCATCCAACCTGCAAAATCCTCGTAGACGGGCCGGCACTTTTCGAACGTTCGAATGTTCCCTGGAATCGACACAATCCGCTGACCGTCCAGTTCGTAGGCAGTGCAAACTCGAATCGTTTCGAACGCATCCAGCACGTCGAGTTTCGTAATTGCCCATGAATTCACGCCGTTGATCATGACCGAATATCGGGCCACCACTGCATCAAACCACCCACAACGCCGCGGCCTTCCGGTGGTCGCACCAAATTCGTTGCCGACTTCGGCCATCTTCTTTCCGTCCGCGTCGAGCAACTCCGTTGGAAACGGACCTTCCCCAACCCGGGTCGTGTATGCCTTTACGACGCCGAGGACCTTATCGATTCGGTGCGGAGGAATGCCCGTCCCGGTGCACGCCCCCGCCGCGGTGGCGTTCGACGAGGTCACAAACGGATAGGTTCCGTAATCGATGTCCAGCATCGTTCCCTGCGCCCCCTCCAGCAGGATCGATTCCCCGCGATCCAGAACTTCGTGCAGGAGTGGAATGGTGTCGGTGATGAACGGCGCCAGGAACCGCCCCGCTTCCAGTACTTCGCTGACAACCGACTCAACATCCAGCGCATCCGCATCCAGCGCCTGCAACACTGTATTTTTATCGGCAATCAGCCCGCGCAGCATGTCCGGAAAGGCCTCGTCCAGCAGATCGCCCGCCCGGAGTCCGATGCGGGCCGCTTTGTCGCCATAGGCGGGTCCGATCCCCCGCTTGGTGGTCCCAATGTTCTTTCCAGTGCTACCCGTACGCTCTTCCCGGGCAGCATCCAGTTCCCGGTGATAGGGGAATACCAGGTGTGCGCGGTCACTCACGAACAGACGGCCGGATAATTCCGCCCCGCGCTCTTGAAGCTCTCGTATCTCCGAAACCAACGCTACCGGATCGACAACCACTCCGTTCCCGATGACGCAGTGCTTCTGATCTCGGAGAATCCCGGAAGGGATGAGATGCAAAACGTACTTCTCGCTGCCTATTTCGACCGTGTGCCCGGCGTTGTTACCGCCCTGGTACCGTACAATCCAGTCGGCATCACTGGTCAGCACATCGATGATCTTCCCTTTTCCTTCGTCGCCCCACTGAGCCCCGATGAGGACCGTGTTCGCCATCGTCTCATTCCTCTTCCGCCCGTTTAAAATCGGGCTGTTTCAGGCCAAAAGAATAGCCCTCATGTGGAGGGCCAAAACAGTCTCGTATCTACCGAAACGGTGCAATTCAGTCCAGACAAATAAGTGAGGAATGACGAAATACCGAATGACGAATGAATTTTGAAGTCCGAATGACGAATTCGGATTTCGGAGTTCGTTCTTCAATTGCCATAGGGTATTTCGTCATTCCTCATTCCTCACCCAGATTCTGCTCTTCACTCAGGATAGAATATAGGCGAACATCCTCAAAAACGCCCCACTTGCACAACCTCTGGCGCAGGATTCCTTCAAACTGCATCGGCAGGTTCTTGAGTACATGGGCCGATCGTTCGTCACGGGCCAGGATCTGGGCCGTGATCCGATGGAGAGACATCTCCGAAAAGCCGAACCGGACGACCGCCTTCGTGGCCTCGCTGCCGTAGCCTTGCCCCCACATCGACTTACCGATCCAGAATTCGAGTTCACCAGTTGCATTCACACGGTCCAACTCCCGAAGAATCACGCAACCGATCAATTCCCGGGACTCCACCGCCGAAATGGCAAAGTGAACCGCGGAGCGCATTTCGAAATAGCGCGGAAGATTTACGATCCAGCTCTTGGCGGCCGAGAGGGAATACGGGTGAGAAACGGACTGGGTAGTGTCCGCGATCTCCCGGTCATTGGCCAGGGTATGCAACATGTCTGCATCTTCAGCCACGAACGGGCGCAGCCTAAGTCGTTCCGTCTTCAGCGACGGCTGGTGTCTCAGTATCAAGAATTACTCCGTGCTCCCGGCGAGTTGCCGATAGTAGTTCATATACTGATCAATACACCGATCGTGTCGATAGGTTTCGTCGAAATAGTCACGTGCCTGCCGTCCCAGGCGTTCACGCTCGGCGGGGTTGTCACGAAGCAACGCCAGGGCCGCCGCCAGCGCTTCCGCTGAATTCGGTTCAATCAGGACTCCCGTTTCCCCGTCTTCCACCATTTCGACGACTCCCCCGGCCACCGTGGTCAGGACGGGCACACCGTATGCCATTGCCTCTAGAATTGCGTAGGGCTGATTTTCCACAACGGAACACAACACCAGGAGGTCTACCCGGTCGAAAAAATCGCCCCGGTCCACGAAACCGGGCATTTCTACGCAGTCCGTCAGCCCTTCCACACGAACCCGGTCGGCGATCCGCTTCCGCTGCGCCCCGTCTCCTGCCAGCAGAAATCTAAGGCCCGCACCCTGCCCCGCCAGGATCCCTGCCGCATCCAAAAGTAGATCATGATTTTTCTCGGGGCTGAACCTCGCTGCCATCCCGGCAACACAAGGACCCGGCCGCACCCCCGCGAAGCGTTTCTCAGGAAAGCCGGTCACGAATGGACCCGGCCGAATCAGATGCGCCTTTTCCATCTCAAATCCGTACTCCCGTAGCAACCCTTCATAAAACCGGGACAGCACGACGACACCGTCAAACTTGCGCAGAGACCACCGCTCCAGGAAATCGTAGAAGCGCGATTTCAGGCTACGGCTCACTCCCCACCCATGCACCGTGGAACTGAGTTTCGCCGTCGAAGAAGCCCTGCCCGCCGCCAAATACCCGTGAAACGAAGCCTTTGCCCCCGTGCAATGAAGAATATCGATCTTCTGCTCCCCAACGATGCGCCGGATGCGTCTTACCAATGCGAGAGAAAATCGGAGCCGCGTAGCACAAGTTTCAACTGGATGCCCAAGATCGCGGATCGCTCGGCGAAGAATGCTCTCCCCGTTCCTCAACCTTTGCTCATCAATAAGAATAAACGATACTCTGAAGCCGGGATGCCCCCCCAGCCCCCGGGCCAGATCCAGCGTCGCCCTCTCCGCTCCGTACACCTCACCGGTATCCTGCACCAGGATTCCCACATGAATGGATTTTCCGGCGTACATCTCTTCTCCACTCTCGCACTGACAATCGGGAGCCATCTCGAGTAGTATGACGGCAGTACCATGAACGAACAAGCGGCGACGATTTCCATCATCTGCGTGTCCTACAACGAGTCGCAGGCGTTAACGCGTTGGAAATCGGCCATCGACCGCCTCCAGCGTCCCGGAGGGACCCGCATCGAATCCATCCTTGTGGATGGCGGAAGCACCGATGGCACCGCATCGCTTGCGCGCGAACTGAATTTCACCCTGATTCATGTCGAGGTGGACGCTTCGATCCCGGTCTGTAGGAATATCGGCGCACAAATCGCCTCCGGCGCTTGCCTCGCGTATGTGGATGCCGACTGCGAACTCTCAGACACCTGGTTGATGAAAGCCCTGCCGCGGTTAAGCGAAGATTCCCCGCGTCTGCTCGGCTGGCCGGCGGCACCGCCCACCGCGGAGGCAACCTGGGTCCAGTACGCCTGGCATATTCACTGGTCCCACAAACTTCGCGCCGCAATTGAAGCGGAACCGGAGGACCTCATCCGGAATCAAGCCTTTCGGCTCATCACCACTCGCAACCTGATCATGAACCGCTCCGTATTCGAAGCCGTCGGTGGATTTGATGAGACGCTTTCAACAGGAGAGGACACCGACTTTGCATTACGCGCGACCCGAAAAGGCATTGACGTGTGCGGTCTCCCGTCCCTTCAAGCTGTTCACCACGGGGATCCGGCCACGCTCTCGCAATTTTATCGGCAGCAGTACTGGCACGCAAACCGTCGCAGCTATCGAAAAATACGGTCCGGCGGGAGTGGAATGGCGGGACTGCATGCCCCCGTGTTCACGTTCCTGTTTCTCGCCGCGTCGATTTTTGCGCTTGCGGGCGCCGGCCTTGCAGTTGTCGCCGGTTCGATGGCCCCCCTTGCCGGACTGGTCCCGCTACTTGTCTTGATCGGAGCCCCGGCGCTGGTCATCGCTCTGCGGGCAGGCGAACCGCTCCAGGCATTCCCCCTCTCCGTTCTCTACCTGACTTACGGTCTGGCCCGAACACTCGAACTGGGCAGCCCCGCCAAAAAAGAAAAATCATGGCGCGCCCGCCCCCCAGGAAGTACCCGACCCGTGTAGCGAAGCCTAAAGCGCGCAACCTCGGCGTGGCACGGGTATCCAACCCGTGTAGCGGAGCCCTCCGGAAAGGGACAAGGGCGAGGGGCGAGTCCTGATTTAAAGTTGTCACATTGTTGCGTTGTGTGATTGTTGTTTCATCGGTGCTTTCCCCGAACTTGGAAATTCGGCATGGAGTATTCGACATTGGACATTTCCCGGTTTCTGCCACCTTGAGGAGTTTGCACGGCGTCGGAAATGGCGAATTCCGAATGCTCAAGATCGAGAATGTCGAAGGAGGTTTATGGTCAAATTCCCAAGTTTGGGAAAAGCACCGACGGGGTGATCCCGATACTACGTACTGTTTACATCTTTATGAACCTCGGCATACAGGCTGCGGTATGCGTCTTGCACCGCGGCCGGCGCGTGATCACGCTTTACGATCTCACGTCCCCGGCACCCCATCGTTGCTGAAAGCCCGGGGTTTGAGAGGACGCGAAGAACAGCGTCCGCCAGTGCGGCGGCGTCCTCCGGCGGTACCACGTATCCGGTTTCCCGATGTCGCACAAGCTCACTGTTTCCACCGCATTCGGTAACCACCGCCGGCAACGATGCGGCCATGTATTCCAAAATCGCATTGCTTAATCCTTCATTTGATCGTGAGGTAAGAATGCCGAGGCGCGCCTCCGCCAGGAGCTCGGGAACGTTCCGGGTTTTCCCCAGAAACTCAACCGAACCGGCCAGCCCCAACGAGTCGGCAAGGCGGATCAAGCGATCTCGCTCACGGCCGACACCGGCGATCTTCAGAATGGCCCCGCGCCGGACCCGGATGATCCTTTGCAGCGCCTGAAGGGCCATCGAAATATCCTTCTCGGGATCAAGCCGGGACACCAGCGCAATCGTTTCGGAATCCGGATGCCCCCTCCGTCCGGATCCCACCGGATCCGGTGCGAACCGATCCACCTCGACCGAATTCCGAATGAGCCGGATACGTTCAGACGGGATGCCGGCTGACAGGAGCCTGGCGCGGATCGCCTCCGCATTCACTACCACTGCGGCCGCGTAACGGTCCGCGCGCTTCATGAGCGCGAGTTTCCACCATGAGTAGATCTCCCCGAGGTCGCGACGGCTGGTGATCCAGCGTACGCCGGCGCGCCAGGCGGCGGCGGCCCCAAAGATCGACCCGTCCGAATCCCACGTATGTACGAGGTCGATCCCGTTACGGCGGATGTGCTCCGAGAGAGCAAGCACTCGCCGGCGGGTGTGCAACCTCACCATTTTTCGAATACCCAGTTCGAATGGCGGGCCGCATGCATTCGCCACGTCCCTCTTGAGTTCGCCGCCACCGCGGACCACGGCAACAAACTGCTGCGGTTGACTCACCGCAACGGACACGCACTGGCCCTCCGTGCCACCACGGGCAAGATCGTGCACGACATGTAAAATACGAGGATTGTCCGGAAAAACTGTCACATCCGTTTCGGCTCCTTCATCCAATTCCCGGCAAATTCAGCGCAGGACCCGGGCGAGATAAATCCCTACGTTTTCTGCACAATAATTGCCCGTGTCCACCGTTGTATACTGGTAATAGCGAAGGAATACGCCTGAAAAGAGGTACAGCGCCTTGAATGAGATCTCAAAATCGGATTGGACCCTTGCGCGGGTAGCACACCTGCTCAATCGCGCGGGATTCGGCGGCTCGCCGGCGGAAATCAAAGAACTATATGAATTGGGCCCCACCGGCGCGGTTGATTATCTAGTGGACTATCAGGGTACCGGGGCCGGTCTAGAACCTCCTCCCTTCACACGCGAACCTATTCCGGATCTTCCCAACCGCCGCGAAATGCGTGACGCCGACGAAGAACAGCGGCGGGAAATGCAGAGAAAACGTCGAAGGTTGAACCAGGCTTGGATCAACCAGCTTCGCGGATGGTGGTTCGAGCGAATGCGAACATCTCCTCGTCCCCTGGAAGAGAAGTTGACGCTCTTCTGGCACGGACACTTCGCCACAAGCTTTGAGAAAGTAAAGTCCGCGCATATAATGTATGGGCAGAATGCCATGTTCCGGAAGAATGCGGCAGGTTCATTCGAGGACCTGGTCGTCGCCGTATCCAAGGACCCCGCCATGCTTTCATACTTGGATGGGGCGCAGTCCAGGAAAAAAGCCCCAAACGAAAACTATGCTCGAGAACTCATGGAACTATTCACCCTGGGCGAAGGCAACTACTCGGAAAAGGATATCGCCGAAGCCGCGCGCGCATTCACGGGTTGGACCGTGAATCGGGAGACGAGAACGTTCCGCAAAGCTCCGCGAAATCACGATGGCGGGGTAAAAACGTTCATGGGCGAGTCAGGCCGATTTGACGGCGAAGACATCATCAAATTGATTCTCGATCATCCCGCCGCCGCGGAATTCATGTCGATAAAACTCTGGGAGTTTTTCGCGTATTCGAATCCGGAGCCGGAAATCATCAACGAACTTGCGGCAACAATGAGAAGCAACGAATACCAACTCCGGCCGGTATTGAAATCCATGTTCAGAAGCCAGGCCTTTTACTCAACCAGGGCGGGAAGAACCCAGATCAAGAGTCCGGTTCAGTGGTTGATCGGTTCGCTGAAGGTTCTGGAATCGCCCCTGCCGGATCCGGGGCTCTGCACCTACATGGCTGCCAGCCTTGGACAGACTCTCTTCGAGCCACCCAACGTGAAAGGCTGGGAAGGCGGCTCCGCCTGGATCACCACCGCGAACCTGCTCCATCGCTACAACCTCGCGTCCGTTCTGGTGGAAGGTGGAGACAGCGTAAAGGAAGTATTTGGGGATCGCGGACTGGGCGGCCCGGAAATGGGACGAATGTTCATGCAGGAGCCCATGATGGACATGGATGATGCCGAAATTCGAAGAACCCGCAGGCAGGAAATGCGCAAACGCCGCGCCGAAATTTCGCAGCCGGTCATGAAGCCGGATATGGTATTGCCCAAAGAAGCAAGGGCATCGCGAGACACCGCGAGAAAGCATTTACAATGGCGGCTATTCCAATCCGACCTTCGCCCGAAAGATGTCGCGGCATTTGATCAGTTCTTCGCCGATCTGCCTGGGCCTGATGCCTGGTCGAACGAGGACATCCGCGCCGTGGTACACGCCATGATGAGCACACCCCAATACCAACTGACCTGAAACTGTATCGAGGCAAACCTATGAGTGAAACGACCTTTCAAACGCGCCGCAGTTTTCTGCGATCGGGCCTCGTGGGAGGCGCCCTCACCTGGACCGTGCCTTCGTTTCTTGCGGCGACGATGAACGAACTGCATGCCGCCGCATCCGGCGCGCTCCAGGCAGACAACGGAAAAGACGGGCCGATCCTGGTCGTTCTCCAACTCGCGGGCGGCAATGATGGGCTCAACACCGTCGTGCCCTACACAAACGACGAGTACTACCGCGTGCGGCCACGTCTCGGTGTCCCAAAGAGGGACTGCCACACCCTGGACGACGACTTCGGCCTTCATCCGGGCCTCAAAGGGCTGCATGAACTCCACTCCGACGGACACCTGGCCGTGATCCAGGGTGTTGGCTATCCCAATCCAAACCGATCTCATTTCCGGTCAATGGAAATTTGGCAAACCGCCTCGGAATCCGATCGCTATGAACAACACGGATGGATCGGCCGGTACTTTGACAACCATTGCCAGGGCGAAGATGCAGGTGTTGCAGTGTGTCTGGGCAATGAAACACCGCAGGCCTTCGCGGCTTCGAATCCAAAAGGAATTACTTTCAGAGATCCAAATCAGTATCGATTCGTTGGAGTTGACGAGGACGACATGACGGCGGAGGCAAAATCCGGGTTGTTCGCGGCAATGAATCTCAACGAGACTGATGCCGGTGCATCCATCGGCACGCTGGGAGGTGGCGGCGGCCAGTCGAACACGGAAGATCCGTTGGACTTTCTCGAGCGCACCGCGCTGGACGCACAGGTAAGCAGCGACAACATTCGCGGGATTCTTCGGAGTGCCCAAAACCCGACAGGATACCCGAACGGTCGCCTGGCGAACGATCTGAAGTCGGTATCGAAAATGATTGCCGGGGGACTTCCCACCCGGATCTACTACGTCTCACAAGGTGGATATGACACGCACACAAATCAGAAGGGCGCGCATGAAAGATTACTTGTGGAGTTCGGGGATTCTCTGAATGCATTTGTCAAAGATCTGAAAAAACAGGGAAATTTGAACCGGGTTATGGTGATGGTTTTCAGCGAGTTCGGCCGGCGCGTGTCGGAGAACGCGAGCGGAGGAACCGATCATGGCGCCGCTGCGCCAATGTTTCTTGCCGGTGGAAACCTGATCGCGGGCCTACATGGAACCCTTCCCAGCCTGGCCCCGAGTGATCTTGAGCGTGGAGATTTGAAGTACCAGCTGGATTTCCGCTCGGTCTACGCAACGGTCCTGGCAAAACACCTGCGCGCGCCCGGCAAGGATGTCTTGCGAAAGCCATTCCCGCTGCTGAATGTGATTGGGTAGCCACTCTCGCGGCGCGAGTAAAGGATGTTGGCCTTCCAGCCCGACCCGGAGCAAGAGGAGATCATGAAGGGGGAATAGATAAAGCTTGCTCCATTCATTCGCTTTCCATGACCGTCCCTTGCGCCGCTCGGGCTGGAAACCCAAGCTACGTTCGATTCAGCACCCGGGAAAACCTATTTCTGTCGCGTCAGCGTCGTAGTCACTTCGCCGGCTTGTGCTCCATCTTCGTCATGGATCCAGATGGCTTCCATCTTGTCTTTGCCCAAGAATTTAAACGTGACCCCGTGCATATGCTCTTCCGTGCCAACGTCGATGGCGGCATCTTTCGAGGGTGCCAGCGTGATCGAGTTCCTCGAAACGTCGCTCTGAACCAGGCAGGGCTGATTTCCGGGAGCGCAATAGTGGGTCATGGCAACCCCGTCATCAGTATCATAACAAACCGATACCATTCCCATGGGCGAACCCGGATGCAAAGTTTCCATCACTGCGCGTCCACCCGCGGTGACGGCGCAGATCGCTGTCGATTCATGTGTCACGGTGGACCCGGTCCAGGGACCTTCGAGCGCCTTGATTCTCTGCAACTGTTTAGAGCCTTCGTGGCTTGGCATTGAATGAGATGGATCCCCCCCCCACCCCACCCCGCCAGGGCGATGGCTCGTTTCAGAATTTTTCGACTGTTACAGTAGCGTAGCGCGTGGGTGCCCGGGGGAACAACGAACAAATCGTATCTATGCCGTGGTAACACTTCGCCGTTTCCCGGATGGCAGCGAAACTATCGAGTCAACATATTCGAAATGGATCTCTACGGAACTGCCGAATATTTCTCCAATTTGCGCCCGCCATACGTTTTCTTCGGGAGCACAGGTGTTTTTCTTTCTTTCAATTCGGATTCGCAACTCGCAATTCGCTTCCTGGACCACCTCAAATCGATTGACGGCAGGATGATCCCTGAACAGCTTGGAGAAAAAGGTGCTGTGCACGGATCGGCCCCGGGATGTCTTGATGATTTCGCCTTCACGACCCAGGACCCGGGCGATGCGTCTCTGGCCGATTGGTCCGGACTGCATCTGCGCCACGTCCCCCAAGTCATACCGAATGAACGGCATCGCCGAATTCGCAAGGTAAGTAACGATGACTCGACCCGGCTCCGTGCAAGGGTCCGGCGAATCGATTTCCAGGATCACGTCCCGGTCGTTTATCGTCAAACCGTCATGCATGCTGTCTTCGGTTGCGAGGACACCGAACTCGCGGCAGCCATAGCGATTGAAAACCGGGACCCCCATGACGGTCTCGATCTTGGCCCGGGCCTCCAGGGACAACACCTCCGCGCTACTGACAACGGCGCGTCCCGGGTAGTCCGGACGCACGCCACGCTCCCGAAGTACGCGTGCAAATTCTTCAAGGGCACTTGCGTAACCGATCAACAGGTGGGGCCGAAATCGAGATAGCCTGTCATGGTAAGTCAGGATGGCGTCGGAACTCATTGCATATGCATTCAAATAGAGACGGTTCTCCATCCAGGCCCTGGTGCGCATTCGAACACCGGACTGCAACGACTGCATTTCCATTTCGTTGCCCCACAGATACGCACAGCGTTCGCCATATCGCCAACCGGTTAGGCTGTCAGCCCAATAGATGGACGATTCCCGTGCAACTCTCGTATTGCGATCGACCCGGAATTGAAATGGGCTGCCCGTTGATCCACTGGTGGAATCCGTATCCGAATCAGCGAAGTCCGTTGACGAAAACCGATGGGCAACCACCTGCAGATCCTTACGCAAGACAATCGGAAGCTCGCCCAGCACTTTCCGTGCGGTCAATGGCGTCAGATCCCCGCCCGGTGGTATGAGATCCCTGTAAAAGGGCACGCATTCTCGCGCCCGTTGAAGCAAGGCGCAGAGCCGGCCATTCTGCAGTTTCCGAATTTTGGTTTCCGACAATTCTCCATCGGATACTCGCTCTTGAAAAGATGCGAGCACTTCCCCGCGGTGATTGACTCGCCTGTCAATCAGTCGAGCAGAGAGAAACGATGAAAGGCCGGGGTTCATCAGGCGATTCGCGAATCGCCGTCGTCTGCGTCATCCGGAAGCACACGAAGATCTCCAACCTTGCCGCCGTTCGACTTCGACTCGTCGTCGCTGTGTCTAACCCCCAGCAGGATCGTCTTTACGGTCCGGAGAAGAATCTGGCAATCGAGGATAAAACTCATGTGCTTAATGTAGTATAAATCAAACTGAAGTTTTTTTCGCGTCGCATCCACACTCGCCGCGTAGGGGTATTTCACTTGCGCCCAGCCCGTGATTCCCGGCGGCACCAGAAGGCGTTCCCGGTAAAAAGGTATTTCCTCGGCAAGCTTCTCCACGAACTCCGGACGCTCCGGACGGGGTCCAACAAGACTCATTTCCCCCTTCAGCACGTTCATCAGTTGGGGAATCTCATCGATTCTCCATGTACGTAGATACCGTCCGACTCGCGTAGTCCGCGCATCATCCCGGTCCGCCCACACAGCTCCTCCGACCGCTTCAACATTGTGCCGCATGGTGCGAAACTTCAATAGCGTGTAGGGACGCGCGCCCTGCCCAAGCCTGCACTGCCGATAGAGGATCGGGCCGCGCGAGCCGAGGCGAACAAAAACTGCGGCCAGCAGAGTTAGAGGAAGCGTGACCACCAGGCCGACTAGGGAAATCGCTATATCCATGATTCGCTTGATCTTGCGGATATGGATCACCGAGCTGTTCATCGCGGCATTCATGAGCCATTCGTCATCGATACGATCGAGCGGGATCTCCTCCGAAATCTCCTCGTGCAGAGAAATAAAATCCACCAATTCGACGCCCGCATAACGAAGCGGCCGCAACTCGCCCAATAGACCGGAAGCTTCGGATGTCGGGAGGGTCACGATGATGGTCTCGATATCGAATGCCGCGGCATAGTCCTGCAGGCGATCGACCGATCCAAGTACAGGAACTCCATGAACAAATGTATTCGTCTCCACCGGGCCGCATGATACGACACCCAGCGCCCGCATTCCAGATTCGCTCTCGCGCTGAATCAGATCCAGGACCCGAACGACCTCGACACCATCTCC